>ERZ1031746.492-NODE-492-length-14220-cov-14.081751_pt1 | contig 14220 bp, 9 predicted proteins | sample MGYA00518171_ERZ1031746 | MGnify/ENA primary metagenome ERZ1031746 (study PRJEB33719, sample SAMN04261238) | wastewater metagenome | biome: rural village; feature: human; material: feces | host: Homo sapiens | place: El Salvador | collected 2013-01-07 ...
GTACTGCGCCATTGTGTATATCTGATTACTGAGTAATGCTCTACCAACTATGCGGTCAGATACTGCTGGGCATCCAATGCGGCGCGGCAACCCATGCCCGCTGCGCTAATGGCTTGACGGTAGGTGCGATCCACGCAATCACCGGCGGCAAAAACGCCAGGGGCGCTGGTGTGTGTACCGGCTTCTGCAACCGTGATGTATCCATCATCATCAGTGCTGACCACATCGGCAATGAACTCGGTAGCCGGGGTATGACCGATGGCCACGAATACCGCACTGGTATCCAAAGTCCCAGTCTCACCGGTTGCCGTATTACGAATATCAATGCTGCTCACGTTTTGGGGAGCCGTGGCCGCGGGCAGCTTCAGGCTGCCAATGGTAATGGCCGGGGAGGCGGGCTTTGCTTCCGAGGCGCTTCCGTGGATGGCGGTAACCACGGTATTGGTCAGCAAGGTCAACTTGGGATTCGACTGTGCGCGGTCCACCATGATCTGGGAGGCGCGGAACGAATCACGACGATGAATCAGCGTGACTGATGAGCCAAATCTGGTCAGGAACAGTGCTTCTTCAAACGCCGAATCACCGCCGCCGACCACCACAATGGGCTTGTCCTTAAAGAAGAAACCGTCACAAGTGGCGCAGTACGACACTCCATGACCGGAAAGTTCGCGTTCGCCAGGTACGCCAAGCTTACGGAAATTCGAGCCGGTGGCCACAATAATGGCACGAGATTCCAACACCGAGCCGTCAGATAGGCTCAGTCGGTACCGGGGCTGCGGTGCGTCAGCGGCATCTGCGGCCTCCACCTGTTCCACGGATTCGACATCATCGGCAATGAACTGCGTGCCGAATTTCTCAGCCTGATCGCGCATGCGATCCATCAAATCAGGACCCATAATGCCATCAGGGAAACCAGGGAAATTCTCCACTTCCGTGGTGTTCACCAGCTGCCCGCCCGGGGCCAGAGCGCCGGTGACCAGTACAGGATTCAATCCGGCGCGACCAAGGTAGATGGCCGCTGTGTATCCAGCGGGACCTGAGCCGATGATGATGACGTTATGTTCCATATGATTCCCCTCAGTCCGTTATGAAGTGCAGTGCTCACTCCAATAATTAGACACAGTGTCTATTGTGTAGTCTGCAGCCGACTGCCGTCGGTAGCGGCAGGCAGCACGTTATGTGGCGCAATGGCATTCAGCATACGTCATCCGAAAGCCAATAGACACCTCTATGCCAACAGCGTGACGTTGCCGGCATAGTCGCGACTTTTAGAAGACTTCAACCTTCTGAATGTACAGCTGGTTCTGCGGCAGGCTATCCAGCGGCACCCACAGAACCAGATCCTGTGTGTTGACGACCTTATCGAACTTCACCTCAGTGGTACCGCCCTCGGCGAATACAAACTCGGCCACCTGTTCGCCTTGGGTCGGATCCTCCGTGGTATTGGCACGGATATAGCCCTTGCCGCCAGATGTGCGGATGGTGATATTCATGCGGTACACATCATGAGGCTGGTCAAGATGGACGTGGTAGCCGTAACCGGACTGGCCGGCAGGGTTGGACAGGAAGTTCCCGCTGGCCACCGTAAAGGCGGTGTTGTTCTCGTGACGCGGCTTGGGCACCGACTGGGAGTCCTTATCCTCGGTGACCTTCTTGGGCTTCGTCTCCGTCTCTGTCTTGGTTTCGGTCTTCTCCTGAGATGAAGACGTAGAGGAATCCTTGGACGAGGAAGTGCCATCTTCCTCACCGAACGGCACATCATCCACATTGACATCCGGCCAATTGCCTTCCGAATTCTCAGAAGAGTTCGCCGCATCTGCAGGGTTTTCCCCACTGCGCTGCAACGCATGCATGGCCCAGAACGCTGCGGCAACCACCACAATCACGGCCACGATAATGGCAACAACCTTGGTGGTCATCGATCCGAAAAGCGTCTCGTCTGGCAGGGCATCATCCTCATTGCCAGTGGGATGATCCTTCGGGATAAAGCTCGGCGGCACGGACTGGACTTCCGCCGCACGTGCCTGCTCTTCCTCCAGCGCGCGCTGCGACTCCTCACCAGGGCGGATTTCACGGCCGGAAGCATCAAAAATCGGAATACGGCTGGTGGTCTCAGCAGCGGTGGGCTCAGGCACGCCGGCCGCGGTGGGAATCGGCACGGTCAGCCGGGAGTTACCGGTCGAGTTGGTCGGAGCCAGTCGGTTGTACCAGTCTCCGGTGTCTTCGCCGGAGAGGTTCTCCTTTTCCCAGGCTTGCGAGAAATTGAAGTCGAAAATGCTATGAGCATCTGCCTGACCATTGGTGCCGGATTCAGCACCAGCGGCCACTGCAGGTGCCGCGATGGACAGTGAAGGCAGCTGCTGGCTGGTGACAATGTCATCAGGAATCGGAACGATGTCGGCCTCGTCCGTAGGGCGCAGCTGCACCTTGACGATGGAGGATTCACCGTCAGTGGTCGGCAGGGCGATGTCAGTGCTCGATAGCTTAGTCAGCGGCTTCCAATCACCCAACAGTGCGTCCAGTTCGGCTAGTGAGGCCATCGGCATGACCTGCTCGCCTTCATCGGCCAATGCCAGGCCACGCTTGCAAATAACACGGAACTCGCTTGGAATATCATGCCCAAGCAGATGCAGATCGAATTGCGGATTCGACTGGCTGGTCGTGTTGGTAAGCAGTGCATACAGCAACGCGGCAAGCTGACGCACGGCATGACGCTCAGCGCCATCATCGCCTGTCGGATCGGTTCCGGACATATCTGCCAGGATCGGAGCGAACGGAGCATCGGAAATCTCGATGCCGGAGGCAGTGAGACGCACGGTATCAGTGGTCAGCATGGCAGTGCCGGCAGTGCTGGTCAGCATGGGACGGATGGCCTGAACGGTTTCGCCAAGAATGGAGCGCATGGCGTCGTAGCTCAGTATGTTGCCGGTGGCACTGGCACGGTAATCGGCCACGGATAGGCCACTGTCCATTGCGGTGACGGCAATGAGCACATCGGACTGTACGCGGTACTTCAGCACCGGCACATAGTGCTCGGGGCGGTTGGCCGCAAGCTCGCCGGCAATGGTATTGACCGTGTCCAATGCCTTGCGATTGGACACTAGGAACAGCTGGCAATCCTTTGCCAGCACGCGATCATTGGCCTGCCAAGCCTCGAGGCCGGGTTCCTTACGCAACGAAGACACCAAGGTGTAGCGGTTAAGGATAGTATCTCCCAATTGCGGTTTCATCTGCTCGTCAGGCTCCATGTGATCGGCATTCGTCATCGCTGACATTCTAGCCGTGGGACTGGCCTGAATGCCATCGGCCTCAGGCATGATGCTCGCAGCAGTATCAGCATTATTATTGTCTTCTTCAGATTGCGGTTCGTCAACGGATGTGTTGGCGGGTTTTCGCCTGAAACGGGCGGTTATCGAGTGGACGGCATCGGTCAGTTGTGTGGCGCGCAGTGCCCAGAGCACGCCGATATACACCACGGCCAGCACGAGAGTCAGTACGATGCAGATTCCCAATGCGGACAGCCAGCTCATCTGGCCGCCGGTCTCTTGGATGGAGGCACCGAAGAGGTCTGCAACAGGGGTTTTCGCCAGCCAGACCACAACGCCGCCGATTACGGCCGCTGCCAACGCCTTGCCGTATGTCTGCACAACCGGCTTGCCTTCCAGGCTGCCGCCGAATCGTTTGCGCAGCATAAACAGCATGAACGGCAGCGCCAATAGCACACCGGCGGATACGGAACAGGCAATACCCACGATCCACTGATTCGGCGGAAGCACCAGCATGCCCACAATCATGAGTGCCGTGGTGAAGCCGTATTGCAATACCGCGGCAAGGAACGGGTGCAGGCCGTCCTCAAAGGCATAGAAGGTACGTTGAATCAACAGGAACGCTGATATGGCGGGGATGCCGCAAGACAGCGGAATCAGGGCGTAGGCGATGAGCACGGTCTCATTCATCGAGACCGAAGGCAGCAGCGCACGAATGATCGGTTCGGGGTAGACCACCAGCGCCGTGGCAAAGAACAGCACCAGCAGCCCTACGTTGCACAGCGCGTTGCCCAGCTGCTGACGTGCCGCATGGAAGTCCTGCGCTGCTATCGACCGCGAGATGAGGGGGAATACGGCGGTGGAGACGGATACCGCAATCAGCGAATACGGCAGGATGTACAGGGTGAAGGCGTTTTGGTAGGTGGCGTTACCGGCAACGTCGTACAGACTGGCTCCGGTGAGCTCATGCGCACGCTGTGGGGCCAGCGTGGCGATTCGGGTCAGCACGATATCCGAAATCTGAGTAATCGCCACCACACCCAGCGATCCCAGCGCCACTGGTCCCATTGCCTTGAGACCAAAGCCGGTCAAGCCAAAGCTGGGACGGTATTTGAAGCCCAGGCGAATCAACGGCACGAACAGGATCAGTGCCTGAAAAGCCACGCCGAGCGTCCATGTACCTGCGGTAAGCGCCACTTTGCCCGAGGTCCAGAAATCAAGCGGCTGTTCGTTGGCCTTGCCGAACAACATGATGAATGCGGTGAATCCGGCGCAGCTGATGACGTTGGCCCCGGTGGAACTCCACGCATAGGAGGCAAAATGATCTTTGGCGGCCAGAATCTGACCAAGCACCGTATACAGGCCGTAGAAGAACACCTGCGGCATGCACCAGAGCGTGAACGCAGTGGTCAGGGCAATCATCTCATGATTGCTGCTGCCCACGTACAGACGCGCCAGCAGCGGTGTGGCTGCGGCCATCACCACGGTGACGGCCAGCAGAATGCCGATGGCCAGGGTGATCAGTCGGTTCAGTCGCTCCTGAGCGTCCTTCTCCTTCAACGTGCGCACGATTTGCGGCACCAGCACGGCATTGAAAATACCGCCGGACACCAGTGTGAACACGGTTTGCGGAATCATCGCACCGGCCTGATAGGCATTGGCCGCCAGACCGGTAGTGCCGATGGCTGCCGCCAGCAAAATAGTGCGGATTTGGCCGGTCACGCGAGAAGCCGCGGTACCGGAGGCCATAATCAGGGAATTGCGGCCTACGGTAGAACTCATTCGTCAGGATCCTTCTTACGGTTGAACTGGCGCCATAAACCAACGAGGCCCAGCAGTACTGCAAAACCAATGATGACGAAACCACTGGCATCGCTGATGCGCAGCACACTGGTGATGGTGGTGTCCTGTGTGTTGCCGAAGGCGGTGTTGTGCCGATCGGCCAACGACACATGTGCGACGGTGGTGCCGGAAGTGGACACACGGATGGTGAAGGTCACCTGAGCCTCACTACGTGCGGGAATCACAACATCATTGGAACGGGAGGTCACGATTTGCATGGAATCGGTGATCGAATTGACCTTGACGCTGACGGCGTAAGGCAGCTTATTGCTTACTGTCACCGGCATCTGGGCCGATTCGCTGAATACCGACACCGATTCGGATGGGGTGATGTACACGCTGCCCAACACCGTATCGGCGAACGTCCGGTTGGCTTTGGCTATCTGGCTCTGATACTCGGCATCGCTGGAGCCGGCGAACGCATGCAGAGCGATGTCGTCATGCGCGTTCAACAGCGTGCTCACCCATTGTGCGGGATCATTGGTGTGGCTGGCGGTTGAACTGGCATCTTGACGGGCAAGTGCCTGCGGGTTCAACGATGAGACATCGTCTTCATCAAGACCCTTCTTCAGTATGGAAGTGGCGAGCCGCAGGATGTCCTTACGACTTGAAGAAAGCTGTTCCAGGGTGGCACGGGTTTGGGAGACGTCGGCGGCATTGGAGTCGTCCTGGTTCACCTCGCTGCTGACGCTGTATGGGTCGGCAGCGGCCATAGTGTTCAGATCAGTCAGATTCAGCCACGATGCCTGTTCCATAGCGCTCATGACCTGATTGATCCATGACGCGCTGCTATTCCTGGAGAAGGTCATCAGCAGGTTTCGGGTGGCATACGGCTGTTCCATTTGATAGAACGCGCTTTGTGCGAGCATTCTGGCCAGCCTGCCCGCATCGCTGGCTTCGGCCGTTGCCCGTGCGCTGGTAGCTTCGCCATGCGCCAACGTGCCGAGTTCCGACTGTTCCTTGAGCACGGTGATGTCTCCGGCGGAGGTATTGACCACATAGGTGCCGGTATGCACGGTGTCGGTTTGCTCACCGTCAAACGTGGAATCCGCAATAACGGCGGTATATCCCTGAGCGCGGGCCTTGGTCAGGGCGTCCAGGCTCCACGTGCCGGATCCCTGCCAGGCATAGGTGGCAGTCGGCGTGACGGTGGATTTGGCCACAGCATACAACGTCTGCGCCTGTTCGGCGTTCCATGCTTCGTCGGCGATGCCGGCTCTGGTATAGGCATCGGCATCATTCAGCGCCGCATACGCCGTGACATCAAAATCACCGGGTTGCATGACTCCCGCGACGGCAGGTCTGGTATCGGAGGGGAGTTCCTGGAAATACAACGGATCGGCCACCACTTGCAGGCTATGGTGTTTGGCCAAGGTCTGGTTGAGTTCCTTGACCGTGGTGGTTTCCTGCTGGTTCACCGATAACACCGGCTCTGCGGATGCATTCTCATCTTCGGAGACAAGGCCGGACAGCGCGGAGGAATCAACCTGCCAGTCAGTGGTGGTCAGCGGCATCGCCACGGTGAGGTTCATCGCCGGAGTCTGCGCGGTGTCGAGCCCGTCAGGAGAACGGGTCAGGAAGCTGGGGAGCATGGTTGGCGGCTGGTTTCCGGCGCTGTACGACAACTGCAGGGGCTTGGGACCCCAGCTGCGCATACTCTGCAGAGCCTGCTGGTCGGCCGCCACGTCGAGGGTGACGGTTGCAGTGTTGCCCGGCGTGATTTCAGGAACATCAATGCTGCCGAGCACATCCGGGGTGGGAATGGCGGTATCGCCTTCCGCCCATTTCTGCATATCAGTGCGTGAGACGAATGTGAACCGTGAATTTGTGCTGAGAATCAGTGACCCCGCCGGTGCCGTATCCGATGAGGCATTGGTAATCGCTACCGTGATATGGAATCCGGAAGAAGCGGTGACTATGGGCGTACTCTGCTCGATGGCGATGGTCTGACCGGCCTGATCATCAGGCGAATCATCGGCATATGCGGTCAGTGGGGCGGCCAGCATCGCCGTGATGACAAGAATGGCCGCAAACGCGCGTACGAATCGTCCACCATGGCGTGAGCGGCATAAGACTGCGGGTAGGTTCACTCGTTTGCCTGCCTGTTCTTCTTTCTGGCGTATAGCCACGCGATTTTGCGCTCGTTGGGGTAGCTCAGCACGTCGTCCAAATCATCGAACCGCACCCAGATGGCGTCTTCGGCTTCATGATCCGGATCGCCTTCCACGGTGAGCTCACCGCCGGTCTGCCGCAAGGCATAGTGATGCACCAGCTTGTGCACGCGCTGCGTGGTTCCGGTGAACCAGTAGTCGATGGTGGCGATGGAATCGATGACCTCGCCCAAAATGCCGGTTTCCTCGTGCACTTCACGCACGGCGGTCTGCTGTGGAGTCTCGCCCTTCTCGATATGCCCCTTGGGCAGGCACCATTCCAGATGGCCGGAACGAGAATGACGGGCGATGATGGCCACGCGATTCTGATCGTCGAAGATCAGTCCGCCAGCCGAATATTCGCGTACCACCGGTAGTTCCTGTGCATCCAGGGACGCAAACGTGGTGGGGCCGTCGGAAGTGCGGCGTTGCGGCATCATAGCCGGTGTCGGGCCAGCGGGAGTCGGTGTTGTGTCGGCGGCGCGTCGGCCGAATACGGTGGCCGGCGTCGGCCCGGTTTGGGCATGAATGGGCTGCGATGGTTCCTGATGAATCGGAGCGGGTGATGTCTCGGTTTCGATGCTGCTCTGCGCGATCGATTCGGTTTCGGCCTCGCTGTCAATGCCGTCGGCTTGCCCCTCGATGGTTTCGCTTGAGGTGGCGATGGTAACCGTGGCATGCATGCCAAACACGGTTGCCGGCGTCGGCATGGAACGTTCGGTTTTATCAGTGTGGTCAGCCGGCTGCGTGTCAGTGCCGGCTACGTTGTCCATAGTGTCGTCGGATTGCGCGGAATCGGCGGAATTCTGCGGCGTCTGAGACGTATACAGCAGCTGGTCTTGGGTATGGTTATCCGTCGAATCGGGTGTTTGCCCAAGCATGCGGGCAAGATCGGCGGGCGTAATCATATTCTCCACCTTACTCAACCCCGTGTGCAGGTGGGGTAACGGTATGCTGGTAAGGCAGAAAAATGTCACATACGGGAAGGTGCCCATTGGATTTCGAAGTGTGGCCCGAGGCCATCGAACTCGGTCGACTGTTTGCCGAACAGGGTTATGAGCTGGCATTGGTCGGCGGCCCGGTCCGCGATCTGCTCCTGCACCGCAAGAGCCACGATCTGGACTTCTGCTCATCCGCGCGCCCGGAACAGTTCGAGCCCATTCTGCGCCGTTGGGGGCATGACGGTTTTTGGGATATGGGCCGCAAGTTCGGTACGTTGGGCGCCATGCGCCGGCGTGCGGACGGCACCGAGGTCAAGGTTGAGGTGACCACCTATCGGTCGGATACCTACGATCCGGATTCGCGCAAGCCTGAAGTCAATTATGGCGACACGCTTGAAGGTGACCTCTCACGCCGCGACTTTACCGTCAACGCCATGGCCCTGCGTGTGCCCGATCTGGAATTCGTTGATCCGTTCGGCGGTGCCAGCGATTTGGCCAAAGGCGTGCTGCGTACTCCTGTTGATCCGAGCCAGTCATTCGATGATGATCCTCTGCGTATGATGCGTGCGGTCCGATTCGTGGCTCAGCTGGGCTTTTCCATTGCTCCCGATGCTGCGGAGGCGATTTCCTCGATGCGCGATCGCATTGAGATTGTATCCGCCGAGCGCGTACGTGATGAACTGACCAAGATGCTGTTGTCTGACCGTCCTCGCGCAGGGCTGGAAGCACTGGTCGAATCAGGTCTGGCGGATATCGTGTTCCCCGAGATTCCGGCGTTGCAGTTGCAGATTGACGAGCATCATCGGCACAAAGATGTCTTTGAGCACACGATGATCGTGCTTGAACGGGCCATCGCTCTGGAAACCGGCCCGGATGGCCCGGTGCCCGCTCCTGACCTCACGTTGCGTCTGGCCGCAGTGATGCATGATATCGGCAAGCCGAAGACCCGACGTTTCGAGCCGGGAGGCAAGGTGAGCTTCCATCATCATGATGCGGTGGGTGCCAAAATGACCCGCAAGCGTTTGAAGGCTCTGCGATTCGATCATCATCTGGTGGAGGACGTCTCGGAACTGGTGAACCTGCACCTGCGTTTCCACGGGTACGTGGATGAGCCGTGGACCGATTCTGCCGTGCGCCGTTATGTCAAGGATGCCGGGCATTTGTATGAGCGTCTAAACCGACTCACTCGCGCGGATGCCACTACGCAGAACAAGCGCAAGGCGATGGTGTTCTCCCAGGCGATGGATGAGATGGAGGCGCGTGTTCGCGAGCTCAAGAAGAAAGAGGATTTCGACGCCATTCGCCCTGATGTGGACGGCAACGAGATTATGGAACTCTTGGGTCTGGAGCCCGGACCGATGATTGGCCGCGCCTACAAGCATATGCTGGAATACCGTCTGGATAACGGCCCGGTGGATCACGATGTTGCCGTGGCCGAACTCAAGCGCTGGTACGCCGAGATAGAGGCGTAATGCATAAATGAGAGCTCCCGCTGGTGGGAGCTGGCTCACGGAGTGAGACTGAGGGTGGTCAACATATGTTATATAAACCACCCTCAGTCACTTCGTGACAGCTCCCGCCAGCGGGAGCCAAAGTGGGATTACTGCGCCGGGTAAGCGGTGTGCTGCGTATCGGCGGAAAGATTCGTCATCTTATCGGCGGCCACGCACCCCGTGAAATCAGTGATTTTCTTGCCTTCCTGCGGGGATGACTTCTCATCTTTCAGATCGTTGAAGGTAGCGCCGAGCACCACGTCGATAAGCTGGTCCTCGCGGGCGTTCATCACCATGGCGGCATCGGTGAAGTTGCCGGCCACAGTGTAGGCCTGATTAATGGCGTTCTTGCCAAAGTAGATAGTGGTGCGTTCGACGTTGGTGCTGGAGTAGTTGGTTGCCTCCTGCATCACGAAACCGCGGGCTTCCAGTGCCTTGCTGACCGCTGCGGCAAATTGGCTATGCTCGGTGCCGTTCATCACACGCACGCCGACAGTTCCATTGGCCACGTACGTTGCCTTGCCATCATCGCCCTTGACGGCGCAGGGAGCGGCATTGCCGTAGTTTGGCGCGGTGGCCGGTGTGTTAATCTGCCCCAGGCCGAACACATGGAAATTAAAGAGAATGGCAACCACCAGAATGGCTGCAAGCACTACGCCACTGATGGAGAACACGATGGTCTGGCGGTGGCGTACATATGTCTTGCGTGCCTGCCGTTCATCAATTTGCTGCGTCATCGTTAGACTTCCTTCATGATCATGTGGCTTGTTGCTACATTAGCGTTACTGGCTGACTCCGATAATGGGGTGTGCAGGTGCACTGGCCTTGATAATGCGGTCGACCATACCGCCGTTGCGCCAGGCGTCGATAATGCGCTGCGCTGTGGTGCTGTCCGGTACGAAAGCCACCACCGACGGTCCGGAACCGGAGACGAATGCATGACGGGCACCGGCGTTCACAGCGGCGTCAATGGCCTGACCACTGCGCGGATGCAGACTGATGGCCGCCGCCTGCAGATGATTGCGATTGCCATTGCCGGGACCGACCGCATCAAACGTGTGATACACCTCGGGAGTGCTGAGCTGCGACTGATACGCGCCGACCAGTACCTCTCCGGCATATCCTTGGCCGATGAGATCGCGTTCTGCGGCACTGCCCGCATCAATGACCTCGATGCGTTCGCCGAATCCGGTGCCGTGCGCGAACCCGCCGGACAGACAGAATGGCATATCAGCGCCCAGTGTGGCGGCAATGGTACGCAGGCGTTCCATTGGCCAGTGTAATTCCCATAGCTGATTGACGGCCAGTATGGTTGCGGCCGCGTCTGCCGAGCCGCCGCCGAGACCGGCGCCTACGGGGATGCGTTTGGTGATGGTCAATGCCACATCGGAATCGCGGCCGGCCGCCTGGGCCATGGCGAATAATGCCAGGACCGCGTGGTTGCGGCGCATGTCACTGCTGGATGAGGCCAAATCGCCCAGATGCGCGCCTTCGAGTTCCAGCGAGAAGCCGGCTCCCGGATGTTTGGCGGTGGCGGTAATGGTGTCATATACCCCGATGGCACAGTAGATGGTGTCCAGTTCGTGACGACCGCCCCATTCATCGTGCGTCGGGCCGACCTCCAGGGTGAGGTTGGTCTTGGCCGGGCAATCCACGCGCACGGTCAGTGCTGCCGGCTCATCCAATTGATCGTCATAAGCGGGGCGTTGACGGACGGCTACCGGAATCATTGCTCCACCTCGTCAGTGGTAGGCGTGGCATGTGCTGTGGATTGAACCGCTGCCGCCAATGCCGCAAATTCGGTGACCGTCAGCGTTTCACCGCGTCGGGTCGGGTCAATGCCCGCCGCTGCGAACGCTTCGGCGGGAACAATGGTTTTCAGCGCGGCATGCAAGGTCTTGCGGCGCTGCCCGAAAGCGGCATCGATGAGGCGGAATACCAGTTCACGGTCCGCGGAGGACTTGCCGTGGGAAGGTGCCTGCGTATCATCTGCGGCGTATCTGGTGAACTTCACCAGTGCGGAATCCACGTTCGGTGCCGGCCAGAACACATTGCGCCCAATAGTGCCCACTCGTTCGGCAGTGCCGTACCATGCAAGTTTCACGCTTGGGGTGCCATAGATCTTCGAGCCGGGCTTGGCGGCCAGCCGGTCGGCCACCTCTTTCTGCACCATCACCAGGAAAGATCCGAGGCTATCGAAGCGTTCAAGCAGGGTGAGCAGAATCGGCGTGGCCACGTTGTACGGCAGGTTGGCCACCAAGGTGAAGCTGGTATCGCCGTTGAAATCAGGCACATTATCCGGGGTGACTGTCAGCGCATCCCGATTGACGACGGTCAGGCGATCGGCGGCTTCGGGCATGAACTCGGCTACGGTGCGGGGCAGGCGTTCAGCCAGTGGCGGGTCGATTTCCACGGCGGTCATCGTGGCACCGGTTTCCAGAATCGCCAACGTCAATGAACCGAGGCCCGGACCCACCTCCATGACATGATCATTGGTCGTGACATCCGCTTCGCGCACGATACGACGCACAGTGCCGGGGTCAATAACAAAATTCTGGCCGAATTTCTTGGTCGGACTGATGCCGGCCTCGGCTGCGATGCGGCGAATATCGGCCGCACCCAGTAGATGGCCAGTGGTGGAGGTGTTGTTGCTCATCAGTGCTTCCTTGTGTCCGATTAATACCAGCCGGTTTGTTCCGAATGCTGCCAGGCTACGGACGGGCTGCCGTAGCGTTGGGCGATGTACCACAAGCCCCAATCGATTTGCACGGCGGCATCATCGCGATAGTTGGCGCCGAATGCGGCCATTTTGCTGGCCGGCAGCGACTGCGGTATGCCGTAGGCGCCGGATGACTTGTTTTCCTTGTACCAGAGCCAGCTGGATTCACGGTTCCACAGTTTGACCAGGCAAGTCCAGTCGTTGCCGGTCCAGCCGCGCTGGGCTGCGGCGCCGGCTGCATAGGATTGCGCCTGAGCCACGGTAGGATGCCAAAGACGGCCCGATGGAGCCGGATCAGGAGTGGGAGTCGATGGCGAGCTATTGTCGCTTCCGGTGTTCTCATTTTGAGAGTTATCGGTACTGCCTGTGTTGCCGCCGGTATTACCGGTATTGCCACTGGTATTGCCCGTGTTGCCCGTACCGCTGTCGTTCTTATTGTCAGTAGTACCGGTGTTCTCGGGCTTGTTGGGCTTATTGGTATCGGTGGGTTTGCTGGATTCGTTGGACGAATTATCTGCGGAATCATTTGGCTTATTGGATCCGGAATTGCCCTGATTGTTGTCAGTGCTGCCGGAATCGGTGGTGGATGATTCAGCCTTCGCTGGACCGATGGCGATGATCTGGTCAACGGCCATCGTGGTGACGTTCTCGGATTGCAGTGTTTCCGATTCGGCAACGCCATCTACATAGGTGACGTTATAGATCTGCGTCTTCTCGCCGTTTTGCCCTTGCTGGCGGATCTCGGACTGCCCCGGCGCCAGATTAGGGTCGATGACGGTCTGTGTGGAGAACGGCACGACCACGGTGCGGTTTTCCACGCCATGCGTCACGCGCTGCACGCGCAGAATGGTCTCATCGCCGTTCTTTTCCACGCTGATGCGATCCTCTTTGCCCAGCGTGATGCCTTTGGAATCAAGAATGGATGCAGCCGGCAGTTTGCCATTGGGGGCTTCGGAAGTCTTACCGTCCGCGATGACGGTGACCGGGCCGGATTGGTTGATGACCAGACCGCCGGTGAGCTGGTTGTACACGTTATTGATATTGACCGTGATTTTGGCGGCGTTGGCGTTGTTCTCCTCAAAGAAGCCGAGCAACTGGTCTGCGCTGGTGGCCACGGTCCAGAATGGTACGGAAGTGCCGTCAATGGTGATGGTGGTTTGGTATGCGGAACGCACGGTGACCACGGCATGATCGGCAAGCTGATTGCCGGACGAGGTCTCGACGATGTCATGGGTTTTCACGTCGATGCCCTGCTCCTCGAGCAGGCGGGATGCGGTCATAGCGTAGGTGGTGACCTGGGTGGTCTGGCCATTGATGTTTAGGGCCACGGATTTTCTTGCGGTGAATGCAAACGAGCCGACCATCGCCACGGTGAGTGCCGTAGCACAGGCAATTACGCGGATGCGACGCAGTGTAACAAACCGCTGCGGGGTCCAACGCCGTGCCATAGATGTTCCTCTTCCTTACTGCTGACAACTACGCCACCCATCGTAACGGCTGGTCTGGTTTGCATGGCTTATTCGTTCGGCACTATCACCATTCCTGCTCGGTTGCAGGACGGCAGAGAAAAGAAAAAAAAGGGGGGCGGGAGAGAAGGGGATGTTCCCGCCCCCTTTAAGGCGCGGAGCTAGTTGGGGGACGCTCCGCCCTCATTCCAGGAAGCCCATAGTTGGGGGGAAGGCTCCTGGAGCACTTACCCAAGGTAAGAATGATGTGCGTAGAAAAAACTACGTATACCCATAATACGCTTTTTCCTGCGCGACGAGCCTCTTGTCGGGATCGAACCGACGACCTGCCGCTTACAAGGCG
>ERZ1031746.504-NODE-504-length-14040-cov-4.218520_pt1 | contig 14040 bp, 13 predicted proteins | sample MGYA00518171_ERZ1031746 | MGnify/ENA primary metagenome ERZ1031746 (study PRJEB33719, sample SAMN04261238) | wastewater metagenome | biome: rural village; feature: human; material: feces | host: Homo sapiens | place: El Salvador | collected 2013-01-07 ...
GAGATCTGTGTTTTCGGATTCGGTTTTTCGATGAATGGGGCAGAAAGGCCGGCATCCTCCAGCTTCGATCTCAGATAGACCGGCGGCACCCCCATATCGATAAGCCCGCCGATCATCATATCTGCGGTCAGCTTCCCATAACAGCGTACAAAAAGTGCTTTCATCACTTCACGTCCTCTCTTTGACGACCCTTGCCCGGACCATCCTCTGCGACGGCTACGTCAGCGCTGCCGAAGGTCTTCATCTGGTTCAGCATATCGATCGCTGCGTCCAGAAGCGAGAGCCCGAGGGCTGAGCCGTAGCCTTCCGCTTCTGTGAAATCATAGTGCAGGAATGACTTCATGCCCATCTTCTGCATCTGCATCTGATGAACCGGTTCTTCATAATAGACAGATGGGAAAATATAGTTTTTGATCTCAGGATACACGGCCTGTGCGGCAAGCACGGCAGCACCTGTGACAGCATTGTCAAAGACGACCATGATGCCGCGGCGCGCCGCTTCTACGGTAAGGCCGAAGAGGGCTGCGATCTCTGCCGAGCCGACCATGGCGAGCGCACCGACGGGATCCTTGGCGAAGTCGCCGACATCAGAAAGTTGGATAGAGAAGCCGCTCCTCGCCGATGCCTTCTTGAGATCCTCCTTCATGACGGCTGCCGTCACCGCGAGCGCCGACAGCATGGAGCGCTCTCCGATATTGCCGAGACCGACGGCCTGGATGCCCTCTCCCGCGAGGGCTTTCCCGACCGACATGCCCAGAGAGATCGCCGCCGCGACGACATCATCATCCATAGCGGGATGCCCCTGATGCGTACCATGGATCACCTTCTTTGCCAATATGCCTTCGATATCGGAGGTATCCTTTTCAAGACCGACATCGACAAGGTAGACCGGCATCTCCATCTGCCGCGCGAGGACATTCACTGGTCCCGCGCCCTGCGCGACCAGCTTCATCTCTGCGTGCGAGAGCTGCCCCTTCGTCTTGTTCTCGCCATCGACGGCCGTATCCCCGCCGAAAATGACGACCGCCTTATTGAGGTATGTCGGCTTCACTTTGCCTAAAATGCCGGCCATACGGACAGCCATATCCTCCAGCTTCCCCAGCGAATGGATCGGCTTGATGAGATTATCCACATAGAGCTGGCAAGCCTCCATGATCTCCTGATTCAGTTTCGGGATCTCGCTCATGCTTCCACCCCCGCTTCTTCTTTGGTGACACATTCCCGATAGACGGAGATCGCCATATCCAGCATTTTCTTCTGAATGCCCGCACCGATGGATTCACCCAGGCGGAAATCCAGATCAATATATTCGGAAAGTCCCAGCGCAGCCAGCGACTTTTTGTGCGCCTGCTCAAGCGACAGGTGCGAGGCCATGAGATAGTCTGACACCTGCGGCGCGAGTGCCTTCGCGATGAAGGCGCTCGCTGTCGTATTGAATCCATCGATGATGGTCATCGCGTGATTGGCGGCCGCCCCCAGGATGACACCCGTGAGACATCCGAATTCAAATCCGCCGACTTTGGCAAGCACATCGAGGCCGTCCTTGGGGTCCGGATGGTTCACATCCATCGCCTTCTGCACGACCTCTACCTTGTGGACAAGGCGTTCGTCAGAAATATTTGTCCCGCGCCCCGTGACTTCGATGGCATTCCAGTGATTGAAGGTCCCCAAGATGCAGGCAGATGAGGTGGTATTGGAGATCCCCATTTCCCCGATCGAAAAGACCTTGTATCCCTTTCTTACATTTTCTTCTGCGATCTCGATGCCGATCTCGATGGAGCGAATCGCCTGCTCACGCGTCATCGCCGGTCCTTCCGCGATATTCTTCGTCCCCCAGGCGATCTTGCGATCCAAGAGTCCCGGGACTCCTGTCATATCATGATGGATGCCCACATCGACCACCACCATATCCATGCCCGCATAGTACGCCATCGCATTGCAGGAGGCGCCCTTCGCGACCACATAGGCCTTCGTCATGCCGACCGTTGTCTCCTGCGGGTAGGCAGACACGCCCTCTTTGTATACCCCGTGGTCGCTGCATGCGATCACCATACACCCCTTCGGGACATTCGGCATGGCATCGCCAGTGACACCGATGTAGCGCGTCACCATATCCTCCATCTTGCCAAGGTTTCCCATACCGAGGTACAGATCATGCCAGCGCTTCCCGGCCTCCTCCATGGCTTCCTGGCTGAGCGGCTGGATCTGATCCAGCGTATCATCTAATAAGCCCATGTTTCCTCCTAATTCTATATTAATTATTGTATCATAAACGCCGATCTTTTTGAATCATAGATTCCTTTTCATTATACCATGAGGGGCTAGAGGAAGGGCTGGCCCGTGGGGCGTGCTGCCCCTTGATTGTAAACGAAAGCTTTGCTTAAATGAGGAATGAGGAATGAAGGTGGCGGCTTCGCCGCGAATATATATGGGGCGATGCCCGCATTCCGACTTCTCCCTCCTTCCGCTGGAAGGAGGTGCCCCGAAGGGGCGGAGGTTGGCTTTGGGTTTCCTTCCATCTAACATACGTGGGGGCCAACCCCGCCTCGCTCCGCTCGGCAGCCCCTTCCAGAGGAAGGGGCGAGAGGATGGTCTGGGCGATGCCCGAAGTTTGAAACTAGCGGTTTTCTCGTATCGCAAACCTAATCCCCAACTGCTAATTTCTAGTCACCAGTCCCTTCCCCTCCCCTTGTCTTCCCCTTTCCTCATGCTATAATAAATCTAGGGAAACACTGATTCAATATCATCATCTCAAGGGGGAGAGCGCTCGCAAGGGGGCTCTCTTTTGTCTAAAGGAAGGTGTTTGCTATGGATTATGAAAAGCTCTATATCAATGGCGAATGGATCCCGAGCGCATCCGGAGATTTCATCGAAGTAGAAAACCCGGCCACAAGGGAGATCTTCGCCCGCGTTCCGGCAGGGAACGGCGATGACGTAGACAAGGCCGCCAAAGCCGCTTATACCGCTTTCCCTGCCTGGGCGAAAAAAACGCTCGCCGAACGCATCACTTTGATGGAGCGATTCCTCGCCATTTTCAAATCTCAGGAAGATGACCTCATCGACATCACCATCCGAGAGCTCGGCTCGCCATATACCTTCACCAAAGCCTCGCAGGTCGAGTACCAGTACGTCCGTACGATGTCCTACATCGACCTTGCGCCAGACGTCCCCATAGTCGAAAAAATGGCGGCTTCCACCACCTATCGTGAGCCGATCGGCGTCATCGGATGTATCACTCCATGGAACTACCCCTTGGGACAGGTCATACAGAAGATCATACCTGCGATGCTGATGGGCAATACCGTCATCCTAAAGCCGAGCCAGCACACGCCGCTCTCCTCCTACTTCCTCGCCGATGCCTTTGAACAAGCAGGCTTTCCGAGAGGCGTCTTCAACCTCGTGACCGGCCGCGGCGGCGAAGTGGGCGATGCGCTCTCTTCCCATCCGCTCGTCTCCATGATCTCCTTCACCGGATCCACCTCAGGCGGCGTCACCGTCGGCAAGCGGGCGCTGGAAAGCGTGAAGCATATCAGCCTTGAGCTTGGCGGGAAATCGCCCTACGTGATCCTTCCATCAAAGGACCATGACTACAGCACACCGATCCGCCTTTGCTTCAACAGCATCTTTCTGAACTCCGGCCAGACCTGCACCGCCTTCTCCCGCCTGCTCATCCCGGAAAGCGAGAAAGCCCTCATCGAAAAAGAGCTTTCCGCCATCGCCAAAGAATATACGGTCGGCGACCCGACCGATCACGACGTGAAGCTCGGGCCGGTGTCCTCCATGGCACAGTACAGGAAGATCAGCGAATACATCAGCAAGGGTCTTTCCGAAGGGGGAAGGCTCCTCACGGGCGGCCTGCCGGAAAGCCCTGATCACGGCTACTACATCCATCCCACGATCTTCACGAATGTCACGAATGATATGACCATCGCGCAGGATGAGATCTTCGGGCCTGTCCTCTGTGTCATCACCTACAAAGACACTGACGATGCGGTCAGGATCGCCAATGACACCCGATACGGTCTGAATGCCGGTGTCTATGGGCCGAAAGAAGAAGCCATCGCCCTCGCCCATCGCATCAAGGCCGGCAATGTCTACATCAATGCCAGCCCGCGTGATACAGCGGCTCCCTTCGGCGGCTACAAGGAAAGCGGCCTTGGCCGCGAAGGCGGCATCTACGGCATGCTCGAATTCACCCAGCAGAAAGCCCTCTTCGATACGGGTGACTAGGGATCCGTACCTTCCTCCGTTATTTAATGAAAGGTCATTTTCATGTCGATCTTCAAAAAGCTCCTCATCACCCTCATGATCCTCCTTGCCGCTGCCGGCGGCTACTACTTCCTGTACTGGCAGAATACGCCCGCCTTTGCGGCGGGAGAGATCCAGCAGGCCGTGCAGAAAAAGGACTGGGATCTCTTCTGCAAACGCGTCGATGTCGCCAAGGTCTACAGCTATGCCTTGGACGACATGCTCGCCGAGCTCAAGGCCGACGGTCTTCCCGAACACGCCATCGCCGCCTCCCTTGTGAAAAGCATCAAGAAAGAAGTCGTGAAGGAACTCATCCGACAGACAGAGATCCGATTCAAGGATGGCGCCCCGGCCTCCAAGTCTCTCTTGGACAAGCCTGTCAAGACCCTCACTGCCTACGCCGGCTCTTCCGCCCTCTCTCTCACCGACATCTTCAAGATTGAAGAGAAGGACGGCAAAGCCATCGCCTATGTGCAGCTCCACGACAAGGACCTTGCCCGCGACTTCACATGGCAGGTACAGCTGGAAAAAGACGTAAACGGCCTTTGGACCGCGACACGCATCCTGAATTTTACCGACTATCTGAAAGAAAGGATGGACGGGTGACTAGTGACTGGAGACTAGTGACTGGGGACTAGTCACTAGTAGCTAGGGACTAGGGTTTATGGTTTAAGGTTTGCATCAATCTCCTCAACTGAGAAGCCCCTTGAAGAAGGGGCACGCCGAAGACGCAGGATAGAGTGCCTGGCAGAGGCGCAACTCACCGAAACGTTTTCATACTATTCGCACTAAGCGTCTTCCCCGTATCGTCATTCCGAGCGAAGCCGAGGAATCTTTTTCGTTCGCGGTGAAACGGTTCCTGTGCGCGAAACCGGAAACGGGAAGCCTGTCATCCTCCATACTCCGCGGCGCTACCTATTATGATACACCGCACCAAAACCCTGAACCCGCCAACCTGAACCCTGAACCCATCAAGTAAAAAACGCTCAGCCGATCCGGCTGTGTTCTTTTCGTAGGAAACACTGATTAAATCGTTGTTCGATTTTACTCTTGTATTTTCATGCAGTGCAAGGAATAACCCGACGCGAATAGCGAGCTATTTAAGGAGGGTTATGACGAAGCGTTGCATGAAAATACATGTGAAATCGAATTCTGCGATTTAATCAGCGTTTCCTTTATACGATCTGGAAGAGGAAGAATTTCAAATAATAGGTCTCCGGCACCGTCATAAGGATCGGATGATCGGGAGCCTGCTGGCGGAACTCGATCTGCCGGAGCGTGACGCCGGCATCGCGCGCTGCTTCCTTCACCATCTTCACGAAGAGCTCCTCACCCATAAAATGTGAGCAGGAGCAGGTCGCCAGATATCCGCCGCGCGGCAGGATCTTCATCGCACGGTAGTTGATCTCCTTGTAGCCGCGGAAGGCTTCATGGACCGTCTTTCCTGACTTGGTGAAAGCGGGCGGATCGAGGACGATGTAGTCATAGCTGTGGTCCTTTTTCTTATCGAGCTCAGTCAGAAAATCGAAGACATCTGCCTCGACGGCTTCGACGGCAAGGCCATTCTGCTTCGCATTGTGCGCCGTCATTTCGACGGCTTCTTTGGAAATATCGAGCGCCGTCACGCTCGCCGCACCGCCCTTGGCGATATTCAGTGCGAAAGCACCCGTGTGCGTAAAGCAGTCGAGGACATGGCGACCCTTGCCGATCTGCGCCGCCGCGAGACGATTGAATTTCTGGTCGAGGAAGAAGCCCGTCTTCTGCCCATTCTCTACATCGACCGTATAGCGGATGCCGTTCTCCACGATATCCACCCGTGTCTTCTCTGCCGCCGGATCCAGCAGCGGGGAACGATAGAAGCCCTTGTACTGCTGCATCCCCTCCAGCTCACGGATCTTGACATCATTTCTTTCATAGACGCAGGAGACCGCGAGCTGCCGCTCCCGCAGTACCTCGATGAGACCGTCCAAGAATTCCTTCTTATGCCGCTCCATCCCCAGTGAGAGCACCTGCACGGAAAGCACATCGCCGAAGCGATCCACCGTAAGTCCCGGCAGCTGGTCCGCTTCCCCGAAAACCAAGCGGCAGCAATCATAGTCTTCCTTCCGCATCACCTGCAGGCGGTAATCCACCGCATACGCTGCGCGGCGCTTCCAGAAGGCTGCGTTGAAGGTATCATTCGCATTCGTCGAAAAAATGCGAACGGTGATCTTCGAGTGCGGATTGTAGAACCCGCTTCCCACGAATTTCCCCTTCTTCGACTCCACACGCACGATGTCGCCGGCTTCGATGCCTTCGTCCGCGTGCTCAATCTCCGTCCCGTAGATCCACGGGTGTCCTCCCTTCGCCGCCAGCTCGGCGCGCTTACTGATGATGACTTTCTTCAGATGTTCCATAGTCTTCTCCATTTCTGTAACTTTTCTTTTGATTGTAGCATAAGGACGGGAACAGGTTCAACGGTCTCTATGGACGATGCAGATATCTCATGCTGCTGTCCTTGGAAAAGCGACCGCCCTTTCTTATTTTCGCCCCATCCCGCACGCAAAAAGATCCCCGCCATCGGTCAAATCGATGGTGGGGATCTTTCATTTCTTATCTTTCAGATGCGATGCGAAATTACATCATTCCGCCCATACCGCCCTGCGGCATCGGAGGCATAGCCGGTTTTTCTTCCGGCAGTTCACCGACGATAGCTTCGGTGGTGAGGACCAGAGCTGCGATGGAAGCTGCATTCTGCAGTGCGCTTCTGGTGACCTTTGCCGGATCGACGATGCCGGATTTCAGCATATCTTCGTACTTGTCTTCTGCTGCATTGTAGCCGATGCCCTGGCCAGCTTCTTTGACCTTCTCAGCTACGATAGCACCTTCGAGGCCGGCATTGTCAGCGATCTGACGAACCGGAGCTTCGATGGCATGACGAACGAGGTTCACACCGGTCTTGACATCGCCTTCTGCTTCGATGGTATCCAGTTTATCCTGGATATCGAGCAGGGTGGTGCCGCCGCCAGCGACGATACCTTCTTCGACAGCTGCACGGGTCGCATTCAGAGCATCTTCGATGCGGAGTCTCTTATCCTTCATTTCTACTTCGGTAGCAGCGCCGACTTCGATGACAGCAATGCCGCCGGACATCTTTGCCAGACGTTCCTGCAGTTTGTCTTTGTCAAACTGGGAAGTCGCTTCTTTGTACTGTTCACGGATCTGAGCCACTCTGGCTGCGATCTGGTCTTTATCACCTGCGCCGCCGACGATGGTGGTGTTGTCTTTGGTGATGCGGATCTGGTGAGCGGTGCCGAGATCATCTAAGGTAGCGCTGTTCAGGGCGCGTCCCATTTCTTCAGAGATCACGGTGCCGCCGGTCAGGATAGCGATATCCTGCAGCATAGCTTTTCTGCGGTCGCCGAATCCCGGTGCTTTGACAGCTGCACATTTCAGGGTGCCACGGAGTCTGTTCACTACGAGAGTAGCCAGTGCTTCGCCTTCGACATCTTCAGCGATGATGACGAGTTCCTTGCCGCTTCTAGCCACCTGTTCGAGGAGCTGGAGCATATCCTGGAGCATATTGATCTTCTTGTCGGTGATAAGGATCAGCGGATTGTCGATGACACATTCCATTTTGTCCGGATCGGTGACCATGTATGGCGAAAGGTAGCCGCGGTCGAACTGCATGCCTTCTACGACCTTCAGGCTGGTGCCCATGGTCTTGGAGTCTTCGACCGTGATGACGCCGTCATTGCCGACCTTTTCCATCGCATCAGCGATGAGACCGCCGATGGTCTTATCGGCAGAGGAGATGGAAGCAACCTGTGCGATCGCTTCTTTGGTCTGTACCGGTACCGCTTTTTTCTTGATCTCTTCGACAAGTACCTTGACTGCTTCTTCGATGCCCTTCTTCAGGACCATCGGATTTGCGCCGGCAGCTACGTTTCTCATGCCTTCATGGATCATGGACTGTGCAAGAAGAGTAGCTGTGGTGGTGCCTTCGCCTGCTACATCATTGGTCTTGGTGGCGACTTCTTTGACCAGCTGGGCACCCATGTTTTCAAATGGATCCTTCAGCTCGATCTCGCGAGCGATGGAAACGCCATCATTGACGATGTTCGGAGCGCCGAATCTCTTGTCGAGTACGACGTTACGACCTTTCGGTCCCAGGGTAATTTTTACTGCATTTGCCAGCTGATCGACACCTCTTAAAAGAGCTGCGCGGGCTTCTTCATTATAAAGAACTTTCTTTGCCATGGTATGTCACTCCTAGTTTTTGCTATAAAACAATCGATGAAAGATCTTGGGCCGGGGATTCACCTACGCTCATCCCTACTCCCCAGATACTTTTTATTACAGGATCCCCAGTACGTCTCTTTCGGAGAGAAGCAGGAATTTCTGGCCATTTTCTTCGATATCCACGCCGGAATATTTGGCAAAGAGGACTCTGTCGCCCACTTTGACTTCGAACGGTACGCGAGTGCCGTCATCGAGCATTTTGCCGGAGCCGATAGCAATGACTTCGCCTTTCTGAGATTTTTTCTGTGCTGTATCTGGCAGCAGGATGCCGCCTTTGGTCTGCGTTTCTTCGGTATCTACTTTAACAAGAACACGATCTGCTAATGGTTTTAACATTTCTATTCCTCCTTTGGACTATTAGCACTCACTCATCTCGAGTGCTAACTTACTTTTATATAATACATAACTTTAGTCAGAAATGCAAGGGGGAAAATGAGAAATTTATTATGAAGGAAAGGCGACCCAAAGGCATATGCCTGACAGGCTCTCCGCAGGTATTTCCTGTCCCCGTTTGGCAGTGCTGTAGGCTCTTCCTTCTAAGGACACACACCAAAAAGAGCCACCCATCAAGGCAGCTCTTCTCCGATTCTCCTATTATCTTTCCTGCTGTACACCTTCACCGATGATACGCACATCGAGCGGGACGTGGACATGATATTTCTCCATGATGCGCTTCTGGACTTCATGCAGCACATCCAGAATCTCCTGGCAGGAAGCATGTCCGTTGTTTACGACAAAGTCCGGATGCTTGGTGGAGACCTGTGCATCACCGATCGAGAAGCCGATGAGACCGCAGTCTTTGATCATCGGTCCGACATGGTATCCCGGCGGCCGGAGGTACATGGTGCCGGCACTTCTCTTTTCGAGCGGCTGCTTGGTACGACGGGAGATCTGGTGTTCTGTCATTTCTCTCTTGATCTCTTCCGGATTGCCGGGAGAAAGATGCAGCTTTACGCCGACGATGATATCCCCATTGTGCATGAATACGCTGTCGCTGTCGCCATAGTGCAGGTCATCCCAGCCGTAGGTCTTTTTTTCTTTGCCGTCTCTGGTGATGGCATAGACTTCTTCTACGACTCTCTTCATCTGGCTGCCATAGCCATTGGCGTTCATGAAAACTGCACCGCAGACCGTACCGGGAATACCGACAGCCCACTCGAAGCCCTTCAAGCTGTTCTTTTCCGCAAAGCGAGCGACAGTGCCCGTGCCTGTGCCGCCGCTGGCAGTGATCCATTCGCCTTCGCAGGCCATTTCCTGCTTCATACGGTTCATGCAAATGGTGATGCCACGGATCCCCTTATCGCTGACGAGCGTATTCGAGCCGCCGCCGATCACCGTGACAGCGATGCCTTCCGCATCCGCCTTCCGGAGGATCTTAATAAGCTGTTCTTCTGTCTGCGGCATGACAAAAACGTCAGCAGGGCCGCCGATGCCATAGGTCGTATGGCGGCTCATCGGTTCATTGATCTTGAGGTCTCTCTCTGTGAGGATCCCGTCGAAAAATACTTTCCAATCTGTCATTTCTTATCTAATTCCAATACATCCATACCCTGCGCCATTGCATCCGAGACGATCTTCTGCAAATCCGCAGCCACCTGATTCCAACGAATAAATGCCTGGAGATATTCCTGGGCATTGCTGTTGTTGCTGACAAGGACCGCCAGTTCCTGCAGATGCTGATAGGTCTTTTCATCGTCCTTCTGCCCTGCAAGTTTGGCATAGTCTGCCTGCATCTGTGCCATAATATATTCCTTCACCATCTTTTTGGCATCGGCATCGTTCTTCACTTTATCTGCGGCAGCGGTGAGACGCTTCATCTCATCGCTTTCCTTGATGGCTTTGGCCAGATCATAAGCTGCGTCATACGTATTCATGACTGCTTCCTCCTTTGAATAAACGTCCACTCTTCTTCAAGAGATGGTGGAAACCCGTCTGCCGGAGTGCTTCCATGGCGACGATCGCAACAGCATTCGACAGATTGAGAGACCGTGCTTCTTCGATCATGGGGATGCGGATGCAGTCCTCTTCATGTTCCAGAAGAAGCTCTTCAGGAAGACCCTTCGTCTCTTTCCCAAATACAAGGACATCATCTTCCGTATACGAAATATCCGAATACGTCTTGATCGCCTTGGTGGTATTGTAGTAGAAATGATGACCCGCAAGCATGCGCTTCACGGAGTCAAAGTCCGGATGGACATGGACCTCCAGAAGATCCCAGTAGTCGAGCCCCGCCCGCTTCAGGTGCTTGTCATCGATGGAAAAGCCCAATGGCTCCACCAGGTGCAGCACCAGATGCTCTGCTGCGCAGAGCCGGGAAATGTTCCCCGTATTTCCCGGAATTTCCGGTTCTACCAGTACGATATGCATAGGTTTAGATTCCTTTATACGTAAATTTTCCTTAGATATCAGAATGAGTCAGAAGTAACTTCCATACCGATCCCGATACCGGTCGGTCTGTTCTTTGGCCGGGTACACCTTGAAGGTCTTCGGCTTGTGGCCCCGGTAGGAGATCTGATAGATCGGACCCACATCCATCCCTGTCACCGTGATGCGGTAAATGTTGTCGTGAAATCCATCCGATCTCTGTGGCACCGGAAATCCGATGACCGCCACGCCTTCATTGAGTACAAAAGGCGGCTCATAGGTATCCGATGTGAAATTCTTGGGCGCTGTCTCGTCCTCTGTCAAAGGCTCCTTCATTTCCAGCTCGATCGTCATGTCATCGACCACGAAGACATGGCGGATATCATTCGCTCCTGCTATCTGGCACATTCCCAGCGTCACAAGGAGCGCGGCAGTGATCGTTCGTATTCTCATAGCTGTTTCCTTTCGTGAGAAACCCCTCTTCTGCACTATTCCTTATTTTAACACATTCATAAACGATTGCGAAATACTATAAATGAAAAGATCTATGAGTTTTTGTTTGAATCAGCCGCCATGCATCCGCCCTTTGGACCCACTAAAAAAGGGGCTGTGAAATAATAGCTCCATGAACACAAAAAAGGACTTTCGATTTTTGCGAATCAAAAGTCCTTTTTTGTGTTAGAATTTAACTGCAATGAAAAACCTAACTGTGTATTATAGTACTCCCAAACAGGGAATTTTACCAGCATTTTTTTCTGAGTGCCTAGATATCACAGATCCGGTTTTCACGTTTGACAGATTTATGGAGGAAATCGATTTACGCAAATATCTGAGCAAACTCCCTGCTCATGAGTTGGGAAGAATCAGATATAATCCCGTCAATATGTTGAAAACGGTTCTGTTCGGGTTTATGGATGAAGGATGCATCTCTCTCAGAAAGCTGGAAGACAATTGCAAAGTCAATATCCGCTATAAATACCTTATGGACGGTAAATGCCCGTCCTATCGGACTTTCGGATATTTCATCAATACCGTCCTGATGAATCAAGCTGAATCGCTCTTTTATGAAATCACCCAGGAAATCATCACCAAAGAGCATGTGGACCTGGACCACCTTTATATCGATGGCTCCAAATTTGAAGCCAATGCCAACAAGTACTCCTGGGTCTGGAAAAAAGGTACGGAGAAGTCGAGATTCCGTCTGTATACCAAAATTTCAGCGCTCCTGGAAGAAATCAATGGAATGTTGGGCTGTAGTGGTCTGAAAGTCGAGATCAATTCAGAATATGCTCCTGAATATCTGGAGCTCATCCTGAGCAAACTTCATGAAATCTGGAGCTTGGACGAGGAAAAATTTGTCCATGGCAAAGGGCACCATAAGAGTCCGGAACAGCGGAATTACGAAAAACTGAAAATGTATCTGCATAAAATTAAGGAATATGGGAAAAAGTTGAGTATCTGTGGAGAGAATCGTAACAGCTACTCTAAAACGGATCATTCAGCTACGTTCATGCGGATCAAGAGAGACTATATGGGAAACGACCAGCCGGCATATAACATCCAAGTTGGCATAGCCGATGAATACATAGCAGTCCTTGACGTAAACCAGTACAGGTCAGATATGGACTGCTTTGTCCCCCTTCTAGAAAAGTTTTATGAGCACCATGGGATATATCCAAAATATCCAGTAGCTGACGCAGGGTATGGTTCATTTAATAACTATCTGTATTGCGGCAAACATGGGATGGAAGCCTGTATGAAATTCCCCATGTTCTTCAAAGAAACGACGAACAAGAAGTATCGCGAGGACCCATTCCGTGCAGTCAATTTCAAGACGACGGTGGATGGAGCGCTGCTCTGTCCCAACGGAAAGAAGTTCAAATTCGTCTACAGGAAAAACATTCGAGGCAACCAATATGGCCGTCAGGAAGAAATCTATGAATGTGAGGACTGCAGTGGCTGTCCTTATGCAGAACGTTGCAAGAAAACACCTCATAACAGACGGATCAGCCTGAATCGTGAACTTACAAAGGTTCATGCTGAAGTCATTGGACGATTGACAGATACCCGTGGATTTCTGCTGAGGAGGAACCGTGCGATTCAGGCAGAGGGCACTTTCGGAGTGATGAAGAACGACCGGGAATATGACCGGATTGTCCGAAGAGGTATGGATTCAGTGAAAATGGAAGTGTTTCTGGTTTCTATTGGCTTCAACCTGTATAAATACCATAGGAAGCAACAGGCACATATGGATATGGTAGCTTATTTTTAAAAAGCTGATTTTTGGGAGAAAGGGGGAAGTATGCCCTTTTCCTCTTGTTTTTTACTACCAGGAGTGAAAAAGGACACAAAAGAAGGAGCTATGAAGAAATGAATCCTCATTTCTTCACAGCCCCTTTTTTGCTGAACTTATTTTCTTTCTTTGATACGAGCAGCTTTGCCGGAGAGTCCGCGCAGATAGAAGAGCTTTGCACGACGAACGATGCCGCGGCGTCTTACTTCGATCTTTTCCAGACGTGGAGAATGAACGAGGAAGGTTCTTTCTACGCCGACGCCGTAGGAAATACGACGAACGGTGAAGGTTTCACGCAGGCCTGCGTTCTTTCTTGCAATAACGACGCCTTCATACATCTGAATACGTTCGTTCTTGCCTTCTACGACCTTTACATGAACTCTGACGGTGTCCCCCGGACGGAATTCAGGAATGTCGTTTCTGAGCTGTTCTTTTTCCAGTGTTTCGATAATGTTCACGATCTTTTCCTCCTATCACACAGGACATTCATGCCGATCGCATTTGGCAGAGGACTGTCCAGACTAACAGTAGCATTGTATCACAGCTTTCTTTCGATTGCAATGATTTTCGCCACGCATTTGGATATTTTAGCATAAAAAAAGAAGGGGCGCAATGCCTGTCTTTCTCCCGCGTCCTAAAGCCAAAAGTCGATGTGAAATAACGTTCATCTCATTTTGGCGTTCCATCTGCCGCGGGGGACTTGCAGCTCTCATAGGAGTGACCGGGAAACCTTATCCCAGCTGTCTTTCATGCCATAGTCACCCTATCCGCCCCTTTCGGGCACCTTCCCTAGAGGGGTAATGCTATTAAGTTAAGCAGCAGAACGTTCTTGGCTCCCCATCGGGGGAGCTCCC
>ERZ1031746.505-NODE-505-length-14020-cov-12.724526_pt1 | contig 14020 bp, 9 predicted proteins | sample MGYA00518171_ERZ1031746 | MGnify/ENA primary metagenome ERZ1031746 (study PRJEB33719, sample SAMN04261238) | wastewater metagenome | biome: rural village; feature: human; material: feces | host: Homo sapiens | place: El Salvador | collected 2013-01-07 ...
ACGTGGTGGGGTGTTCGCCGCGTGGTGGAGGTGGCTGTAAGGGTGTCAAACTGTTTTGATGCTCCTAAGTTTGGCAAACCCCCGATTGGGGTGATAGCGTGAGATGACGCTACGCGGAGGGAAATCATGCTCAGAAACGACGATGCGGCCGCAAGCCCCGGGAATGCGCGGGAGCGCCGCAGCGGCATGGATATGCCGGGCACACATGCGGATTCCGAGGATAGGACTGCCGCGGACAACATTATCCACGTTGCCGATGGTGCCAAGTCCGCCGTCGTGGCTGATTTGGTGGCCGACGAGTTGGACGTTGTCGGTCTGAATCCCGATGCCAAGCGTTTGCCGATTCTGGCGCGTATCTATGGTGTGCTGGTGCTGCTCGACGGTCTGGCCGTGCTGCCGTTGGTGGTGCTGACCTGCATCTACTCCGTGCGTGAGATTCTGAATGGCCGTGTGCACGTCGATGCGATGAGTCTGACCTTCATTCTTTCCGTGGTCTACGCGTTGGTGCTGATCGTCAGTGCCGTATGCCTCATCGTGTTCGGTGTTCTGCTATTGCGTAATCACCGCCGTTATGCCGCGCGATGGACGTATGTGCTGATGCCTCTCACCTTGGCCGACGGCATGCTGTCTCTGGCGCTGACCGGCCTCGGGCTCAACCTGTTGCTGCCGATGATCCAGATGATCATCCTCATCGTGATTTCGGTGACTGCCGATCCCTCCCTGATAGAGGAGAGACGCTTGCAACGCGCGCTCAAGCGTATGGATGAGCGCGATGAGTACGAGTCCGCCGTTGCTGTCGGCATGCTCGGGCGTGACCAGTCCGGCAAAGGCTATATCGCACTGGACTTCTTCAATATCTTCTGGCTGTTCACCATCGCTTCAGTGGGCGGCTTGATTGTGGAGACGATATATCATTTTGCGCTCTATAACGGTGAGCTGCAGGACCGCGCGGGTCTGCTGTGGGGGCCGTTCTCGCCGATTTACGGCTGCGGTGCGGTTTTGGTCACCGTGTGTTTGAACCGCCTGTGGAAGGCGAATCCGTTTCTGATTTTCTGCGCGTCGGCGGTGATTGGCGGTGCGTTCGAATACTGCACGAGTTGGTTCATGGAAGTGGCATTCGGCATCACCGCATGGGACTACACCGGTCGCTGGCTGTCCATTGACGGGCGTACGTCGGGCCAGTTCATGTTCTTCTGGGGTCTGATTGGCGTGGTGTGGGTCCGCTGGCTGTTGCCTCGCCTGCTCGCGCTCATCAATCGGATCCCTTGGAAAGTGCGGTATTCGTTGACTGCGGTGTGTGCGGTGCTGATGGTGATCGACATCGCCTTCACCCTGATGGCCCTAGATTGCTGGTATGGGCGCATGGCCGGTCAGCCGCAGACTTCGCCGGTTGCGATGTGGTTCAGCGAGCGTTATAGCGATGCCTATATGGCCAATCGTTTCCAGACCATGCACCTCGATCCCTCCAAGGCCGGGCGAATGTGACGAATCTCTTATGCGAGAGGCGTAAGACAGCTCGTGCGTGGTGACCGGCCGGGCGATAGACTGGAGCATGTTGTGATAATTTGGGGTCTCCGACAGGGAGGCCGCCGGTCGCGCCACTGCCGGGGTCTTGGTCTCGGTTGCCGACGAACCGGTTGAGCGGGCAATCACATATTGCCCACCTGTAAGGAAAGGCAAGGCACATGGCCGAAGCGACGGCAAACATCGGTGTGATCGGACTGGCTGCGATGGGTTCCAACCTGGCGCGCAACCTGGCACACCACGGCAACACGGTGGCATTGTTCAACCGCCACTACTCCCGCACCGAAAAGCTGATGAATGAGCATGGCACCGAAGGCAACTTCGTGCCGGCCGAAACACTCAAGGAGTTCGCCGCATCCCTGAAGCGCCCGCGTACCGCGATTATCATGGTCAAGGCCGGTGCACCGACCGACGCGACTATCGAGCAGCTGGAAAAGGTGTTCGAGCCGGGCGACATCATCGTCGACGGCGGCAACTCCTTCTTCAAGGACACCATCAAGCGTGAGAAGGAAGTGCGCGCCAAGGGCTTCCACTTCGTGGGCTGCGGCGTGTCCGGTGGCGAGGAGGGCGCGCTCAACGGCCCGTCCCTGATGCCCGGTGGCACTGCGGAATCCTGGAAGACCCTGGGCCCGATCCTCGAGTCCATCGCCGCCAAGGTGAACGGTGAGCCGTGCGTGACCCACATCGGCACCGATGGTGCCGGCCACTTCGTCAAGATGGTGCACAACGGCATCGAATACGCCGATATGCAGGTGATTGGCGAGGCTTACGACATTCTGCGCCGTGGACTCGGCATGGACGCCGAGGAGATCGGCGATGTGTTCGAGGAGTGGAACAAGGGCGACCTTGACTCCTACCTCATCGAGATCACCGCTGAGATTCTGCACCACAAGGACGCCGAGACCGGCAAGCCGTTCGTGGACGTGGTCGTGGATCACGCCGGCATGAAGGGCACCGGTACCTGGACTGTGCAGACCGGTCTGGAGTTCGGTTCTCCGGTGGCCGCAATCGGCGAGGCAGTGTTCGCTCGTGCGCTTTCCTCCCATGGCGATCTGCGTGAGGACGCTCAGAAGGAAGGCCTGGCCGGCCCGAACAAGACCATCGATTTGACTGGCGAAGACAAGGCCGCGTTCATTGAGGACGTGCGCAAGGCGCTGTTCGCCTCCAAGGTGGTGGCCTACGCGCAGGGTCTGAACGAGATTCAGGATGGAGCCAAGGAATACGGCTGGGATATCAACCTGTCCGAGGTGGCCCGTATTTGGCGTGGCGGCTGCATTATTCGTGCCCAGTTCCTGCTCGACCGTATCACCGAGGCCTTCAAGGGCGATAACCCGCCGGCCTCCCTGCTGTTCGACCCGTACTTCGAGAAGATTATCGGCGAATCGCAGGATGCATGGCGTCGCGTGATCGTGCGCGCTGTGGAAGCCGGTATCCCGACCCCGGTGTTCTCCAGCTCCCTGGCCTACTACGATGGGCTGCGCTCCAAGCGTCTGCCCACCGCCCTGACCCAGTCCCAGCGCGACCTCTTCGGCGCCCACACCTACGGCCGCGTAGACAAGCCCGGCGTGTTTCATACTTTGTGGGCCGAAGAGGGCAAGCCGGAAATCGAAGCGTAGCTTCGGAATTTCCGGCTTAGGGGAGCCTGGTGGGCTCCCCGGCCCTCTTCGGAGCGAGGCGGCTATGCCGCCGAGCCAACACTGAGCCTCGCCGCAGGCAAGTCCCTAATTGCAGGGCTGGAGGCGAAGAGGGCAAGCCGGAAACCGAGGCGTGACGATATAGCTAGGCTCCCCTCAGAGAGGGGAGCCTAGCTACAGCTTTACAGCTTAGTGACAGTTTCTTCCGTGGAGAACCAGATGAATTCGTCCACTCCGTTGGCGTAGGACGACGGATAATTCGGATTATTCGGCTTCGAAAATACGTGTGCCAGCGAATCGGCCTTACTGGCACCGGCAGCGAAGAACCACGTGCGGCGCGAACTCGCAATCATCGGAGCCGTCAAAGAAACACGCAACGGCGGCATCTTGGGGGAGTGATTCACACCCACAGCCAGCCGGTCGGTGACTTTAACCTCATCATGGCCGGGGAACAGCGAAGCGTAATGGCCATCTGGTCCCATACCCAGAATCATCAGGTCGATGGTCGGCTTCGGGCCAAGCTCACGGATGAGCTCGGCCTCGTAATCGCGTGCAGCGGCGTCAAGCAACGCGTCGTTGGCAGCGTCAGCGGCGGCACGAACGGCGTCGTCATCGCTTTCGGCATTGGCCATGGCGTCGGCAATCTCGTCGGTGGAACGCACGTCGGCTGCCATCTCATGAATATTCGACTCGGGCAGCTTGCCGTCGGCCACCAGTTTGTCCAGTAACAGTCGGCGGGCTTCCAGCGCATTGCGGTCGGTATCGTACGCCGGCACAAACCGTTCGTCACTCCACCAGAAATGCACGCGAGACCAGTCAATCGCCTCGGCCAGCGGATCATCCAGTACCAATCCCAGTGGTTGCGCGGCCGAGCCGCCGGACAGCGCCACATCCACGCGCGTGCGATGCGTACTATCCGGCAGCCTTTCAGCAAGCAGATCAAGCAATGCCAGCGCAAACCGCTGAGCGCCGGCCTGAATCATCAGATCCTTGTCTGGATAGACGACAAGTTTACGAGTTGCCATAAGTGTTCCTTCACGTAAAAAAGACCACCCTCAGTCAGCTCCCGTCAGCGGGAGCCAATATGCTCCTCCCGCTGACGGGAGGTGGCACGAAGTGCCGGAGGGTGGTCAAATGAATATGCTCATCAGTGACGAATCAGATCCCAGCCCTTATTGATGACATCGGCGTAAATCTCATCCGGATCGATGCGACGCAACTCTTCGGTGAGGCAGTCCTCAATCGTGCGTACGGGAACGGAAATCGTCTGCGGAGCCTGCCCCGGCATGGAAATCAGTGCCTGATCCTCATACGGGCGTTCCAGTGACACCACGCCGTCATCGCGAGTCAGGTACACGCCGGTCACAGCCTCGGCATCGGGTACGAATTCGGTTTCGACTGGCACTCCGAGCTTGAGGTGCAGCCATGCGCACAGCAGTTCCATCGGCAGGAAGTCGGCCTTGCCGGTCACCTTGGCAGCAGTGATGGGCAGGTGCGGCGGCTGATCCAGCATGGAGGCGAGCATCGCGCGCCATACGGTCAATCGGGTCCAGGAAAGATCGATGTCTTCTGGAGTCCAGTTGCGGCGCAGGCGTTCGATCGTTGCCTCGGGATTGTTGGAGTTCAGGGCGTCGGTGATACGGCTGCGGGCCATCGCACCCAACAGATCCTTGGAAGGATTCGACGGTGGCGTGGTCGGCCACCAAGCCACTACTGGTACATCCGGCACCAGCAGAGGAATGACCAGAGTATCCGGGTGATTGATCAGGCCGTTGCGCGGGCGCAGAATAATAATCTCGCCGGCACCGGCATCCGCGCCGAAGCGCACCTGGGCGTTCAGATTGGAGTCATTCGGGTCGGCCGAGCCGTCCGTCAGGTCGACTGCCGGATTATCGCGGTTGGCGCTGACCTCGGCGGCGACTTCACTGGCATTCGGCTCGTCGTTGGATTCGCTGCTGTGTGCGGTATCGGGCACAACGGCGATCACGCGGCAAGGATGCTCGCGGCTGGCCGAATTGGCCACCTCAAGCGCGTGCTCCAGGTTGGTGTCGTCGGTGGCGATCAGCAGCGTCAATACACGGCCGGTCGCCGATTCGCCGCGCTCCTCGTGCAGTTGCTCGATTTTGTGCGCAATCTCGCGGGTGCGAGTGTTCGGCATATCGATGATCATGGCATCCTCCAGTGGCGGCCGTCGCGTTCCAGCATCTCATCGGCCTGTACCGGTCCCCACGTACCAGCGCGGTAGGCCTGCGGCTGGCCGAGCGTGGCCCAGAATTGTTCAATCGGATCGAGGATTTCCCAGCTCAGGTTCACCTCTTCGGTGGTCGGGAACAGAGGCGGATCGCCGAGCAGCACGTCCAGAATCAGTCGCTCATAGGCTTCCGGCGAGTTCTCGGTGAAGGAGCGGCCATAGCTGAAGTCCATGTTCACGTCACGGACCTCCATGGTGGAGCCGCCCGGCACCTTGGCGCCGAAGCGCATGGTGACGCCTTCATCGGGCTGCACGCGAATCACGATGGCGTTCTTGCCGAGTTCGCGCACGGCGGTCTGCTCGAACGGCAGGTGCGGGGCGCGCTTGAACACCACAGCGATTTCGGTCACGCGCTTGCCCAGGCGCTTGCCGCAGCGCAGGTAGAACGGCACGCCGGCCCAACGGCGGGTGTCGATGTCAAGGCGGATGGCCGCATAGGTTTCGGTGGTGCTGGAGGGGTCGATGCCCTTCTCCTCGAGGTATCCGACCACTTCGTGCGAACCCTGCCATCCCTTGGCGTACTGGCCGCGTGCGGTATTGGCGGCAAGATCCTTGGGCAGACGTACAGCGGAGAGCACCTTGGTTTTCTCGGCGGTCAGATCCTTGGCGGTGAAGCTCACCGGCTCTTCCATGGCGGTAAGGGCCATGAGCTGAAGCAGATGGTTCTGGATCACGTCTCGTGCGGCGCCGATGCCGTCGTAGTAGCCGGCGCGGCCGCCGATGCCGATGTCTTCGGCCATCGTGATCTGCACGTGATCCACATAATTGGCGTTCCAGATCGGCTCGTACATGGCGTTGGCAAAGCGCAGAGCCAGCAGGTTCTGCACGGTTTCCTTGCCGAGGTAGTGATCGATGCGGAACACGGAGTTCGGGTCGAATACTTCGGAGACCACGCTGTCGAGTTCCTTGGCGCTGGCCAAGTCATGACCGAACGGCTTCTCGATAATCACGCGGCGCCATGCACCTTCGGACGAACGAGACAGGCCGGACGCGGCCAGCTGCTTGGCCACTTGCGGGAATGCGCGCGGCGGCACCGACATGTAAAAGGCATGATTGCCGCGCGTACCGCGGTCGCGATCAAGCTCCTGCACAGTGGCGCTGAGACGCTCAAAAGCCTCGGGGTCGTCGAACGTGCCCTGCACAAAACGGATGCCGGCGGCCAGATTGCGCCAGGTCGATTCTTTGAACGGGGTGCGGCAATGTGCCTGAACCGCGGTCTTGACGAATTCGATGAACCGTTCCTGGGTCCAATCGCGGCGTGCAAAACCGGTCAGGCCGAAGCTCGGCGGCAATAGGCCACGGTTTGCCAAGTCATAAACGGCCGGCAATAGTTTCTTTTGTGCCAGATCACCCGTGACACCGAAAATAACGAGGCTGCACGGGCCGGCGATGCGGGGCAATCGGAGGTCGCGCGAGTCGCGCAGGGGATTGCTCCAGTTGGGGGATTCACTCATGATTATTAAGGGTAGTCGCCGGAGGCTATCTATCGCTAGAGGCGATATACGATGTGGGCTGCGATTTATCGCACGTTTGTGAAGTGCGGGCGGGGTAGGAGCGGGGTGAAGGCGGGAGTCCAAGCGATGGCACGGTTCGAGATGTGCGCGTGAACGCCGTGCAGGCATATCAGCGTGCTGCCAGCATTGTTCCAGTGTTCGTGCGAGTGTTCCAAAGATTGGAATCAGGGCTTTTCCATGTCAGCCCATTGGGAGAAAATGCATATGAATTAGTAACACAGTGTCAACTTTAGATGTGAAGTAATTATTATCATGCCTCGATCAGTGTCTTCGTCGTCGTATCCTCATGAGTATTCGAGGCATGCCTCCCACGCTGCAAAGCCGCATCGCCCACATCCACAGCCGTGTAAGCCTCGCCAGCTGCGCCTTGATTGGCAGGCCCTGCTGCGCTTCTTCCAGAATCTGAGTGAGCGGTTGCCGCAACGTCATCACGGCAAGGTCAAGATACTTAAAGGTTCCGTATACACACGGCGTCGCATTGTGGTGGGCTGCTTGGGCGTGCTGCTGTTGGTCGAATTGTTCCAGCTGCTCTGGCCGTCCGACAAATTCTTCCCGCTCGCCACACTTGACGGTCATGCCGTGGGTGGGCAGAGTTCGCAGCAGGCTGCTGAGACGCTTAACGCCGCAACATTGAAACGCACAGTAAAGCTGACCGATAAAACCACAGGCACTACGGTGTCGCTTACTGCCAAGCAGGCCGGCATCACGGTGGATTACACGGACCGGGCCAAGGCGGCGGCCAAGCATTCCGTGGTCAAGCGCATTGTTCCGTTCTCCTGGCTGTTCGTGCACAGCACCACATCCGATTCCCTGCCCGATGCGCTGGGAACGTCCGACAAGCAGGCGCATGAGGATATGCGCAATGCTTCGGTGCAAGGAACAAAGGGCGAGCTCAAGATAGTCAGCGCGGCACCCGGCTACACCTTTACTCCTGCGGATATTCGTTCTGCCGCTGGATCGAGTTTTTCCAGCAGCGCTACCGGCGACTTGGCCGCGGCAACCATCGAGATGGGCATCGTGAGCCCCACAGTCTCTGACGACACCGCCAAGCAACTGCTTGACACTTTGAATAAGGCGCTGAGCAAGGATGTCACGTTCACCTATGAAGACGGCACATGGACAGTGCCGGCCAAGAAAATCATCAATACTGTCAGTACGACAGTGAATGCGCAAGACGACACCAAGCTGGACGTTACCATCAGCGAATCCAAATTAATGCGGCAGCTCAAATCCAAAGGAATCGCTCTCAAGGTGGCAAAGAAAGCCGCTGACGCCGGTGTCACACCTGCGACGATTGCGGTGAAAGGAAACGCCTATCAAGTCATAGACGCGAGTGCCACGGCGGCATCGCTGTCAGGCATGCTGGCCAGCGGGCAGAATGCGCCGGTTGCCGTTTCAACCAAGGACTTCAGCAACGTTGAGTTGTATGAAGGTCTGCCCGCCAGCGGCACCATTGAGGAAAAGCTCCAGCAATTGTTCGGCGATGCCGATTATGAGGTCGCCGTCTACGACCTGAAAACCGGCAAATCCAAGATCCAGATTGACGCGGATACCGCGATGACCTCTGCCAGCACGTACAAGCTGTTCATCGCTTATTCGATGATCCATGCTGTGGAAACCGGCCAAGTCACGTGGGATAGCGCGCTCAATGGCATGACGCTGAGTTCCTGCATGGCCACAATGATCATTAATTCCGACAACAGCTGCCCGGAAGCGTGGCTGGCCCGTTACGGCTTCAGTACTGTCACCCAACAGGCGCATGATATCGGAGCCGCCAACACCAACTTCGTGCCGTACGGCATGACCACCACCGCCAACGATTTGGCCACAGTGCTCAAGGACTTCTACAGCAACTCGATTGCCTCTCCGGATTCCACGGACCAGCTGTTCTCACTGATGGAAACGCAGGTGTACCGCGAAGGTATTCCTGCGGGCATAGGCTCGGACGGCGTGGTGCAGGACAAGGTCGGCTTCATGGACGGTTTGCTACACGATGCCGCAATCGTGCGCTCCGATAAAGGCGACTACGCGATGGTCATTATGACCGACGGCTCGAGTTGGAACAAAATCGCCCAAGCCAGTCTGCTGATTTACGAGTCTTTGTGAGTTCTGAAGGCCTGCGGCTGCTGCTGGTTTTCGCAACGCCGTAGTTGAAATATCCCAAGACGGTGTGTAGTTTAGTAGAGTTGCCCCTCTAGCTCAACGGTTAGAGCAGCGTCCTTTTAAGTCGTGGGTTGTGGGTTCGAATCCCACGGGGGGCACGAGTAAATCCTTGGAATCGCAATGGTTCCAAGGATTTTTGGTTCGACCAGCCCAGCTCCTAGAGTGGTACTCCATGTCATGCACCACGATTCTTGTCGGCAAAAACGCCAGCTACGACGGTTCCACCATCATCGCCCGCGACGACGATTCAGGCTCCGGCCGTTACGATCCCAAGCGTTTCGTCGCCGTCGCCCCTGAAGACCAGCCGCGCCACTACTGCAGTGTGCTCAGTCACGTCGAAATCGACCTGCCGGACAATCCCTGCCGTTACACCATCGCTCCCAATGTGCTGAACAATCGTGGTGTGCTGGCCGAGGCCGGTGCCAATGAACACAATGTGGCAATGAGCGCCACCGAAACCATCGCCGTCAACGAGCGCGTGCTTGGAGCGGACCCGATGGTCGAGCTCAAGCCGGCCGTTAGCGAGCCCAACAGCCCCGATTATCAAGCCGAACAGCCGGGCGGCATCGGCGAAGAGGACATCATCACCCTCGTGCTGCCATATGTCGCCACCGCTCGTGAAGGCGTCGTTCGGTTGGGCGAGCTGCTTGAAACTTATGGCACCTACGAATCGAACGGCGTAATCATTTCTGACGTAGACGAGATTTGGTACGTCGAAACTATCGGCGGCCACCATTGGATCGCCCGCCGCGTGCCCGATGATTGCTACGCCACCATCCCCAACCAGCTCGGTATCGATGGCTTCGACCTCGCGGACGCATTCGGCGAACGGCGTGAATACATGTGCAGCGCCGACCTGCGCGAGTTCATGGCGGTGCATCACCTCGACCGCACGATGGGTGCGACGTCGGGCCGTTTCAACCCGCGTAAGGCCTTCGGCGCCGCCACTGCCAAAGACCATATTTACAACACGCCTCGCGCTTGGTACATGCAGCGTCATCTCAACCCGAGCGAGGACTGGGATTCGCCGTCCGCCCGCTATACGCCTGAATCCGATGACATTCCGTGGTGTCGCGTACCGGAAGACAAGGTGAGCCTTGAGGACGTCGATTTCCTGCTGTCCTCACACTTCGAAGGCACGCCATACGACCCGTATGGTACGACCGGTACGCCGGAATCGCGCCACCGTTACCGTCCGATTGGTGTGAACCGCACCGGCCATATGGTGGCGATTCAGATTCGTCCGTATGTGTCGGCTGCCAATCGCACGGTGATGTGGGTGTCGTTCGGTTCCGGCCCGTTCACTGCTGCTGCGCCGTTCTACGCAAACGTCAACGATACGCCTGCCTACCTGCGTGACACCACGCCCGAAGTCTCCACTGGCAACCTGTATTGGACGAACCGCCTGATCGCCGTTGTGGCCGACGCGCACTGGTATGAGACGAACCGGTTCATCGAGGGCTATGCCGAGGGTGTGCGCGCGTTCGGTCACCAGCTTGTCGAACGTACGGATGCTTCGTTGGCCGCTGGCGGTGAGGTCGCGCACGATGTGCCGACCGTGTTGGAGCAGGCCAACGACGACATGGCCGACTACCTGCGCGAACACACGACCAAGCTGCTGAACGACGTGCTGTACACCTCCAGCAACTTGATGCACAACAGTTTCGCAATGTCCGACCGCTGGGCCGAGTAGCAAAACATCGGTTGGTAATAGTTATGCCCCCTGCTTGGTGTGTCAGCGGGGGGCAAACCTTGGCCTAGTTGAAGCCGACGATCCGCTCGGCGATGAGATAGCCGTTGCGCACGATCCAACGGCCGGGTTTGCCGGGCAAATTGAGCGCGCGGGACATCAGTTTGGCGCGCACATCCTTGCCGATGGCCGGTGAATAGGCGTCAATCGCGTCCCACAGCTCGGTTTTCTTAACATAATTGGCCGGATCGCGCGAAAGGATCAGGAACGCCGAGGTCACGCATGACTCGATTGCCAGGAAGTGAATCATGTACCGGTACAGGCCTTCCGGCACTGTGCCGCGTTCGGGCGTGGCCTCGGTCATCAACCGGTTGACGAGCCGCAGCTGGTCCACGCGGCGAATCATCACGTCGGTCTGCACGCTCTGGCCCTCACGCCCGATGAAGTAGTGATAGAACGGCACATCGAGATACTGGATGCGCTTCACCCACGGGAACGGCTGGTACGAGTAATAGAAATCGACGTAGAACGTGTGCTCGGGCAACTGCAGCCCGGAATCGCGCACCACCTGCGTGCGGAAAGTGAGCGCATGCATGATGATGTACTGAGCCAGGCCGAACTTGCCCAGATCATCCCAGCCGAGCACGCGGCCGGTCTCCATCACATGACGGAAGTTCACCACGATCTTGTGGCGCTTGGTCACTTTGTCATACACATAGTTGGTCACCAGCATGTCGATCGGCTCGCTGGCCTCACGTTGCGCGCGCAACGTGGCCAGAACCGTGTCGATGGCCTGCGGGTCGACCCAATCGTCCGCATCCACCACCTTGACATACATGCCTGTCGCCGCCGCGATACCGGTGTTCACCGCGCCGCCGTGACCCTTGTTCTCCTGATGAATCGCCCGCACGACGCCTGGATTGGTGCGTTCCAGCTTACGCGCGTACTCCAGCGTGCCGTCTTTCGAACCGTCGTCCACAATCAGCACTTCGAGGTCGCGGGTGTCGCTCGCCGAAAGCAGCGAGTTCACGCAACGGTCGAGATAGGACTCCATATTGTATGCGGGGATTACAAAGGTGAGCGTCTTTGCCGTGTTGGTCATGAAAGCCTTACGTCCTCACATATTTAGTCGTTCTGTTCAGTTTCCTGTTCAAACCGTAGCACTTCGGCTTCCGGCTCGGCAGAGTGTTGCGCAACCTGCTTCCCTGAACTCACATTCTGCAACCCTGAATCTTCCCTGAGCGTGTGGTCGAGGTCCGTCTGCTTTAAGGGCGATGATGCCTCGCCGTCCGGGACCGGTGTTTCGGCATCGATCCCGCGTTTGGCCCGGCGCTCGGCCTCCTTCCGGGCCTTGACGCCTTCAAACAACAGCTGCGGCTTGGAATCGAGCCGGCTCAGGCCATGCCATGCCAGGTCCACGATGTACGCGGCCAGCTGCTCCTTGCTCACCTTGGGCCGGTCGGCCCAGTACTGGCCGGTGAACACGGTCATGCCCACCAGCATCTGTGCGTAGTATGGCACGCCCTTAACGGAGAGCTTCTGCCGTTTGAATGTTTCGGAAAGAATATCTTCAACGCGCACGGCGATATCGCCCAACAGCGAGCTGAACGAGCCGGACGGATCGGTGCTGGGCGAGTCGCGTACCAGCACCTGGAATCCTTCGGCGTTCTCCTCAATATAGGTGAGCAATGCCAGTGCCGTACGTTCCACAATCTGGCGCGGATTTACGGTCGGGTCATCCAATGCGGCTTCCAGCACACTGGTCAGCGCTCGCATCTCACGATCCACGATTACGGCGTACAGGCCTTCCTTGCCGCCGAAGTGCTCGTACACAATCGGTTTGGACACCTTGGCGTGTGCCGCAATCTCCTCGACGCTCACTGCCTCGAAGCCTTTGGCGGCAAATAATGCCCGCCCGATTTCAATCAGCTGTTCGCGCCGCTGCAGCGATGTCATGCGTGAAGAATGTGCCATAAAACTCCAGCTTAGTCGGCGGCTGGAATCGGCGGGGATTCCGTCTGCGGGCTAGACTTGGCAGATATGGATATGAATACTGTGCTCGCCATTGCTGGCGTGATTGTGGTGGCGATTGTCGTAATCGCCCTGAGTGTGTGGCTGGGCAAGTCCCGCAAGCGCGATTTGGATCGTGCGATGGGCAAGACTGCTCCCGATGATAAGCGCACCCGCGATGCCAAGGCCGCTGCCGATGCGCGACTGACAGCGGAAGCTGAGGCTGCCAAAGAGAGCGAGAAAGCCGGAGGCGCTGCGGCCGGTACCGCTGCGACGGGCAAGTCCACTGCGGACGCCGAATCCGTTAGCCCTGCTGCCAAGCCGGCTGCGGCCGAGTCCACACCCGAACCCGCCAAGACGGAAACTCCGGAATCAGTCGGCTCGCGCCTGACCCGACTCAAGGCCAAGCTCGCCAAATCCGGCAATCCCTTTGGCAAAGCGCTGTTCGACATTTTGGCCAAGGACAACCTGTCTGAGTCTGATTGGGAGGATGTCGAAGACACACTGCTGCTGGCGGACGTCGGCGCCGAGGCCTCCGCGCAACTGGTCGACGATCTGAAAACCGATGCCCGCATCACGGGCAAGGCCGACCCCGCCGAGGTGCGAGCCACGTTGAAGGACAAGTTGCTTGACCTGGTTGGCCGTGACACGGATCGTCGCCTCAATGTTGAGAAGCCGGGTGCCAACAAGCCCGGTGTCATCATCATGGTCGGCGTTAATGGCACTGGTAAAACCACCACGGCTGGCAAGTTGGCACGACTGTTCGTATCTGAAGACAAGCAGGTTATCATGGGCGCCGCCGACACCTTCCGTGCCGCTGCCGCCGATCAGCTTGAGACATGGGGCGCGCGCGTCAACGTACCGGTAGTCCGCGCCGACAAGGACGGCGCCGATCCGGCGTCCGTCGCATTCGAGGCCAGTGCCAAGGCCAAGGAAGCGAACGCGGACGTGCTCATCATCGACACTGCAGGCCGTCTGCAGAACAAGTCGAACCTGATGGACGAGCTCGGCAAAATCCGTCGCGTCACTGAGAAGAACCTGCCGGTGGACGAGGTGCTGCTTGTGCTTGATGCCACCACCGGTCAGAACGGTATGGCCCAGGCCAAGGTGTTCGCTGAAGCCATCGGTATCACCGGTGTGGTGCTTTCCAAGCTTGACGGTTCCGCCAAGGGCGGCATTGTGATCAGCGTGCAGAAGGAGCTCGGCGTGCCGGTCAAGCTTGTGGGTCTTGGCG
>ERZ1031746.509-NODE-509-length-14012-cov-15.464641_pt1 | contig 14012 bp, 8 predicted proteins | sample MGYA00518171_ERZ1031746 | MGnify/ENA primary metagenome ERZ1031746 (study PRJEB33719, sample SAMN04261238) | wastewater metagenome | biome: rural village; feature: human; material: feces | host: Homo sapiens | place: El Salvador | collected 2013-01-07 ...
CTGGGGGTGGTTTTGCGGTACTCAGCTCACCCGTCAGCAGGAACGCAATACTTTGCGGAAGATATGGTTCGGTTCGGCGACCCCTCGGGTATGGTGATGACTATGAGCGAGATGCAACGACATGATGACGAGGCCACGGCGCGCGAGGCCACGGCGCAGACTGCAGCGCAGTCTCAGCCCGACAGCGCCACTGACTCCACGCCCTTCGAGCCTCTGACCGCCACGTATGAGCGGCTGCGGCACTCCACCGATAGCGCGGAACTGTCCGAGTTCGCGCGCCGTCCGTTGCCGGACCGTTCCGATCAGGCGGCGTTCTCCCGTGCGACGGCACTGCTGGAGGCCGTCGCCGGCAACCGGCACACGCCGTTGGAAGATCGCATCATGCTGGCGGAGACGATGCCGTTCCCGAACATCCTGGTCAAGCTGTCGACGGACCCGAGTCCGGACGTGCGCAGGGCCGTGGCGGCCAACGAGGACGACAAGAACTGGCTGGTGGGGCGCCTGACCAAGGACGAGGTCCCCGAGGTGCGCGACGCGGCGCTGCGCAACAAGCGCACATCATGGAAGATGCGGCTGGAGGGAGCGCAGAACACCGATCTTGACGCCGACACCCTGGACGTGCTGTCAAGGCTCGGAGTATCGGAGGAATCCGGTGCCCCGGCGATTCTCGCGACGATGGTGCGGCGCGCGGTGGCGTTGAACCCCGGCACTTCGCAGGAGACGCTCGACCGGTTGCGCGACGACCCTTCGCCCGAAGTGGCGAAAGCCGCGGCGAGCCGGACCTCGGACGCCTCGTGACGCATCATTGCGCGACACCCTCCCTGCGCTCCCTCCTGCCACCCCCGTACTGACCCCGTTTCGTTCCGACCCGTCCGCCGCCGGCGGATCAGGCGATAATCGCGGGTAAAATCTGGCGCAATTCGCGGTATACGTAAGCGTGCCGCGCAAAAGCGGGCTTACACTAAGGAATATGACAGAGAGTACAGAAAGTGCGGAGCGTCTCGCGCGTCCGCTGATCCATCTGGCGCGTCTGGTTGGATTGGCCACGAGCTACATCGGCATGAGCGACGACTATCACGAGATCGATGATGATGTCCTGAAGGCGTTGCTGGGTGCGTTGGGCGTGGACGCCCATGACGATGACGCCATCGATGATTCCGTTGTCCGTATCCTTCGCGAGCGCCACGGGCGTCTCGTCGCCCCGACCGTGTTGCATGTCGTCGGCAAGGAAGATCGTGTGCTGCTCAACACCGGTATCATGCAGATTCCCTCCGCAACCATCACGCTGGAAAACGGCGACGAATACCAGGGTGCGCTGGAGCCGGGAGCCGGAGACGGATCGCAGGCGTACGAGGTCGACGGCAAGTTCGTGGCGACGGCATCCATCACCATACCCGCGGATCTGCCGATGGGATACCATACGCTGCATGTCAGCGTGGGCGACCGCACGCAGGACGCCACGCTGATCAGCGCCCCCGAGCGTATTCCGATGCTGCCGGCCATGGAACATGACCAGCTGTGGGGCTGGATGGCCCAGCTGTATTCCATCCGGTCCGCCGGATCCTGGGGCGTGGGCGATTTCGAGGACCTCAAGACCCTCATGGTCGATTCGCACAGCAAGACCGGCGCCGATTTCATGCTGGTCAACCCGCTGCACGCGTGCGAGCCGGTAGCGCCGCTCACCCCGTCGCCGTACCTGCCGATTTCCCGCCGCTTCATCAACTTCACGTACATTCGTCCCGAGGCGATCGAGGAATATGCCGGCCTCGGCGATGAACTGAAATCGCAGATCGGCGAGCTGCACGCGCAGGCCGAACCGCTGAACGGGGATGCGCAGATTATCGACCGTGATTCGATGTGGCGCGTGAAGATGCACGCCCTGTGGCTGATTTTTAAGGCCGGGCGCAGCGAGGAGCGTCAGAAGGCGTTCGACGACTACAAGAGCACGTCCGCCGAAGGGCTTGAGGCCTACGCCACGTGGTGCCTGTGCTACGACAAGTGGGGCGCGCCGACCGGCGAAGCCGACAGCTGGGAGAAGCGCCTCGACAAGAACAGCGACGAGGTGCAGGGGCTGCGTCGACAGTTCCCCGACACATTGGACTTCTACCGCTGGTTGGAATGGATCGCCGACGAACAGCTGGGAGCCGCTCAGCAGGCCGCGAAGGACGCCGGCATGCAGATCGGCCTCATGGCCGACATGGCGGTCGGCGTGCATCCGTCCGGCTCCGACGTGTGGTGGAACCCGGAGTGTTTCGCCAAGGGCGCCACGGTCGGCGCGCCACCGGATTACTTCAACCAGCAGGGGCAGGACTGGAGCCAGCCGCCACTCAACCCGATCGAGCTGGAGAACACCGGCTACCTCACGTATCGTCACATGGTGCAGGGCATGTTCGCCCATGCAGGCGCGGTGCGCATCGACCACATCCTCGGCCTGTTCCGCCTGTGGTGGATCCCCTCCGGGCACACGCCCAAGGACGGCGCCTATGTGCAGTACGATTCCGAGATCATGCTCGGCATCCTGGCACTTGAGGCGTCGCGCGCCCACGGCGTGGTCGTCGGCGAGGATCTGGGCGTCGTGCCGGACCACGTCTCGACGTCGCTGTCCGCGCATCAGGTGCTGGGTTGCGCCGTCGAATGGTTCGAGCAGATGGACGGCAAGTTCCGCGCCCCGAAGGATTGGCGCGAGTTCTCGCTCGCCTCGGTGAACACGCACGACCTGCCGCCCGCAGCCGGATATCTCGCGTACGAGCACGTCGAACTGCGCGAGCGCCTGGGACTGATCGAAGGATCGGTCGAGGACTTCGAGCAGAACGCGCGCGCCGAGCACAAGGCCATGATGGTCATGCTGATCGTCAACGGCTATCTCGACCCCGACCTGCTGAAGGACGAGAAAGCCCACGAGCAGGAGATCGTCGAGGCGCTGTACCGCGGCCTGCGCGGCTCCCCGTGCAAGCTGCTCGCGGCGTCCATCGTGGACGGCGTGGGAGAGCGCCGCGCCCAGAACCAGCCCGGCACCAACAACGAATATCCGAACTGGCGCATCCCGCTGGCCGACGGCAAGGGCAATGTCGTGCCGCTGGAGGAGCTGTTCTCCAACACGCGTCTGCTCTCGCTCGCCAAGGTCATGCAGGGGCGCTGAGGGTGCGATATGGGCATGCCATCCGGCCGTACATGTCGTTCGGCCGGATGATGAAGTGTGTCGTGTGGCGTTGCGAAATGTCAAAGGTGGCGTTATCATAGAGGATTGTTGTGTTTCCCTAAGGGGTCCTTCAAAGCGCTTTCCCACTCGCCATCGAGGACTTTCAGGGAGCCCACGGATAATGAGGCCGAAACCGCCAAGCCTGACCAGCGCGGCAGTCCAAGCCCGGAACACAATAAGCAAGAAAAGGTACACCAGTGAAAACTTTCACTCCGAAACCAGCCGATTTGACTCATGACTGGTACATCATCGACGCCACCGACGTGGTGCTCGGTCGTCTGGCCACTCAGGTCGCCACGCTGCTGCGCGGCAAGAACAAGCCGACCTACGCGCCTCACGCCGATTCCGGTAACCACGTGATCATCATCAATGCCGACAAGATCGCTCTGACCGGCAACAAGATGGGCAAGGAACTGTACTCGCACTCCGGTCGTCCCGGTGGCCTGCGTCGCGATAGCTACGCCGAGCTGCTGGCGAACAAGCCGGAGCGCATCATCAAGGCTGCCGTCAAGGGCATGCTGCCGAAGAACCGTCTGTCCAAGGTGCAGCTGGACCGTCTCCGCATCTTCCGCGGTGCCGAGCATCCGCACACCCCGCAGCAGCCGCAGGTTTTCGAGATCGCTCAGGTCTCGCAGCAGGCCAAGTGAACCGAAGGGAGATAGAGAATCATGGCTGAAAACACCAACGACTCCGCGGTTCAGGCAACCGAAGAGGAGCTCACCAGCTACACCACCGAGACCAACGCGGGTGCCGGCACCGGCACTTCCGCGATTGCTCCGGGCTACGGCACCGGCCGCCGCAAGGAAGCCGTCGCCCGCGTGCGTCTGGTTCCCGGCACCGGCAAGTGGACCATCAACAAGCGCACCCTGGAGGAGTACTTCCCCTCCAAGCTGCTGCAGCGTGAGGTCAACTCCCCGATCGTGCTGCTCAAGCTCGAAGGCAAGTTCGACGCGATCGTCCTCGTTGACGGCGGCGGCACCACCGGTCAGGCCGGTGCCATCCGTCTCGGCGTTGCCCGCGCTCTGAACGCCATCGACCGTGACGCCAACCGCGCCGCCCTGAAGAAGGCCGGCATGCTGACCCGCGACTCCCGTGTCGTGGAACGCAAGAAGGCTGGTCTGCACAAGGCACGTCGCGCTCCGCAGTTCTCGAAGCGTTAATATACGCCAGTTCTGGCTATCGCGAGGCCCTTTCGGAAACATCGTTTCCCGAAAGGGCCTCGTTCGTTATGAGCACCTCTACTGCAGCCTGCGCATCACGCTGATGCTGAGTGCGGGCATCGTCCATACCGCCGACCCGTTAACCGTAGCGTCGCCGTCATCACGGGCCGACGCGGAAGCGCCATGCACGGTACTGGCCGCAGACATGGTCGCCGAAACATCCGCGCCAACGCCCGGGGCCTGCTCGTCATCCTCGAACAGCACATCGGCATGCTCTGTGGTGGCGCCAAACAGATCCAGCTTGTCCTGCTCGGCCAGCGACGCCTGAATGGTCTTCAATAGCTGATGGATGTTGTCCTTCTCGCTGACGGACATGGTCCAGTTGCTGCGCAGCGCCTGGTTCTTGCCGATACGCTGCAGCCGATCGCCCGGCGCCGGCCGCAGTCCGACCGCGGTCGCGGAACTCCAGTCGCACTGCCAGGAGCAGTCGCTCGGCAGGGTGAACCGGCGTACCTCGTCGACGCCGTTGATCACGATGAGCACATCGACCTCATCCTGCGAGAGCAGTCGCATCGCGAAGCTGCGTATCGTCGTGTCGAACCAGTCCCGATCCATCGGCGTGGTGCCGTCGGGCAGATACCATTGCACACGGCTCGACGGCTTGAACAGGCCGAGCTGCGTGAGCCGCGTGAAGAACTCCTCGTGATGGTACAGTCCCAGCGACTTGCGTATCGACAGCAGTCGGGACACCGTATCCAGGCGGTGCATCTGCATGGTTTTGCGGGTCTGGTACATCCAGTCCCAGTTCAGCCAGGTGATGTCGTTGTCCTGCGCATAGGCGTTGTTGTTGCCGCTCTGCGAGTTGCCGAATTCGTCGCCCGCCAGCATCATCGGCGTGCCCAGCGACAGCATCAGCGTGCCGAGCATGTTCATGGCGGCCTGCTCGCGTTTGCGGATGATCGCCGGGTCGTCGGACGGCCCCTCGACACCGAAGTTCGCGGAGTGGTTCACGTTCGATCCGTCGATATTGTTCTCGCCGTTGGCCTCGTTGTGCTTGACCGCGTATCGGGTCAGGTCGGTGAGCGTGAATCCGTCGTGGCACGAGACGTAGTTGATCGAGGACACGCATCCACGCCCGGGCTCCGTGGCGAACAGGTCGGATGAACCGCACAGTCGCGTGGCCATCTCCTGCATGCCGATACCGCTGGGCGCCCCCGGTTGGGTGTCGGTGATCCAGAATCGGCGCACCGTGTCGCGGAACCGGTCGTTCCACTCGCTGAACGGCATGCCGAATCCGCCGGTCCTCCATCCCTGCGGCCCCAGGTCCCAAGGCTCCATGATGAGTTTCAGGTTGCCGAGCAGCAGGTCGGAACGCAACGCATACAGGAACGGGTGATGCTTGGTGAAGTCCCCGTCCAGCCGCGCCAGCGACACGCCGAGATCGAATCGGAACCCGTCGATGCCGATGCGCTTGGCCCAATACCGCAGCGAGTCCACGGCGAACGTCACCACGTGCGTGTTGGTGAAGTCGAAGGTGTTGCCGCAGCCGGTGGTGTCCTCAAGCCGCCCGATATTGCCCTTCTGACGCCGGTAATACAAGAGCGCGTCCAGACCGCGCCAGCATGTCGTCGGCCCTTCCACGCCGCCTTCGCAGGTGTGGTTGTACACCACGTCCATGATGACCTCGAACCCGGCCTCATGCAGCGCGCGCACCATGCCGATGACCTCGTCGCGGACCGCCCGGGCCCCCTTGCGCTGGGCTTCGGCAGTGGCGTACGAAGGCTCGGGGGAGAAGTAGCTGAGTGGCGAGTACCCCCAGTAGTTGTGCCGCCCGCGCTCCTGCAGGAACAGCTCGTCCTGCTTGGCCTGGATGGGCAGCAGTTCGATGGAGGTGACGCCCAGGGATTGCAGGTACGAGAGCGTGGTCGGGTGGGCGAGACCCGCGTACGTGCCGCGCAGTTCCTTGGGCAGCCAGGGTGCGTTCGCGGTGAATCCCTTGACGTGCAGCTCGTACAGCACGGTCTTGCTCCACGGCACGTGCGGGTGCGAGGGGTCGGCGTCGTGCTTGGTCTTGTCCCGGTCGTCGATGGCCACCGACACGGGCATGTTGCCCAGTGCGTCGACGGTGCTCATCGGCCCGAACGCGGAGCCGCGCACCTTGCCGTCCTCGCTGACGTCGCACTGGTATGAGAACGCGGCCGGCGACAGCTTCATGCGGCCGTCGATCCCCTTGCCATACGGGTCGAGCAGCAGCTTGTACGGGTTGAACCGCAGCCCCTTGCTCGGATCCCACGCGCCGTCCACTCGGTAGGCGTAGCGCATGCCGTCCCACGCCTTGGGAAGATGCACGTACCACAGGCCGTAGTTCGGCCCATCCATGCGGAACAGCGTCTCGCGCACGTACATGGGCTCGATGATGCGCGTGCAGACGGCGTGCTCGTGTATTTCGTTGATGAACGGCGTTGCTGAATCATCGAAGATGCGGATGGCGTCGTTGAAGAAGGCGGTGGGTTGATCGACCTTCTCGTAGATGCAGAGCCACACCTGATCGGCTGTTTCGGAACGGACGATGACATCGGCGCCGCCGTCTTCCGTGAAGTACAGGCCCGGTCGTGTCGCATAGCGATGAGGGATTGCATACCGCTGAGGTATCGCGTGTTTCATACACCCATTGTAGCGGTGTCGATTTTCGTCCGTGTCGGAGCGGGCGAGGACGGGTGCGGGCCCGTGTTCCAGCCGCACAGCGCGTCCATGTAGGGGTCGGTGAACTGCATGGCCGCGCCGATGGCGCCGCTGTTCTCGTCGCTGCGGCTCAGCCGAAGGGTGAAATGGTCGGTGCCGAACACGCTGAGGGCCGTGACCCGCCGCTGCAGGTCGGCGATGTTGTCGTGGTCGAGGTACAGCGCCGCCTCCCCGCCGATGACGACGTCGGCGCAGATGACGCACCGCACGTTGGCGATGGCTAGCGCCACGTGGTCGAGCCAGTCGTTCATGCGCTCGCGGTGATGGGTCTCGCCTTGCTCCAGCACGCTGAAGAAGCCGGGGATGCTCTCGTAGTCCTCCGGCAGGTTTTCGGGAGAGCAGTAGGCGGCCATGCAGCCGCGCCTGCCGCAGTGGCACGGTTTGCCGCCTGGGATGAGCGTCATGTGTTCGATGGCGCCATCGCACAGGTTCGGGCCGCGGTGCAGGCGGCCGTTCATGATGAGCGCGCCGCTGGGTCTGCGGTTCAGGTACAGGCATATGGCGTCGCTGATGGCGGTGTCGTGCAGCGTTTCGGTCATGGCGATGGCCGCGGCCTCGCGGATTAGTTGACGCGGGTAGCGCACCGACTGGGCGATGGTGTCGATGGTGACGCCGGTCGCTCCGGTCGAGTCGTTGAAGGTGATGACGGTGCCGTCGGCCGAGATGGCACCGGGGATGGCGAAGGATACGCCGAGCACGGGGCCGTGGGCCTTTTCGGTCTCCGCGGCGAAATCGTTGATCGCCGAACCCATCCGCTGGTAGTAGGCGTTGGTGTTGGCATAGGGGAGCGTGCACGAGAGGGTGGCGATGGGGTGCCCCTGCAGGTCGATGGCGCATAGGCGCAGGGTGTTGCGGTGCATGGTGACGCCGATTGCGGTGCGATGACTCGGGTTGAACCGGTAGCTTTGGGATTTGCGGCCGCCCGTGGAGTCGTTCAGGGGGCCGGGGGTGATGATGCCGTCGTGTTCGAGCGCGCGGATGTTGCCGGTGATGGTCGGCAGGCTCAGCTGCAGATCGAGCTGCAGCTGGCGCTTGGTGACGTTGCCGTGCGTTGCGAGGTGGCGGATGATGGCCTGCCTGTTGCGCGTCTTGGTGATGTTTCGGGTTGTGGCGATGTCGGTGTCCGTGGTCGTCATTGGGGCCTCGTTGCTGGGTTGATTCCGTGTGGTGCCGGACGCATGACACCGCTTTTAATAAATAATTTTATAAAAGTTTGTCGACGAGTGCAACTTTTATAAACATACTTTATATAAGTTGTGTCTCGGAAATTCGTCTGATGGTGTGCGATGTCGCAAAAAGCAAACAAAAGATATCATTTCGTGGAATATCGGCAGCAAAACAGGGTTAAATGTAACAAATAGCAACAAATAAATACCAAAAACAAACACGAAACGCCGTCGTTTTTGTTCGTGTGCGTTTGCGCAGTGTATCACGTAGATTGTGGCGTAGGCCACAGATGCGCAATAGCGAGCATGTGGATGGATGATCCGCCAGGTGATGGCGGCAACGACAACGGAATGAAACCACAGCTAGTCGAGGAGTATTCATGGCAGAAGCAACACAGGTCGAGGCGCCCGCCAAGCCGAGCCCCGAGGAGAAGCGCGCGGCGGCCGAAGCCGAGGTCGACGCCCTTGTCAAGAAGGGTCTCAAGGCCCTTGACGAGTTCGAGAAGCTCGATCAGAAGCAGGTCGACCGCATCGTCGCCAAGGCGTCCGTCGCGGCCCTGAACAAGCATCTGGTGCTCGCGAAGATGGCCGTCGATGAGACCGGCCGTGGTCTCGTCGAAGACAAGGCCACCAAGAACATCTTCGCCTGCGAGCACGTCACTCACTACATGGCCGGGCAGAAGACCGTCGGCCTGATCCGCGAGGACGAGGTCATGGGCATCGACGAGGTCGCCGAGCCGGTCGGCGTCGTCGCCGGTGTCACCCCGGTCACCAACCCGACCTCCACTGCCATCTTCAAGTCGCTGCTGGCACTCAAGACCCGCTGTCCGATCGTGTTCGGCTTCCACCCGGGCGCCCAGAAGTCGTCCGTGGCCGCCGCGAAGATCGTCCGCGACGCCGCGATCGAAGCAGGCGCACCCGAGAACTGCGTGCAGTGGATCGAACATCCGTCCATCGAGGCGACCGGCGCGCTGATGAAGCACCCGGGCGTCGCCACCATCCTGGCCACCGGCGGCCCCGGCATGGTCAAGGCCGCGTACTCCTCCGGCAAGCCCGCCCTCGGCGTCGGCGCCGGCAACGCTCCGGCCTACATCGATACCGATGTGGACATCGAACGTGCGGCGAACGACCTGATCCTCTCCAAGCACTTCGATTACGGCATGATCTGCGCCACCGAGCAGGCCATCATCGCCCACAAGGACGTCTACGCGCCGCTCGTCAAGGAGCTCAAGCGCCGCAAGGCATACTTCGTCAACGCGGACGAGAAGGCGAAGCTGGAGCAGTACATGTTCGGCTGCACCGCCGGCTCCGGCCAGAAGCCGGTCCTCAACTCCGTGGTGCCGGGCAAGTCCCCGCAGTTCATCGCCAAGGCCGCCGGCTTCGAGATCCCCGCCGACGCGACGATCCTCGCCGCCGAATGCAAGGAGGTCTCCGACGACGAGCCGCTGACCCACGAGAAGCTCGCCCCGGTGCAGGCCGTGCTCAAGGCCGACGACAAGGAGCAGGCCTTCGAGATGTGCGAGAAGATGCTCAAGCTCGGTGCCGGCCACACCGCCGCCATCCACACGAACAACGAGGCGCTGGTGCGCGAGTACGGCCTGCGCATGCACGCCTGCCGCATCATCTGGAACCAGCCGAGCTCGCTCGGCGGCATCGGCGACATCTACAACGCGATTGCCCCGTCGCTGACCCTGGGCTGCGGCTCCTACGGCGGCAACTCGGTGTCCGGCAACGTCCAGGCCGTGAACCTGATCAACATCAAGCGCATCGCTCGGAGGAACAATAACATGCAGTGGTTCAAGATTCCGGCCAAGACGTACTTCGAGCCGAACGCCATCAAGTACCTGCGCGACATGCACGGCATCGAGAAGGCCGTCATCGTGTGCGACAAGGTGATGGAGCAGCTCGGCATCGTCGACAAGGTCATCGACCAGCTGCGCGCCCGTGACAATCGCGTCACCTTCCGAATCATCGACTACGTCGAGCCGGAGCCCTCCGTCGAGACCGTCGAGCGCGGCGCCGAGATGATGCGCGAGGAGTTCGAGCCCGACACGATCATCGCGGTCGGTGGCGGCTCCCCGATGGACGCGGCCAAGATCATGTGGCTGCTCTACGAGCACCCGGAAATCTCCTTCTCCGACGTGCGTGAGAAGTTCTTCGACATCCGCAAGCGCGCGTTCCGCATCCCGCCGCTGGGCGAGAAGGCCAAGCTCGTGTGCATCCCGACCTCGTCGGGCACTGGTTCGGAGGTGACGCCGTTCGCCGTGATCACCGACCACAAGACCGGATACAAGTACCCGATCACCGACTACGCGCTGACCCCGTCCGTGGCCATCGTGGACCCGGTGCTGGCCCGCACCCAGCCGCGCAAGCTGGCCTCCGACGCCGGCTTCGACGCCCTGACCCACTCGATGGAAGCCTACGTGTCCGTGTACGCGAACGACTTCACCGACGGCATGGCCCTGCACGCGGCCAAGCTCATCTGGGACAACCTGGCCGAGTCCGTCAACGGCGAGCCGGGTCTCGCCAAGACCGACGCGCAGGAGAAGATGCACAACGCCGCCACCATGGCCGGCATGGCGTTCGGCTCCGCGTTCCTCGGCATGTGCCACGGCATGGCCCACACCATCGGCGCCCTGTGCCACATCGCCCACGGCCGCACCAACTCCATCCTGCTGCCGTACGTGATCCGCTACAACGGTGCCGTCCCGGAGGAGCCGACCAGCTGGCCGAAGTACAACAAGTACGTCGCCGACAAGCGCTACCAGGACATCGCCCGCATCATCGGCATCGACCCGGGCAAGACCCCGGCCGAAGGCGTCGAGAACCTGGCGAAGGCCGTCGAGGACTACCGCGACAACAAGCTCGGCATGAACAAGTCCTTCCAGGACTGCGGCGTGGAAGAGGACTACTTCTGGAGCGTGCTCGACCAGATCGGCATGCGCGCTTACGAGGACCAGTGCACCCCGGCCAACCCGCGCATCCCGATGATCGAGGACATGAAGGACATCGCCGTGGCCGCATACTACGGCGTGCCGCAGGCCGAAGGCCACAAGATTCGCGTCGAGCGCGAGGGTGTGGCCGCCACCGAAGAGGCGTCCGAGCGCGTCTGACGATGGCATGACATCACCCATCCCAGGTGATTGAACCAATGTGGGGGTCTTCCTATGCGGAAGGCCCCCACAATTATTTCAGGCCATTCCTGCCTCCCGCTGGCGGGAGGTGGCACGTAGTGCCGGTGGGCGGTCACGCGGATTCAGTGATTACCTCCACTAATCTTCTCTTCGCGACTACCCACTGAATCCGTCAATTACCTGCCTTGTCTCCCTCCGCGGCGGTGATCGCCTCGGCTATCGGATCATGCCGGAAATCGTGGTTGCGATACTCAGGATCATCCACCGGCAGATGCTGCACCAGCGTGTCGAACACCTGACTGTATATCTTGCCGTGATCGAGCACCGCGTCGAGCACGTGACCGCCGAACGTGCGATCGTCTGACAGAAAATGCTCGTGAAAACCGGCGACGGCGGCTCCATGAAACATCTCCGGCGAGAAATATCCCAGCATCGTGCCCTTCACGTCGTGTCGCAGGAACATCGCCTGCCGGTCGGCGACCTCCACCAGAGTCGGGTACGGGGCCTGCTGTTTGATGACCGCCCTCGTCTTGATGAAGCTGAAAGTGCCTCGCACGATGACCGAGAAGAACGTGTTGGCACGGCCGTTCGCCTCGACGATGCGGTTGTTGAGATCCTCCAGGCCGATATCGCGGCGCTCGCACTGGTATTGGAACGCGGCGTGATGCACGTTCGCGAACGGCATGGTGAAATCGTCCGGCACGCGTTCCGCCACGCCGCTTTGTCCGACCTTATAGGCGACGCCGTCGAGGATGATGAGCTCGCCGTCGAGCCCTTCGCCGGTTCCGATGCCGGTGTCGCCGTGGGTGAGCAGTTCGCCGATGGTCGTGGTGCCTTCGAGCAGTCCGGGCACCAGCAGCGCCAGCGTGCCGTGCTGGTACAGCTGGTTGGCGTGATGCGCCGTGATGGGTTTGATCTGTGCAGCTTGCGATTTTGTCACGGTGATTACGATAATGCAGCACGCGGGGCGCTTCAACGCGGGCTTCACATAGGGGAGCGCCTGCGCTGTGACCTGCCTCACGAACAACACGGCCACCTCATCCCGCCAAAGTCCCATCTGCGGCCTCTGAAATGGGACTATGGTCGGGGAGGGAGTCGGATAGGAAGGGGAGGCGGATCGCCGCTATGCCAGGTGAGGACAGATGATGATGACCGCTATGAACACCAGTAGCAGGCACATCGCTTCGGTGACGCCGGCGATCATCGGTTTCGGCCGTCGTTGCCCCACAGCGAGCGCTCCCGGCGCAGCCATGCGGCGAGGAATGACAGCCCGGCCAGCGTACGACGAACAAAGGCGCCCACCGCAGCGCGCCCGGACGCATGATGACGAATGGCAGTCCGACCACGCACAAGGCCGCCGAATACACGATCGTCGGCGGCATCCAACGGCGGGCGAACCGTGATTTGAACCATCGCGCCGCGGAGAACTGCACGCAATAGCACAGCACCCAGGCGGCGAACAGCCATACGGTGTCCGCGTTGATGCCGCCCAGTATCACTCAGGCGCTCGCGGCTACCTCCGATGCTGCGGTTCAGGCTCCGAGTGCCGTTCGCCACGGCGGCACCGCCCGTCAGCAGTGCGAGTGCCGCCAGGGCGATGATCGGAGCCGTGCTGGCGCCGGTCTTGGACAGCGGGTTGGACACGCCGTTCGGCTGCGTCGATGGCCTTCGTGGACTTGTCGGAGTAAGTCGCGTTAATCTTCAAACCAGTCGGGTCGAACTGCTCCTGATGTTCCTGCACCCAGGTCTTCTCGATCTTACAGAACTTCGCATCGCCGACCGTCGAACGCAACGCGGCGAGGGCGAGCGCGCCGCGGTTGTACGCCGCGGAAGCACCGCCGAACAGATCGGTCTCGTTCTCATCGCCGGTGACCGGGTACTTCCACCACGGGTTGCTGGCGTCGGTGGTGTCGTACAGCCCTTCCACTTCGCCTGCACGTCGAGGCCGCTGGTGTTCTCGTAATACTGACCGTTTCCGAACCTTCGGGCATGGATTGTGGATATTGGTGCACGAAAGCCTGGCAGAGTGGAATCTTCCCCTTCCCTGAATGTCTCTCCCAAGTTGGTTGTCATCGTACAGCACGAAAACCGTGCGCGGGGCCGTTTGGCTACTGCCTTTCCCGATAGCCCATTGAAAATCGTGTACGGATAGGTGTATCGGCGCACTGAGAGGTGAGAATAATGGGCTATCTGCATTTCGAGGGGTTGATGGCAGAGTAGAGGCGCTCCGGGAACCGCATGATTCCAACAACCGTAGGGCAGTGATACCGAGGGTATCGTGCTCTGACAACCTCACGAAACGCAGATAGACGTTCCCGAGGCGCCAAATCAACCTCACGAAACGTAGATAGCGCCGAGGGGCGGCAGCCCTGAGGGGATATGGCGGGATTCGGGCGTGCGACACGCCCGCGGAGCCGTGTGGCCGGTAGCCCGGTGGGCTGCCGGTAGGCGACGCCGAGGGGCGGCAGCCCTGAGGGGATATGACGGGATTCGGGCGTGCGACACGCCCGCGGAGCCGTGTGGCCGGTAGCCCGGTGGGCTGCCGGTAGGCGACGCCGAGGGGCGGCAGCCCTGAGGGGATATGACGGGATTCGGGCGTGCGACACGCCCG
>ERZ1031746.510-NODE-510-length-13999-cov-8.313683_pt1 | contig 13999 bp, 10 predicted proteins | sample MGYA00518171_ERZ1031746 | MGnify/ENA primary metagenome ERZ1031746 (study PRJEB33719, sample SAMN04261238) | wastewater metagenome | biome: rural village; feature: human; material: feces | host: Homo sapiens | place: El Salvador | collected 2013-01-07 ...
ATGAATTTTCCTCTATTTATAGCAAAGAGATTATATAGTGAACAGGGCGACAAACGTAAAGTTTCTCGCCCTGCTATTCATATTGCCACAGCCGGTGTTGCCATCGGGTTGGCAGTGATGATTGTCTCTGTATGCGTGGTGTTAGGCTTCAAGCATACCATCCGCGACAAGGTAATCGGTTTCGGCAGTCATATCCAAGTGGCTGACTTCATGACCCTCCAGCAGATGAACCAATACCCAGTGGTGATGGACGACTCGATGATGACAGTCCTCAAGAAGGCACCGGGCGTGAAACACATACAGCGATTTGCCATGAAAGAGGGTATTCTGAAAACTGACAATGACTTCTTAGGCGTTGGATTCAAAGGCGTAGGACCGGAATTCGACTCTACGTTCATCCACCAGAACATGGTGGAAGGAAGCATTCCTAAGTTTGATGACAAAGCAAGTCACAACCAGATTCTCGTCTCCCAGTTAATGGCAGATAAGTTGGGACTGAAGACCGGACAGCGCATCTTCGCCTATTTCATCGACAATAACGGTGTGAGAACCAGACGGTTCACCATCTCAGGCATTTACCAGACCAATCTGAAGAAGTTTGACGAAATCATGGTCTATACCGACCTCTATACTGCCGTAAAACTCAACGGATGGGAAGAAGACCAGGCGAGCGGTGCCGAGATTACCGTCAAAGACTTCAACCAGTTGCAGACAACAGAAGACTACTATGTGAAGAACGTCAACCGCACGGTGGACCGTTATGGAGAAACCTACAGTAGCGGAACCATCAAGGATCTGAACCCACAGATATTCCAGTGGCTCGACCTGATGGACCTGAATGTATGGGTTATCTTAGGCCTGATGTTAGCCGTAGCAGGTGTCACGATGATCAGCGGATTGCTGATTATCATCTTAGAGCGCACTTCCATGATAGGCGTGATGAAGGCATTGGGTGCCCGCAACAAAACGATCCGCCATACCTTCCTCTGGTTTGCCGTGTTTATCATCAGCAAGGGCCTTGTTTTCGGAAACCTTATAGCATTGTCTATCTTGGCCATCCAGAAACATACCGGACTCATCAAATTGGATGCCCAGACCTACTATGTCAGTACGGTACCAGTGGAATTCAACTGGCTGTTCATTGTAGCACTCAACATCGCAACTCTCCTGATTTGTGTCTTCATGCTGGTAGCCCCAAGCTATTTGATTTCCCATATCCATCCTGCCAAGAGCATGAGATATGAGTAAGAAAAAATATCAGATATTCCATAATTACTCTCATTTGCTTGTATTATTTATTAAAATGAGGGCAATTATGGAATAAAACTACATTTTTTTAATCCGTTTTGGAAATTTGTGCACATTTTTTTTTGTACTGTGCAGAAATTATGGTATCTTTGCACAAAATTTTGATAATTGTGCAATGAATGCAATACCTAGTTTTAACTCGTACATAGAGAAGAGCATCATCAAGAATTGGCAATTGGACGCACTGACCGATTACAAGGGCACTACATTACAATATCATGATGTTGCAAGAAAGATAGAGAAGCTCCACATCCTGTTTGAGAACAGCGGTGTGAAGAAAGGCGACAAAATAGCCGTCTGCGGTAGAAACAGCAGTCAGTGGGCAGCAGCTTTCCTGGCGATTGTTACCTACGGCGCAGTAGTCGTACCCATTCAAAACGAATTTAAACCAGAACAGATTCACAACATCGTCAATCACAGCGAGAGTAAGTTGCTTTTCGTAGGTGATGTTGTAGCAACGGAGATTAATACTGATGAGATGCCTTCTCTTGAAGGTGTCATCTACCTACCCGATTTCTCGCTTGTCCTTTCACGTTCAGAGAAGCTGACCTATGCCCGAGAGAATCTCAACGCCATCTTTGGTCATAAATATCCGAAGTATTTCCGTCCTGAGCACGTGAAATACCATGTAGATGAGCCAGAGGAATTGGCGATGATCAACTATACCAGCGGTACTACAGGCTTTTCGAAGGGTGTGATGATTCCTTATCGTGCACTCTGGGGCAACCTGGACTATATGTTGAAGACCATTGCACCAAGACTCAGCAAAAACTGCAACTTCCTGGTATCACTGCCAATGGCACACATGTATGGACTAATGGCAGACGTCATCTTCAGCATGGTAGAAGGTCATCATATTTATTTTCTTACCCGTGTGCCAAGTCCTACCCTCATCGCAGAGGCTTTCAAGGAAGTGAAGCCGGAGATCATCTTCGCCGTACCATTGGTGATTGACAAGATTATCAGAAAGCACGTATTCCCATTGATACAGACCAACCGTGTGAGATTACTGATGAATATGCCAGTAATCAACAAGCGCATCAAGGAGAAAATCCGCGATTTTGTACTATCAGAATTTGGCGGCAAAGCTTGTCAGGTGGTCGTGGGCGGAGCACCGCTCAACAAGGAGATTGAGAGTTTCCTCATCAACATCGGCTTCCCTATCGCCATGGCTTACGGAACCACCGAGACCGCTCCATTCATCGCCTTTGCCAATACAGAAGAATATCTGCCGGGCAGTTGTGGTGTGAGCGTGAACCACCTGGATGTAAAGGTACTCAGCAAAGATCCGCAAAATGTACCGGGCGAACTGGTATGCAAGGGAATCTGTGTGATGCAGGGATACTACAAGAACCAGGAGGCAACAGATGCAGTAATCGACCAGGACGAATGGTTTCATACCGGCGACCTTGCCACGATGAGCGAGGACGGACATTTCTACGTTAAGGGCCGCAGCAAGAACATGCTCTTAGGTCCTAACGGTCAAAATATTTATCCAGAAGAGATAGAGGACAAACTCAACTCGATGGCAATGGTGAACGAAAGCATCGTGCTCCAGAAGGGGGACAAACTTGTAGGTCTTGTACATCCAGATATGGACGAAGCCAACACGTTGGGATTCACCCAGGAAGATTTAGAGAACATTATGGAACAGAACCGCAAGGAACTGAACGAACAAATACCAACATTTGCCAAGTTGTCGCGCATTCAGTTGCACGACCAGGAATTCGAGAAAACAGCAAAGAAATCAATTAAACGATATCTATACCAGGATGCTATCTAATCCTTTTGCGAAAGGAGTCACGGAGCATGCTGAAATAGATATAGTAAAAGCAAGAAGAGTATGGAAATACCTAGCTTTAACGCACTTATCCAGAAAAGCATCATAGACCATTGGGATATGGATGCACTAACAGACTACAAGGGAGCAACCTTGCAGTATCACGATGTGGCTCGCAAAATCGAGAAATTGCACATCATGTTTGAAAACTCAGGCGTGGTAAAGGGTGACAAGATTGCCCTCTGCGGTCGCAATAGTGCCAACTGGGCTGTAGCATTCCTTGCTACCCTCACCTATGGTGCTACTGCAGTACCTATCCTGCATGAGTTCATGCCAGACCAGATTCACAACATCGTAAACCACAGCGATGCCAAGTTGCTCTTTGTGGGTGATGTAGTGGCTACTCAGGTAGATGCTACCAAGATGCCTGGTTTGGAGGGCATCATCTACATTCCAGACTATTCATTGGTGGTATCCCGCACAGACAAGTTGACCTATGCCCGTGAGCACCTCAACGAGATGTTCGGTATCAAATTCCCTAAGTATTTCCGTAAGGAACACGTACATTATTATATAGATGAGAATCCAGAGGAGATGGCGCTCATCAATTATACCAGCGGAACCACCGGTTTCTCCAAGGGTGTGATGGTACCTTACCGTGCGCTCTGGAGCAACATCGACTTCGCCCAGCACGTATTGCCGAAGGAGGTCAAGTCTGGCGACTCTATCATCAGCATCCTTCCGATGGCTCACATGTATGGTATGGCATTTGAGTTCCTGTTTGAGTTTATCACCGGTTGCCACGTATTCTTCCTCACCCGCATCCCAAGTCCGGCTATTATCGCCGAGGCATTCAGCCGCATCAAGCCAGCCGTTATCATCGCTGTGCCTCTGATTATCGAGAAGATTATCCGCAAGAAAGTTTTCCCTAAGATACAGAACAACCGCATGCGCATGCTTCTCCACATGCCTGTCATCAACAAGAAGGTACGCGAGAAGATATGCGATCAGGTGACTCAGGCATTTGGAGGAAACTTCTATGAGATTATCATCGGTGGTGCTGCTTTCAACCAGGAAGTGGAGAGTTTCCTGCATAGCATCGGCTTCAGATATACCGTAGGTTATGGTGCCACAGAGTGTGCTCCTATCATCTGCTATGAGGACTACAAGCACTTCGTACCAGGTTCATGTGGTAAGGCTGCCAAAAACATGATGGTGAAGATAGACAGTCCAGACCCAGAGAATGTACCAGGCGAGATTTTGGCAAAGGGTCCTAACGTGATGCTCGGCTATTACAAGAACGAGGAAGCTACAGCTACTACCCTCGACAAGGAAGGCTGGTATCATACAGGCGACCTCGGCACGATGGACGGTGATGGCAATGTGTTCATCAAAGGCCGCAGCAAGAACATGCTCTTGGGTGCATCGGGGCAGAATATTTATCCAGAGGAAATCGAAGATAAGCTCAACTCTTTGGCGCTCGTCAGCGAAAGCGTAGTGGTTCAGAAGGGCAACAAACTCATCGGTCTGGTTCATCCAGATTTCGACGAAGCGCAGTCTTTGAACTTGGGTAGAAAAGAGTTGGAGGAGATTATGGAGCAGAACCGTCAGGAGCTCAACGCCATGATTCCTGCCTACAGCAAGATCAGCGAGATTCGTATCCACGACGAAGAGTTTGAGAAGACTCCTAAGAAGAGTATCAAGCGCTTCCTCTATACTGCAGAATAAGACATCAAGAAATAAACATTAAAAAAGAGGATGTGTCATGTACTTATGACACACCCTCTTTTTCATTTCTTGATATTCATATAACATATCTTATAAAAGGACACCAGAACGGATACGTGACAACGTTTCCGGTGTCATCTGAAGATAATTGGCGATGTAGGTAAGCGGAGCACGAAGCACCACCTGCGGACTCAGATCACAAAGTCGCTTATAGCGATTAGGCGCAGACTCGAAGCGGACCAAATCGGCATGAATCTGCGACTGAATCAAGCTCTCTTCCAGAATCTTACGATAAAGCATCTGGATATTGACATTGCGCATAGCAGCAGCCTCCAGTTTCGCCTTCGGCAAAGCATAGACCAATGTAGGTTCCAGTGCCTCCACCTGCAAACGGGAAGGTTCCTCCTTAAACAAGCTCTCGATACACATGAATATAGAGTGATCTACACCCAGGTGCTCGGTCACTTCCTTACCATTCTTAAAATAGAACTGGCGTACTAATCCTTTCTCTATATATGAAATGTTTCGACACACCTCACCCTCTTGAAGAATCTTTTCGCCCTTACCATATTTGATAGGAACGAGCAGACTCTCCAGCACATCTAATTCATCGTAAGTCATGGTACTGTACTTACGGGCAAGCTCTCTTGCGATATCTCGCGTCAGGGGCATGTTCTTAAATTCTTGCATTTCTACAATCCTCCTTATTTTGATCCCCCATATACTCTACAGATGAGGGAAATTTATAATATTGTATGGTTAGTCTAACTTGAGTACTGCGAGGAAAGCCTTCTGAGGCACCTCTACATTACCAATCTGTTTCATACGCTTTTTACCCTTCTTCTGCTTCTCCAACAATTTGCGCTTACGGCTCACGTCACCACCATAACATTTGGCTGTAACGTCTTTACGTACCTGCTTGATGGTTTCACGCGCCACAATCTTTGCTCCGATAGCAGCCTGAATGGCAATATCAAACTGCTGGCGTGGAATCAGGTCTTTCAATTTCTCGCACATTCTGCGACCGAAAGCCACTGCATTGTCACGGTGGGTCAGTGTACTCAGGGCATCCACTGGTTCACCATTGAGCAGGATGTCGAGCTTCACCAGATCAGAGTGGCGGAAGCAGTCGATATGGTAATCGAAGGAAGCGTAACCCTTCGAGATACTCTTCAATTTATCATAGAAGTCGATGACAATCTCACCGAGAGGCAGCATGAAATGCAGTTCCACACGATTACCACTCACATATTCCTGATTGATGAGTTCGCCTCGCTTATCCAGACATAATTTCATGATAGGACCGATATAGTCACATGCCGTGATGATAGTGGCACGGATATAGGGTTCCTCAATATGGTCTATCATCGTAGGATCAGGCAATCCTGAAGGATTGTGAACCTCTTTCTCACCACCCTGCTTGTCATATACCATATAGGAAACGTTAGGCACCGTGGTGATGACATCCATATTAAACTCGCGGTCTAATCGCTCCTGCACGATTTCCATGTGGAGCAGACCGAGGAATCCGCAACGGAAACCGAAGCCCAGGGCCACCGAACTCTCTGGCGAGAAGGTAAGGGAAGCATCATTGAGCTGTAATTTCTCCAGCGAAGCACGAAGGTTTTCATAATCGCTCGGGTCTATCGGATAGACACCCGCAAAGACCATCGGCTTCACTTCCTGGAAACCAGCAATAGCCTTTTCGCATGGACGTGCGATATGGGTAATGGTATCACCCACCTTTACCTCGGTCGCATTCTTGATACCAGAGATGATGTAACCTACCTCACCGGTACCCAATTCCTTGCGAGGAATCATGTCCATCTTGAGTACTCCAATCTCATCAGCATCATATTCCATGCCCGTATTGAAGAACTTCACCTTATCACCCTTGCGGATGACGCCATTCTCGATCTTGAAGTAAGCGATAATACCACGGAAGGAATTGAACACGGAGTCGAAAATCAAAGCCTGAAGAGGTGCCTTGTCATCACCCTCTGGATGAGGAACACGATTGACAACAGCCTCAAGAACATCTTCTACACCCTCACCGGTCTTACCCGACGCACGGAGGATGTCTTCACGCTCGCAACCAATGAGATCAACGATTTCGTCTTCTACCTCCTCCGGCATAGCCGAAGGCATATCTATCTTGTTGATGACCGGAATAATCTCCAGGTCATGATCTATAGCCATATATAGGTTGGAAATGGTCTGTGCCTGCACACCCTGTGTGGCATCTACGACCAAGAGCGCTCCCTCGCAAGCAGCGATGGAACGAGAAACCTCGTAGGAGAAATCGACGTGTCCCGGAGTATCAATGAGATTGAGGATGTATGTTTGTCCATCTTTTGCTTGATACTCCATCTGGATGGCGTGGCTCTTGATTGTGATACCGCGCTCTCTTTCCAAATCCATATCGTCGAGCATCTGACCCTCTGTGATCTTAATCGTCTGGGTCTTCTCCAACAAACGGTCTGCCAAGGTACTTTTACCATGGTCTATATGTGCAATAATGCAGAAATTTCTTATCTTATTTATATTCTCCATATATTATTTTCTCTCTTTAGTTTGCAAAATTACCTTATTTTTAGGAGAAAACCAAATTTTTCACGTACATTTTTTGTTTTATCGTCCTAAACCGTGATTTCTCCCGAACCGTAACAGCGGTGGTGATTCTCATCATAAACCACACAGAACTGTCCAGGAGCCACTCCATGAATAGCCTCATCCGAGTGGATCATCCATCTGCCATCCTCCAGTTTTTCGATGGTAGCAGGATGATATTCCGGGGTATGACGGATCTTGAATGTGACCCGTGACATCGGCACTTCGCGAGTCAGGAAATGGAAATCATGCAGCGGGAACTCCTGTTTATAGGCTGTCTGAGGGTCATAGCCATGACTCACATAGAGGATATTCTTCTCTACGTCTTTCTTGATGACAAACCAAGGACCGCCGCCGAAGCCCAGTCCCTTACGCTGACCAATGGTATGATACCACAGTCCCTTGTGCTCACCGATGCGCTTGCCTGTTTCCAGTTCGATGACATCTCCCGGCAGGTCACCTAAGTAGCGGCGGATGTAGTCATTATAGTTGATTTGTCCGAGGAAGCAGATGCCCTGACTGTCCTTGCGCTTGGCATTGATGAGATGTTCTCTTTCTGCGATTTCACGCACTTCGTTCTTGATATGATGACCGATTGGGAAGATAGCCTTCTTGAGTTGCCAACTCTCTATCTGGGCCAGGAAGTCGGTTTGGTCTTTCACCGGGTCAGGACTGGTAACGAGCCACTTATCCCCATTCTCATCTATTTCGGTCTGGGCATAGTGACCTGTAGCGATGAGGTCATAATTGTGTCCCATCTTTCTATCAAACGCACCGAACTTGATGAGTCTGTTGCACATCACATCCGGGTTAGGCGTATATCCAGCCTTCACCTTCTCCATTGTATATCGGGTAACCTCATTCCAGTATTCCTGATGACAATCCACCACCTCGAGTTTACAACCATATCTGCGAGCCACGGCAGTAGCCATCTCCAGGTCCTCCTCAGAAGAGCAGTCCCACTCTTCTTTTTCTTCCGGACCGATCTTGATATAGAAACAGTCGGGATGCAAACCCAGTTGGGTAAGTTCCCATACCACCACTGAGCTATCTACTCCGCCCGAAAGCAGCACCGCGATACGCTTATCTATGATATTTTCAGTCATTTCTTCTTATTTATGAATTAATTGCGTGCAAAATTACAAAAAAAGTGCGATACCTAACTATAAATAAATAAAAATTAGTACCTTTGCACTCGAATTTTCAATTTTACAAGTAGTTATGGATATCTTAAGAAATCTATTTTACGGCTTCCCTGACCTTTGGGGAGGCGGTGTAGCCCATTCTGTCATGATACTTGCATTGGTCATCACACTGGGCTTGAGTCTCGGCAAGATTAAGGTGAAAGGTGTTTCCCTTGGCTTGGCATGGATTCTCTTCATCGGTCTTATCTTTGGGCATTTCTCGCTCAATCTGGATGAGCACCTGCTCCACTTCCTCAAAGAGTTCGGTCTGATACTCTTCGTTTATTCCATCGGTCTGGAAGTGGGACCAAGTTTCTTTTCTTCCTTCAAGAACGGTGGCAAGAGTCTCAACCTGCTCAGCATCATCGTCATTGCCCTGAGTATCATCACCACGCTCGGCATCTACTCCCTCTCTGACACCTCTATCACTTCGATGGCAGGTATTCTCTCTGGAGCAGTAACCAATACACCTGGTCTCGGTGCGGCACAACAGGCATTCAGCGATTTGCGCCATATCGATGCTCCGTCCATCGCAGCCGGCTATGCCATCGCCTATCCGATGGGTGTACTGGGTGTCATCCTCTCTTTCGTCATCCTGCGATTTGCGCTCCGCATCGACAAGAATGAAGAAGAAGCACAGGCTAAGCGCGGATTCGGACATCTGGAAGCAATGACCCTCAACACATTCTCTGTGAAGATTACCAACAAAATGATTTTTGGTAAAACCGTAAAAGAGGTACGCCATATCTTGGACCGTGACTTCATGATTTCGCAGATACACCGTCCTGACAACGACAGCAACAAGGAAATGGTCAACGGACAGACTGTACTCAACGAGGGCGACATCATCTATGTTGTGGCTCACCCTACTGTACAGGAGCCTCTCATCGCACTCTGCGGTGAAAAAATAGATATGGCATGGGAGGAGTTTGGTAATGAGCTGATTACCCGCCGTATTCGTATTACCAAGCCAGGCATCAACGGAAAGACCATCTCACAGATGCAGATTCGCTCTAACTTAGGTACCAACATTACTCGTGTAAACCGTGCAGGCGTCGATCTGATAGCCACACCAAATTTGAAACTTCAATTGGGCGACCGTGTTACCGTAGTAGGTACAGAACTCGCCATCAGTCATACAGAAAAAGTATTGGGTAACCAGATGAAGCGACTCAACTACCCGAACCTGATTCCTATCTTCTTGGGTATCATGCTCGGTTGTATCGTTGCCAATATTCCTTTCTTCATCCCAGGCATCAACGAGAACCTGCGTCTCGGACTGACCGGTGGACCATTGGTAGTAGCCATCCTGATAGGTTATTTCGGTCCGAAGTACAACCTCGTGACTTACAATACGATATCCGCCAACCTCATGTTGCGAGAGATAGGTATCTGTATTTTCCTGGCATGTGTAGGACTCGGTACAGGAGAGCAGTTCATTGAGACGGTGGCTACCGAGAAGGGTATGATCTGGATTCTCTATGGCATCGGCATCACCATGATTCCAATCCTGTTGGGCGGTATCATCGGCCGTTACCTGTTCCACATCAATTACTTCACCCTGCTTGGCGTATTGGCTGGCGCCAACACGAACCCATCGGCTTTGGCATACGTAAGAGAACAGACCTCAGCCGATTCACCAACCGTAGGCTATGCGAATGTATATCCATTTGCCATGTTCCTGCGCATTGTAACTATACAGATTATTATTTTCGTGTTCGGATAAAAACGGACCCACTTTATAAAAAGATTATTAAGGATAAAAAAAGACATTCATGGAAAAGGAGAATGAATTAGGGGCAATCTTAGCCAATTCAGAAGAAAACAAGACATGCAAGTGTGGTAACGAGAAAGACAACTGCAAGTGTATGGAGATTTCCGAGGCCGAACTTCGTAGAAAACTCGACCTTCTGCTCCGTACAGGAAGCATCCTCATGGAGAGCGCAGCCGACACCTCACGCATCATGCGCACAATGAAACGAGCTGCTGCTTTCTTAGGACTCGACGAGAAATACCTGCATCTCTACATCAACTGGAACGTCCTGATGGTGAACTATAGTGACGAGCAGCACTCGTTCTCTAAGTTCCAGCGCTGCGAGAAGCACGGCATCAACCTGACATCCATTTCAATGATCAGTAAGTTGACCTGGCGTGCCATCAAGGAAGACTATTCGCTCGACCAATATGAGGCAGCACTCAACGAGGTAAAGGCAACTCCACGCAGTTTCACCCCTTGGCAGGTAGCCATCGGCGGTGGATTTGCCTGCGGTGGATTCTGCATTCAGTTCGGTTGTGACTGGCCAGCATTCTTTTATTGTTCATTGGCAGCCATCCTCGGTTTCCGCCTTCGTATGTTCCTGCCTTCCAAAGGTTGCAATAACTATGTGGCTATCGGTATCTCAGCATTTGTTGCTACTCTCATCGCATGGCTCACCTCTTTCCTTTCGCTCAATCCAAGCATTGCCAACAGCCTGCCAGATTTCATGCATTCTGCTACTCCTTGGCATCCACTGATGGCGTGTGCCCTCTTTATCGTACCGGGTGTGCCACTGATCAACTTTGTGAGTGATATGCTCGATGGATATATCGAGGTGGGTATGGTAAGAGCACTCAACACGTTGCTGATGGTTCTGTCTATGGCATTCGGTATTGCATTTGCCATCCAGGTATGTCACATCGACAACTTTGTGACGGATCTCACCATGACTCCTCACCACGAATATTGGGAATTTGCCATCGCAGCAGCCGTATCAGCTATGGGTTTCTCTACCATTTTCAGTATTCCGAGAAGACTGTTGCCAGCAGTAGCCGTAGGAGGTATCATCGCCGTATGTTTCCGTAACTTTGTGAACCTCGGTCCAAGCAATGGCAATATCGGTCTGGATATGGGTTTGAGCATCGGTTCCTTGGCAGGTTCAGCCCTCATCAGTATCATTGTCATCAAGGCCCGTCACTGGTTCCACACTCCTCACCAGTGTATCACGATTCCAAGTGTAATCCCTATGGTACCGGGTGTATTGATGTATCGTGCACTCTTTGCTTTCATTGATATGCACGGTGTGGTAGGTGAGGTTACGGTAGGTATGAACAATGCCATCAAGGCATCGCTTGCTATCATCTGCATCGCTCTGGGTGTAGCCATTCCGAATGTCTTCTTCCGCCGCTTTATTGCAGACAACCGCAAGCGCAAGCTCTTCAATATGCTCGTGGAAAGAAAGAAGAAGAACGGCGAATTTGTGGATTTGCATGAAGTAGAAATCAAATAGAGCCTTATTTCATCAAAAAGAACAAGACTCAATTATAAAAGTGGACCTGGGTTGCTTAAAATGCTCCTCAGGTCCACTTTTTTCTTCATAGTTTTTATTACTATGAAGAAAACCGACAAAGAAAGATGAATAAAATGATATCATGAAAATTGATTCTCTGGGCAAGGAAAAATAAAAGTGGGTCATGACTCTCGGAAAAGAAGCGCTTCTGATAAATGTCCTGTCCTTTACAAGGATGTAAATATCTTTTCTCATTTTTGATGGCATATTTTGTTTTATTAATGATTTTTTCTTCTTTTTCTCTCCCTATTTCAATTATTTGTTGTATCTTTGCCTTTAAACAGAACCAAAAAGGAATTAAGACTATGAATATAGAACATTTTATTGATAGAATAGAAAAAACAGATGGTCTTTCCCAGACCCTCGGAATGCATTTTATATCAACTCCAGAGCCTGACACGCTCCAAGCCACCATGAAAGTGGATGAAAGAAACAAGCAACCTTTCGGATTCCTCAGTGGGGGTGCCTCACTTGCACTGGCAGAAAATCTGGCAGGTGTAGGTTCGTTGGCACTTTGTCCGGGCCAAATAGCCGTGGGCATCAACGTGAGCGGTACCCATGTTCTGGCAGTTTCTGAGGGCGATACCGTTACTGCATTCGGTAAACTCATCCATAAGGGAAGAACCCTGCATACATGGAAAATAGATATCAAGAACTCAGCTGGAGACATCATCTGTACTGTACAGGTAACCAACTACGTCTTCACTCCTAAAAAAGACAGCGGAAAGAAGGTAAACCTGCAGGATGCTGAGGATAAACCGCTACAGGAAGATGATACCCCTATGCAAGCAACAGAAAACCCATCAACCAATCAGGAGGACTAAAACAGCATGTCAGCATTTGCATTTTATCGACTCCCCTATAAAGATCACTATACGTTGGTGATGCAGCATGATGATGATCCCGAAAAACTCAATTCCGTCAATGAACTGAATGGGAAACATGGTTTCGTCATCGCCCCTTTCATGCCTTCGGAAGAATGTCCTATTCTCTTGATGCGCCCCGATGTGGTCAAGCACTTCCCTATCCAGGAAGTAACAACAGACAATAAGAAGATTCATTTTCCAGAATCTGTCAGCGAGAAAGAAGCATACCAGAAAGATTTCGAAGATTTCCATCAGCAACTGACCAAGGGAATATTCGACAAAATCGTATTGGCTCGCTGCTCACACCAGAAATCACCTGAAGCAAAAGGACTGAAGGCTGAAGAACTCTTCAAGAAGGCCTGCCAGATGTACCCACGCCTCTTTATCGCGCTCGTCTCCACGACCCAATCGGGCACATGGCTCATGGCTACGCCAGAAATACTGCTCAGTGGAAACGGATGCGAATTCAAGACCATGGCCCTGGCTGGAACACATGCCGGAGAAGAAACAGACTGGACGAAGAAGGAACAGGAAGAACAGCAGTACGTAACCGACTATATCGAGGATGTCATCTCAGAATTTACGGATGAATACAGCAAGGAAGGCCCTTTCACCACAATGGCTGCCAACCTCTACCATCTTCGTACCGATTTCCTCTTCCGACTGGAAGATACCGACTGCTTAGGCGATGTACTGGATGCACTCTTTCCTACCCCAGCTATCTGCGGTATTCCCAAGGAAGAAACCCGCCAATACATCCTGGATCATGAAAGTATCAACCGCAAATACTACAGCGGATTCGTGGGTCCCCTCATGCCTTCGGGAGAAACCCAACTCTATGTTTCACTCAGATGCATGAATATACACCAGGGTGGCAACTTCCAACTGTATGCAGGCGGAGGACTGCTTGCAGAAAGTGAAATGCAGAAGGAATGGGAAGAAACTGAGGCAAAATTAGGAACCATGAGAGCTGTTATCATCGAGTAATCATACATTTAAAAAAGCAGATTCGTGTTTAGTAATATTGAGAATGTAAATATACTGACCAGTGTACTGAAAAGACATGGAGTTAGGAGAGTTGTGGTATGTCCGGGCAGTCGCAACGCACCTCTGGTGCATAACCTCAATGAGATAGACGGCATCACCTGTTATCCCGTAACGGATGAGAGAAGTGCGGGATTCGTAGCATTAGGAATG
>ERZ1031746.516-NODE-516-length-13889-cov-5.925690_pt1 | contig 13889 bp, 10 predicted proteins | sample MGYA00518171_ERZ1031746 | MGnify/ENA primary metagenome ERZ1031746 (study PRJEB33719, sample SAMN04261238) | wastewater metagenome | biome: rural village; feature: human; material: feces | host: Homo sapiens | place: El Salvador | collected 2013-01-07 ...
AGCCTGAAAGCCATGATCGACGAATTACGCAAGAAGCTTAAAGGCGAAGGATTGTCTTCTGAACAACGACAAATAGAGCAGTTGGCATTTTGGTTGATTCATTGTCCAAGCAGAAGAACCGTGTTATTTATATGGAGTTTTCTTCTTTATTGAAGAATAAAATCGCTAAATTTGCAGTATCTTAAACACTCTTTACAACAAACTGAAAACGATATGAGAGAGAAAATAGACTGCTTTCTGCCGTGTAGCGATGCCGTTACGCTCGGCAAGACGCTGCAGACACTCAGAGAAAGCAAGACAATCCAGCATATAAACCTTCTTGTTACCGATGCACAAGAATGTGCGGAGGAGAACGGCAGTTCTGATACCATGTTGCCAGCGGACTGTACGAAGATAACAGTAGACTCGCTTCTTTCCACCAAGACCATGCTCACCATTGAGGAGCATACCGACGCCGAATACGTGCTCATAAGCCTGAAGACCACCCCCGTGGACCTCGGACTGAACGCATTGGAGCGTATGCTGCGCGTGGCTACGGACAGTTGTGCTGGCTTGGTGTATGCCGACAGCTACGTGAAGAAGGAGAGTGGGGTGGAGCGTCATCCCGCCATCGACTATCAGACGGGTAGTCTTCGCGACGACTTCGACTTCGGACAGCTGGTCCTTATACGCTCGTCGCTGCTCCACGCCTATGCAGCCAGCAAGCGCCCCGAATATAACTGGGCAGGATTTTATGACCTTCGCCTTTACATAAGCAGAAAGGCACCGCTCTTCCACATTAACGAATATCTCTACACTCAGGTGGAGACGGACAACAGAAAGAGTGGCGAACGCCAGTTTGACTATGTGAATCCGCGCAACCGTGAAGTGCAGGTGGAGATGGAGCAGGTGGTTACCCGACATCTTGAAAAGATAGGTGCAACGGTAGACACGTCGTCTTACCTGAAGCCCGACTTCAGCGAGCAGGACTTCGCGTGCGAGGCAACAGTCGTCATACCCGTCTACAACCGTGAACGCACCATTGCAGACGCCGTGCATTCAGCCCTTGAACAGAAAACCACATTCAAGTATAACGTCATCGTCGTGGACAATCATTCCACCTACTCTACCACGCAGATTCTTAGCGACATCGCTGCCAAGGACCAGCGCCTCGTACATATCATCCCCGAACGTACCGATCTCGGCATCGGCGGATGCTGGAACGTTGCCACGACCGACCAGCGCTGCGGACGTTTTGCCGTACAGCTCGACAGCGACGATCTCTATTCCTCGCCCAAGACATTGCAGCGCATCGTGGACGAATTCCATAAGCAGGGAGCGGCTATGATTGTAGGATCTTACCGCATGTGCAACTTCAAGCTCGAGACATTGCCGCCGGGACTTATTGACCATGCCGAGTGGACCGACCATAACGGACCTAACAACGCCCTGCGCATCAACGGACTCGGAGCGCCAAGAGCTTTCTTTACGCCAATACTCCGCCAGATTCAGTTCCCGAACACCAGCTACGGCGAGGATTATGCTCTCGGACTTGCCTTCAGCCGCAAGTATCGCATAGGCAGAATCTATGACGAGCTGTATCTCTGCCGCCGCTGGAATGGCAACAGCGACTCTGCTCTCAGCATCGAACGACAGAACGCCAACAACCTGTATAAGGACCGCTTGCGCACGCTTGAGGTGTCGGCACGCCAGCAGCTCTCACAGGGCAAGGCAGACATCTCTGCCGACAACTCGCTGCAACGCTTCTTCAATCGTCAGCTGGAGGTGTGGGAGAGTGCGCGTGAGCACTATCATGACCTCCGCAACGTGAAGACACGCGAACTGGCAAGTGGCGAGCAGACGATGAAGGTGCAGTTCAATCCGGCACGAATCGTATCCACCGGTGCTGCCATCGACAAGAAGACAATAGCCAAGCGCCCGTGTTTCCTCTGTGAGCATAACCGCCCTAAGGAGCAGATGCAGAAGCAGGTGGACAAGAACTTCACGCTGCTTGTCAATCCGTTCCCCATCATGCCGCAGCACTTCACCATACCTTTGCGTGCACACCGTCCGCAGAGCATCGGACTGAACTACGGCGAGATTTATCGTCTACTGAATGCTTATCCTTCATTGACCGTGTTCTATAACGGTCCCAAGTGTGGAGCTTCTGCACCAGACCACATGCACTTCCAGGCTATATGTTCCGGCATGCTGCCTTTGCAGACCGAATGGCCCCGACTGAGCCGCGACTGCGAGGTGCTCATCAAGAAGGAAGGACATGGCGACATTGTAGGCGTGCGCGGTTTTGCCGTACCCGTATTTGCCATACGCACATCAGACCAGTCGGCTGGCGAACAACTCTTCCGTGTGCTCTATTCCGCATTGCCTATGCACGGCGGCGATACGGAGCCGATGATGAACATCGTGGCATGGCGCGACGGCAGCGACTATCAGGTGGTGGTAATCCCGCGTCGCAAGCATCGCCCTGACTGTTACTTTGCAGAGGGTGAGGAGCAGCGTCTGGTAAGCCCTGGAGCGCTCGATATGTCGGGCTTCATCGTTACTCCACGTCAGACCGACTTCGAGCAAATCACGCCGGAAGAGGCTGTCAGCATCATACAGGAGTGTGGCATTACCAAGGCAGACTATGACGAGATAGCCGACAAGTTGCGCACCATTGCGGCAGGAAAGGCTTCTGCCAATGATCATTTCGCTGGAAAGCAGCCCAACGTATCCGTAGGTATCGTGAGTGGAGCAAGGATAGCCTTCTCGCTTAACGGCCCGTATATGGCAAAGGGAAATCTTATTGACGGCGAACAGGTGGTGGAGTTCAGCGAAGGAGCCATCCTTTGGAACGGTACGCAATATCGCGAGCTGACGTTCATTCCGCAACAGCTGAACGCTTCGTTCTCTTTGCACGACGTCACCATCGGCGTAAACTTCCATTGGGAACGACAGGAGACGCAGACATTCCTCGGAACGCTGCGCCTTGTAGTCGACTCGGATAAGGTCTGCGCAATAAACGAACTGCCTGTGGAGTCGTATCTGGAGAGCGTCATCTCCAGCGAGATGAGCGCCACGTCCAGTGAGGAACTGCTCAAGGCTCACGCCGTAATATCGCGCTCTTGGCTTCTCTCTCAGATAGAACAGCGACGCGAACATCAGACCAGCGCCGGACAGAACGGCTTCTTCTCGTTCATCCGCAAGGACGACGAGCTGGTGAAGTGGTATGACCGTGAGGATCACACCATCTTCGATGTCTGCGCCGACGACCATTGTCAGCGTTATCAGGGCATCACCAAGGCCACGAGTCCGAAGGTGGCGCAGGCTGTGCTTGCCACACGCGGACAGATACTGATGAGTGGCGACGAGATATGCGACGCACGCTTCAGCAAGTGCTGCGGTGGTGCAACGGAGGAATTCCAGTACTGCTGGGAGAACATTCGCAAGCCTTATCTTGTGTCGGTGGCTGACGCTAAGGGACAGCCAGTGCTGCCAGACCTTACTGTTGAGGCTGAGGCTGAACGCTGGATACGCACGTCGCCGGAGTCGTTCTGCAACACTACGGACAAGACCATACTTTCCGAGGTGCTCAACGACTACGATCAGGAGACTACTGACTTCTATCGTTGGCATGTGGAATATACGCAGGAGCAGCTGAAGAGTCTGGTGGCTGAAAAGCTGAAGATGGACTTCGGCGACATCCTCGACCTCCAACCAGTGGAGCGCGGACGAAGCGGACGTCTCTGCCGACTGAAGATTGTCGGTTCGGAGCGCAGCTTCACCATTGGTAAGGAGCTTGAGATAAGACGCGCTCTCAGCGAGACACATCTCTATAGTAGCGCCTTCGTGGTGGACAAGCTGGACGTTAAGGACGGCGTTCCTCAGAAATTCCGCCTGACCGGAGCCGGTTGGGGTCACGGAGTGGGCATGTGTCAGATTGGTGCAGCCGTGATGGGTGCCAACGGATACAGCTACGACAGCATCCTCTTACATTATTATAAGGGTGCGGAGATAAAGAAGATATACAAATAAAGATCTGAATATGAAGAAGACGAGTCCGTGGGCATGGATTCCCACGTTATACTTTGCGGAAGGCCTGCCCAATGTGGTCGTCACAGCCCTCTCCATTGTTATGTATATGCAGATGGGGCTTAGCGATGCAGAGGTGGGACTCTATACCGGCTGGCTTGCCCTGCCATGGGTGATAAAGCCGTTGTGGAGCCCGTTCATCGACCTTCTCAAGACCAAGCGTTGGTGGGTGCTGGCAATGCAGCTGCTTATGGGTAGCGCCCTTGCCGGCATTGCCTTCACGCTGCCCACAGCCTTATGGTTTCAGGGTTCGATGGCTTTCCTGTTCCTGATGGCGTTCGCCAGTGCCACACACGACATCTCGGCGGACGGATTCTACATGATAGAGCTTGACGCACACAACCAGTCGAAGTATGTGGGTCTGCGCAATACGTTCTATCGTCTTGCCGTGATATTCGTCAATGGCGCACTCGTGTCGCTGGCAGGATTGCTGGAGCATCATTTCCACATGACCATCGTATATACGTGGACCCTTATATTCTACGCCCTTGCAGCCATCTTCATAGGCATCTATCTCTATCATTGCAAGATGATGCCCCGACCGGCGGAAGACGTCAGTTCGGAGAAGAGCGTGTCAGAGGTGGCGCATGAGCTGCGTACCATCATCGGATCGTTCTTCTGCAAGTTCGGCTTGAAGGAGACGCTCTTCGTGATGCTCTTCCTTCTGCTCTACAGATTCCCGGAGGCTCTGCTTAATACGATGACCAAGACCTTCCTAATGCGTTCCAATGCCGAAGGCGGACTGGGACTCACGCCGGAAGAATACGGTCTGGCGCAGGGCACAGTTGGACTGATAGGCTTGTTGCTTGGAGGCATATTGGGAGGCGTGCTGGTCAGCAGGGACGGCATGAAGAAGTGGCTGTGGCCTATGGTTTGCGCCATAACGCTGCCCGACGCCGTGTACATTCTCCTGAGTTACACGCTCACGTCCAACCTTTGGGTGGTGTCCACCTGCCTCTTTATTGAGCAGTTTGGCTACGGACTCGGATTCACCGTCCTCACGCTTTATATGCTTTACTACAGTCAGGGCAAGTTCCGGACGTCGCATTACTCGATATGCACCGGCATTTCTTACCTCGGACTGATGCTCCCAGGCATGGTGTCGGGATACATAAAGGACCTTGTAGGTTACCAGATGTTCTTCATCATCGTCATGGCATGTTGCCTGATAACGTTTCTCGTAACCGCCTTTCTGAAGATTGATCCCGACTTCGGAAAGAAGTAAATAATAAATAAAAGCCAATGACAGACCATAACCATACTGGCGATACGCCTTGCACGCTTTCTTCCCAGCCTCAGACAGAGGGGCAGGGAGGGCAGCGTGTGCCGCGTCGTGTAAGCTGGTTATGGCTCCCGTCGCTGTCCTTCAGCGATGGTGTTTCGATGGCTGTCGTTGTGCTTTTGCTTGTGATGCTGCGCCGTTTCGGTCTGAACAACAGCCAGACCACGCTTGTTCTGGCGTTGCTCTGCATACCATTCTCGCTGCGTCCGTTGCTGGAGAAGGTAGTGGCACACTTCCGCGGCACCACTAAAGTATGGATACTCACGTCCGAGTTTATCTCTGCCTTGGCGTTATGGGGTGTGGCTTTCGTCATTCCTACGCCTTATCGTCTTGAGGGCACGCTTTGTCTTTTGCCCTTCTTCACATTCTCCATCGTCCTCCACCGTATTGCTGTGGAGCGCTTTTACCTTCCTTTATGCCCTCCGTTGCCGGGCTTACATACGCTTATAGAGAAGCTGTTTCGTGGTGTAGCCATGCTGTTTGGCATTGGCTGCATGGCTATGGTGGCAGGTAATATGGAGGTGTTGACCCGAAACATACGCTATTCGTGGAGCCTTGTGTTCTACGTTATGGCTGGCATCTTTTTCTTTCTTTGGCTCTGGCACAGCATCTTCCTTCCCGTCAGACCACATCCCGCATACCCGGAAAGCGACCTTTTCGGTCTGCACAAGGGCGAATATGAGGAAGCCTTGAACGGCATCCTTGCCGGTTCGTCCAACCGTGTCAGCCTATTGCTCATGGCTTCGTTCGCGTTGGCGGCGTCCTTTCCTCTTCTTGGCATCCCGCTCTTCGTCATTGATATGCCCCATAACGGCGGTCTTGGCATGTCGCCGCAGGAGTTTGCCCTCATTGTCGGTACGGTAAGCGTAGGCGCCGTGTTCTTCGGAAACGTCCTCGGCACAAGTTTGTGTCGTAAGTACGGGCTGCGTCTGTGCCTTCTGCCGATGACTGTGCTCTTCTCTGGTCCGAGTCTGGCAGCGCTTTATATGAGCTTCAATCTTTCCGTCTCGCTTGCAATAGTCTGCCTCTTGTTCAGTATTGCAGGTGTTGCGGCTGGCGTTGGCTTTGCAGCATTGTCCGCCGTGACCGCCCGTTTCGCCGCGAGCGGCAGGGGAGAGGTGTGTCGTCGCTCCGTCATGCTTGGCGTGATGGCTGTTGTGGCAACGCTATGTGGCGGCATGACCGGCATTTTGGAGGAAAACATAGGTTACCGTCAGTTCTTCGTAATGTCGTCATGGATGTACGTGGTGCCGGCGATTGTGGCGGTGATGTATATCGCCAATGACAAAATACGTCTGAAGTAATCCAAACAATTGTTAATATTAAGTAGTCTGAATAAACTTTCTGACCGATATCTGTATCTAAGAAGTCAGAGAGATTATAAAAGTATATTATTAGTTTAGAATTACACACAAATTCAAACAAACATGATTTTATCAAAGAGAACAATAGCAATGGCGTCAATGGCAGGCCTTATGCTTATGTCGATGCCAACGGAATCCGACGATTTCACTGATGACACCACGTACAAGGTGCGAGAGCTGAACTCTACAGCAGCTTTCTGCCCTTGAGGACATAAAGCAGAGCCAGTCAGCCTTGCTACCTTCCCTTAGTCTGTCAACATCACAGAACGTAAGCTACAATCCGTGGCCTGAACAGGGCTCGGCAATGATTGCCGGAAATAAGGTTCAGGCAGACGTGAAGAAGGTGTATTACAACGGTTCTTACTCGTTGTCGGGCAACTGGACTGTGTGGAACGGCGGACAAAACACCAATACTGTCAAGCTGAATAAGCTCGCTGCAGAGCAGGCACGCCTCGATTCGGCTGTCACAGCCAACAACGTGCTCGAGCAGATAGCCCAACTCTACGTCCAGATACTCTATTCTGATGAGGCCATCTCCGTCACGAAGGAGAGCCTTAAGGCCAGCCAGACCAACGAGGAGCGCGGCAAGACAATGGTGTCGGTGGGTAAGATGAGCAAGGCAGACCTTGCACAGCTGACCGCCCAGCGCGCCGAAGACGAATATAGCATCGTGGAGGCTGAGAGCAATCTGCGCAACTATAAGCGCCAGCTCAAGCAGTTGCTCCAGATAGCTGATAACGATGAGTTTGACGTTGTCATTCCTTCCATGACGGGCGAGATGGCTCTTAAGGACGTACCTGCCCTCAATGATGTTTATGCAGCGTCGCTGACACAGCGCCCTGAGATACAGAACGCAAAGCTTGGCATCGAAAGTAGCAACCTTAGCGTGAAGATAGCCAAGGCAGGTAAGTTGCCGACAGTAGGACTGAACGCCGGTCTTTCCACTTCCACCACATCAATGAACAGTAACGGATGGGGCAATCAGATGAAGAACAACTTCACGGTTGGCGGTGGTGTTACGGTGAGCATACCGCTTTTTGATAACCGTAAGACAAAGACTGCCGTAAACAAGGCGATGCTTCAGAAGGAGAACTATATGCTGGACCTGCAGGATAAGCAGACCACGCTTTATTCAACGGTGGAGAACTATTGGCTGCAAGCCGTTACCAATCAGAACAAGTTTAAGGCAGCGCGTGTCTCAACGGAGAGCGCACAGGCAAGCTATGAGCTCCTTTCCGAGCAGTTCAATCAGGGACTGAAGAACATTGTGGAACTGATGACGGGCAAGACACACCTCCTGCAAGCTCAGCAGAACGAGCTGCAGAGCAAGTATCTCGCCATCCTTAACCTTAACATGCTGGACTTCTATCGCACAGGAGAAATAAAGTAACAGAAGATTATAAAGGAGAAATAATTAGAAAAACTAACTATAGGAGCTGCGGGCATTCTTGCCCGCGGCACTTCAAGCAATCAAGCTAACCTTATAAAATAGAGATTTTATAAAGAGTAATAATAATTAGAGATTTATATTAGAGAGATGAAAAAATTAAGCAAGGTATGGGTGGTAGTGGCTATTGTCGCTATCATCGCCGTTGCCGTATGGGCATTCTCAGGCGGCAAGAAAGAGCAGCAGATTTCGTTTGACACGGCTCCCGTCGCGTCGGCAAACATCCAGAACAGCATTACTGCCACCGGTACGATTGAACCGGTGACCTCCGTTACGGTGGGTACGCAGGTGAGTGGCATTGTCAGCAAACTCTATGTCGACTACAATTCAGTGGTGAAGAAGGGACAGGTGATAGCCGAGCTCGACAAGACCAACCTTCTCAGTCAGCTTGCCACCGCAAAGACGCAGCTTGCCACCGCGCAGAGCCAGCTCAACTATCAGACCGCAAACTACAAGCGCTATCAGACTCTTTTCCAGAAGGGACTTGTGGCAGCCGACGATTATGACAATGCCAAGCTTTCGTATCGTCAGGCTGTGGAGCAGGTGGCTTCAGCCAAAGAGGAAGTGCAGCGCGCACAGACCAATCTCGGCTACGCCACCATCACGTCGCCCATTGACGGCGTGGTGCTCTCCAAGTCAGTGGAAGAAGGTCAGACTGTGGCAGCCAGCTTCTCTACGCCTGAACTCTTCACCATCGCTCAGGACTTAACAAACATGCAGGTGGTGGCTGATGTGGACGAGGCAGACATAGGCGACGTGAAGGAAGGCGAGCGTGTCAGCTTCACCGTGGATGCTTATCCTGATGACACTTTCGAGGGCACTGTAAAACAGGTGCGTCAGGAAGCCACCACTACCAATAATGTGGTAACCTACGAGGTGGTTATCTCAGCTCCCAATGCCGACCTGAAGCTTAAGCCAGGTCTTACGGCCAACGTCACCATTTATACTGCAGAGCGCAAGGGCGTGCTTGCCGTTCCGTCAAAGGCTCTGCGCTTTACGCCTACAAAGGAGACTGTCGGCAAGATGAAGATTGTGGACGTGCAGGGCGCAAAGAACAAGGTATGGACCATTGATGGCAACAGCATTGTTGCACATAAGGTGAACATCGGTATGGCTGACGGCACAAATACACAGATTATTGGTGGCGTGCAGGCTGGCATAAAGGTGGTTACCGGACTCAGCGTCATTGGAGGCGAGGAGCCTCAGGCAGAAGCTGCTGGCGGTGAGAGCAGCCCGTTTGCACCAGGCCCTCCGGGAAAGAACAAGAAAAAATAATCAATACTGATATGGACGAAAAGAAAGTAGTAATAGAGCTTGACAACGTAAAGCGCGACTTTCTCGTCGGCGACGAGACGGTACATGCACTGCGCGGTGTCTCGTTCAAGATATATGAGGGCGAGTTTGTCACAATCATGGGAAAGTCGGGTTCGGGCAAGTCCACTCTTCTTAACCAGCTTGGCTGCCTTGATACGCCCAGCTCGGGCGAATATTATCTTGACGGTGTCAGCGTCAGGACGATGTCGAAGTCGCAGCGTGCCGTATTGCGCAACCGTAAGATAGGCTTCATCTTCCAGAACTATAACCTTCTGCCGAAGACCACGAGTGTGGAGAATGTTGAGTTGCCATTGATGTATAACGCTTCGGTTAGTGCCAAGGAGCGCGAGGAGCGTGCCATTAATGCGCTGCAGGCAGTGGGCCTCGGCGAGCGACTCTATCATAGGTCGAACCAGATGTCCGGCGGACAGATGCAGCGTGTAGCCATTGCCCGCGCATTGGTTAACGATCCTGCCGTCATTCTTGCTGACGAGGCAACCGGAAATCTAGACACACGTACGTCGTTCGAGATTCTCATCCTCTTCCAGAAACTCCACGCCGCGGGCAGAACCATCATCTTCGTGACCCATAATCCGGACATCGCCAATTATTCTTCGCGCAATATCATGCTGCGTGACGGACATGTCATCAGTGACGAGTATAACCACAACATCCTCTCGGCGGCGGACGGACTGGCGGCATTGCCTGCCAATTCGGATGAGTAAGGGGAGCAAAGGTTCAGTAAGTAACATTTTTAACCTATAAGAAATGAACTATAGCAATCTTTTAAAAATAGCCCTCCGCGCCATTGCCGCCAACAAATTGAGGTCGTTCCTCACCGCACTTGGCATTATCATCGGTGTGGCGTCGGTCATCACGATGCTTGCCATAGGCCAAGGATCAAAGAGAAGCATCCAGGCTAATATCGCAGAGATGGGCTCCAATATGATTATGATCAGTCCGGGAGCCGACCGTGGTCCGGGAGGTGTAAGGCAGGACGCTTCGTCTATGGAGACATTGAAGCTCACCGACTATGAGTCGCTCAAGGACGAATGTCACTTCATACAGGGCATCAGTCCTACGGTCAACAGCAGCGGCCAGTGGATATACGGCAACAACAACACGCCGTCCTCAATCTACGGCGTCAATCAGGACTATCTCACCATCCGTCAGTTGGCTGTGGATGAGGGCGAGATGTTCACCGATGCCGACATAAAGGCAAGTGCAAAAGTATGTATTCTCGGCCAGACCGTCGTGGACAATCTCTTCCCTGATGGCTCTGATCCTGTGGGCAAGGTGGTACGATTCAATTCCATTCCGTTCCGTGTTGTAGGAGTATTGAAGAAGAAAGGATACAACTCGATGGGTATGGACCAGGACGACCTCGTCCTTGCTCCTTACACGACGGTGATGAAGCGAATCCTCGCACAGACCTATCTTGGCGGCATAACCTGCTCAGCCATAACCGAAGACCTCACCCAAAAGGCCATCGATGAGATTACGACGGTGCTTCGTCGCAACCATAAGCTGAAGGAAGCCACCGACACGCAGACTGCCGATGATGACGACTTCAACATCCGTTCGCAGGAAGAACTGGCGAGTATGATGAACTCCACTACGGACATGATGACCATACTTTTGGGTTGTGTGGCAGGCATCTCGCTCATCGTGGGAGGCATCGGCATCATGAACATCATGTATGTCAGCGTCACTGAGCGAACACGCGAGATAGGTCTGCGAATGAGCGTTGGAGCACGCGGTGTGGATATCCTCAATCAGTTCCTCATCGAAGCCATACTTCTCAGCGTGACGGGTGGACTCATCGGTGTGGCATTTGGCGTCGGAGCTTCGTATGCGGTGAAGCTGGTGGCTCATTGGCCCATCTTCATCCAGCCCTGGAGCATCGTTATGAGCTTCGCCGTATGTATGTTCACGGGAGTGTTCTTCGGCTGGTATCCCGCAAAAAAGGCGGCACAGCTCGACCCGATAGAGGCTATACGATACGAGTAAAACGATGCGGATGTTTTTCCATACGTATGCGTTAGATTTATTGCAACAAACAGACTCGTTTTTCGGAATTTTTATCTACTTTTGTAAAAACAATAAAACCAGAACGTTATGTTTATACATGTAGCCAACCCGATTTACGACTCCGTGTTCAAATACATCATGGAGGACGAGCGCATTGCCAAGACCATGCTGTCGGCTTTGCTGAAGAAAGAAGTGGTGCACGTGACGGTACGTCCGCATGAATACAGCAACACCACACGCGACACGCTCTCTATGTTCCGCATTGACTTCGCGGCTACCGTACGTGAGCGCGAAGGCGATGTGGAGAAGGACCGCGTGGTGCTGATTGAGCTGCAGAAGACGTGGCTCAATACCGAAACGCTGCGTTTCCGCCAGTATCTCGGAGCGCAATACAGCAACAAAAACAATATACGTGAGGCTGATGAGAAAGGCTTTGCCTATCCTATGGTGGCTGTATATCTCCTTGGACATAAGGTAGGGAACATCAAAGAACCGATAGTGTACGTAAATCACGACGTGTTCGACTATAACGGCAACATTGTGAAGGAAGGCAGCGAGGAACCCTTTGTGGAGAGTCTTACCCATAATAGCATCATCGTACAGATTCCTCTTCTGCATGGCAATGTGAACAACAGGCTGGAAAAGGTGCTCAGCGTGTTCGACCAAACTCAAGTGGAGGGCAACACGCAGCAGGTGCTTAAGATAGACGAGGACAAGTATGCCGACGACAACGACATGTTGTACGTGCTGCATAAACTCACAGCTGCTGCTGCCAACTCAGAGATGCGACAGGATATGAACGTTGAGGACGAATACTATAAGGCCATCGAAGACCGCGACACTGCCATCATGCAGCGAGACAAAATACTGAAAGAACAGAGTGAGCAGTTGTCTCAGCAGAGTGAGCAGTTGTCCCAGAAAGATGAGCAGTTGTCCCAGAAAGATGAGCAGTTGTCCCAGAAAGATGAGCAGTTGTCCCAGAAGGATGAGCAGTTACGCAATATGGCTAAGGTTCTGTTTGATAAAGGAATGACAGAAGAACAGATTTCGGCAATGACCGGTATTGATATTGAAAACATTGTGAAACTTCTGAAATAGATAATTAGGGTAGTATAAACTGAGATGCGTCATAGATCAGTTTATGCTACCCTATAATCATTTTTACGGTAATGACTTGTATGTTAGGTAATGGCTTGCATTACCTTTATCTATATTTTTTCAAAAATAATCATTGTTTTGCTTAGTTTTTCGCTTTGCTCAACTGTATATAGGGTGTATGACACAGGAAAAGGACATAGAACAGATGTTTCGTCGGCATTATGAGAAGATGTACAATCTGGCCAGATACATTCTCTCGGATGACGACGAAAGCAAGGATGTGGTGAGCGAAGTGTTCACACGGATTTTTGCTGATGATGTGGTTCTATTGCCTGAGAACGAGGAAGGCTATTTGATGCGAAGCGTACGCAACCGATGTCTTAACCTGATAGCTCACAAGAGCGTGAAGGAAAGGGTGACAAGGTTGCTGACCGATGATGCCGACGTTATTCTGTCCGAAGATACGGACGAGCGTCTCGAACAATTGTTGCTTCTCATTGACGACCTTGAACCTCCAATCCGAAAGCTTATCTTCCGTCTGCGATATATGCAAGACAAGTCGTATAAGGAGGTGGCTGATGAAGTGGGAGTGAGCAAGGTGACGGTGTTCAACCATCTCTCTAAGGCAATGGATTGGATTAAAGAACATATAAAATGAGCAAAACAATGACTAACATGAACAAAGACGAAAAACGGCTTATGCTCTTTGACATGCAGGAGCATCCCGATAAATATACCGATGGGCAAATAGAACACTTGCTTGCCGATGAGGAAGTGAAAGAGTTTCTACGCGACTTGGCTATGGCAAGAATGGCTGGCAAGAAAGCCACACCAAAGAAGGTTGACGTGGATAAGGCTTGGAAGGAGTTTTCTAGTGGTTCTTATCGCAACCGAATTAAGATTGCTGCATCCATCGTTGGCATCATCTTTCTTTCGGGTGTGGCCTTGGCTGCTGTGCAGAACGGTTGGTTAAACTTTTCAACTTCTGACAAAGTCGTAGATAACAAGGCTATGACTGAACAGATTGTCCCATCAAATACATTAGCCAACGACAGTCTTAAAGCTATGACTGTAGAGCCAACGGATTCGCTCGATATGAAGCCAGTGGTGTTTGACAATGCAGAGTTAGGAACCGTTCTTATGCAGATAGCAGACTTCTATCATGTCAAGGTGGAATATATGAATGCTAATACACAGCACGTTCGCCTCTTCTTCAATTGGAACAAGTCGAAGACCTTGGAGCAGAACCTGGAGCTGTTGAATGCTTTCGACTGCATACAGA
>ERZ1031746.518-NODE-518-length-13828-cov-17.093589_pt1 | contig 13828 bp, 9 predicted proteins | sample MGYA00518171_ERZ1031746 | MGnify/ENA primary metagenome ERZ1031746 (study PRJEB33719, sample SAMN04261238) | wastewater metagenome | biome: rural village; feature: human; material: feces | host: Homo sapiens | place: El Salvador | collected 2013-01-07 ...
AATCGCAGACGCGCGGGGCGCTTATTTTGTCGGACGTGCGGCGTGCCGGGCGAGGCCGGCAAATTCCCGATCGCGCTTTTGCTTACGTCGCATCAATATGACGATGAAAGCGAGCAGCATGGCCAAAAACACTATGGCTCCCAGTGCCAGCCATGTGGTGTTGATGCCATGCACATCGTCCGGGTCAGGCACTTCCTCCGGGATTTCGGCACGCACACCGGAGACCAGTAGGCGATGAGAATTGACACCATAAGGCGTACAGGTCATGAGGGTTACGCGATCCTCGCCTTTGGTGATGCGCAGTTTGCTGGAATCGTCGGGCTTGATCACGGTAATGCGGTCGACCTTGTAGCCGAGTGTCTTGCCCATGACCTCGATGTAGAAGGCATCACCCTTCTTCATCTCATCAAGGCGAGTGAACAGCAACGAGTTCGGCAAACCGCGATGGCCGGTGATTACAGAGTGTGTGGATTTGCCGCCGACCGGCAATGAAGTGCCATAAAGGTGTCCCGCGCCCACGGCGAGCGCATCTTCGCTGGTGCCGTGGTATATGGGCAGGTTGACGTCGATTTTAGGAATGCGGATGGAGCCCATCACGCCTTGGCCGGCGTCGAGCAGACTCTGATATTCTTGATCTTTGGCGGCCATCGAATCATCCGCGCCGGAAGTGGTGGACTGGCCGGCATTGCTGGCAAAAGGATCTTTGACCTCGCCGATGGCGGCCTGGCCGCCAGCCACGAGTTTCTTGTTGTACTCGCGGGCGGTTTTGAGCTGGTTCTCCGCCTGTGGGTACGGCCAGCCATCCACCTCGCGCTGCGTCTGCTGCACGGTGGCGTTCTGCTGGTATTCGCTGATGGCGCGCATGACGAACGGCGTGGTGATGATGGCAAACCCGATCAGCAAAAACAGCACCGACAGCACAGTAAACACGCGCGACTGTGTGCGCGTACCACTTTGTTTTGCTCCGGTGCTGCTTCGCATTGGATGGACTCATCTCCGCTCAATAAACGACACTACCCCAAGAGCTAAGAAAACCCTGCGGATACGGGACTTCATGATAATTGTTTGCGTCATTCGGTTCTCCAGAATCAGCAAAAATAAAGAAATATGGAAAAAATCTCCGGGCGCATCGATCGGGAACAAGACGATGCGGCCGGAGACGGAGCAGGAACGGCGGTTTGCGAGGGGTAAGTGCGGTGCGCTGGCCGCCGTTCCTTAGCTATCTAGGCGTGTCCGCTCAGGCCTTGCGGCGAGCGCGGAGGGCGAAGATACCGGAGGCCGCGATGAACAGTGCGCCGACGGCCACAATCATGGCCAGACCAACGCCACCGGTCTTCGGCAGCTCGGTGATGTTCTTGGCGTTCCAGATGTTCAGCGTCTTGCCGTCCTGGGACAGCAAGGCACGCACGTCGGCGCCCTTCGCGAGGCTCAGCGCCACGACGGTGATGGTCTTGCGTCCGGCGACCTCATCGCTGACGGTCGGCGTGATGGTGAACTGGAACTTCGGCAGACTAATCGCGGTGTAGCCGTCCGGCGGCGCAATCTCATGGACCTCGTAGGTGCCGGCATCGAGGCCGGAGACGTTGATCTTACCGTCTGTGCCAGTGGTGAACACACCATCGGTATCAGCGACCGCCGGCTCGCTATCGAGGTAGCTCCAGCCATCCTTGCCATAAGAACCGAGGTACTTGCCGTCGTGCTTGCTGGTACCGGAGACTGCCTTGATCGTGAACTTAGCGCCGGGCAGCTTAGTGGTACCAGCCTTATCGGTCTTCAAGATGTCGAACTTATAGGCATACACGGGCACTTCCGGGCCAGGAACCTTATGGGCGTGGTTCACTTCTTCCGGGTGGTTGGAGTATTCGAGGTCGACCTTGTTCGGGTTCTTCTGCAGATTGCCGGGCTCGGAAATCAGCGCATCCTTGTTGAGCTTAGCCTTGACGATCACGGTGACGGTGGCGCCTTCGAGGATGCCGTCAGTAGCGGACTTAGAGCCCTTGGCCTTGTTGACGTACTTACCAAGGTCGATAGTGGTCACGTGTCCGCCCTTGTAGGCATCGGTGTCAGGAGTGTTCACATCGCCATAGCCAGCGACGGTAACGGTGTAGTCCTTGTCCTTGACCAGAGTGACGGCCGTACCCTGAGCAGGAGTCAGCTTGACAGATTCGATGACGGTGTCGGCGGACACGGTCAGCGCCTTGCTGGCGGTGTCATTGATCTTGAAGATACGGGTCTTGGTTGCGTCCATCATCGTCGAATCGATGTCGTAGCCGGTGTAGACCGGCACGGTGGAGGTCAGCTCATAGTAGACATCATCGCCAACTGCGTAATCCGGCTGAGTGTTCGGCGTGTAGGTGCCGTCGCCCTTGGAATCAACCAGCTTCTTGTCGATGGTCGGGGTGGTGTTCTTCAGCGTCACCGTGCCCCAGCTGCCGGCGCCATCGAAGGTGGTCGGCGTGATGATCGGGATGGAGTTGGTACCCTTGGTGTCATCCGTGGTCGTGACATCCTTGAGGAACCACAGGCCCTGTTTGAGTTCCTTGTTCTCACCGGTCTTCAGTGCGCTGTCACCGGTCTTATCGGCAGTGGGAGCACCGGCCTTGGCAAGTTCCTTGGACAGCGACTCGGCGAACGCACGCAGCGCGGAGCTATCGCCGCCCCACGGGCTGGTCAGCTCGCTCAGCGCCTTGCCAGATTTATCATCCTTAAATACCTTCTCGACCAAGTACCCCATCGGGTTGGCGACGGCGGGGTCGTCGCTGTAGTAGTTGGCGTCTTTCTCGTATGCATCCTTTTGACCGCTAGTCATCGCGGCAACAATGGTTCTGGCCATATGGTCATCGGTATCGATGAGGAAGCCGTTGATCTTGCCAGCACTATCCTTGGTGACGTTGGTCAACGATGCCAGGTGCCAGCCATCGAAGCTGTGATCCACCTGACCAGCGTCTGACTTGTTGATGGTGATGCTGCCGGTGGTCGGATCCGCAGCATACGCGGTGGAGACGCCTATGGCTAGACCGCTGACGGCGATGCCCAGAGCGGCGGCTCCGGAGATCACCCTCTTGAATATGGTGTTCATTTCTCTTTTCCTTTCTCTGAAATGAAGAAGAAGATTGTGTTGAATATTGGTTATTCAGTTATGAGTGTTGGTAGGTGGCCAATCGAGTGGCCTAGGGAGAAAAATCAGTCGGAGTCCTCCTCCCGTCGACGTTTGGCCAGTTGATATCCGCCGGCGATGAGAACGCCAACAAGTATGAATCCGTCGCCGACCAGAAGCACTAGGCGTCCGGTCCAGTCGGCGCCCGTGGCGGGCAGGCCGGTGAGCACCTTGGTGTTCACGAAGGTTGCTTCGACGGCAGTTCCGGCGCTGCTGCCGGTGGACGTTGATGACCATGTGCCGATTATCTTTCCGCCGCCAGCTTCGGCATTGCCGGAGTCATCCTTGATGCGTGTCATCGTGGCGGAGACGGACAAGCCGGACAGCTTTCCGCTGGAATCCTTGGCTTGCTTGACCGTGACTACGACTTGGTACTCCGCCTTCGAGTAGCGCAGGTTTTCCACCGCGTCAGCGGAATCTGGCACAATCTCGGTGATCTTGTAGGTGTAGGTCTTGGCGTAGTCGCTGGCGTCGCCAGCTGCCGCCGCGAGGTTCACGTCGGTGAACGTCATCTTGCCGAACTTGGCTATGACGTTGGACAGATCATCAGCGTCAGACTTCGGAGCCAAGGAGATGGTGCAGTCATTCTTGGTCGCGTCGCTGCTACTGCATTCGGCAGGCATCGGCGCGGCGGGGTTCGCGTCCACAGTCGACTTGGTCGCTTCAATCTTGAAGTTGAAGTTGACGTAGTTGCCGTTGCTGTCCTTTGGCCACGACGTGTATTTCACGCTCTTCTTTACCGGGATTTGGATGTTCACCGGAGCCGAAGCGTTGGGGACATTGGCCGCAGCTTCGCGATTGCCGCCAGAACGGGTCGTGGGCCTATCGGTCGCGGTCTGAGCCACAACGGTGGAAGCTTCGGTGTCAGAGATGGTAAGCGTGTAGACCGTGGTTGTTGCCACGTAGCCGTCTGGAGCCTTAGTCTCGGTTAGCGTGTACGTGCCGACCGGCAGCCCCCTGACCGTGATGACGCCGGCCTCGTCTGCGGTGTTCGCGGCATCGGACAGCTTTTCGCCAGTGCAGCCTGTGAACTCGATGCCTGCCGGCGTGGTGGCATCATTGGCATCAACCGTCACGTTGTCGGCCACGCAGTACACGTCCATTGCAGGGCTTGGACCAACGATCTTCCACTGGGAACCGGCAAGTTTGCCGCCCTTGGTGTCGACCTTGTTCCAGGTCACTTCGGTAGGGGTGTCCGAGATTGCGTTGTTGTCACCGGGCTTCAGCTTTTCATCGATGGCGCCAGTCGCCTCGCCGCTGGCCCAACCGCCGTTCCACGTGACGTTGCCATTGGCATCAATCGTGAATTGGTACAAGGTCTTATTGATCGTGTATCCGTCCGGAGCCGTGGTCTCATGGAGCCAGTACGTGCCGGCATCCAGACCACCGACCTTGAATTTGCCGGCCGCGGTGTCCATATCGCACTTCACGCCGGGCCGACCGTTCTCGCCGTCGGCTGCCGTGCAGGAAATGGCCTTTGCACCATCGTCAATAGCGTTTTCGGCAACACCGTCAGCATCACTGGGCTGCGGGTCATCGGCGGGCGTCACCACGGCGTTCTCGTTGAGCACCGCCGCATCATTCGACTGGGCAGCAGCTGCGGCAGATGCAGGGCAGCCGGCCGGAGCGGTGGAGACCTGTGAATCGTTATACTGGTTCACGACTTGCACTTCGTTGCCCGTGAACTTGAAATCGCTCTTATTCGACCCCTGGTACCACTTGTTGGTGCTCGTGTTTTCATCGTCACCGTGGAACAAGAAATCCGTACCAGGCGACTGCTTCGGCAATATGGCATACACATAATCACCGCAGCTCTGGCTCATCTCCACGAACTTCCAGTTATTGTTGCCAGCGTTGTAGTACACGTAGTACTTCGACCAATTCATCAACGACTTCTTGAAGTACACCGTGGTAGACGGCACCTTGACCGTGAACGAAACCTTCTTGTCGCCGGCCTTCGCGGTGATGACCGCAGAGCCGAATCCCGTCATCGTCACGGTTGCTTTCTGACCGTTCTCGCCGCTGGAAGTAACCGTTGCCACGCTCTTGTTGCTCGACTCCCAAGTAATCGGGACAGCCGGAGTGGAGGAAGCGGTGAACGTCAGCGTGCTATCCACTGCAGCAGCGGTGATGGTGGAATTGTTCTCAACAGTCCGGTTCGAGGAATCCTTGACGGTGAAATCCTTGACGCTCATAGCTTTCACCTTGATGGTGACCAGGGCGCTGCACACCTCAGGATTGGAGACCGAGCATGCCTTCACATACACAGTGGTATCAATGCTGCTGATACCGGTGACGGTGGTTTTCAGATTACCCGTACGGGTCAATACCGCAACAGTGGACGAATCGACAGCATTGCCATCTTTATCGGTGAACGTCCATGCAACCTCTTGCAAGGCATCCTTCGGATCGACGGCTGCGGTCAAATCGGTCTTCCACCCATTGGTAGAATCCAACGTGGCTGAGGTCGGATTGACCGTTACGCCGGTTGCTTTGCTGGTGTTGTCTGTGACGTTCCAGCTCTTAGTGGCCGCGCCATCTTTCACCTGCTGAATCTGCCACTGAGAGCCAGCAAGCTCCTTGTTAGTGTCGGCATCGACCTTCGACCAAGAAACCTCATGGCCGTTCTTTTTGTTGACGATCTTGCCATCGGTCATGTCGGCGCTGCCGTACGTATAAGCACCGTCCGTCTTTGTCACCGATTGCGTGACATTGACCGGCGTTGCCGATGAGTCCCCAGTCGCTACGTAATAGACGTTCGTATTCAGCTGGTAATCGTTGCCGGCGGAGACTTCCTTGATGTAGTAGGTTGCGTTGGGCTTCAGACCTTCCACAGTGAACCGGCCATCGGCAGAGTCCTTGTCGTAGAACGCGTTATCCTGCACGGTAAGCAGTGCGTTCTTTCCGCTTGCGGCATCATCGTACTTACCGTACACAGCCCACGTCGTGCCACCGAGCAGGGTGCCGCTTTCATCGGCCTTCTGCCACGCGATAGCGGAACAGGACTCGGTGTACGAACCGTTCCACGGGAAGTTGTGACGCTCCTGATCCATGTCGAGCACAGAGGCGGAATCACCATCGTTCGCACCGGCTTGATTGAACGTCCATGCCTTGTACGGGTTGTACATGGAGAAGTCGCCACCCGTGTACACACGGCCGTTGGTGGAAACATGCGATTCGAAGTTGCCCCTGACGATAATGCTGCCCATCATCGCGGCGGCGGCATCATCCTGGGTAATTTTATCGGCATTGGTGTTCGTACCGTCCTCATTGGCCACGCCACCGTAGATGGTGAGGTTATCGGTATTGCTGAAGTTCCATAGAATCTTCTGGGAGGCTTTGTCGTATGCAGCCGACTTCTTCTTCAACTCGTCGGTGTTGTTGTAGTTGGAGTAGCCATCGGAGATTTCCGCACCGTTCCACCAGAACTGCCAACCGTTGTGGAACGAGATATTACCGGCGTTGCCGGTCACATTGATTACGACAGATGCAGTGTCGGCGATGTTCGTAAAGGCGAAGCCTACGCCACGGTAGAGGGTGCCATTCCCATCGGTGTCGCGGAGCATGCTGGCATCGAGATTGAATACCTCCATGCTGGCATTGTTCGTGCCGGTGAACGTGATGAGCTTTTCGCGATTGGTGTACGGCGTTGTGGGAGCAATGCCGCGGCCGGTACCGTACTTGGTGGTGTAGTCGTATTTGAAGGTGTAAGATATGCCGCTAGCGGCGTTGGTGCCTTCCTGGTAATAGTTGTACTTATGGCGAGTAAGCTCAGACAACGTGGAGATGCTTGAACTCACTGTACCGGTATTATTTTGCTTGGCCAGCGGGCTAACGATATCGTCGACCACATACCCTTGATAGAACGTATCCTTCGAAAAATCTTTGTCAGTGGCGGCACCGCCATCGGTAGCCTTAATTGAAACTTTGGTCAGTTTGCCGGCGTCTTGGTTCTGAGCATTCCCGGACTTGTCCTTCTGCCAGTTGACGGAAGCACCGTTATAGCTGCCAATCGACGACGTGCCGTCCCTGCCCCATACATCCGACTGGCTACCGGAGAGTGAGCCGATGTGCGAATGTCCCTCAATAAAACCAGGCTTATTCCACGCTTTCACATCAGCGGTGGAAGTGGCACTATCCATTACGGTTCCGGTATTGCCGCCAACTACCAATGCGGTGCTGCCTTCGGCGGGACGATACTGCGTACCGAAGCCGGCAACGCCGAAACGAAAGCCCTTGCCGTTCCACGAATTCTTCTGAGGATGCAGCATGAGCTTGCCGTTGACCACAGTCAAGCCTTCGGCTTCTGCGGAATATGAAGCATCAGGACCGTCAGCATTGGTCAGGTTGTCGGACTTCTTACCGACATACATATCGCCGCCAACCCAAGTGGCAACGCCGGAATCCCTCTCAGTTGCGGGATCTGCTTCAGTGCCCATCGACTGGCTGGTCGGAGTGCATAATGCGCCGTCGCTCAGATCGGCGGCATAGGCAAGTTTGTTATTGGAAAATGCGAGTGAGCCAGTTGACGTCACCAGCACGGCAGCGGCAAGCAGGGCAGCGGCAGCAGCCTTGAATTTCGCTACCCCCCCCCCGGAACTTCTCGCTATCATCATGCTTTCCTCGTCTCCGGCGAACCGTCGTCTAACGCGTCGATATCGGCGTATCGCTACAGCGCGCTCGTTATGCTCACGGGTCGTGGAGCGAGCACGCAGCTTTGCGGAATATGCCCACTACATTAGCGAAATCGGTTTTGCACACGTTGGCTTTTGGCCTCCCCGAAGTCGACTCCAAACAACCACTTACCACTGGTCGACTTCGACGTGCATCACTTCTCTCGTGTGCACAACATCATACTGCAAAGGTTGTCATTATTTCAACCCGCATGCCCTCTAATTAAGGGGGTATGGGTTCTCTTCCCGCATAGCAACAGGGGAAATGCGTTGAATATGTTGACACTATACGCCGGCGTGTCGAAAACATTTACCCCCCATACGGGGGAATCTACGTATTGCATGCATATGCATTACCATCTATTCAAAGGGGAACGGCAGAGGCCAGGACCCCGCCATCGGGAATCAACAGCGAATTGTCCCACGCTATTATGCAAACGATGTCAATATGTACAACACACCCCATGTCGGCGAATTTCCTCACCGCCGCTTTCGACACGTCACGCAGCGCGAAGCAGATTCCCACTGCCGAGCAATCGACGGCATTACCGCCACCGGGCATGATACCGTTGTCATAGCAATGACAATCGAAACGCACACACCGACGGCGCAGCGCAACATACACAAGAACAAGGCAACACGTATCCGCACAGCAGCAGAGGATAAAGACTATGGCAAAAGCAAGCATTCAAGCGGTGGCAAAGGAAGCCGGCGTCTCCGTATCCACGGTGTCCCGAACCTTCGCCAAGCCCGACCTGGTACTCCCTGAAACTCGTGACAAAGTAATGGCCGCCGCCGAGAAGCTCGACTACTCCATCTCCCGATCGGCCGCCGCGCTGAAGTCCGGCCAGTCGTTCCGCATCGCACTGCTGGCCAGCGAGACCATCACCACCTGGTTCAATGCGAACATCTTTGCAGGGCTCGACTCGGTGCTGCGCCCTGCTGGCTATGACACCGTGGCCTACCCCATGCGCAACGCCGAAGAGCGTCACGATTTCTTTGCGGACCTGCCCGTGCGCCGCAATGCAGATGCGGTAATCGTCAGCTCGTTCAACATCGAGCCGGCCGAGGTGGAGCGCCTCAAGCATATGCATGTGCCGATCATCGGCATTAACATCCCCTCCACGGACGGGTTCGACTCCGGCGTAAGCATTGATGATCGTATCGCCACCCGCGCGGCCGTCGAACACCTCATCGCGCTGGGGCATCGGGGCATCGCATTCGTTGGCGGCACTCCCGCCGAAACCAATATGCGCTATAGCGCCGAATCGCGACTGCAGGGCGTGCTGGACGCGCAGGCCGCGCACCCGGAGCTCACCGTGACCAACCTTCAGGTGCCCCGCAGCGCAACGGAGACCAGCGCGGCTCTGAACGCGGTACTGACCGCCCCGGCCGGCACCACTGCATTCTGTTTTGAGGACGATGAGCTGGCGCTGCCGGTGCTGTATCGCCTGCGCCAGTACGGCAAACGCGTGCCGCAGGATATTTCGATTGTGGGATTTGACGACGTTGAAATGTCTCAGGCCGTGGGGCTAACCACCATGCATCAGGATCCGTTTGCCATGGGTGCCGACGCTGGGCGCATGGCGTTGGAGGCCATTGCGGGCGGGCCGATTGAACCGGCGTTCATTCAGCCCGACGTGCCGCTCGTTCTGCGTGAGACCACTGCGCCTCCTGCCGCGCCCGTGCCTGTGCAGGGGTGATTGGGCACGGTGCACCGCGTCCCACCTCTGCCCTCAATGTCTTTTCTGTGTGGACTAAGGTGAGCGTGACCACGTTACCACCACGAAACGCCGATGCTTGTACTTTCGCATAAATCATTTGCATGATACCGTTGTCATCAATGTGATAAGCAAGCATGGGTTCACCGTTGCAGTTCGAGTCCTGCTGAACCCAATAACCACTAACCCACAGCAATCGGGCGCAACACACCACGTGAGCCACACAATCACGCACGCACAGAAAGGAATCGGCATGACCGCCAACAACCTCAATGACGACTGGTGGAAGCAGGCCGTCGTTTACCAGATTTACCCGCGCAGCTTCAAGGACGTTAACGGCGACGGCATCGGCGACATCGCCGGCGTTACCGAGAAAATGGACTACCTGAAGAACCTCGGCGTGGACGCCATCTGGCTCTCCCCGTTCTACCCCTCCGATCTGGCGGACGGCGGCTACGACGTGATCGACTACCGCAACGTCGACCCGCGACTGGGCACCATGGACGACTTCGACGCCATGGCCAAAGCCGCGCATGAGGCCGGCATCAAGGTGATCGTGGACATCGTGCCCAATCACACCGCCGACAAGCACGTGTTCTTCAAGGAAGCCCTCGCCGCCGAGCCCGGCTCCCCGGCGCGCGACCGCTACATCTTCCGCGACGGCCGCGGCGAGCACGGCGAACTGCCGCCCAACGACTGGCAGTCCTTCTTCGGCGGCCCGGCCTGGGCGCGCGTGGCCGACGGCCAGTGGTATCTGCACCTGTTCGACAAGGCGCAACCGGACGTCAACTGGAAGAACCCGGACATCCACGAGGAATTCAAGAAAACCCTGCGCTTCTGGTCCGACCACGGCACCGACGGCTTCCGCATCGACGTGGCGCACGGTCTGGCCAAAGACCTTGAATCCAAGCCGCTGGAGGAGCTCAGCCGCGAATACAGCGTGGTCGGCGTGCTGAATCACGACTTCAGCCATCCGCTGTTCGACCGCCGCGAAGTGCACGACATCTACCGCGAATGGCGCAAGGTGTTCAACGAGTACGACCCGCCGCGCTTTGCCGTGGCCGAGGCGTGGGTGGTGCCCGAGCACCAGCACCTGTACGCTTCGATGGACGAGCTGGGCCAGTCCTTCAACTTCGACTTCGCGCAAGCCAACTGGTATGCCGACGAGTTCCGCGAGGCCATCGCCGCCGGACTCAAGGCGGCGGCCGAAACCGGCGGTTCCACCACCACGTGGGTCATGAACAATCACGACGTGCCGCGCAGCCCCTCCCGTTACGGCCTGCCGCAGATCAAGGGCGCGCCCTACCACCAGCTGCCGCACGACTGGCTGCTGCGCAACGGCACCACGTATCCCGAGGATCGCGAGCTTGGCACCCGCCGCGCCCGCGCCGCCGCTTTGATGGAGCTCGGCCTGCCCGGCGCCGCCTATATCTATCAGGGCGAGGAGCTGGGCCTGTTTGAGGTGGCCGATATTCCGTGGGATCGACTGGAAGATCCGACCGCTTTCCACACCGCTCAGGCCACGATGGACAAGGGCCGCGACGGCTGCCGCGTGCCGCTGCCGTGGACCGCCGCCGATGAGCCGGCCTTGGCCGATTTCAGCCGTCCGACTCCGGCCGATGACGGTACCGGCGAGAACCATGTGCCGCTGTGCGCCGCCGGCCAGTTCGGCACGGGCGCTTCCTTCGGCTTCTCGCCGGCTACGCGCGCTGAGGGCGTGACGCCGGCCGCCGACCCGCACCTGCCGCAACCGCTGTGGTTCAAGGATTACGCGGTGGACGTGGAGCAAGCCGACCCGGACTCGATGCTCGCGCTGTATCGCGCCGCACTGGCGATTCGCCAGGAGTCGCTGACCGCCACGCGCGACACCACGGCCGAGCAGGTGGACATGGGCGACGATGTGGTGGCGTACACCCGCGCGGCGGTTGGCGGGCGGGTGTTCACCTCAATCACCAACTTCGGCAATGCTCCGGTCGCGCTGCCCGATGGCTCCGTGGTGCTGGCGTCCGGCCCGCTGACCCCCGAAGGCCAGCTCCCCACCGACACTTCTGCGTGGGTTGTTCAGTAGTGCTTTTGCGAGCTTACCCGACGCCAGTCATCCATCTTCTCCGGATGCTGGCGTCGTCCTTTTTCCCGGCTAAGCTGTCTCCATTTCGGGGATGACTGCCCTTTCTTTCCATTCGCGACATGCCAACCCCGAAATACTTAATAATATTCTATATACTTAACAAGAGATGTGAATCTTACAGATTTTCGTTAAGGATTGAGGTCGACATGGATGCCGAGCATTACATTCGCGAGACACTTGGTCTGCCCTGCCAAATCACTTCTTGGGATGGCACTGCCTCACTGCCGCTATTTCTGACCAACGGACGGACATTCAGCAAACTCACCATCGACAACACGAGCATGCTAATCGCGAGCGGAGAGGCTCACCCATTCAGCATCACACGCGTCACCGCCGACGCCAGCAGGCTTGAGCAGCGGACGGATCTGCCCATTGTCTTTCAGTTTCCCCGGCTTTCTGCATACCAGCGAAAAGCCCTGATTCAGAATCACGTTCCTTTCATCGTGCCCGGTACCCAACTGTATATCCCTGCACTGGGCATGGTGTTCACCCAGCGCATCTCCTCACGGCCGCTGGAGAACGCACAGGATATCGAGGTGCGACCCTTCTCCCCCGCAACACAGCTGGTCTGGCTGTATTTGCTCTACTCCAACGAGAGCAAAATCCAATCAGATATTGCCCGAGCGCTTCAGTTTACCGAAGCTCAGGTCAGCGTTGCCGTGACGCTGTTAGAACAGCTGGCATTCGTGCACCGCACCAAGCAAGGCCGCAGCAATAGCGTCGAACTACTGACTTCAAGGCAGACCAGCCGACTTGATTTACTGAAATCATCTTGGCATCTCCTGAAGTCACCAATATTCAGCAAATATACCGTCACGAATCGCAATCGCCAGATGATTGCCGACGAGCTGATTCCGGCCGGCGAATTTGCTCTTTCGCGCAGGACGCAACTGGCCACCCCAAAACTGCGAATCTATGCCGTTGAACGTCATTGGCTCAAGCAGCACAACAAGGAACTATGCATTATCGACCCCGCTTTGGAAAAGGTGCCAGATAATGCATATATTCTGGAGCTGTGGAGGTACGATCCCCGCCTACTTGCTCAATATACGCAGGAAGACTACCTTGCCGACCCCATTTCCACGTCCCTGACTCTTGGCGAGATTGCCGACGAACGTTTGGAAGACGCCATACAAGAATCCATCCGCAATACTTTCTCAGGAGCGACAATATGACACAAGGCCTGCAGCTCATCAGAACGGCCTTTGCCGGCTACGAAGATTCTTACGTAATCATCGGCGGCACCGCTTGTGGCATCATCATGACCGACAACGACCTGGACTTCCGAGCACCAAAGATATTGACATGGTGTTGATTGCCGAGGGACATCTTCGCGAGTTTGCACAACGATTGTGGTCTTTCATTCGCGATGGCGGATACACCTCTATCACGAAGAACTCCGCACAGCCTCACCTGTACCGTTTCATGCACCCCAGCACGTACGGGTATCCCACTATGATCGAGCTATTTTCACGTCACCCTGACTTCCCTATTGTGCCGAACTCGTTCCTGACGCCATTGCATATTGCAAACGACGTTTCCAGCCTGTCAGCCATCATGCTGAACGACAGCTACTATCGGCTACTGCAGCAAGGCCGCGAATCAATACAAGGCATCAGCGTGCTTAACGAGAAATATCTCATTCCTTTCAAGGCGAAAGCATGGTTGGATCTCAACGCCCGAGAACAACATGGCGAGCACGTAGACGGAAAAGATCTCAAGAAGCATAAATATGATGTATTCCGTTTGGCTCAACTACTTGCTCCAGAGGATCGCGTGTCTCTCAACGACGAGGCCTACCATGATCTCGCTGATTTTCTTGGGGAAATATCCCATGAAACGCTTCCTATGAAGCAGCTCGGCATACGGGGAACACAGCAAGACATCATTGATTTGATAGCCGGCGTATATCAACTGTCTATCCCACCACGCGATGAACTGCCCACCACGCGATGAATCTTCTACCACGATGTCAGCGTAATTTTGTATTCCGCGGAATAAAGCCGTTTTGCGTCACCACGTGGTGGGTAGTTTGCTACGTCGTGGGGATTTTACTACGTGGTGGAGGTTTGACTATATGGTGGGACCATGCGAAAGGCCGCCGTTCCGAATGAATCGGAGCGGCGGCCTTTTGGTATGCACTGGGGAC
>ERZ1031746.531-NODE-531-length-13602-cov-4.509264_pt1 | contig 13602 bp, 11 predicted proteins | sample MGYA00518171_ERZ1031746 | MGnify/ENA primary metagenome ERZ1031746 (study PRJEB33719, sample SAMN04261238) | wastewater metagenome | biome: rural village; feature: human; material: feces | host: Homo sapiens | place: El Salvador | collected 2013-01-07 ...
AACTTCAAAGGGGGAGTTTTAGTGGCTTATTATCACATCTTAAAAGAACGTCGTACAAATCTAAAACTTTCCATTCAGGATGTTTCAAATCAGACGCGTTTAGCGCCTCAATATATACAAGCTATCGAAGAACATAACTTAGATGTTTTTTCGGATGATTTTTCTTTTGTTCGTTATTTTGTACATGCATATTGTGATGCCATTGGTGTAAATTGGCAAGCAATCGCTGATGAAGTGGACATGGATATTAATGAAGTGGCTCATCAAAAAGATATGGCTTTGACAATGGCACAAAGACGAATGGTAGAGCAGATGGCAAGTGTTCAAAAGAAAAAGAAGTCATCGACTAAAAAGAAAAAATCTTGGTTTCAAAAACATGTAAGTCAAACAAGTTCTTCTTTGAGTACAAATCAATCGCAATTGATCAAAGTGCTTGTCCTGATTGGAATCGTGGGTTTATGCGTATTATCTATTATTAATTTTGGGCTTCGTGCCATTTCAAATCAGAAACTTCAAACGCAAGAAGCATTGCGTCAAGAACAGCTTTCAAAAAAGGAACAAGAAACCAACAAATTGGCAAATCAACGTCAAAAGGCAAAAGAAGCAGCGGCTTTAGTTGTTGAAAAAATGGATGGTGAAACCAATGCGTATCAACTTTCAAATATACAATCGGATGTTAAAAAATTAGATTTGAGTATTACTTTACCGACAAAGTCAAAGATCACTGTGACAAAAGATGGTGAAACAATCAATGATGATACAAAAGTATATACAGGTACATTTACACATTCTTTAGAATTATCTGAGAATTGTACTTTTGAAATTAGTATTGAAACATATTCGGACAACTCGATTACTATTGATGGAAAAGAGATTTCTTTTGATAAAACAGATTGGCAAGAAGGTCAACCGGCCATCATAACTTTACAGGTTGGAAAAGGAAATCAAAAAGAGACTGAAGAATATTCACAATATGATGATAGTGAGTATGATTATGGTTACTCAGATGAATATTATGGACAAGAGGGGGATTATACATATGACCAAAATGAATATACCGAACAGACTAACGATTATTAGAATTTTATTAGTACCGGTAGTTGTAGCTGTATATTTGTGTATGGATCCTACTCTTTGCGTAATTGATGAAACAAGCGGCTTAGCCCTTCGAGATGTGATTGCGTTTGTGATCTTTGCGGTTGCGAGTATTACCGATTTCTTTGATGGAATGTTGGCAAGAAAGAACAATTGGATCACTTCATTTGGAAAATTTGCCGATCCAATCGCAGATAAGATGTTAGTCAATACAGTGTTGATCTTGATGGTTTATTTTCATCAGGCCAATGTGATTGCCGTACTACTTATGATCGCAAGAGACTTGATTGTAGATGGTTTAAGAATGAGTGCTGCAAATTCTGGTGAAGTTGTGAGTGCAGGAATTTTCGGAAAGTTAAAAACTGTACTACAAATGTTTGCGCTTGTGTTCTTATTGTTGAAAGATTGGCCATTTGTCTATATGGGTATTTGTATGGATCAAATTTTGTTGTGGGCAGCAACAGTGGCTTCTTTATATAGTGGATTGATTTATTTCAATCAATTAAAAAAATATGTTTTGGAGACTATGTAATGAATGATGCAAGACAACTAGTTTCTTTATGTACAGAAAATCATTTAACCATTTCTAGCTGTGAAAGTTTAACGGCTGGATTATTTACGAGTACGATTGCCTCCATACCTGGGGCAAGTGCCATATTAAAAGGTGGCTTAGTGACTTATTTTACACCAATGAAAAGTGTATTGGCTCATGTGGATGTGGACTTAATTCAAAAATATGGTGTAATCAGTGAAGAGTGTGCGTATGCAATGGCATTAAATACAAGAAAAATTATGGATGTGGATTATTGTGTTTCTTTTACAGGAAATGCTGGACCGGATGCTTGGGAAGAAAAACCAGCGGGAAGAGTATATTGTGCCATCGCATCAAAAAAAACTATTCAAGTGTATGGTTTTCAATGTACAGGTTTGTCTAGAAATGATGTTAGAGAACATGTTGTTATGCAGATGATTGATATATTGATTCAAACAATTCAAAAGGAGAATATATGCCAAAAGAAAAAGTAGAAACAAATAAAGATAAGCTTTTAAGTGATGTTTTAAATGAAATAGAAAGGGAATATGGTAAAGGTTCTGTCATGAAACTTGGGGATCGAGCGGCTGTTGATATTGAACCTATTCCTTCAGGAAGTTTACTTTTAGATGATGCCTTGGGTATTGGCGGATATCCAAAGGGAAGAATTATTGAAATCTTCGGCCCGGAATCCAGTGGTAAAACAACGCTTGCTTTACATGCCGTTGCTGAAGTTCAAAAAAAGGGTGGTCGAGCAGCCTTTATTGATGCGGAAAATGCAATCGATCCTGTATACGCAAAAAATCTAGGTGTTAATATTGATGAATTAATTTTGTCTCAACCAGATTCAGGTGAACAAGGATTAGATATTATGTTGATGCTTGTAGAAAGTGGAGCTGTTGATTTGGTTGTTGTAGATAGTGTGGCAGCTTTAGTTCCACAAGCCGAATTAGATGGTGAAATGGGTGATAATCAAGTTGGATTACAAGCTCGTATGATGTCTAAGGCTATGCGTAAGCTTGCCGGAGCAATGAACCAAAATGATTGTACAGCTATTTTTATCAACCAGCTTCGTGAAAAAGTCGGCGTTATTTATGGAAATCCAGAAACAACACCGGGTGGGCGAGCTTTGAAATTCTACTCATCTGTTCGTGTGGATATTCGTAAGGCAGATGCCATTAAAAATGGTACAGATATTGTAGGGAATAAAGTCAAAGTAAAAATTGTTAAAAATAAGGTAGCTCCTCCATTTAAATCGGCTGTACTTGAAATTATGTACGGAGAAGGAATCTCTTATATTAGTGAACTATTAGATTTATGTGTTGATGCCAATATCGTAAAAAAGGCAGGGGCATGGTTCAGCTATGAAGGAGAAAAAATTGGACAGGGAAAAGAGGCTGCCAAAGCTTACATCAAGGCAAATCCAGAATTCAAATCAATGCTTGAAGAGAAATTAAAGGAGTTTAGAACAAACAAAGATGTTGAAGAATAAGAGTTCTGCGTAGAACTCTTATTTTCATTTAGAGGTATATATTATATGGCACGTTTAGAAAATAAGAATTATAAATCCATTCAAAAAAGTGAATTAAATAATCCGGTTGTATTTGTGGTGGATATGATAAAGGGGTTTGTGAATATAGGCCCACTTCATGATGAAGCCATTGGCAATGTGGAAAAGAATATTGAAAATCTATTAACATGTTTAGAGTGCAACAATGTTTTTGTGTGTGATTCACATCCACCAAAGACGCGTGAATTCAATTCATTTCCAGCACATTGTGTAATTGGAAGTGAAGAATCTGAAATAGTTGATTCTTTAAAGCCGTTTGTGAAACATGTCATCAAGAAGAACAGTACGAATACGTTTATGGCACCTGAATTTGAAGAGTTTTTAAATTCAGATTTGAAATATTATCGTGATATAATTGTGACAGGTTGTTGTACAGATCTTTGTGTTCTTCATTTTGTGTTAAGTTTAAATACTTGGTTCAATGAACACAATATGAATGAATATCGTATTATCGTGGTTGAAAACTGTACAGAAACCTATCATATACCAGAGATACATGAAGCTACATTCTTTAATGATGTCGCATTTAGAATGATGGAAATGAATGGCATTCAAGTTGTTTCTGAAGTAAGGGAGTAAGATTAAAAAAATGAAAGATAAGAGAAATTTAAGTTTAGTCATGGACTTTTATGAACTAACAATGAGTCAATGTTATTTTAATGATAATAAAGACAAAGAAGTCGTATTTGACTTATTCTATCGTAAAAATCCGGATGACGGGGGATATTGTGTATTTGCAGGTTTAGAACAGGTTGTGGATTATGTTTCAAATTTGCATTTTGAAAAAGAAGATATTGATTATTTACGCTCATTAAATCAATTTAGTGAAGAATTTTTAGAATATCTATCAACCATTTGTTTTACAGGTGATATTTATGCGATTCCAGAAGGAACACCTGTATTTCCTCATGAACCATTGGTTCGTGTAAAAGCACCAATTATTGAAGCACAACTTGTAGAAACGGCGTTACTATTGGCTATTAATCACCAAACTTTGATTGCGACAAAATCACGTCGTATTGTACAAGCTAGTGAAGGAAGAGCGGTTATGGAATTTGGTGCACGACGTGCTCATAACTTTGATGCGGCTATTCTAGGAGCTAGAGCAGCTTATATTGCAGGATGTGCAGGAAGTGCTACAACATATTCTGGTAAAGAATTTGGTGTACCTGTACTTGGTACAATGGCGCACTCATTTATTCAAAGCTTTGATACAGAATATGATGCGTTTATGTTTTATGCCAAAACCTATCCAAACGCATGTACTTTATTGATTGATACATATTCAACTTTAAAATCAGGTGTAAAAAATGCTATTAAAGTGGCTAAGGATTATCTAGAACCAAATGGATACCGTTTAAAAGGTGTTCGTATCGATAGTGGAGATATGGCATATCTTTCTAAAAAAGTTCGTAAGATGTTAGATGAAGCGGGTATGGAAGATTGTAAGATCGTTGTATCCAACTCCTTAGATGAATATGTCATTGAATCTTTGATTCATCAACAAGGTGCTAAAATTGATTCGTTTGGCGTTGGTGAAAACTTAATTTGTTCAAAGAACTCACCTGTCTTTGGTGGTGTTTATAAAATGGTTGCGATTGAAAAAGATGGTCAAGTCATTCCTAAAATCAAAATCAGTGACAATGTTGAAAAAGTGACAAATCCAGGTATGAAAAATTTAAATCGTATCATGGATAAAGAAACAGGTATGGCCATTGCCGATTTATTGACATTAGAAGATGAAATTATTGATACAACACAAGATTTAACCATCTATCATCCAATGTCTCGTTGGAAATACAAAGTGATTCCTGCCAACACATATACAGTACGCGATATGTTAGTGCCGATTTTTAAAGATGGAAAATTAGTTTATGATTTACCAAGTTTAGAAGAAATTCGTTCATATAGTGAAAAGGAACTTGCTACAATTTGGGATGAAATCAAACGTTTTGTATATCCACAAGAATATTATGTTGACTTAAGTGAAAAGTTATTGAATCTTAAGCTAGAAATGTTGAAGAAATATAAATAAAAAAAAGAAACCGTCGCTTGACGGTTTTTGTGTTAAATACAGCTTTCAAAGAATGCACGCATGTCCTTGGCTAATAGATCAAAGCTTTCTTTACCAAGATAAGCCATATGACCACTTGGATATTCACCAATTGTAACGCGACTTGGATCTAAGTTAGAGTGAGTAGCTAAATATCTTGCATTTCCTGCTGTTGTACATAAATCGTACAAACCTGAGGCGAAGAAGACTTTCATCTGTTTGTTTCTTCGCATACATCCGGCTAAGGATTGGGCAGGACTTGTTTTAAATTCACGGTTCCATGTCATGTTCACATCAAAGACTAAGCCTTTTGAGATACGATCACTTGTGATATTTAATTCTTGACGCATTAATCCATAGGCAGTCTGAAAAGCTGGTGTATATTGTCCCATAGCTGGGTCATCCGCAATGACATTGGCTTCCATGATTTCTGGATCATCATTCCATGTATAACGCCCGTCATAGAATCCCAAAGCTAAACCTTTATCTTCTAATAGTTTATGCGCAAAACCTTTCTGCATATCCATATGTAAATGGTGTCTTAACCAATAGGTTTGATCAATACCCGAATAATAGGCTAATTTATCTGCGATTTCTTCTTTGTTCGGGCAGGTATCTCCTAAAAATAAAGCTGTGACATATTCAGTGGATGCGAATGTAAAGGCTTCTTCAATAAAGTCTTTTTGTGAAATATCATCTTTAGGATTATGGAAATAATTTGTGGCAGCCATTGTGATTAAGTCTGTAGCACTTGCTTCAACAGGAAGCTTTTCAATAAAGTAACTTCCAAGTAAGAAGATACCACTCACACTAATGCCCATCGTATCGGCTTTTTCAGGACCTGCACCCATAAGTTCTCCTGCAAGTAAGGCACTTCTTGTGGTACCATAGCTTTCACCAGCTAGTAAGACTGGGGAATTTCTACGATTATAGCGAGCTAAGAATTGTTCAATGAATTTAGAAACACTACGAACATCGCCATGTGTTTCATAAAATTCTTTTCTTGCCTTTTCCTGAATCAAACGACCTAAACCTGTTCCTACTGGATCAATAAAGACTAAATCACATAAGTCTAATAAACAATGTGGATTGTCTTCTAATTCAAAAGGTGGAACTGTAGGAAGGTTTAGTTCATCATCTAATTTTACAATTCTAGGACCAAACAATCCCATGTGAAGCCAAAGACTTGCACATCCTGGACCGCCATTATAAATAAATAAGATGGGACGTTTTGAATTGTCTTTTATATCACTTCTAAAATAGGCATAACTAAATATGGATGCGACTGGATTGTTTTCTTCATCCACAAAGAAATTGTCTTCACAAATCGTATGATAAGGAATGGTTGTTCCTTGAATTTGTAGGCTTCCATCTGCCTCATATTTTGATTTTTCTAAGTTTTCTTGAATACGCATTACTTTACCTCACACTTTTTAATAAAGACATTGAAGATATCTTGCATCTCACCATATTTATGGGACAAGGCTTCTGGATGAAACTGTACGGCATAAATGGGTAGAGACTCATGTTCAATGGCTTCAATAATTCCATCACTCGATTTAGCTACAACTTTAAAGTGTGGTGCTAAATCCTTGATGGCTTGATGATGAAAACTATTCACATAAGCTTCATCACTTAAGCTAGGATATAAAAAACTATCCTTTTCAATATGGATTTTATGACTTGGATTTTCTCTTTTTTCTTGTTGCGCATGTTTGATTACACTTCTTTTACAATACGACAAATCTTGATATAGAGATCCTTTAAAATAGACATTCAACATCTGTATGCCACGACAGATTCCAAAAATAGGAATCTGTTTTTCGTTGGCATATTTTAATACTCGCATTTCATAATAATCACGATCTAAGCTTGAATTACCTTGTAAAGGTTCTGGATTTTCATTATAAATCATAGGATTTACATCGATTCCACCTGTCACAATCAATCCATCTAATAGATTAACTTGAGCTTGAATTGTATCATAGTCATTTGTGATTGGAAGAATGATTGGACAGCCCCCGGCACGAATGACACTATTAATATAGGCTTCATTGATAAACTGTTTTGGAAGATTTTCTTTATCCAATTCATTACAAGTTAGACCAATAATAGGTCTATGCATTTTGATCCTCTAAAAGAGCAATTTCAATTTTTTCGGTTTCTTTTATGATATATTTACCTGGAATGGCTTCATCCACATATTCCATTTCACCATTCTGGTTGTCATATGGATCATTTGGTAAGAAGTTTTTAGCAGGTACAAAATCACCTTGGAATTTTGATGAGCATGGTGTTCTAAATGGATCTAAATGTCCAAAATAGAAATCTTGTCTTTCAAAGTTTTTAGCACGATAGGATCCACCTCCAAATGAACAATCGGCATATAACCATCCATAAGGAGCTACATAAAATCTTGCCCAGTCATGATTACCAATGGTTTCAGGCGTTGTATAAAGTCCAGCTTGCCAAGTGGCAGGAATACCGGCAATACGACATAGAGTGATAAATGTCAATGCTTGTAAACCACAATCTCCCTTTAATCCTGTTGTGATATATTCTGGAATACAAGGTAAAGTCGCATAAGCACGTACATAGGAATAGGTCACATGTGTTGTGATATAGTTATAAATCAATTTCGCTTTTAATAATGGATTTGTTTCTTCACCAATGATTTCTTTAACTAGATCCTTTAAGTAATCTGTAAATACAACATGTGGCGCATATTCTTCAAGACAAGTATCTGGATGTTCATCCGTTACAATACTTGGATCTAATTCTTCATAGTGCATGTGATTGATAAATTCATATTCTACACTGAATTCTTCACCTTTTTCATATGGCTTTTCAATATATACACATCTTTGATCTACGTTATTGTCATTTACTAGACCTTCATGAGATGTATTTAATAATTTAAAATCTTCAACTTGCGCATATTCTTTCGGAATAGGAAGCCATACACGAATTGTTTTTCCTGGCTTTTCAAATGCAGGATCTACCTTCAAACTTGTCTTGACATGAATCTTGCAGTAAACATCCTTTTCTTCTTTCATCTTATGCATTACGTCATCTAATAAAGTACTTGCAGCACCATCTTTTTCAAGTAAACGATCTTTATAAGCTTTACGTACTTTAATTAGGTTTTCAAAGAAATTGTCTTTTAAATACATTTTTCCTTCAATGAAGATCCATTCAAACGCATTGTCTTTGAATAATGCATCAAATTCTTCATCTTTAAAATCGGAAATTTTAGACTTTAATAATTCGATAGCGTCTTCTTTTGAATACGTAAAATCTTCAGGAAGTCGAGAAATCAATTCTTTTTCAAGTTCTAAACGTTCCTTTAGTTTGGCAGGAATGTCTTTTTGAAGACGTAAATCAATCATTTCTTGCATCAGTTTAAATTGCCCGTTCCATTTTAATTTCATTAAATCTTCTGGAAGTGGCGTGTTCAATGTTGTCATGTTCATAATAGTTCACCTCATTTTGATTATATCCTATTATGAAAAATATTTCATATAAAAATGAAACTTATTGAAATAAGTTTCGAATTAATTCCTCCTGAGAGTATTTTTCTTGCGTTTCTTTATCTACACTCATTAAGATAGGAGGTAGATTTCTGTATGATTTATAATATTGAAGGATTAAAGACAATGCCAAAAAGGGAGCCCATTCAATAAGTGTCGTATTGTCTTTTGGTTCTAATAAAAAACCATCTTTTAAAACTTCTTTTTGTTTTGCACAATTTAAGGTATATTCCAATTCATTTCCATAATTCACTTTTAATATTTCTTCATCAAAAGAAAGAATAGGACTCAAGTTATCTAAAGGCGCATTCATACTATATTGATATGTATGTTGATCGATTTGTTTCATTACTAACGTTTTATATTTCATGATCTTATTGTAGCGCATAATAGTTTTTGTTTCTGTTAAATAATATTAACATGGTATAATCTTTACGGTGATAAATATGACATTTGAACAGATGAATTTAGATCAAAATATTATACAAGCCTTACATACATTAGGCTATGAAAAACCATTGCCCGTACAAGAACAAGTCATTCCGAATATTCTTTTGGGAAAAGATTGTATTGTGAAATCAAGAACGGGAAGTGGAAAAACTGCATCCTTTGCGATTCCCATTATTCAAAATCTAGAAATTGATGAAAGAAGTCCACAAGCCTTGGTACTAACGCCGACTCGAGAATTAGCTTTACAAATTCAACAAGATTTTGATCGTATTGGAACATTTAAAAAAATTAAGACACTACCTATTTTTGGGAAGCAGCCATTTAAATTTCAAAAGGAAGATTTGAAACAAAGATGCCACGTTGTGATTGGTACGCCTGGAAGAGTTTTAGATCATCTTCAGCAACAAACACTGGATCCATCAAAAATTAAATATGTAGTCTTGGATGAAGCGGATGAAATGTTGAATATGAACTTTTTAGATGAAGTGCAGGCTATTTTAAAATATATGCCTAAAAAACATGTGACTTGTTTATTTAGTGCAACCTATCCGGAAGTTATTCAAAGAATGAGTAAGAAATATTTGTATAAACCAACTAAAATCGATCTAACAAGTACAAATAAACCGAATATTCTAGAAGAAGCCTATCACGTCAATGAAGAACATAAAGAATTATTCCTTCTTTATTTATTGGCATTAAAGAAACCAGAATCCTGTATGATCTTTTGTAAGACGCAGGCAAGAGTGGATGAAGTCTATGCATGTTTAGAAAAGAATCAAGTCAGTGTCGATAAAATTCATGGCGGTATGATGCAAGAAGAAAGATTATCACATATGCGACGCTTTAAAAAAGGAAAGGTGCGTATTTTAGTTTGTACCGATGTCGCCAGTCGAGGAATCGATGTTTTTAAAGTGGAGATGATCATTAACTACGATATGCCAAGTCCCGTAGAAACATATACACATCGTATTGGTCGTAGCGGAAGAGTCGATGAACAAGGCTTAGCTATAAGTTTAGTGAATGAATATGATGGAGTTCGAAAAGAAAAACTAGAAGAATATCTAGGCTATAACTTGCCATTTAAAGAAGAGGGTGAAGTTTATTTAAGTGATTTAGATATTTTAGATTCATTAAAAGAATCCAATCGTGTGGTGGTCGATAAATCAAAAGATTTAAGAAAGGGTATTACTAAAATCTATTTGAATGGAGGAAAGAATAAGAAAATTCGTCCTGGCGATATTGTAGGGGCTATCTGTGAAATTGATGGTGTTACGGTCGATGACATTGGTGTGATTCAAGTACAAGATCATCAATCATATGTAGATATCTTGAATGATAAGGGAAAACTTGTATTAAAGAATTTAAAGACAATTAAAGGGAAAACATTGCGTATTCAAAAGGCAAAAAATGGATTTGGTCACTAGATCAGATTCGTTTTATTGTACATTACTAAAATACGTGATTTGCACAGAAATAGGGAATGAACTTTAATAGAAGTAGATAATAAAGGTGATTGTTAGTATACGTATATGTAATGAATCTTTTTCTATGGTTTATAAATATTGTGTTTGTCTTAATATTGAAATGTTATAACAATAGTTTTATAATAGAATTGAATGTTATAACAATTAAACAGGAGGCAATTATGGAAATTAAAGACGCAAAAGTATTTCATGATTATTTAAATGGTGTAATTGAAGGGGAGGATGTTAAAAAGAGTACAAAATTGTATTCGAATGCTAAAACATTCTATTCTAGTGTGGATCCAAGTATTTCAGATGATCAAATTATGTATGAAGTGTATTCCTATGAACATGATGGTTTGTGTTATGGATTGACTGTGATGCAGCCAGTATGCGTGAATGGGGAATGTAATGTAACACGTGGACATTTCCATGAGAATTTAGATTGTGATGAAATCTATTGTGGTATGGGTGGTGAAGGTCTTCTTTTGTTGATGGATGAAGATTATCATTGTCATGCAGAAAAAGTAAAATGTGGAAGTGTACACTATATTGATGGGCACTTGGCACATCGCCTTGTGAATACAGGAAATAGTGAATTAAAAGTGCAATGTATGTGGCCAAGTCATGCGGGTCATGATTATAAGCGTGTAGAGGATCATCCTTTTACAGTAAGAGTGTTTAAGAAAAATGGTGAATTGAAAGTGGAGGAAGAATGAGTTATCTAAATTTCAAATCGGAATATGATCGTTTCCCTAAGACGACAATAAAGAATCATAAAGCGTTTCGTGGATATGATGAAATCTATTGTGAATTAAATAAGAAAATAGATGATTCTTCTGTAGTTGTCTTTGATTATTATCCGGGTGTAGATGAAAAGGAAGTCTATGAATTAATTAAACGATTCAATTTTTCTTTAGAAATCAATATGCATGATATCTTTAAAGATGGCAAAACCATGACTGAACAAATGAAATATAATCTTACGGATGATCGTGTGTTTGGTAAGATGTATTATGGTAATCTTGTGGATTTTATAGATGAAGATAAGCTAGAAGAAGCTCAAAACAAAATTAAAGAACAGAAAGAATCGGTCATTGTATATGGAGTGGGTGCTGGTTTAGTAAGTCATGGCGATGTGTATGTCTACTTTGATATGGCTAGATGGGAAATTCAACTACGCTATCGTAAAGGGATGGCTAACTATAATGCGACAAACTTTGATGAAGATATCTTAAAGAAATATAAGCGTGGCTATTTTATTGAATGGCGTATAGCGGATAAGCATAAGGCTGATTGTTTTAATTGCTTTGATTATGTGGTGGATACAAATGCTGCTAATGATCCAAAAATGATTTCAAGATATACATTTACAGAAAGTTTAAAACAATTAGCTCAAAAACCATTTCGAACTGTGCCTTACTTTGATCCAGGCGTATGGGGTGGTCAATGGATGAAGGAAGTTTGTAACTTAGATGTGAATCAGCCAAATTATGCATGGAGTTTTGATGGGGTTCCTGAAGAGAACAGTATTTTATTTGATTATGATGGAGTTACTGTAGAGTTTCCAGCTATGGATCTAGTGTTGTATCAACCAAAAGAATTATTGGGAGAACAAGTCTATTCTCGTTTTGGGGCAGAATTTCCGATTCGCTTTGATTTTCTAGATACAATGGAAGGACAAAACTTATCTTTGCAGGTACATCCATTAACGGAATATATTAAAAAGAATTTTGGGATGAGTTATACACAAGATGAAAGTTATTATATTTTAGATGCGAAAGAAGATGCCATTGTTTATTTAGGCCTAAAAGAGGGAATTCAACCAACTGAAATGATTTCGGATTTAGAGTCAGCACAAAAAGGAGAAATTGTTTTTGATGCCGATAAGTATATCAATAAGTTTCCGGCAAAGAAACATGATCATTTCTTGATTCCTGCAGGAACTTGTCATTGTTCAGGAAAGAATGCAATGGTTCTTGAAATTAGTGCAACACCGTATATTTTTACATTTAAATTGTGGGACTGGCAAAGACTAGGTTTAGATGGACTTCCTCGACCTATTCATATTGAACATGGAAAACAAGTCATTCAATGGGATCGTACTACAGAATGGGTTAAAGAAAACTTGGTCAATGCGACGTATGAAGTAAAAGAAGAAGGAAATGATTGCAAGATCGAACATACGGGTTTACATGAATTAGAATTTATTGAAACTAGAAGATATACAATCAAAGAGAATTCATCACATAAAACACATGGAACAGTGAATATGTTGAATTTAGTCGATGGAAAGAGTGCATTAATTGAAGGGGATTTTGAACCTTTCATTGTGCATTATGCAGAAACCTTTATTATTCCTGCAAGTATAAAAGAATATACAATCAAGCCTTATGATTGTGATGAAATCAAAGTACTAAAGGCATATGTAAGAAGTTAAAAAGTGACAACCTAAATGGTTGTCATTTTACTTTTTTCGTTTTTGTGCATACATTCTTTGATCGGTGATTTGCAGGATTCTTGATAATGAAGTCTTTTCAGATTTATTAATATGAAAAGTTCCAATAAACGAGCTATAATATCATTTTCACAAATTCACATATATATTGATCACCCACATCATGTCCAAAATGATCATTTACATATTTTAAGTGATCTAAGTCACGATAACACAAAGTTTCGGATATTTTATAATCTAAAATTTTCTGTATTTCATCCTTAAAATAATAGCGATTACCATCTTGCGTTAGTGCGTCAATATGTGCTTGTTGATGCAGACGATCCTATTCTTTCTTTTCTTGTGTGATATCATGAATGAAGTGCGCAAAAGATGGTTTATCCTGCCATTCCATACTAATGGTGACAATATGATAGTATCGACTGTCTTTATCTTTCATGTTCCAATCACA
>ERZ1031746.538-NODE-538-length-13508-cov-8.284992_pt1 | contig 13508 bp, 8 predicted proteins | sample MGYA00518171_ERZ1031746 | MGnify/ENA primary metagenome ERZ1031746 (study PRJEB33719, sample SAMN04261238) | wastewater metagenome | biome: rural village; feature: human; material: feces | host: Homo sapiens | place: El Salvador | collected 2013-01-07 ...
GCCAAGCTAAACAGGAACTGTCCAACTTGACCTTTATCATTATACCTTATTATAATTATATATAATATAAGGATTACTTGATAATACCTTCTCCTACGAAAATTTTCTTCAAGATTACAACAGCTTTTTCTACCTGCTCCTTGGTATGAGTTGCCATCAGGGCAAAACGAACCAAAGTATCCTGAGGTGCACAAGCTGGAGGAATCACAGGATTGATGAATACACCTGCATCATAAGCCATCTTTGTTACGACGAATGTCTTCTCTGCATCACGAACATAGAGAGGAATGATAGGGCTCTCAGTCTCACCAATCTCAAAACCTTCCTCACGGAAACGCTTCAAAGCATAGTTGGTTACATTCCAGAGATTTTCAAAACGCTCAGGTTCTTTCTGGATAATGTGAAGTGCCTCAAGAGCTGCAGCTGTAGCAGCTGGAGTATTAGATGCACTGAAGATGTAGGTGCGGCAATTGTGACGGAGGAAATTAATTGTATCCTTGTCTGATGCAATAAATCCACCGATGGAAGCCAAACTCTTAGAGAATGTACCCATGATGAGATCCACCTCGTCTGTCAGACCGAAATGATCGCAGACGCCACGACCCTGCTTACCGAACACACCCAAGCCATGAGCCTCATCTACCATGATAGAGCAGTTGTACTTATGCTTCAACTTCACGATTTCTGGCAAGTTAGCCAAATCACCCTCCATTGAGAACACACCATCCACAACAATCAGCTTGATAGCCTCCTGAGGAAGTTTAGAGAGCACACGCTCCAAGTCTTCCATATCATTGTGCTTGTAGTGCAACTGTGTAGCAAATGAGAGACGACGACCATCTACGATAGATGCGTGGTCGCGGTCATCACAAATCACATAGTCATTACGGCCAACAACGCAAGCCAACACACCCTGATTTACAGAGAAACCTGTTGAGAAGCAAAGAGTCTCATCTTTACCCATGAACTCAGCCAACTCTTTTTCGAGTTGGACATGCAAATCGAGAGTACCATTAAGGAAACGGCTTCCAGCACAGCCTGAGCCATACTTGTCGAGAGCAGCCTTAGCTGCATCTATTACACGCTGATCATTAGTCAAGCCCTGGTAAGCATTAGAACCAAACATCAAAATCTTGTGACCATCGATGTCAGTAACTTCTGTCATCTGCTTACTTGTGATCTCACGAAAATATGGGTACACACCGGCAGCCATATACTTCTGTGGTTCACGATAATTCTTGTATCTTTCTTGTAATTGTCCCATTATTAATAGGTGTACTTTATTATTTTCAATTGTTTCAGGCTGCAAAGATACAAAAAAGAACTTATAAATCCTATTTTTTTCTAAGAAAGTTACATTTTAGCGTTTTTTTATTGGATAAAAACCTGTTTTTTATGGATTTTTGCTAATTTTGCAAAACCATATTACAAAAATATTGCTTTGGATGAAGAAAAAGATAGTATTCATAATGAACCCTATTTCTGGCACCAGCAGCAAGGCTGCCATTCCAAGCCTGATAGAGTCAACATTGAACAAAGAGCTTTTCGAGTACGAGATTAGGATGACAGAAAGAGCTGGACATGCTTCGGAGATTGCCACCGAAGCAAAGGACAACCATGTGGATATCGTTGTGGCTGTAGGTGGCGACGGAACCATCAACGAAGTGGCTCGCTCCATCGTCCATTCTGATACTGCGTTAGGCATCATCCCTTGCGGTTCGGGCAACGGACTGGCACGCCATCTCCTGATACCAATGAACTTGAGAAAAAGCATTGAGATCATCAATCATTGCGAAATTCATGACCTTGATTATGGAGTCATCAATGAATATCCTTTCTTCTGTACATGCGGCATGGGATTTGACGCCTTTGTCAGCATGAAATTTGCGGAAAGCGGAAAGCGTGGTCCTATCAGCTATGCTGAGAATATCCTCAGAGAAGGCTTGAAATACCAGCCAGAAACTTATACACTGGAGGACGAGACTGGTACGAAACAATACAAGGCTTTCCTGATTTCATGTGCCAATGCCTCCCAATACGGCAATAATGCATACATTGCCCCTCAAGCTTCCATGAGCGACGGACTGATGGACGTCATCATCATGGAACCTTTTGATGTACTCGAAGCTCCACAGGTTAGTTTCGACATGTTCAACAAGACTTTGGACAAGAACTCCAAGATAAAAAGTTTCCGTTGCAAGAAACTTCATATCACCCGAAGCCAACCGGGTGTCATCCACTATGATGGCGACCCAGTGATGTCGGGAACAGAAATTGACGTACATCTTGAAGAAAAAGGCATCAAGATGATAGTCAATCCATACGCTGACAAGAATGCCCGCAAGCCCAATGCCATCCAAACGGCATTTACAGAGTTCTTTAATGACCTGAATGCCATGCGTGATGACTTCAACAAGCAAAGCAAAAAAGTGGAGGCTTTAAGCAAACTTGTGCAGCGCAAACTGAATATTTAACGCAAACTAAATATTTAAATAGACGCATATAACCATCTTAAACCATCCCTTAAAGGCGATGCGTTTAAAGATAGAACTCGTCAGTTATTTTCGCATACCATTCGCTACGATTTCCATCTTGATCCATCATGATTTCCGTGGCATTTTCCAGTTCACCATTTCTATGTCTGGAAAAGGCCAGGAGATAGCGTTTCGGCTGCTTCCTTTCAATCGTCTTCACAGCACATTGTCTAACAAGGTAAAATCCTGACATACAGGCTTCTGACACAAAATTCTCCTTTACATCAGAAGGCAGTACGACCGAGAAAATCCCATTTTCAGAAAGTAAGCGTTTTACACCTTGCCAGAGATCCCTAAATGGCAAGGTATCAGCATGTCGAGCCATTGCCCTTTTGCTATCCGGATTTTTCAAACTATTCAGAAAAAACGGAGGATTGCTGACTATCGCCTCAAATTCCTCACCAGAATAATCCTGCAACCGACAATGAGCTACATCAATTCTATCACCAAAAGGACTGGCTGTCACATTTTCCCTTGCCTGTCCACAAGCCTCTTCGTCAATATCAATACCTACCACCTGGGCAGCAGGAAAACGCTGAGCCATCATCAAGGCTATCAACCCCGTACCACATCCTATATCGAGAATACGAGTTCCGCCAGAAGCCCATGCTCCTAACAACACACCATCCGTTCCCACTTTCATGGCACAACGGTCTTGTAATATCTCAAACTGTTTAAATCGAAAACCTGTCATATTCTAAATTCATGCTTCATTTAATTTTCTAACGAAAAAACACGCAATATATTTTACTTTTCAGCAAAAAACAGTCTATAAAGAAAGAAATTACACATTATAATATTAAATTTTGTATCTTTCAACCCAAAATTCATCAAAAAAGGCTATCTTTGCAAGTCAAAATGCATTTATAACAGAATATGGACAATATTAAAAATAATCAATTACACATGATTGCCGATTTTGAAGGCGACATTACGGAATTGCTAAAAGATAGAGAATCCGGGACGTATCCAATTATCTGCACCCGAGACTTAGTGATCTTCCCTACCGTTCTCACCCCTATCATACTTGGCAGGAAGCAAAGTATCGCAGTTGTAGATTATCTCAAACAGAAAAACGACGATCTTATTTTCTGCGCTTTTACTCAAAAGGATGCCAATCTGGATAATCCTGAAAAGGAAGACCTCTTTGAAACTGGTGTTTTCTGCCGTCTCATCAAAATGGTAGAACTTCCTGGTCTGCAAAATGGACAGATCACTATCGTAGTACAAGGATTAGGGAAATGCAAATTGAAAAATCTCGAAACAAAACAACCATTCTATAGCGGATATGTGGAAAGCATTTCTGAAGAATGGCCTAAAAAAACAGATACGGAATTCAGACTTTTGCAAAAGTCTCTGTTCTCTCAAACCATCAAGTTGATTCAAGACAGCGATGAGATACCTGATGATGCAGAGTATGCTATCAACTCTATATCCAATCCGCTGATACGCACAAACTTCATCTTGTCATCCATGCCTTTCAGCATAGAGGAAAAGATCAAGATGCTGGAAATGAATAGTATGACAGACCGCATGTTTGAAGCCCTCAAATATGAGAACAGACTCAAACAGTTATTTGACATACAGTCTGACATCCGCCAGAAAACAAAGAATGATCTGGACGAACAGCAACGTGAATACTTCCTGCAACAACAGCTCAAGAACATCAAGAAAGAGCTCGGCGGAAACGACATGAGCCCTGAGAAGAAAGAGATTCTTGAAAAAGCCAAGAGTAAAAATTGGAATGAGAATGTAGAGAAAATATTCAATAAGGAATTCAAGCGACTCGACACCTTGCATCCGCAAAGTCCTGACTATTCTACACAGATCAACTACCTGCAGACAATGGTAGATTTGCCTTGGAATGACTGCACGATAGATAACTTGAGTCTCAAACATGCCAAAAAGGTTTTGGATAAAGACCATTATGGCATGGAAAAGGTGAAAGAGCGCATTCTGGAATACCTCGCTGTAAGAGCTTTACGTGATGACCTGAAGAGTCCTATCCTCTGCCTCTTTGGCCCTCCGGGAGTTGGTAAAACCAGTCTCGGCAAAAGCATTGCACAAGCGATGGGCCGTAAATACGTGAGAGTTTCTCTTGGCGGTTTGCACGACGAGGCTGAAATCAGAGGTCATCGCCGTACTTACATCGGTGCCATGCCTGGTCGTATCATCAAGAATATCCAGAAGGCTGGTAGCGCCAACCCTGTCTTTATCCTTGATGAGATTGACAAGATTTCACAGGCCAACTTTAATGGTGATCCTTCTTCGGCTTTACTGGAAGTTCTCGACCCGGAACAGAACAAGGCTTTCCATGATAACTATCTGGATATTGACTATGATTTGTCGAAGGTTCTCTTCATAGCCACAGCCAACGACCTGAGTTCTATCCCACGTCCATTGCTCGACCGTATGGAACTCATTGAAGTAGGTGGTTACATCACAGAGGAGAAGGTAGAGATTGCCAAGCGTCATCTGATTCCGAGAGAGTTGGAGAATACCGGTCTCAAGAAATATACTCCAAAGATCAAGTTCTCAAAAGCTTCCATCGAGAAGATCATCGAGCAATATACCCGAGAAAGCGGTGTGCGACAGTTGGAGAAACAGATCAACAAAGCCTTACGCAAAATGGCTTTCAAATTGGCTTACGAGGACATGTTGGAAACAACCAACATCACCCCAGCCGAGGCAGCAACCCTCTTGGGCAATCCTCCGTTCAACCGTGACATCTATCAGGGCAATGCTTATGCGGGTGTCGTTACCGGATTGGCATGGACTTCCGTGGGAGGCGAAATTCTTTTCATCGAGACCTCTCTCAGCAAGGGCAAGGCTGGAAAACTCACGCTGACAGGTAACCTCGGAGACGTGATGAAGGAATCTGCCGTGATTGCACTCGAATATGTCAAGGCACATATCGACCTGCTCGGAGTAGATTACAGAATATTCAGCAACTGGAATATCCATATCCACGTACCAGAGGGTGCAACTCCTAAGGACGGACCATCTGCCGGTATCACCATTGCAACCAGTATCGCCTCTGCCCTGACTCAGCGCAAGGTACGCAAGAATACAGCCATGACGGGCGAAATCACGCTCCGTGGAAAGGTACTTCCTGTAGGCGGTATCAAGGAGAAGATCTTAGCTGCCAAGCGAGCTGGTATCACAGATATCGTGATGTGTCAGGCCAATCAGAAAGACATAGAGGAAATTCCTGAGCAATACCGCAAGGGAGTAGAATTCCACTATGTAGAAAATGTTGCTGATGTATGGAAGTTTGCACTCACTGACGAAAAGGTGGAGAATCCTGTCGATTTCACCATCGAAGAAGAAGAAGAAAACAACAAATAACATCAAGACTATCATGAAGTTTGAACTACAAGTAACAGATAAAGCAAGTGATGCACGTACTGGTATCATCACCACAGACCACGGACAGATAAAGACTCCTATCTTCATGCCCGTAGGAACTGTTGGTTCTGTAAAGGGCGTACATTTTGACGAGCTTCGCAAACAGGTAAAGGCACAGATTATCTTAGGCAATACCTACCATCTTTACCTCCGTCCGGGCCTGGAGGTCATCAAGGCTGCTGGCGGTCTGCATGGTTTCAATGGCTGGGACCGTCCTATCCTTACAGATAGCGGTGGCTTTCAGGTATTTTCACTGACTGGCATCCGCAAACTGAGAGAAGAAGGTTGCGAATTCCGTTCTCACATTGACGGTAGTAAACACATCTTTACTCCAGAGAATGTCATGGATACAGAGCGTATCATCGGTGCCGACATCATGATGGCATTTGATGAATGTCCTCCTGGACAAAGTGATTTCCAGTATGCAAAGAAAAGCTTGGAGTTGACCCAGCGCTGGCTGGACCGTTGCATCAAGCGCTTCGATGAGACAGAACCTCTCTATGGCTACAACCAGAGTCTCTTCCCTATCGTACAGGGATGTACCTTCCCTGAACTGAGAAGAGAAGCTGCTAAGTATGTAGCCGACAAGGGCGCTGACGGAAATGCCATCGGTGGTCTTGCCGTAGGTGAACCAACAGAAGTGATGTATGAGATGATAGAGGTGGTCAATGAGATTCTTCCTAAGGACAAGCCTCGCTACCTCATGGGAGTAGGTACTCCACAGAACATTCTGGAAGCTATCGAACGAGGAGTTGATATGTTTGACTGCGTTATGCCTACCCGAAACGGAAGAAACGCCATGCTATTCACCTACAATGGCACCATGAATATGCGTAACAAGAAATGGGAAATGGACTTCAGTCCTGTTGACCCGGAAGGTTGCGATATCGACCGCATAACAACCAAGGCATACCTCCACCACCTTTTCAAAGCACAGGAGCTTTTGGCAATGCAGATTGCCAGCATCCACAACCTCGCCTTCTATCTCCGACTGGTAACAGATGCACGCCAGCACATCGAGCAGGGCGACTTCGTACAGTGGAAGCGTTCCCTCATCGACCAATTAGGACGAAGAATTTAAAGAAATATAATGAAAAATTTTAAACAAATAAGGAAACATCGCAGAAGATACAAGTTTCAGCGATGGTTTGGCAAACATTTCGCATGGCTCGTAAAGGCCGCGAAATGGACCGCCCACAAGTTGAGATTCCTGAGAGTACTCAGGCTTCTCAACCTCTTCAGATATATCAAGCGATTAGACTGGTACATCATCAAGAAGTTCGTGGGATATTATTTTTTCAGTATCGCACTGATTATCTCCATTGCCATCGTATTCGACTTCAATGAGAATCTGGCCAAGTTTTCGGAGAATCATGCTCCTATGCGTGCCATCATCTTCGATTACTATGCCAACTTTGTGCCATACTTCGCCAACTTGTTCAGTGCCTTGTTTGTATTCATTGCCGTCATCCTCTTCACGACTAAGATGGCTGGCAATTCAGAAATTATCGCTATCCTCGCTTCCGGAACATCCTTCAAGCGTTTGATGCGACCATACATGCTGACGTGTGTCATGCTCTCTGCACTCTCCTACTCGCTGTCGGCATACGTGATACCACATGGTACCGTCATCAGACAGAACTTTGAAAACATGTATAAGAAGAAGGCCAAGAACACGTCTGCAGACAATGTGCAGTTGCAGGTGGACCGTGGAGTCATCGCATACATCCAGCACTACGACAATACGACCAAAAGGGGATATGGCTTCTGTCTGGATAAATTTCAGGAGAAAAAGTTGGTCAGTCACCTCACTGCGATGGAGGTACAGTACGATACTATCTCGGATTCCAAGTACCATTGGAAAATCAGCAATTGGAAGGTGCGTAAGCTGCAAGGTATGAAGGAACATATCACCAGCGGTGCTGAGAAAGATACGCTGATAACCATGGAACCAACCGACCTGGTATATTCCAAGGGACAGCAGGAGACCTTTACCAGTCCAGAATTGAAGGAGTACATCAACAAGCAGATAGACCGAGGTTCCGGCAATGTGGTGCAATATCAGGTGGAATACCACAAGCGCATAGCAGCATCCTTTGCCTCCTTTATCCTGACCATCATCGGTCTCTCCCTCTCTGCCAAGAAGCGCAAGGGAGGAATGGGTATGGCACTCGGCGTGGGACTTGCCCTGAGTTTCGGATACATCATGCTTCAGACCGTATCAGCAACCTTTGCCATACAAGCCAACTTTCCACCTATGCTTGCCGCATGGATGCCAAATATCCTCTTTGCCGTCGTAGCATATTTCTGCTATCGCAATGCACCGAGATAATGTAAGATTGTATCATATAATAATAGATAATGTATGACGGTCATCACTTATTTCAAGAGAGACCTACACATTATTATATATAATAATAAAGAGATTATAAATGTATTTTGACGAATTAGATTTAAATGACAATGTGCTTGATGCGTTATATGACATGCATTTCGACACATGCACCCCTGTTCAAGAGAAATGTATTCCTGAGATATTGAAAGGTAATGACGTTCTTGGTGTGGCTCAAACGGGTACCGGTAAGACTGCCGCCTATCTGTTGCCTATTCTGAGTAAGTTGGATGACGGTGGATACCCTGAAGATGCCATCAACTGCATCATCATGTCACCTACCCGAGAACTGGCACAGCAGATAGACCAGGCCATGCAGGGATTCAGCTACTATCTGCAGGGAGTGAGCAGCGTGGCTGTATATGGTGGCAATGACGGCAACCGCTACGACCAGGAATTGAAGAGTCTCCGTATGGGTGCTGATGTAGTAATAGCTACTCCTGGCCGACTCATCACCCATATCAGTCTGGGAAATGTAGATTTAAGTAAGGTAAGTTTCTTTATCCTTGACGAGGCAGACCGCATGCTCGACATGGGTTTCTCTGAGGATATCATGACCATCGCCAAGAAATTGCCTCAGTCTTGCCAGACTATCATGTTTTCAGCAACCATGCCTACCAAGATCGAGGAACTGGCGAAGAGCTTGCTGAAGAATCCTGTAGAAATCAAACTTGCTGTCAGCAAGCCTGCCGAGAAAATCAAACAAGAAGCATACGTCTGCTATGAGGCCCAGAAAATGAGCATCATCAAGGATATCTTCAAGGCTGGTGACCTGAAGCGCGTCATTATCTTCTGCGGCAGTAAGACAAAGGTGAAACAGCTCTCTGCTTCACTACAGCAACAGAAGATCAACTGTGGTGAAATGCACTCCGACCTTTCTCAGCAAGAACGTGATGACATCATGTTCAAATTTAAGAGCGGCCAGATTGACGTGCTGGTTGCTACGGATATTGTTGCCCGCGGTATCGATATCGATGATATCACATTAGTTATCAACTTCGATGTTCCGCACGACACAGAAGACTATGTACACCGCATCGGTCGTACCGCGCGTGCAGATAGAGACGGAAGAGCCATTACCTTGGTTACGGAAATGGATATCTACTGGTTCCAGCAGATAGAAAAGTTCCTGGAAAAAGTGGTAGAAAAGATGCCATTGCCTGCAGAGTGTGGCGAAGGTCCTGAGTATGTCAAGATGGACAAGCCTAAGAAACCAGGTAAAAACAATGGTAACGGCAAGACCAGTGCAAAGAGCCGCCGCCAGAAAGACCGCGACCAGACTGCACACAAGCGCAAGCCGAACAAACAGAACAACCGTCAGGAAAAGGCTCCTCGCCAGCAAGGTGAGCAGCAGGGCGAACAGGTTGCAAACAAGCCAAACAACAGAAACGGCAAACAGCAGAATGCTGACAAGCAGCAGAATGCAAATAAGCAGAATGCCGAAAAGCAGCAGAATACAAACAAGCAGAACGCCAATAAGCAACAGAACGCCAACAAGCAGCAATCAAGAAATAACCGTCAGCAGAATGCCGAAAGCAAGCAGGAAGGTGAGACAAGACAAGGCGGAAAGCGCAACAATAGAAACAACCGTAACAGACAGGATAATCGTAAGACCGGTGAACAGCGCAACAACAACCAGCGCAGCTATGCACCAGAGAACGTACGTCCTGGCAGCAACGGAAGAGGAAGAGGCGTTGCACAGAAGAAGGCTAACGAGAAATCAAATTCTCGCAAACCTACTCCAATTGTTAACCCTCAGAAGAAAGAAAATGTCGTAAAGAAATTCATCAAACGAATTTTCGGTTTCAAGAAATAGCTCTAAATTTACAACAAATTGCGAATTTTTGAGTTATTATATAAGAAACAGAACAAAACTAATAGTGAAATGAAGAAATTAATCATCTTTTCGCTCATGCTTTTCATGGTCTCATCAGTAGCCATGGCTCAATCTTCCAGCATGACCGACGACCAAGTGATGCAATTTGTGGTAAAGGAGCACAACTCTGGAACCTCGAATGCACAAATCGTCACCAAGTTGATGCAACGCGGTGTTGATATTTCTCAGATTCGACGTGTACGCACTCGCTATGAAAAGGAAGCCAAACAAGGCGGCCTTGCCAGTGCTACAGGAAAAGTCTCATCAAACAGCTCTCGCCTACGTACCAACAACGGTAAAACTCGTGATGATTATGGGAAAGAGGCTGACAAAGAGGCCAGCAACTATAGCAACTACAGAATCATGGGACAGCGCGACCTTTCCTATAAGCATACTTACGACAATCAGGACGAGGAGTATGTGGACATGCAGAACGAGATGTATGGTATCTACCCTGATTCAACCCAGTTGCTTCGTCATTTGCTGGCAGAACAGAGATACAATCGCAAGAAGGTCTTCGGCCGCGACATCTTTAATAATAAGGAGTTGAGCTTTGAGCCTAACATGAATATCGCAACCCCACAGAACTACCGCTTGGGTCCTGGTGATGCTGTCATCATCGACATCTATGGTGCTTCCCAGAAAACCATCGAGAGTACTGTTTCTCCAGATGGAACCGTTACCATCGAGGGGTATGGTCCGGTGAATGTCAGCGGTCTTACCGTGGCTCAGGCCAATGCTAGATTGCGCGGTACGTTAGGTAGCAGATATTCTTCCAGCCATATCAAGTTGACAGTAGGCCAGACCAAGACCATTATGGTCAATGTGATGGGTGAAGTAAAGGCTCCTGGAACCTATACCCTCTCAGCCTTCGCTACCGTTTTCCATGCCCTCTACATGGCTGGAGGAACCAACGACCTGGGTACACTCCGTAATATTAAGGTATATAGAAACAACAGGTTGGTTACTGTAGTTGATATCTACGACTACATCCTCAATGGTAAGTTGACAGGCAATGTACGACTCGCAGACAATGATGTGATTGTAGTAGGTCCATACGACTGTCTGGTCAACATCACGGGTAAGGTAAAACGCCCGATGTTCTATGAGATGAAAAAGAACGAGAGCATCAATTCACTGCTCAAATATGCCGGTAGTTTCACCGGTGATGCTTATAAGAAATCGGTACGTGTGAACAGAAAGACAGGAAGAGAATATGCCGTATTCAATGTTGACGAATTCGATTTTGCCAGTTTCCACATCGCTGATGGCGATTCAGTAAGCGTTGACTCCATCCTGCCAAGATATGCCAATACGGTAGAAATCAAGGGTGCTGTATTCCGTCCAGGTATGTACAATATCGGCGAACAGATTAACAGCGTTCGTTCTCTGGTTGAACATGCAGAAGGTCTTACTGAGGATGCATTCACCAATAGAGCGGTCATGCACAGAATGAAACCAGACCGCACATTGGAAGTTATCAGTATGGATATCGCAGGTATCATGAGTGGAAAGGTGGCAGATATTCCGTTGAAGGAGAATGATGTGCTCTTCATCCCTACCCGACAGGATAAGCAGATAGAGCGAACCATCACAATTCGCGGCGAGGTACAATATCCTGGAACCTATAAATACGCCGACAATGAAACTATCGAAGACTTCGTACTTCAGGCTGGTGGTCTGACCGACAAGGCATCCACCGTGAATGTCAACGTAAGTCGCCGCGTTTCTGATGCCAAGGCATTGCAACCAGACAGTTTGATTGCTCAGACATTCACCCTCTCCTTGAAGGATGGTTTTGTCATTGATGGCACTCCCGGCTTTGTTCTGATGCCTTTCGACGAGGTTTCTATTCGCAAGAGTCCAGCATACAACGAACTGGAAAATGTGAGCATCGAGGGTGAGGTTATGTTTGCAGGAGCTTACACACTCACCAAGCGTAATACCCGAATAAGCGACCTGTTCTACAAGGCTGGTGGAGCAACCAATCAAGCATATATCAAGGGAGCCCGCTTAATCCGTAGAGCCAACAGCACAGAGAAAGCCCGTATGGAAGCTGTTCTGAAGATGCAGCGTGAGCAACAGCAGAAGAACCTCCTCCAATTGGCAGCTAGTAGCAACAGCGGCAATCTCCAACAAGCTGCAGAAGGAGCCAAGAATGCAGAATTGGAGAAATTCAATGTTCCTGATGAATATCCTGTAGGAATTGACCTGGCTGCAGCGCTCAAGAATCCTGGTTGCGATGACGACCTGGTATTGCGTGAAGGAGACCGACTGGTCGTTCCACAATATACTGGAACCGTAAAAATCAATGGTGCTGTGATGTATGCCAATACTGTTGCCTATGAAAAGGGCAAACGGGCAAGCTACTACATAGACCAAGCTGGTGGTTTTGCTTCTGATGCCATCAAGAGCAAGTCATATATCATCTATATGAATGGTAAGGTTGCCAAAGTTGGTCATGGTGCTAAAGTTCAACCTGGTTGTGAAATTGTAGTTCCTGCCAAGTTGAAGCGCAAGATGAGTATTGCAGAAACGATGAGTCTCGGTACAAGTATGTCAAGCATCGCAGCCATGATTGCTACCATTGCTAATTTGAGCAAGTAATATTCCAATGCAAATCACATCGTCTATTGAAAAATAGCACCGCCTATTTGTTTGAGATTATTTAATTTATATCTAATAAAACTCCCCAGATTCTTGACGAATCTGGGGAGTTTCTTTTTTATAATTCTGTATGAATCTTATTCTGCAGAATCATTTTGCAAAGAGCAATAAAAAGGCGAGAAGTCAGGATGACCTCTCGCCGGAAATATAATCTACGAATTAATCCAAGTTCAAGCTCTTCTTGATAGCCTCGATCTTTTCCATAGCAGCTGCTGTACAACGGTTGTAGCAGCCAGCGCACTTGAATGAAGGATCCTTTACCTCGATATAGAACTTAATCTTAGGCTCTGTACCTGATGGACGAACACTCACCTTGGTGTTGTCATCACAGAACCACTGGAGCACATTGCTTGTTGTTGGCATGTCGAGTTTCTCTACACTGCCATCAGCATGCTTAGCCTCCAGAGTCTGGTAGTCCTTCCAAGTTACAATCTTGCTGCCACCCAACTCCTTTGGAGGGTTAGCACGGAAGTCTGTCATCATCTGCTTGATCTCATCAGCACCAGTTTTACCTGGGCGAACTACATTTACAGTGAACTCCTTGCTGAAGCCATACTCTGCATAGATCTGCATCAAGAGATCGTAGAGAGTCTTGCCCTGATCCTTAGCCCAGGCAGCAATCTCACAAATC
>ERZ1031746.543-NODE-543-length-13384-cov-15.148998_pt1 | contig 13384 bp, 9 predicted proteins | sample MGYA00518171_ERZ1031746 | MGnify/ENA primary metagenome ERZ1031746 (study PRJEB33719, sample SAMN04261238) | wastewater metagenome | biome: rural village; feature: human; material: feces | host: Homo sapiens | place: El Salvador | collected 2013-01-07 ...
TTATGGAAAAAATCGCAGCAGACCTGCTTTTGAAGGGCCTTGCCCCCGAGGGCTTCGCCGACAGCCGGCCCATCGGCCTCGTGACCACCGACAGCCGCGAGGTCTGCCCCGGCTGTATCTTTGTGGCTTTCCCCGGTGAGCGCTTCGACGGCCACGATTTCGCGGCCAAGGCGCTGGAAGAGGGCGCGGCCTACGTCGTCCTCAACCACCCGGTGGAGGGCGTCCCGGCTGAACGGGCGGTGATCAGCCCCGACAGCTACCACGCCATGATGGTCATGGGCGCAAACTACCGCAGCCAGTTCCACCCGAAGGTGGTGGGCGTCACCGGCAGCGTGGGCAAGACCACCACCAAGCAGATGACCTACGCCGCCATCGCGGGCTTTGGCAATACCATCAAGACCGAGGGCAACCAGAACAATGAGCTGGGCCTGCCCCGCACCATCTTCCGCATCGGCAGGGATACGGAGTACGCTGTCGTCGAGATGGGCATGAGCCACGCCGGTGAGATCGAGCGTCTGGCAAAGTGCGCCCGCCCCGATGTGGGCATCATCACCTGCATCGGGGTGTCCCACATCGGCAATCTGGGCAGTCAGGAGAACATCTGCAAGGCGAAGCTGGAGATCTGCGCCGGCCTTGCCGAGGGTTCGCCCCTCGTGCTCAACGGCGACGACCCCTTCCTGCGCAAAGCCGCTCTGCCCACCCATGTCCGGCCCGTGTGGTTCAGCCTCGGCGACGAGAACGCCGACGTCTGCGCCCTCGATGTCCGGCAGGAGGGCGACGGCATGGCCTTCACCCTCTGCGATAAAAATGCAGGCCGCTATGAGGTGACGATCCCGGCCATGGGACGTCACAATGTGGCGAACGCGCTGGCCGCCTACGCCGCCGCCACCCGTCTGGGCCTCGCGCCCGAGGGCGTCATCGCGGGTCTGGCCGATTTCGAGCAGACCGGTATGCGCCAGAAGGTCGTCCACGCAGGCAGCATGGACGTCATCGAGGACTGCTACAACGCCAACCCCGACAGCATGAAGGCTGCGCTGGCGATGTTCAAAGAGTACCCCTGCAAGCGCCGCTTCGCTCTGCTGGGCGATATGCTGGAACTGGGCGGGATGAGCGCGCCCGCTCATGAAGAGCTGGGCCGTCAGGCCGCAGAGGCCGGGCTGACCGCCCTTGTCACCTACGGCCCCGAGGCCGCACGGACGGCAAAGGCCGCAAAGGACGCGGGCCTCGCCGACGTCGTCCACGCCGAGGATTACAGCCGAGCCGCAGACGCTCTGCTGGCCCGGATGGCCCCGGGCGACGCTCTGCTGGTGAAGGCCAGCCGGGGCATGGCACTGGAAAAGGCGCTGGCCCTGTTTTATCCCGTCTGCACAAAGTAAAACACTTGGAGTATCGTTATTATGATTCGTTTTGCCTTGATCGTCGCCTCAACGCTGGGGTTCGTCCTCACGGCGGCGCTCGGGAATTTGATGACGCCGCTGCTGCGGGCGTTCCGCGTCCGGCAGGAGGAAAATGAGCCGCCCACGATGGGCGGGCTCTGCCTGATGGTGGGGACGCTGGCGGCGGTGGGCGTCGGCTGGACAGCGGCCTGTGTCGCCCAGCCGGAGCTGCTGGGGACCGAGAGCCTGCTGACCACCCGGCTGCTCATCGCCCTGTTCGGGGCGCTCTGCTTCGGGGCCGTGGGCCTCGCGGACGATCTGGTCCGGCTGCGGCATCGGTCGCCGCTGGGGCTGCGCCGCCCGGTGCGGCTGGCACTGGAAGCAGCCTCCGGCGCGCTGGTGCTGGCCCTGCTGGGGCTGAACCACTGCCTGCCCGACGGGCTGGCCCTGCCGGGCGTCGGCTACTGCACCCTCGGGCCGCTGGCCCCGGTGGTCTGGCTGGCGATTTTAGTGGCGCTGGCCGAGAGCGCCCGCACCGCCGACGGCATGGACGGCACGGTCTGCGGCTGCGCCTTCATCGCCATGCTGGGCCTCATGACGGCCATGACCCTCCTGGGCTGGTTCCCGCTGGGCGTCCTCCCGGCGGCGCTGGCCGGAGCATTGATGGCTTTTCTGCTCTGGAATTTCTACCCCGCAAAGCTCCGCCCCGGTGCGGTGGGATGCCAGTTTTTAGCCGGTGCGCTGGGCTGTGTGCCGCTGAGCGTCGGCTGGCCCGGGCTGACGCTCCCGCTGGCCCTGCCCTACTGGCTGGAAGGCGGCATGGTGGCTCTGCAGATCATCGTCTGGAAAGCCTCCGGCGGGCGGCGGCAGCTGTTCGGCACCGCGCCGCTCCACCGCTGGCTGGAAAAGCGGGGCTTTGACCCGGTGAATATCTTTTATATCTTTGGAGTCCTGGCAATGCTGGGCCTTGCGCTGACCTTGCAGGCGGCGCGGGCCAGCTGAGCCGGGACCCGATAAGGAGGGAATGCGGATGGCGACCATCCGGAGAAAAAAGCCTGAGTCCTTTGCCATCTTGTCGAGCCCCGGCCCCTGGCCGCAGGTGCTCATCAACTGGCTGGCGACGCTGGCAGTCATCATCGTGTTCGGACTCATCATGCTGTTCAGTGCCAGCTACACCACGGGCTACCTGCGGATGGGCGACAGCTTCTACTACATCAAGTCGCAGGTGTTCTGCCTGGGTCTGGGCCTCGCGGTCATGCTGCTCTTCTCCCGCATCGACCACCGCTTTCTGCGCAGGATGGTCGGGCCGGGCTATGTCGTCTGCATCGTGATGCTCATCGCGGTGCTGTTCAGTGCGCCCCTCAACGGCTGCCGCCGCTGGCTGCGCATCGGCTTCACCATTCAGGTATCGGAGATCGCAAAGTTCGAGATGATCCTGCTCACGGCCCATCTGGCCGCGAAAGCGCCCCATCTGGAAAAGCTGGACCCCGCCTCCGGGCGGCGCGTCCCGGCAGGCCAGTGGCTCTATCAGCGCATCGTGCGGGAACTCATCGTCCCGCTGCTGCCCCTCATCCCTGTGGTGTTTCTGCTCATGCTTGAGCCCCATATGTCCGGCATCGTCCTGACGACGGCCATCTGCGGCACCATCCTGCTGCTGGGCGGCAGCGGCGGCATCATCACCTGGGCGGGCGGCGCGTCCGCTGTGCTGCTGCTCCGCACCGTGCTGGAGCACATCGACTCCATCCCGTACTTACAGAGCCGTCTGGACGGCTGGACCCACGACCTGAGCAAGATGACCGACCAGACCCTGCAGAGCCTTTACGCCATCGGCTCCGGCGGTGTCACCGGCCTCGGCCTCGGCAACAGCATCGAAAAACAGCTCTGGCTCCCCGAGAGCACCAACGACTTCATCTTCAGCGTCGTGTGCGAGGAGCTGGGCTTCGTGGGTGCCGTCATCGTCATCCTGCTCTTCGTGCTCTTCCTCGTGCAGGGGCTGTGGCTGGCCTTCCACGCCGAGAACCGCTACTGCACACTGGTGGGCATCGGCATCATGGCCCAAATTGCGTGGCAGGTGTTCTGCAACATCGCGGTCGTCACCAACACCCTGCCCAACACCGGCATCTCGCTGCCCTTCTTCTCCTCCGGCGGCACCAGCCTCATCCTGCTGCTGGCCGAGATGGGCGTGATGATAAACATCGGCCGGGGCGGCGAGCGCGCCCGCCTCGAGCGGGAGAATCTCCGCGCCCAGCGGGAACAGCGGGAAAAAGAAAAGTCCGACAACACCATCCGGCTCGACCCCAACATGGGATATTGAGCACATCCAGATAAGGAGGAGATCACCATGCGTGTACTGATCGCAGCCGGCGGCACTGCCGGACATATCAACCCGGCTCTGGCCATTGCGGGAGCCATCAAAAAGGCCGACCCGTCCGCCGAGATACACTTTGCAGGCCGGAAGGAGGGGATGGAATACCGCCTTGTGACCCAGGCGGGCTACCCCTTCCACCACATCGAGATCACCGGTTTCCAGCGCAGACTCTCCCTGAACAACATCAAGCGGAACATCATCACCCTCTGGAACCTGGCCCTCTCCGGCCCGAAAGCCCGGGCCATGATGAAGGAAGTGCAGCCCGACCTCGTCATCGGCTGCGGCGGCTACGTCTCCGGCCCGGTGGTGCGCTGCGCCGCCAAGAAGGGCATCAGGACCGCCATCCACGAGCAGAACGCTTTCCCCGGCGTGACCAACAAGCTGCTGGCCCCGGACGTGGACATCGTGTTCGCCGCCGTGCCTGCCGCTGTGGAAAAGCTGGGTGCGCCCGAAAAGACGCAGGTCGTGGGCAACCCGGTGCGGCCTGAAGTGTTCGAGAAGGCAGGGGAGCGGGACGCCATCCGCGCCCAGCTGGGTGCCGGTGACCGCACCGTCATCCTCTCCTTCGGCGGAAGCCTCGGCGCCCGCCGCGTCAATGAGGTGGTGGCCGACCTCTGCGCATGGGAGCAGAAAGAGCACAAGCCTGTGCTCCACATCCACGCCACCGGACAGTACGGCGTGGAGCTGTTTCAAAATCTCGAAAAGGAAAAAGGCTTTGCCCCCGGCGAGAGCCTCGTGGTGAAGGAATATATCAACAATATGCCCGAGCTGCTGGCCGCTGCCGACCTCGTCATCAGCCGTGCCGGTGCGCTGACGCTGGCCGAACTGGAAGCCGAGGGCCGCGCCGCCATCCTCATCCCCAGCCCCAATGTGGCGGAGAACCACCAGTATTACAACGCCATGGAGCTGCAGAAGGCCGGTGCCGCTGTGGTCATCGAGGAAAAGGAGCTGACCGGCGAGAAGCTGGTCTCGACCGTCTCCGGCCTGCTGGCCGAGCCGGGCAGGCTGGCTGCCATGGGCAGGAACGCCCGCACCCTCTCGGTGGACGACAGCCTCGACCGCATCGCCGACGCCCTGATGAAGCTGGTCAGGACGCCGTGATTGATTCGGCAGCGCTCTTGTGATAAAATAATCAGACGGAAAGGAGGCGACGCCGCACCATGCAGCAGGATCGGAACAAGAGCCGACGCCCCAGCAGTTCGATCCGGCAGAACAGCGCCCGGCGGAGGGAAAAGCCCCGCAAAGCCTACGACTGGACGCAGGACCGGCGTCCCTCGAATCAGGACCGCCGCCGGACGCAGGGCTATCAGGAGCAGACGCTGGACTTCTCGGGCGGCAATGTGACGTTCGAAAACCACAGCTCGGGATATGCGGACAACAGCATCCAGTTTCCCCAGCAGACGGCGCGACGGCCCAATAACCAGAGCCAGAGCCGCCGTCAGGGCCAGCAGAGAAGCCAGCGGCCCCGTCAGAACACGACCGCCTACCCCACAAATGGGAGCCTCCCCCGCAATGGCCAGCGGCCCCAGAACGTCCAGAGCGCCCGGAGGCCCCAGAGCGGCGGGCGCTACCGCCCCACGGAGGCGAACCTCCGCAGCCCGGCCCGGCGGGAGGGCAGAAAAAAGCGCCGTCTGACCCGGGCCGCTGTCCGCCGCCGCAGGGCCATCCGCCGCCTGACGGCGCTGGCGCTGCTGCTCTGCGTCATCGGGGTGGGCGTCTACCTCACCGTGACCATGCTCTTCAAGATAAACACCTTAGAAGTGGCGGTCGATGGAGAGGTGGTGCAGGAGGTGGGCGGCTATTCCAGCGCTGAGATCCTGCAGGCGCTGGGCGTCCACGCGGAAGAGAACATCTTCAGCTTCGACCCCGCCGAAAAGGCCGCTGCGCTGGAAAAGCAGTTCCCGCTGCTGGAAAATATCCGGGTGGAGCGGGATTACCCTAACACCGTAGTGGTGCGGACCAACGCGGCCGCTGCCGTCTACGCCATGCAGACGTCCGGCGGCTGGCTGAGCCTTTCTGCGGGGCTGAAGATACTGGATAAGGATTCGGCCCAGCCGGACCTTATCATCCTCTGCGGCGGCGAGCCGGTGTCCACGACGCCGGGTACACAGCTGGAATTTGAGACAGGACCGTCCGGCCCGTCTTCGGGCAGCGCGGCGTCTGACAGCGCCGCGTCCAGCGAGGCCGGACCGCCCACGGATAAGCGGCTCGAGTCCCTGAACACACTGCTGACCGCACTGGACAGCAGTGAGCTGGGGGCGGATGTCACCCGCATCGAGTTCGAGGACCCGGAGCAGATGGCGTTTTTGTATCAGGGCCGCATCAGCGTGCTTCTGGGCACCCTGAATGAGCTGGACTACAAACTCCGGCTGGCAAAGTATGTCCTGCTCAACGAGGACGGCAAGGGCTGCTCGCCCACCGACACCGGTATGCTGGATCTGAGCCACCTGAGCGCCTCTTCCAGCCGCAAATTCCGCTTCGCACAGGGCGAGCCGACCCTGCCCTCGGGCTGGACGGCCCCGGAAGAGCCTGCCGCCCCGGCGGAGGCAGAGGCCGAGAGCCAGCCGGAGGAAGCCTCCGGCACCGAACCCGATACTGAGGGCGCGGAAGCCGCGCCCGCCGAAGACCCCACTGCCGCAGCGGCAGAACAGCAATAAGGAGCATTTGAACGATGAAACTGGAACAACTGTTGGAGGGCGTGTCCTATACGCTGGTGCAGGGCAGCCTTGAGCTTGACATCGAGGACATCATCTACGACAGCCGCAAGGCGGCCCCGGGCCGGCTTTTCGTCTGCATCGTGGGTACCCAGCGGGACAGCCACGACTACGCCGCCCAGTGCGTGGCCGACGGCGTGACGGCGCTGGTGGTCCAGCACGACATCGACCTTTCCACCGTCCCCGGTGCTGCCGTGCTGAAGGTGGAGAGCAGCCGCTATGCGCTGGCGCTCATGAGCGGCAACCTGTTCGGCAACCCCTCCCGCCGGATGACCATGATCGGCGTCACCGGCACCAAGGGCAAGACCACCACCACCCACATGATAAAGAGCGTGCTGGAAGCCGCAGGCCGCAAGGTGGGCATGATCGGCACCAACGGCATCTACTTCCTCGGCCACCATCAGGAGACGGCCAACACCACCCCCGAGAGCTACGAACTGCAGAAGACTTTCCGGGAGTTTCTGGACGCCGGCTGCGACACGGCGCTGATGGAGGTGTCCAGTCAGGGCCTCATGATGGACCGCGTGGCGGGCATCCATTACGACATCGGCGTCTTCACCAACCTCTCGCCCGACCACATCGGCCCCGGCGAGCACAAGACCTTTGAAGAATACCGCAGCTGGAAGGGTCAGCTCTTCAAGCGCTGCACCACCGGCGTCGTGAACATCGACGACGAGAACACCGAGGCCCTGCTGGAAGGCCACACCTGCAAGCTGGTGACCTACGGCTGCAGCGAGAAGGCCGACTACCGCGCCGGTACTTATCAGCTGCTCCGCACCCACGACTTCCTCGGCGTCCAGTTCCATGTCTCCGGCAAGGATGATATGGACGTCAAGGTGAATATGCCCGGCGAGTTCAGCGTCTACAATGCGCTGGCCGCTCTCACTGTGGGCAAGGTGCTGGGCCTGCCCGATGAGGCCATCCACGAAGGTCTGGGCCGCTGTGTGGTCAAGGGCCGCGTGGAGCTGGTCCCCATCAGCAGGAAGTTCACCATCCTGCTGGACTACGCCCACAACGAAGTCTCCACCGAGAGCCTGCTCACCACCCTGCGGGCCTACGCCCCCCACCGCCTCGTGGTGGTGTTCGGCTGCGGCGGCAACCGCTCCAAGCTGCGCCGCTACGGCATGGGCGAGATCTGTGCCAGGATGGCCGATTTCTCCATCCTCACGGAGGACAACAACCGCTTTGAGAAGGTGGAAGACATCCTCGCCGACATCCGCGTGGGCATGAACAAGGGCAACCCGGACGCAAAGTTCGTGGAGATCCCCGACCGCCTCGACGCCCTGCATTATGCTGTTGACCACGCACAGGAGGGCGACCTCATCGCCGTCATCGGCAAGGGCCATGAGACTTACCGTGACCGCGAGGGCGTCAAGACCCCCTTCCTCGAGCGGGAGCTGCTGGAAGAATACGCCCGGCAGATCGGCCTTGAGTAATATCTGAGCATAAAAATACCGGCTGTGCTTAAAGCACAGCCGGTATTTTTGTTGTATTTGGACTTTAGTTCTTTTCTGCCAGAGCCTTCTGAGTCTTTTCCTCGGGGATGAGGTTGGTCATGCTCTTGAGGCTGATGCCGATGGTGGAGAGGTTGTGCAGCATGGCAGAGGACGCAGGCTGCAGGATGCCCATTGCCCCCAGCGCGATGAGGGCAGAGTTGAAGGTCAGCACAAAGCGGTAGTTGGCGCTGACACGGCGCTGCAGGGAGTTGGCGATGGTCTTGAGGATGACCAGCTCCTCGAGGCTGTCGGCCTTGATGGTCACATCTGCGATCTCGCGGGCGATGGCAGCGCCGGAGTTGATGGCGATGCCGACGTCAGCGGCAGAGAGGGCGGGGGAGTCGTTGATGCCGTCGCCGATCATCACGACGGTGTGGCCCTCGCTCTTGGCCTTCTGGACGAAAGCAGCCTTGTCCTCGGGCAGGACTTCGGCGAAGAACTGGTCCACGCCCACCTGCCTTGCGATGGCGGCGGCGGTGCGCTCGCTGTCACCGGTCATCATGACGGTGTTGGTGATGCCGAGGCCGCGCAGAGCGCGCAGCACGCGGGAAGCTTCCGGACGCAGCGGGTCGGCGATGCAGATGACGCCGGCCAGATGGCCCGAAGCGGCCAGATAGAGGTGAGAATACTCCGGCTCAAGGTCATCGAACTTCTCGCGCTCGTCCTCGGGGATGGTGCAGTGCTCGTCCTCAAAGACGAAGTGGTGGCTGCCGATGACGACCCGCTCACCGCTGACGCGGCTGGCGATGCCGTGGGCCACGATATACTCTACCTCGGAGTGCATCTCTTCGTGGGAGATGCCGCGCTCTTTGGCCTCCCGGACGACGGCGTTGGCCATCGAGTGGGGGAAGTGCTCCTCGAGGCAGGCGGCCAGCTGCAAAACTTCGCTCTCGCTGCAGCCGGAGAAGGGGACGACCTTGACCACCTTGGGGGTAGCGCGGGTCAGGGTGCCGGTCTTGTCGAAGACGATGGTGTCGGCCTTGGACAGGGTCTCGAGGTATTTGCCGCCCTTGACGGTGATGTGGCTTGCGCCGCACTCGCGCATGGCAGAAAGAACGGCCAGCGGCATCGAGAGCTTGAGGGCGCAGGAGAAATCGACCATCAGGCAGGAGATGGCGCGGGTGGCGTTCCGGGTCAGGGCGTAGGTGACGACGGTAGCACCGAGGCACCAGGGGACCAGACGGTCGGCCAGAACCAGCGCACGGTTTTCGGTGCTGGACTTCAGCTTCTCGGATTCCTCGATCATGGCCACGATCTTGTCGTAGCGGTTTGCGCCGCCCTCGGCCCTGGTGGTCAGGACGCACTCGCCCTCTTCCACCACAGTGCCGGCGTAGACGGTGGCACCGATGGTCTTGCGCACCGGCATGGACTCGCCGGTCAGAGCGGCCTGGTTGACCATGGCTTCGCCCTCGATGACGGTGCCGTCCAGCGGGATCATGTTGCCGGAGCGGACGACGATCTCGTCGCCCGGGTGGACCTTGGTGAGCGGCATGAGCACTTCGCTGCCCTGTGCGCGGACCCAGACCTTATCGACATTCAGGGCCATGCTGCGGGCCAGGTCGTCGAGGCTCTTCTTGCGGGTCCACTCCTCCAGCAGGGAGCCGACGTTGAGCAGGAACATGACGGAGCCTGCGGTGGAAAAATCGCCCCGCAGGATGGAAACACCGATGCTCAAAGCATCCAGCACCTCGACTTCCAGTTTGCGGCGCCACAGGCAGCACACACCCTTCCAGAGGAACTCGATGGAGCGGAACACGGTGTAGGCGGCGTTGAGCGGGGCGGGCAGGAACAGCTGGCGCAGCACCCGGCCTGCCAGGAGGTTATACATCTTTTCCTGATATTCCTGATTGATGCGGCGGCTGTCGGCGCTGGTGACCAGTGCGTCCAGCTCGGGGTCATCGAAACGGTAGGTGCTCAGGGCGGCGACGGCGTCCCTGCGGGCACCGGTGTAATACACCACCACATCGCCCGTCCGCTCGTAGACCTTGGCCTTGCTCACGGCGTCGTGGTGGTTCAGATAGGCTTCCAGCACATCGGCCCGGTGCAGGGTCATCCGCACATTGCAGACGTGTACCCGCAGACGGCCGCGGCTCTCATGAAGAATAGTACATTTCATATCAGAATATCCTCTGCGTATTGCAAAAAATAACCATAAAAAGAGCCGCCCGCAGGCGGCTCAGAGACTGCAAAATTACTCGTTGGTCTCGGCGGTCTCTGCCTTGGCAGCGTCCTCGATGACCTCAGCCTCAGTCTTGGCAGCGCGGGCCTCGTTGATGGCCTTTGCATCCTCGAGGATGTCACCGGCCTGCTCCTGGACCTTGCTGACGGTCTCCATGGTGGAGTCCTTCATGCGCAGGACAGCAGCGGTGGTCTGGGTGTAGACCTTCTTGGCATCGCTGCTGGACAGCAGCTTGAAGCCAGCGGAACCGAACAGGGTGCCGGCAGCGAACAGAGCGATCTTCTTAATATCGACCATAGTAGTATACCTTCCTTTTTATCGTATTCCCTCATGCCCCAAAGGGCATGGGATAAGTGTTTCTTCCGTTATTATAACGCGGTTTTTGGAAAATTCAAGGGATTTTGACGATGTTTATATCTGCTAACATTTTACGATAAGTAGTTAGAAATGTCTATCCTTACGTGTTTTTTGCCGCAAACTACAGTTTGTATTTTCAAACAAACTCCAAAGTGCCGAAGAAATATAACAAAGAGTCTTGCGCTGAGTGGTGCATTCATTGTACAATAAAAAGGTGTGCGATAAAATCGACAGGGCCGGGACGTTCCGGCCTGTAACAATAAGTGAGGCTGGATATGGAAAAGAAGGATATTCGTGTGCTGGCGCTCGACCTCGACGGCACCCTGACCAATGACCAGAAGGTCGTCACCCCCGCCACCCGCGCAGCGCTGGATGCCGCTGCTGCCAAAGGTGTGACCATCGTGCTGGCCTCGGGCCGTCCCACGGCAGGCATCATGCCGCTGGCAAAGGAGCTGGGACTGGATAAAAAGGGCGGCTGCATCCTCTCGTATAACGGCGGTGCCATCATCGACTGTGCCACCGGCGAGACGCTCTACCGCAAGCAGCTGGATGCAAAGTATGTGCCGCAGCTCTGTGCCTTCGCCAGGGAGCAGGGCGTGGTCATCATTACCTATAATAAGCAGGGCGTCGTCACCGAAAGCCCCGAGGACGAGTGGGCGCTGAAGGAGTGCTTTACCTGCAAGCTGCCCATGCAGAAGGTGGAGGACCTCGCCGCCTATGTGGATTATCCCGTCTGCAAGATGCTCATTACCCTCGACCCCGCCCGCCGCGGCGAGGTGCTGGAGGCAGGCCGGAAACGGTTTGCGGGCGAGATCGACCTCTACCCGTCCAGCCCCTTCTTCATCGAGGCTGTGCCGCTGGGGGTCGCCAAGGACGTGAGCCTTGGCAGTCTGCTGGAAAGCAGGGGGCTGACCCGCGACAACCTCATGGCCTGCGGCGACGGCCTCAATGACTGCTCTATGATACGCTTTGCCGGCGTGGGTGTGGCCATGCAGAATGCAGAGCCCCCCGTCAAGGAGGCGGCGGACTATGTGACCGTCGCCGACAACAACCACGACGGCGTGGCGGAGGCCATTGAGAAGTTCATTTTTTGAAAGGATACCAGACGCAAATGCCGCGCAACTTAGTTTTATTCGATTTGGAGTGGAACATCGGCTATCAGCCGTTTATCTTTAATTATCACGGTGTCCAGCAGACGTTCCGGGGGGAGATCATTGAGATCGGTGCTGTCAAGATCGACGAGGACGCCAACGTGCTGGATACCTTCTCCATCCACCTGCGTCCCCGCATCTTCCGCTGCCTGCAGCACCACATCGCCAAAGTCACCGGTCTGACGCAGGAGGACCTCGACAAGGGCGAACCCATCATCCAGGGCCTCCGCCGCTTTATGAAGTGGTGCGGCCCGGACGCCGAGTTCGCCGAGTGGGGCATGGATGACGTGCCGGTGCTCAAGCAGAACCTTTTCCTCTGCAATCTCGACGAGAGCTGCCCGACGGTCTGGTACGACCTGCAGCAGCTCTTTCTGCGGGAGTACCCCCGCAAGGAAGGCGAGGGGATGAAGCTGGAAAATGTCGTCACCCGGATGGGCATCCCGCTGGAACGCCCCTTCCACGACGCTCTGTCCGACACCCTCTACACCGCCGACCTCTGCCGTATGCTCGACCTGCGGGCCGGACTGGCCGCTTACCCCAGCGAGGAGGACACCCTGCGCCAGAGCCTTTGTCCCACGCCGGGCGACTACCGGGATTTCAGGGTCTTCCGGGGCTATCTGGACCAGTCTATGTGGAAGCTGGACCCCGTCATCGGCACGATGGCCTGCCCGGTCTGCGGCACGGCCCTGCAGCCGGATGACGTCTGGCTGAAAAAGGGGAGCAGCGGCTGGTACACGCTGTCCCAATGTCCCGTCTGTAAGGACCGGGGCGGCGAGGCAGGCCGGGGCGTGTTCCAGAAATACCGGATGTCGCGCCGAGACGGCCTGCACTGGGCCTTCGCCCGCTGCGTCCAGATGCCGGACGATGCAAGTCTGGTCCGCTGGAAAAAGCAGAAAGCCCAGTATCTGGAGCGTCAGCGCCTCAAGGCCGAACGGCAGGCCGCCGAAGCAGAGGCCGCCCGGCACATCTTCTGAGGCAGAAGAATAAAATATCGTGCAGGAAAGAACAACGCTGTTTCGTATTGTAAGGAGAGACAGGAAGAAAAAGGCAAAAATGCTCAGATTTTGTTCATATCCCGGTCATAGATGCTGGATATACTAAGAAGGAACTTCAGGCAGAAACGAAAGGGATGGTACGAGCACGATGGAAACGATGCTCATCGACTGGCTCCACCAGCTGGGTACGCTGGAATTCTGGGAGGCATTGTTAGAGGGCTTTGAAGGGCTGGGGCCGTTTGTCCCTATCCTGCTGGCGATGGTGGAATCCATTTTTCCGCCGCTGCCCCTCATCGCCATCGTGGCCCTCAATGTCGCGGCCCACGGCGGATTTCTTGGCTTCGTCTACAGCTGGCTCGGTGTGGCCGCAGGCGGCACGGTGGTGTTTTTATTCTGGCGGCGGGTGGTCAAGCGCTTTTTCTGGAAGCTGGCCTCTCGCTCCGAACAGCTGAAAAAGGCCCAGCAGTGGGTCAGCCATGTGGACACGGCCAGCCTCTTCATGCTGGCCGTCCTGCCCTTTACGCCCACGTCGTTCCTGCATCTGGCCTTTGGCATCTCGGACTTTGACGAGAAGCGCTATCTGCTCACCCTTCTGGCGGGCAAGTCCGTTATGGTGGCCATGATGGCACTCTTCGGCCAGTCGCTGCTCAGCTCGCTGAAAAATCCGGTGTATCTCATCCTCGCCATCGCCATCTGGGCCGGGATGTACTGGGTGAGCAGGAAGTTCTGCAAGAAGCACGATTTGGAT
>ERZ1031746.549-NODE-549-length-13321-cov-10.370873_pt1 | contig 13321 bp, 27 predicted proteins | sample MGYA00518171_ERZ1031746 | MGnify/ENA primary metagenome ERZ1031746 (study PRJEB33719, sample SAMN04261238) | wastewater metagenome | biome: rural village; feature: human; material: feces | host: Homo sapiens | place: El Salvador | collected 2013-01-07 ...
CGGTCTGCCGCACTGTTTGAAGTTCTCGCCCTTCCAGCAGCCGGCCGTGCAGCCGGACCGCAGGGTCAACGGGTCGCATTGGGCGGCGATGAGCTTTGGGTCGTACGGCGTTGGTTTCTTGCATTTGGTCATTGCTTTTCTTGTCTCCGACTTTACTTTATATACCTTATATGGTATATTTATGGGTATGTGGCAGATAGAGATGGAACCCATCAAGGACTGGCTTGACGGACTCGACAAACAGACCGCCTACCAGGTCTACGCGGCCCTAGACCTCCTTCGGGAACGCGGACCGAACCTCAAACGCCCCCTGGTAGGGAAAATCGAGGGCTCCATCATCGGCTCCATGAAGGAACTGAGACCCGGTTCGACAGGCCGAAGCGAAGTCCGAATCCTGTTCGTCTTCGACCCGGAACGCAAAGCGGTCCTATTGGTCGGCGGAGACAAACAGAACAAATGGAACAAATGGTATAAGACAGCCATCCGCGAAGCCGAACGACGGTACATCCGGTGGCTGGAAGAACAACATGGGAAGGACACGAAATGAGCTACACGTTGGAGGACTTCAAGGCCGATCACGACCTTGACCAGAAGACCATCGACGAGCGCAAGGAACAGCTTCTTGAGGAGATGCGCCTGTATGAGCTGAAGGAAGCGCGCAAGCGGCAGGACATGACCCAGAAGCAGCTCGCCGAACGCATGGGCGTCAGCCAGAAGCGGGTCAGCAGCCTCGAATCCGGTGACGTTGACAAAACCGAAATCCGCACCCTGCGCAGATACCTCGATGCGATTGGAGGCAAGCTGCAGGTCAATGCGGTCATGCCTGACGGACGCACCCTGCAACTGGTCTGAACCGAAACGTCCCATCAAATCACTGGCTTCCAGTCGAAGCACGGGCTGCCGGCCTTCACCCATGCCCTGTGGTTGATGCGATGCCGTTTGGTCAGCCGGTGCGCCTGGAACCTCGCCCATGCGATGAGACCCGGCACCGGATGGCTGTCCCGTTCCGTGATGATGGTCTCACCGCAGCAACAGCACTCCCATCCGTACGACGCCGGAAACAGTGCGGACACCACGAGCCCAAGGAACACGAGCACCGCGACGGCAGGCAGTGTGACAAGGCCGGCGAGATAGCCGATCCAGAACCCGCTCACCGTTTCACCGGCTTCAATAGTTCCCCGTCAGGGCCGGCCAACCCGACCTTATGTCCGTTCACGATGATCGTGCCGTGAACAAGCTTCCCATCCTGCATCCAGTTTGCCGAAGTGCGGTCTTCCGGCAGTCCATAGACAGGGCATCCGTAGTCGCAGACGATCCGTTCCACTCCGAACGCTTGTTCCGTCCTCTGCGCGAACGAGGGCGTGTCCTTCGGGGGCAGACAGAACTTTACGAGTATGCCTACGATGATGAACACCAGCAGAAGGGTCGAGGTAAGCACAGCGCTCACGCCGAACCTGGTATCGCCGATACTATCGGACATAAAGTTGAGGGCAATGGTTCCCATTATTGCCAGAACGAAGACTATGAGTAACGGAATCAGACCGTCGTGGCCCATCTTGACGGATTCCAGCCATTGCGAGTAATCGGTCATCACTCCTCCTTGTATTCGTCGAGCTTGTCGGCCAGGAGCCGCAGGCCGACGGCCAGCGCATGCCGGGCTTCCGGCCTGTAGTCGCGGGCGTTGATGGCCGCATGCCATGGTCTGCTACTGATGTCGAGCGTCGCCATGGTATCGGCGTCCTTTCCATCGGTGATGTACACGCCGATGATGTATTTTCTTCCGGCCATCACGCTTCCCAACTGACCGGGATGCCCGCGCTTTTCGCCGTCTCCAACAGGAGCCGGAACAGTCGGATGGCATTCTCTTCGCCTTCCATGGGGTCGAAGCGGATGCCGTCGCCGTTGTTCATGCCGGTCTCCAGCATGAAAGCCACCTGACTGTCCGCCCCGAGGAACGCGAGCCCGGTGCCCGCCTCGACCCATTCCCCGCGATCCCTGTCCCAACGGAGGTTCAGATATCGGCCGAATCCACGGAGGACATCTGCGCCGATCCACATGGACCGGCAGCAGGCCAGGAACTCCGCCGACGTGATATTGACGTTGAAGCCGTTCGATGTATCGCCCATCATGAATCCCACCTGGTCGCCGTCCTTCCCCTCCACGAACGGGACGAGGGTGGCGAGGACGGCGGCAAGAAGGGCGAGCAGTGCGTGATCGCCGTCCTTCAGCGGTGTCCGCTCCCCGTTCACGATGCTCATGTTGACATGGTTGAACGCCTCCACGATGGCGGCGGACTCCTCGAAGGCGGCGGGCATATCCCCGTCACCGGTCATGCGGAACACGCCGTCCGGGCCGAACTCCCAATCGTATTCAACCGGATTGTTGCCGGTCTCGTCATTGGTTTCTACGATGATGCGTTCGACGTTCATTGCTTCTCCTTGTCCAATACGGTTCTGGATACTTTCAGATATCGTGTGCCGCCCGACTGGCGTAGCTGGCGGTTGTTGATGCTGTCGATGACCGGGGCTGGGGGATCCGTATACGATTCATGCGCCCGGACGATCACATGATGATTCGGGTTGAACCCGGAGTACAGGTGCGTGATCGCGAAGGTCACCGATAGTACGTCCAGATCCTTGAAATCGTAGATGGTGTCCGTTCGGAACCCGTCGATGCCGGTCGGCGGTTCGACCGGTTCGAGACCATGGACGCCGAACATCGCCACCCTGACCCTCATGTCCGGATCATGCTCGAACAGGTGCGCATATTCGTCGCGCAGCACATCATATTCGGCTATCGCCCGTTTCGCGGTCATCGGCATGCTCTCCGGGTCGGCAAGCATACGTTTCACGAACGCAATGCCCTCGTCGGTGATGATCCGGTCATGCTGCCCGAAATCGACCAGGCCGCGTTCCTTCAACGCGTCGAAACCATAGGGGCCGGTATGCCACGAGTCTTCCTTGAGCCTGTCGACGGCGAAAAACAGCATGGCGTACTGGGCTTTCGTGATGCTCTTCATCGATTGTCCCCCGTCCATTGGCTCAGGTATCCGCGCACGTCGGCCGCCGTGCCCTCCCTGTCGGAGTCGAAGCCGTCCGGCTGCCAGGTGCCGCCCGACATGATCAGCAGGTCCAGGCTGATGGGATGCTCGTCCCCGCGTTGGGTATGGAATATGACGGCGCCGGTTTCGACCGGGTCGCCGTTCGAGAACAGGTCATCCCAGGACACGTCATCCGCCTCCAATGCCTCGACCCTGCCAAGGCCGGCGACGGTCTTCCGGTAGCCATCGAGAATCTTCCCGCGATTTCTGACCGCTTCGATCAGCCGACTTGCCGCATGCGTCGGATCGGCGGGCAATAGGGCGCGGAACACGCTTTCGCCGACCTCGAACACCAGATAATCAGGGTCGGTGGAGCGCATGGCGGGAATGCCGTGCGACTCCAGCAGGCCGATCGCATCACGGATATCGTCTCTCAGGTTTATCCCCGCGTGTGCGGGGTAGATGCGGCTTGGAACGGTCGGCGCCGCAGGCTTGGGAGGTTTATCCCCGCGTGTGCGGGGTAGATCTTCGATGGGTTTGATGTTGGCGGCGTCGACGAACCAGTCGCGGTAGGTCAGCTCGTCTGCGTCGTTCCAGTCGAGCCGCATGCGAACCACCTTGGACAGGCAGTCGAAGCAGCAGTTGACCGGCATGCTGACCAGCCCCTCCCCGTCCTGCGGGTCGTTGACCACCTGCACGGGGATGATGATCGACGTCGCGCGGTCGTTTGCGACCAGGCGTGAGCAGACGTTGCATCTCGTCCGTCCGGTAGTCTTCGATGCCATGACGCGCATGAGGGATCGAAACGATTCCAGGTAGCCCTTCGGCTCGATTGAAAATCGCGGTTCCATGGTTCACTGTCCTTCCGCCTGTTCGCGGCGTTCGTGCTTGGTGCCGTGGGATTCGAGTTCGGGCCCATCATCCGTCCACGCGTTCCCGTAGTTGCTGGTGTGCTCGCCGTGCAGGGCGAGCAGGATGCCTGCGTGATAGTCGCACAGATCGATGCTCCGGTTGATGATCCGGGTGCGCGTGCCGCCGAAATAGGAGCCGTCGTCGTAATTGTCGTTTGCGATGATCGGGAAGCTGATGTTCCAGTACAAGGGGTTTCCGGCCAGATTCGTGCAGCCCTTGATGTCGCAGGAATGCCGTTCGACCGTCGGTTTCGTGATGTTCGCCATGGGATCAGCCCCTCCCATCGTCTTGATGGATGTCCAGATCGTATTTTCCAAAGACCCTCGTTCGGCTTCCGCAGCCGGACGGGCCCGTCACCACGAGCATGGGGCGCACCACCCCCGGTTCCCGTTTGACGGCGCCGCCATCCGAATCGACCACGAACGGCCAGAATCCATGTATCACGATTCCGCCGTTCCGCGTCAGCATCCGTACGGAGTGAATCGTTCGCACTTCCATGAGACAGTCCTCCATGTCATAAAGCTCATCGTCTCCGTCTTCGCCCCCGTCGCCTCCGCCGATCAGCATTTCCAGATCGCCGTTTTGCTTCTTGAAATCTTCAAGTTCTCGGATGTATTCGCTGATACGCATCGGTCAGTCCTTCTCGGCTTCCTTGATTTGAATCGCCGGGCCGCCCGCCATCTCGTTGTCGAACTGGAATGCGAGTTCTTCGAGTTCCTGCACTTCGGATTCGGGGACGATCTGGTTCATCTTGTAGTTGCCCGTAACTTTCGTCGGAGTGCGTTCTTGCAGCCAGTTGTTGAACGAATGCAGCCAGTTTTCGTCGTTGTTATCAGCGGTGATGACGTGTGTCAAGGTCTCAGTCCTCCAAGTTTTCGGTCTTTATGATTCTTGCGTCGCTGTCGGTGAGTTCGACTTGTTCGCCCACACGGTATTCGTCGGCGTTGTCGAGGAGTTCGTCGATGGCGTCCTGTTCGGTGGAGTCGTCGTTGAGTTCGACGGTGAAGGTGCCTGAATAGGTTTCCTCGTAGTTGATGGTGTAGCGTTTCATGGTTTCCTCTTTCTTTTTTATGTGGACACATTCAGTATAACATGTATCTTGTATATCGCAAATGCAAAAAGCCCACCTCCCACAAAAAAAGAAGGAGGTGGGCTTTTATGCCAGAACAAATCAGCCAAGCAGCGGCACGCTGTAGAAGCCGCCCTCCGAAAGCATCAGCAGCGACCCATCACCAATGGGAGAGCCGTCGCTCATCGTGGAAAACGTGTCGCAGAACCACGCATCATGCTCATGCAGCACTGTGGGCACGGGCGTATGCCCGACCACCTGCGTCAGACACCTGTCACCGTCCTTGGCGAACTCGCTGCGATCGCACCACAGGGGAGAGGGAGTGCCCGCGCCGCCGCGCGCCAGACCTATGTCAGACATGGGCACCACCAGCGAAGCCGGGTGGAGAATCATCTGGTTCAAACGATCCGCAACTTCCTCGACCGGCATATTCATATAGTCGGCACCCAGCCGCTTGCGACCCCATGAACGGGTTAAACCCGCATGTGTGGCCAGAACATTACCGTCCGTCCAAGCCAGTCGGAACGGGATATCCTGCATCAGCTCATGCACCTTGCGTTGGGCGCCGGGCTTGAAACCGGGCGCTATTGCACGAACCCTCGCATAGGAGGAGGAGCCTTGCTTCAAAAAATACGGCACATCATGATTGCCGAGCAGCGGAACCATCTCACGTTCACCGGCCTCACGTCGGTACCATGAGGCGAACGTGTCGAAGAATCGGATCATCCCGTTGTTCGACACGTTCCAGTCGTCGCAGATATCGCCCAGAAGAATCAAACGATCGGCGCTCTCGCGTTGCGCCACCCGGCTGATCAAAGGCAGCAGGTCGGCTTTCGCATGCAGGTCGCCGACGAACATCGTACGGGTCACGCAGCGACCTCCATCGAGGGCAAAACCTCATAATTCGAGTCGGTCAAAACAATGCGGCCTCGTGAAGGAATCAGATTGGTCGTGTTCACTCGGCTATTAAGTCCGTTCGCATACCAAATCACATACCGGTGCCCCTCATGGACGAGACGTACCGGAATGTTCACGTCATCGGAGTCGATGACGCTCAGCACCGCGATCCCGTACTGGGTTTCGATTGAACGGCGCAAGGTTTCGACGGGAACCCAATCATAGGTGGCGAAACGCCAGCCGAGGAACGCGATGAGGCCCAGCAGCGATATCACCGCCAAAGCGGTCTGGTTGATCAGCATGAACGTGACGATGAGCGCGAAAATTCCCAGCCCCTGCATGATCTGGATCATCGCGGCGTGCAGGAACTCTTCGCCGGTGGCGGGAAGCATGCGCGCGAACGGACGCGACGGGGAATTGCTCTCCTTTCCCTTATCTTCCACATCGGTCTTTGCCTCGGCCTTGACCGTTGGGTTCTTTTTCACAGGGTGACGGCGACGGCCAGCAGGTTTGACCGATGGTGGCTGCTGCCTCATGTCCTCGGTCTTCGCGTTCGGGTCGGCGTGGGTCTCGTTCTCGTTGAGTTTGCGTTCCATATCATTGATGGCGTTTGCCATATTTCTCTTGCCACTTCTTTCTATCGGTTGTCGTCCGGGGTCCTATAGTCGTGTTCGCGTACCTGCCGTTCACGGTCGAAACAGTTGTGCAGCAGGTTGACGGTGCTGAATTTCGCGGAATCGTCGTCACGGACTGCTTGCAGGATGCGTTGCCGGTTGTCCCAGATCAGCTTGTCCGCTTCCGCGTAGGAGAGCCCTTCGAGGTCGCCGTCCTTGGTGAAATGCACGTACTTGTCCTTGTCGGGCTTCCATCCGCCGTTGAGCCGAGCTTCCTCCAAGCGTTCTTCGCTCATGTCGTCGAGGTGGAGGGCCGCGGGATTGGACGAGGGTGCGATGCGCAGATCTCCAATGGCGGATTCGCCTTTGTTCTGTTCGTCGTGGCTGATGGTCTGCCATGCGGCAGCTTTCAATGCGGTCATGTTTTCCTCGTTTGGTTTGAAGAAGATCTGGTCGCGGATGGCATCGTCCATCATCGCGTGACGCTTCTCCTCCAGTTCGATGTCGAGGTCGAAGTCGTCGTTATCGGATTTTTCGACCAGATCGTCCACGAGGTCGTTGCCGGTGAAACCCCAGTCATCACCGCGGATTTCGGCCAGTTGTCCGCTGTCGATGCGTTGGCTGAGGTCTTCGGTGGTGATGAAGTCCATGCGATGGTTCACGTAGCCGTCATGGTCGATGGACAAGGTGGTTTCGCTGTCCTTGTCGCTGTCGCTTTCCATCACGGAGTAGGCGTGCCAGCCTGCGGGCACCTTGTTGCGGTCGATACGGTCATCGTCCAGCGCGTAGCCGCTGATGGTGGTGCCGTCGGGCATGTCGAATTCGATGTGTCGTGCCTCGTAGGGGTCGTTGAATGCGTCGGTGGCGGCGAGGAGCTGATTGCAGTCGGGGTCGGTGTTGGTGGGGGAGAGTCGCTGGATGGCTTGTTGGATTTTGTTTCCGGTGGGTAGGCTGTCTGTTTTTCCTTCGTCGATGAATTGGCCTGTGTGTGGGTCTCGGAGTTGTTGTTTGGCTTGAGTTGACCGGTTTTGCATGGTGTTTCCTTTTCATTCTCTATGTGGACGTATTCAGTATAGTATGTTTGCGCCTCTTTTGCCAAGTCTACCGCGAGGCTCCGTTTCGCCCGCGCGCCACACCCGATCAACTTGTCGCCATATACGCTATACTGAATGCGTCTACATAAATAATCGAAAGAGGAAACCCCATGTACACCAACAAACACGGGAAACCACAAATGAAAATCGCCATGCCAAACGGCATCCTCGAAGGTGAAAGCATCGAAGCTATCCTCAAACAATACGGACTCGACTGCCTACGCGGTGCCAACCTGCATGACGGGCGACAGGTCACATGTCTGATATTAAGCGGAGATATCAGAAGCGGCATGTCCTGTGACTGGGCGAACGCCAAGGAGACCGAATGACCCGACATGTCAGACTTAAGACCCCATGCCCGTTATGCCAAGGCCGTCTGGACGCCGTCGTCCGGCGTATGCCGCTACTGGGCTGGCATATGGTCGGATTGACGTGCGGGCACGGGTGCGACATCCGCTGGTTCAACCGGGACATCGATTTCAGCCGCTCATGGTACCCGACCGCCGAAGACTGTGCGGAATACCCAGACGACTTCCTCCGTGGCTGCGTCGAATATGTGAACATGCTGCTCTCAACCGAATGTCCGAAATGCGGGGAGCGCCCGAAAATCGGGATGGGACCCCGCATGTGTGAACGTTTCCCGTCCGTATCATGCCGGTGCGCGAGCGAATGGGGAGGCGACCTGTGCGAGGCAGCACGCGAATGGGCTTACGCCACGGGCGTGTACTGGAAATGTCTGAAACGTTGAGAGAAGTCCCTTCGGACTTCCGCCAAACCCGCCCGATTGGAAGACTGCCGTATTTATCCAAATCCGAGCCGACTTTCCGCCAACCTCAAACCAACCTCCACTAAAACCCTTACCATAAAAATATCAACCTTAAACGAAGTCGGTTGCAAACTCACCCAGACAATCCAACGGAGGAAACAGCATGAGCAGCACGGGAACACAACCCATATACGACTTGGAACACTTGCCCGGACATAGGGTGGCCGGTGTGGGCGACTTTGCGGGAGACCCGCAACCTAACCAAGTCGTGCTTGTGGAGGACATCGACCGGAGCGCGTATCCGAGCTTTGGGAACAAGGCTTGAGCGTGAGGGTTTTTGTTTGGTTTCGGGGCGTGGCGATTGTGCCGCGCCCTTTGTTTTCAACGTTTTTCTTTTTAAGGGGCAAGCGCATCCAGATCGGCTCCTACGCCAAGGCGCGCGTGTATGTGCGGATGTCCTCGTACAGCAGCGCATACAAGATGAGCGAGGAAGATTTCGAGCAGCCTTACTATGAGAACCATATGAACTAACATGTTATACTGAGTTAGTCCACATAAAACATTTCGTAAAAGGCATCCGATCATGCTCGGAAAACATCAAACAACAAGGCAGCAAACCTGATGGCAATCGACCCAGGAACCACGCTCATCCTCATCACGTGCCTCATCTGCACGATAGTGTTCGCCTTCGCCGGAAAAGAAACAGGCGACAAGACGGACACCAAACACGACAACGAACAACGAAAGCGCAAACGTTGAAAATTCACAAGAAAAAAGGAGTCCTGCAATGGTTGATCTTGCACCCATCTCAGCCGAATGGCATCAAATAGGAACTATATGCCTTGTCATAGGCGTAGCCGCCGGGATCGCCTTCATTCCGGTACAAATGTTTATCATCGAGAAAACAAGCTGGTTCACCCGAATAAAATTCAGCGAACCAGCCCTCAAAATCGTGGTACGGTCAATGGCCTGTCTGCTCGTCGGTGCGGGAATTCTCACACTCTGCTACGCGCTGGCACCCAAACCCGCTGATTACACGCAAACCATTGAGAACGGCTATGGAATCACCCAATTGCAAATCAGTGTGACCGGATGGCACAGCATCACGGAAGACGGCCGATACGAAGCTTCATGGGTTAAAGACGGCAAACCAGGAGACGGCTACGCTTCCGTGAAAAACCAGAAAGTAACCCTGCTTGATTCGACCGTACGCGGGACGCCGGGGAATGGACGCTCTCCTATATCGGACAGCTCGGACGCCGGCGGCATGTGAAAGGCGGACGACGATGAGGCACGGCGCATCATCCCGACACATGGGGGAGCCCCGGCCGGCGGCGGGCGTGGAGCCGGGACTGCTGGCCGCCGGCCTCGCCATGGCGCTCCTGCTCATGGCGTTCGGCGCCCTCGCCACCCTGGGCGGCGCGCTCCTGCTGCGGCTCCTGTCCGGCATCCGCATCATGACCGCCATCTCGCAGGCCGCCGCCGCCACGTTTTTCATACTGCTCATGCCGGCCGGCGTCTGCCGGCTCATCGCACGCATACGCGGATGGGATCCGGACCCGGATCCCACGGAAAGGAACTGATCATGGCATTCGACTACATGCATCCGCCGGAGGATTTCGAATATCTGGGCGAATGGTGCAAAGCGTGGCGGGATCCCGCGACGGGGGATTGGACGATAAGCCAATTGCTCGACGGCCTGGAGACCGAGCAGATCATCCTGTCCGGCGAGGAGGTCAGGGAATTGGCCCGGCTCGCCGCCCAACACGATCCGACCGATTACGAGCTGGAGTACGGGGAGCTGCGCCGACCCATGTTCGCCTCGCCGGACGAGAACGGGACGGCCGTCAACGCCGCGGAGGGCGCGGGCGGCGAACAGGCCCGCATCCATTCGGTCGAAGCCCTGCACCGGTTGGGGCGGTTCTGATGGGCGGCTACTGGTGGGGCGTGCTCACCCCGTTCGCGATCATACTGGGAATCCTATTGCTCTGGCTGGCCGGCAGCCTGTTCGGCGCGATCGTCAGCTGGGCGTGGAAGAAGGCGCATTACGGCCTGTTGAAGAAGGGTTGGATCGCCGAGGACTACGACGAGGATTCAAGGGAATGGACCACCCGCCCCGGCGCGGAACGCCTGGCGGCCGCGTTGACCCGGTATGGCGAATACCGGGTGTTCCCGCTGTTCGGCTGGATGATCCTCATCGTCCGCGACTACAAGAATGAGAAACATGATGAGAAAAGGAATTGATCCGCCCCATATCGTCGCGTTGACGATAGTCGTCTGCGCTGCCATCGCCCCCGCGTTCATGCTGTGGGGTCGGACGATCGGGGAATGGGCTGTCGGAATCGCCGTTTATACGCTGATTACGGCAGTAGTGCTATCGCTGCTCGTCCTCGATTTTGTTATCGTCAGATATGATGTCATGGCATTGCTGGTACAAGCTCTGTCCGGTTCGGAAATCGTCGGTTCGGTATCGCGCCTACTGTTTGTACTGGGCCAGATATGGGTCATCATCCTGTCCATACGGATTCCCCCATCGTTCTGGGAAAAGCGTTTGGCGGTATTGCCTTTCCAAGCGGATCCGGATAATTCCGCACTCGCGCTCTGCATTGGTTTAGCCTCAGGCGCTTTTCTTCTTGTCATAGTTGCGCTTTGGATGCCTGAAGACCTTCCGGGGGTCCCGGAATTCTGGAATGCGCAGGTTTGTATGGATTCGATTTTCGGGGTCGGTCTTCCATGGTCCAAGCCGGTCATATTCACCGTGTCTTCGAAAGGCTACACGATCATACGTCGGAATGGGATGCTGAAGCTGAACGAGCAGGCCGACGAGTTCTTGGACTATTGCCCAACATGGGTTTCGATTCGCAACGACCATCATCGGGGACTGCTCCTGATCGAACGGTACCACCCGGGCATGCAGGACATTGTCAACAGGTTGGATCGAGAGGCCGGTATCCGGCATCCGGCGGATAAGGAGACAGAAAATTGAACGAGGAGGAATACGAAGAGCTGGCACGCTGGCTGCCATGCCACCCCGGCCGATGGGTCGCATGGCCGGAACCGTTCAGAACCCGGGCCGAGGCCGACGCGTTGTTCGAATCGTTGCGCGACGGCGGGCTTGAATCATTCAAGGTCGATTCGGCCGCGCTCCGCTGGCGGATAGACGAGTTCAAATCGATTGTGGACGGGCGCGGGCTTATCTGGATGGAGGTGAGCTGCGCATGGTGAAAAGCCTCACAATCGGATTGACCGATGATGGCGTTGCGACATGGAACCCGGTTTCCGATGGGAACCTGCTGTGACGGGTGGCGCGGGATGCGGCAAGACATGGTGGCTGACACACACCCTGATACCTGGTCTCAACGAAATGGGGCAACGGGTCTACATGTTTGACGGGTATGTGGATCGAGGTTATACCAAGCCCGTGCAAGGTGTGATTCCGGTGAACGATCCCACGTCCATCTTGGAAGAGCCGGATTCCTTTCTGATTATCGACCATGTGAATCCGGGTCTTGAAGACGATTCAGCTTTGATGGAGACGGTAAGGGAGAGTGACGCCCGTATCCCGATTATCCTGTCCGTCCAACTGGTTCCAGACCGGGAGCAATGGTCCGCATGGGCAGAACTGGACATATTTTCATCCAAATACACCGGCATGCCGTGGGCTCGGATGGGAATCTGGGAATCCACGAGTCGCGAGAGACCACAGGTGGTGGCTATATGAGATTTTCTGCGGGTTTTGGAACAAGAGGCATATCGAGGGGAAACCTGATGGGCAAACTGGTTAACGGAATCATCGCGGCCATCGCCACACTGTTCATCATGGCCGGCATTTCCATGCCGGCATTGGCCGCAACCGATGATACGTATGTTCCGAAGAACGATTCTGCTGGCAATATCTTCGTGCAGGATCAGGCGAACGTACTCAGCGCTGAAACTGAAAAACATGTTTACGACCTGAATAAGTCGTGGGAGTCACGTGAGGACAAGCCGCAGCTGCTCGTCGTCACCGTCTCCACTTTGGATGGTGTGCCCATCGAACGGAAGGCGAAGGAACTGTTCGACCGGTACAAACCCGGCATGAAAGGCAAGAACACAGGCCTCGTATATCTGCTGTCCATCAAGGACCATAAGGACCGGCTAACCGTCGGCACGGGGATTGGACAGACATTCAACCAATCCACGTGCGAGAGCATCATCAACTCCGGGCATGCGGACTATAAGAAATCATACTGGAACGCCGGCATCAGCAAAGTCCTGGACAATATCGCTTCAACAGTGCAAGACATGCCCGAGATTTCATCCGCATCAACGTCGGCTACAACCCCCGCACCAATGCCGGCATGGACCGGGGTTCTCGGCGTGGTGATTGTTGTGGTCGGCTCGGTGCTCTTGCTGATATGGGGATTGCAGTCAGATGACAAGAGTGAACAAACGGATTATTCCGAACTAGACAACGCGCAGCGGGACCATTCCGAGCCGGACACCGGCCGAGCACCGCTTGGCCCATCCTATATTGCAGAAGCCGCGCCCTCTCGTGGATTCGATGCTCGGGACGCGATAATCCTCACCCAAGCCGTCGCGCTTGCATCGAGACCGGACAGACAGGAGCACGATCGTTCCTCCGAAAATGATTCCATCAACGATGACTCCTGGCCTTATACGGGCCCATCACCATCCTTCGACAGCTCTTCATCATTCGGCGGAGGCACATCCACTGGCAGCGGAGCAACCGGCAGCTGGTGACAAGAAAATCCGGCATTAGCAATCTCGTAGAGAAGAAAACCCAAGACATGGAAACTAGGATAATCGAAGTCAAGGTACGGCTCATCGGCCAGCGAAACCAGCACGAACTGCATTGGAGGTTCAGCTGATGGAGCTTGTCGAATACGCTCAGGCGGTGGACCATTCGCGGATGCCATTGCTGTTGAG
>ERZ1031746.550-NODE-550-length-13296-cov-6.796768_pt1 | contig 13296 bp, 9 predicted proteins | sample MGYA00518171_ERZ1031746 | MGnify/ENA primary metagenome ERZ1031746 (study PRJEB33719, sample SAMN04261238) | wastewater metagenome | biome: rural village; feature: human; material: feces | host: Homo sapiens | place: El Salvador | collected 2013-01-07 ...
AGACAGGGAAGAATGTGTTAATATAATAATATGAGTAATTATAAATCTTAACAAGAAAATTCGGAAAAAGGAGAGGTTTCTTATGCCAACAACATACGCACATTATAAATTCGGAAAAGAGGTGCTCAGCGCACTTCCAAGACCCCTTCAGAATTCTATAGAAGCGCATAGAGAGTTGTTTGATATTGGGTTACATGGACCGGATATCTTATTTTATTATAATGCATTAAAGAAAGATCCGGTGAATGAACAGGGGCATACACTTCATGAACAATTTGCCGATGAGTTTTTCCATCATGCTGTTGAAGTGATTGAGAAAGCAAAAGATCCGGCAGCGGCTCGTGCATATATTTATGGATTTATCTGTCATTTTGCTTTAGACAGTGAATGCCATCCTTATGTTGAAAAAATTATGCAGGTCGGAAGGGTTTCACACAATGAGATTGAGATGGAACTGGATCGAATGATGCTGACGGAAGATTATCATGATCCTTTGCGCTATCTGACAGCGAAGCATATTCATCCTAAGATGGAGTATGCGGAAGTGATTGCACCATTTTTCAAAGATGTAACAGCCGAGCAGATCTATAAGGCATTAAAAGGGATGGTTTTTTATCATAAGCTGTTTCTGGCACCGACATCTGGAAAGCGAAAAGCGTTGTTTCTTGGGATGAAGGCAGTGGGGAAATACGATTCATTGCATGACATAGTGATGAGTGTAAAGCCAGATCCGTTATGTCAGAAATATTGTAAGGTTTTGAAACGGCAATATTCAGGTGCAGTGCCGTTAGCTGCGAGTCTGATCGTACAGTATCAGAAGAAATTATTCCAGGACACACCGCTTCCGGAACGTTTTCATGAGACATTTGGTGCAGGAGAAGAGTGGGAGAAACTGCGTCTGTAGAGAATCGAAGAAAAGAGCAACAGACTGCTTGCCAGGAGAGATGCAGAAGAAGAGAAAAAGAGTCAGGAGAATGTAGATGAAGGAATTCGTTAAAGTGCAGGATATCACGAAAACTTATAAAATGGGTGAAGTTGAGATTCATGCAGTGGATCACATCAGCTTTTCGATTGAGCAGGGAGAACTTGTTGTAATCGTTGGACCAAGTGGTGCAGGTAAGACAACTGTGCTTAATATTCTCGGCGGAATGGATACGGCAACAAGCGGGAAGCTGTATGTAGATGGAAAAGATATTACAGACTATAATTCCAAACAGCTGACAGGATACCGCAGAGATGACATCGGATTTGTTTTTCAGTTTTATAATCTTGTGCCGAATCTGACCGCATTGGAAAATGTTGAGCTTGCGTTGCAGATCAGTAAGGATCCGTTGGATGCACAGGCGGTTTTGGAGGAAGTTGGCCTGGGGGAACGGAAGAATAATTTTCCGGCACAGCTTTCCGGCGGTGAGCAGCAGCGAGTTTCAATCGCGAGAGCATTAGCGAAGAACCCAAAGCTTTTGCTTTGTGATGAGCCAACAGGTGCATTGGATTACAATACAGGAAAATCAATTTTGAAATTACTTCAGAATATGTGTAGAGAAAAGGGAATGACAGTTATTATCATTACACATAATCAGGCACTTGCGCCGATGGCAGATCGATTGATTCATATAAAAAATGGACAGGTAGCAAGAATGGAATCTAATGAGAATCCGACTTCGATTGATGAAATTGAATGGTAGGGGATGTGGATGAAGAAAGCATTACGAAAAAACTTTTATATGGAGATTCGTCATAGCCTTGGACGTTTTTTATCCATTTTCTTTATTGTTGCGATAGGATGTGCATTCTTTTCCGGAATCCGTGCATCAGAGCCGGATATGAGATATTCAGGAGATGCATATTTCGATGAGAAGAACCTGATGGATATTCAGGTAATGAGTACAATGGGACTGACAGAAGATGATCTGGATGCAATTCGTGCTGTGGATGGTGTATTGGATGCAGAAGGAAGCTATGCAACAGATGTACTTTGTACGATTCGGGGAAACCAGGTAGCAGTTCATGTTATGGCGCTCCAGGATAAGATGAATCAAGTTCAGTTAGAAGATGGCAGGCTTCCGGAAAAGGAAAATGAATGTGTAATAGATGCAGATTATTTGGATGGAAAGAATCTGAAGATTGGGGATAAGATCACATTATCGAGTGGGACTTCGGATTCTTTGGAAGATACACTTAAGACAGATACATTTACCATTGTTGGTACGGTCAGCAGTCCGGAGTATATTGCATTTCACAGAGGCAGTACAACAATCGGAAATGGAAGTGTCAGTGCTTTTCTTTGCGTTCCGGAGAAAGCATTTTCATTAGATGTGTATACAGAGATTACAGTGCAGGTTGAAGGTGCAAAGGAAGCGACTGCATTTACGAAAGAATATGAAGAACATGTGGATTCTGTGCTGAAAAAGGTTCAGGCAATTAAAGCGGAAAGAGAACAGGCCAGATATGATGAGATTACTTCGACAGCGCAGGAAAAAGTGGATGAAGCACAAGAAGAGTTAGCTCAGGCAGAGCAGGATCTGGCGGATGGAAAAGAAGAGGCAGAAGAAGAACTTGCAAGTGCAAGAGAGAAACTTGATGCAGCGCAGAAAGAGCTTGAACGAGGAAGAAATCAGCTGGCAGCTTCGAAGCTTGAACTGGAGCAGTCGAGAAATCTTCTGATATCAAAGCAAAAGGAGCTGGATCAGTCCAAAGCACAAGTTGAGCAGGGAGCACAGGAACTTAGCGAAAAACAGATTGCACTTACAACATTAAGAAATCAGCTGGCACAACTGAAAGAGCAGGAAGAAAGTCTGGAAGATCAGAGACAAGAACTTTTAGCGCAACAGACACAGATGCAGCAAAAGAAAGATGAGCTTCTGAAAGCAAAGGAAGAATTGCAGCAACAGGCAGAAGACTATCAGTCTGCGTATCAGCAGATTTATCAGCCGTTAAAACAGTCTTATGAAGAACTAAATACACAGTATGAACTTCTTCTACAGAACTATGAGGCACTGAAAGAAGAATACGACCGGAAGCAGGAAGCAGGAGAAGAAGATCCGGAATTAAAAGCTCAGTTAGAACAGTTGGAAGCTGAAAAAACAGCAATGGAAGAGAAGTTGACTGAATTGAAAGCAAATCTGGATAAAATGGAACTGGAGGCGAAAGATGCCGAAGCGGAGATTCAGAAAAACCAGACAAAGATCGAAGCCGGATTGACGCAGATTAACGAAGGGCTTCCAGCAGTTGAAGCCGGGATAGCTCGGATTGAAGAAGGTATTCCGGTATTGCAGGATAATATACAGAAACTGACGGATGTGCTGACACAGGGAGATGCTGCAATCCTTACCGCAAGTCGGCAGATAGATCAGGCAAAGGCGCAGATTACATCCGGTCAGCAGCAGATTGACAGCGGATGGCAGCAGATCAGTGAGGGACAGAAGAAGATAGAGGAGGCACAGCAGCAGTTAAGCAGCGGAACAAAGGAGTTGGAAGACGGTTGGGCAGTGTATGAGGAAGGTCGTATAGAAGCTCAGAAGAAGATTGAAGATGGAGAGCGGCAGATTACAGAAGCAAGAGAAGAGCTTGCGAAAGCACAGCAGAAGATTGACGATCTTGAAAAGCCAAAGTGGTATGTTTATGATCGGAACAATCTGACAGAATACAGCGGATACGGAGACAATGCAGACCGTATGCGGGCAATCGGTAAAGTGTTCCCACTTATTTTCTTCCTTGTTGCAGCATTGATCAGTCTGACAACAATGACACGAATGGTAGAGGAGGAGAGAACGCAGATCGGTACTTTGAAGGCTCTCGGATATGGAAATGCTTCAATTGTTGGAAAATATCTCTGGTATGCGATCCTTGCGACATTAACCGGTGGTGTTTTCGGAATTCTGATTGGAGAAAAGATAATTCCATATATCATTATCACTGCATATAAGATCATGTATCGTCATATGTATGATGTTGTGATCCCGTATAATTTGTATTATGCTGTAACAGCATGTGCAGCGGCACTTGCATGTACAGTAATCGCAACACTGTTCTCCTGTATGAAAGAATTACGAGAGCAGGCAGCAGAATTGATGCGTCCGCCGACACCAAAACAGGGAAAACGAGTATTTCTGGAACGAGTTCCGTTTATCTGGAAAAATCTGAATTTTACATGGAAATCGACCGTGCGTAATCTGGTGCGGTATAAAAAACGCTTCTTCATGACAGTATTTGGAATTGGCGGTTGTATGGGCATGATGTTGTTTGGTTTTGGATTAAAAGATTCTATTTCAGCAATCGTTCCGCTTCAATACGAACAGATTCAGCTTTATGATGGAGACGTTATTTTAAAGGAAGATGTGACAGAAGAAGAGAGGATTGAGGTTCAGAAAGAACTGGATACGGATAAGAAGGTATCAGTGACTGCAGAAAATCTTTTGAAAAATATTGAAGTCAGTTCAGGAGAGTCTTCTCAGGAAGTTTATTTAGATGTACCAAAAGATGTGGAAGCATTCAAAAAGTTTGTCGTGATCCGGGATCGGAAGACAAAAGAAATTTATTCATTGGATGATAAAGGAGCAATCCTGACTGAAAAAGTAGCGAAACTGCTGGAAGTCAATGTCGGTGATAAATTAACGATTGATACAGATGATGGAGAGAAAACAGTCTTGATCAGCGCAATCTGTGAGAACTATATGGGACATTATCTCTATATGACATCTGAAGTCTATGAAAAGACATTCGGTGAGGCCCCGGCCTATAATTCAATTTATTATAGAACTCAGGACCGTACAACAGAGGAGGCAAAGGATGTCGGCGAAAATACAATGAGGTGTGATGGAACACTTAGCATCAGCTATACGACAAGCCTGAAAAAGCAGGTGGATCATATGCTGGAGAGTCTGGACATCGTGATTATTGTATTGATTATTTCAGCAGGAATGCTGGCGTTTGTAGTGCTGTATAATCTGAATAATATTAACATTACAGAGCGCAAGAGAGAACTGGCAACATTAAAGGTACTTGGATTTTATGACAAGGAAGTTTCTTCTTATGTTTACAGAGAGAATATCCTGCTGACCTTGATTGGGGCACTGGCAGGATTGTTGATCGGAAAAATTCTGCACCGCTTTATTGTTGAGACAGTGGAGATTGATTCGGTTATGTTTGGACGAAATATCGATCCACCAAGTTTCCTGTATGCCTTTCTTCTGACAGTGGCCTTTTCTTTGTTTGTCAATGGAGTGATGTATTTTAAGTTAAAGAAGATTAACATGGTTGAATCACTCAAGAGTGTAGAATAAGACAGATTTGTCAGGAAATATAATAACGAACATAATAATGGTTTGCAGAGAAGCTGCATGGGACATAGATACAATTGTGAAATGTTCCATGACAGCTTCTTTGTTGTTGCCGGCCGCATATAGCGTAAGCAGCAACCGTACGTAGCATGAACGGTAACTTTTTGTTAAAAAGCACTTGAAATATACCTGTAGGGGGTATATATTAATAATTAGAAAATATACCCCCTGGGGGTTATACGACAGGAGAAATACAATGGAAGAAAAGAAAGTCTGTCCGGGATGTTGTCACAAGACAAAGGACCGCCCGGAAAAAGAATATAAAGATCTGATGAATCGTCTGAGTAGAATTGAAGGACAAGTCAGGGGAGTTCGAAGGATGGTTGAAGAAGGCGCGTATTGTCCGGATATTCTGATTCAGGTATCTGCGGTGAATGCGGCTCTGAATAGTTTCAATAAAGTGCTTTTGGCAAACCATATCCGGACATGTGTGGCAGATGATATCCGGGATGGAAAAGATGAAACGATTGACGAGCTCGTGACAACACTTCAGAAATTGATGCGATAAAAGATCTGAAGAGAGATCTGGCACAAAAAGTCCGGATCAAAACTTGAAGGAGGAGTAAGATGGAACAATATAATGTGACGGGAATGAGTTGTGCAGCCTGCAGTGCCCGTGTTGAAAAAGCGGTTGGAAAAGTCCCCGGAGTAGAGAACTGTTCAGTCAGTCTTCTGACGAATTCCATGGGAGTGGAAGGCACAGCAACAGTAGATGCGGTCATTGCGGCTGTTGAGGAAGCTGGATATGGGGCAACGTTGAAATCTGCAAAGAATGAAGGGCATGGGATGAATCAAAGTGAGCAGAACTGTGCGGAAGATGCGTTGAAAGACAGGGAGACACCGAAGATGAAAAGGCGTCTGATCGCTTCTTTGTGTTTTTTGATTCCGCTCATGTATCTGTCAATGGGGCATATGATGTGGGGCTGGCCACTTCCGGTATTTCTGGAAGGGAATCATGTGGCGATGGGGCTGGCGCAGCTCCTGTTAACGACAATCGTTATGGTGATCAATCAGAAGTTTTTTATCAGTGGATGGAAAGGCATGATCCATAGAGCACCAAATATGGATACGCTGGTTGCACTTGGTGCAGGTGCATCTTATGGATATAGCGTGTATGCATTATTCGCTATGACAGCAGCGCAGACGGCAGGCGATATGGATCATGTGATGGAGCTGATGCATGAATTTTATTTTGAATCAGCAGCAATGATTTTAACGTTGATCACAGTAGGAAAGATGCTTGAAGCGCATTCAAAGGGAAAGACAACAGATGCATTAAAAAGCCTCATGAAGCTGGCACCAAAGACAGCAACGCTCCTGCGTGATGGAAAAGAACAGGAAGTTTCGATTGACCAGGTGAGAAGAGGAGATCAGTTTGTTGTAAGACCGGGGGAGAATATTCCGGTGGATGGAATTGTTCTGGAAGGAAACAGTGCAGTAGATGAAGCTGCCCTGACCGGAGAGAGTATACCGGTAGATAAAGCAGAAGGGGATAAAGTGTCTGCGGCTACAATGAATCAGTCAGGTTTTCTGCGTTGCGAGGCGACGAGAGTTGGCGAGGATACGACATTATCACAGATCATTCAGATGGTAAGTGATGCGGCAGCAACAAAAGCGCCAATTGCCAAAGTGGCAGATAAAGTTTCAGGAGTATTTGTTCCGGCAGTTATTTCTATTGCAGTTGTCACAATGATCGTATGGCTGCTTGTCGGAGAGCCTGTTGGATTTGCACTTGCAAGGGGAATTTCTGTTCTGGTGATCAGCTGCCCGTGTGCATTAGGTCTGGCCACTCCGGTTGCAATTATGGTTGGAAATGGAATGGGCGCGAAGAATGGAATCATGTTTAAGACAGCTGTTTCGCTGGAAGAGACAGGAAAGACGGAGATTGTCGCACTGGATAAGACAGGAACGATCACAAGTGGAGAACCGAAGGTGACGGATCTGCTCCCTGCGGACGGAATGACAGAACATGAATTATTATTTTTTGCAAATGCATTGGAGAAGAAAAGTGAGCATCCGCTTGCCCGGGCAATTCTTGCAAAGGCAGAAGAAAATGGGGAAGCAGAGCAGAAAAGTGAAATCACACAGTTTCAGGCAGTTCCGGGAAATGGTCTGTCAGGAAAACTTGGAGAGGACTGGCTGTACGGAGGCAATTTTAAATTCATTTCTGACAAAATGAAGATTTCTGCCAGCATAAAAGAACAGGCGGAACGGTTGGCACAGCAAGGAAAGACACCGCTGTTCTTTGGAAGGAATAAGCAGTTCCTTGGCATGATCGCAGTTGCGGATGTGATCAAGGAAGATAGTCCACAGGCAGTGAAAGAACTTCAGAATATGGGAATCCATGTTGTTATGCTGACCGGAGATAATGAGCGCACAGCGAAGGCAATTGGTGAGCAGGCAGGTGTGGATGAAGTGATCGCAGGTGTTCTTCCGGAAGGAAAAGAACAGGTGATCCGCAAGCTGAAAGAAAAAGGAAAGGTTGCGATGGTAGGTGACGGTATCAATGACGCACCGGCACTGACCAGGGCAGATATGGGAATTGCCATTGGAGCGGGGACAGATATTGCAATCGATGCAGCGGATGTTGTGCTGATGAAGAGCCGGTTAAGTGATGTGCCGGCGGCAATCCGTATGAGCCGTGCAACATTGCGCAACATTCATGAGAATCTGTTCTGGGCATTTTTCTATAATGCGATAGGAATTCCACTGGCAGCAGGAATCTGGATCCCGGTCTTTGGTTGGAAATTAAATCCGATGTTCGGAGCAGCGGCAATGAGCCTGTCCAGTTTCTGTGTAGTAACAAATGCATTGAGACTGAATCTGTTTAAAATGTACGATGCCAGCAAAGACAGAAAAAGAAAGATGAAAAAGGTAGAAACAGCAGAAAATACTGTTTCAGATATTGTCTTAGCAGACAAAAATGAGTCAGAAAACAAGGAGGAGACAAAGATGACAAAGACAATGAAAATCGAAGGAATGATGTGTGGACACTGTGAGGCGGCTGTGAAGAAAGCTCTCGAGGCACTTGAGCAGGTTGATACAGCAGAAGTCAGCCATGAGGCCGGAACAGCAGTTGTAACACTGAATTCCGAAATCAGTAATGAAGTGCTGAAAAAGACAGTCGAAGACAAAGATTATACAGTAACAGCGATCGAGGATTAATGAGCAAAGAAGAGGTCCCCTGCGGAAATGAAAGATTCTGCAGGGGACCTCTTAGATTAATCCTTGTATACAATCTTTCCATCACAGATTGTATATTTTACTTTTCCATACAATTCCCATCCGGTAAATGGAGAATTAGAAGACTTAGAAGCATAAGTCTCAGGAGTCCATTTCTCATTCGGATCAAACAGTACAAGATCAGCTGATTTTCCTTCTGCGACAGAACCGCACGGAAGGTGATACAGGCTGGCAGGATTGATCGTCATCTTCTCGATCAGCTGGCTTAATGTCAGGTGTCCCGGACGTACAAGGGAAGTGATTCCGAGAGCAAGGGAAGTCTCAAGACCAATAATACCGCTTGGTGTTTGTGTGATAGGACGGGATTTCTCTTCCGTACTGTGTGGCGCGTGGTCTGTAGCAATCAGATCGATCGTACCGTCTTTGAGACCTTCGATGATAGCAAGGCGGTCATTTTCTGTACGAAGCGGTGGGTTCATCTTGGCAAGTGCGCCGTATTTTAATACAGCTTCATCTGTCAAAGTGAAATGATGCGGAGTTGCCTCTGCATGCAGATTTGCTCCCATAGCTTTAAAGGTACGTACCAGTTCAACGGACTGTCCGGAGCTGATATGCTGGATCACGACCTGTGCACCGGAACGAAGCGCCAGCAGACAGTCTCTGGCAACAAGAGATTCTTCAGCAATCGAAGGAGATCCGTAGATGCCCAGCGCATCAGATACAGGTCCGTGGTTGATTCCGTTTGTTTCAATAAATGCAGGATCTTCTTCATGAAGACTGATCGGAAGGTCAAGTGCCTTCGCCTCTTCCATGGCCTTATAGAGAAAGGCAGCGTTCTTAAGAGGGATTCCGTCATCTGTGAATCCACAGGCACCGGCAGCGGCGAGTTCCTTCATAGAAGTCATCTCTTCACCCTTGAGTCCGCAGGAGACAGCAGCAGCCTGGAAAATATGGATGTCTTCCAAAGCCTCCCGTTCCATCAGTTCTTTGAGAACCGGAACAGAATCGATGACCGGTGAAGTATTTGCCATACAGATCACGGAAGTAAATCCACCGGCAGCAGCTGCTAGAGATCCGGTATGGAGATCTTCTTTATAAGTAAATCCGGGATCACGGAAATGAATGTGTGTGTCAACAAGTCCTGGAGAAATCATAAGTCCTGCAGCATCAAGCGCATCCTCTCCATTTTCAGGTGTCAGAGTTCCGGCATCTGCGAGTGTCTGGATCAGACCGTCTGTGATGCGAAGGTCGACAAGACGTTCTGTATCAGATGCAGGATCAATTAGAAAACCATTTTTTATAAGCATAATTCATCCTCCTTTTGCTGTTAAGTATACCGTATTTTTGATAGAGATTCAAATTTATTAGAAAATGTGTTATCATAAACGCACCGTAACATGAAAAAAAAGAGGGCAGAAAGGTTATCTCTGAATTTTACCGGATCCAGACAATCGTTCTGCGGAAAGAAGGAGTAAATGAAAGAATACGATTATCTGATTGTCGGAGCAGGTCTTTATGGAGCTGTCATGGCACATGAATTAAAGAAAAAAGGGAAGAAATGTCTTGTGATTGACCGAAGAGATCATATTGCAGGAAATATTTACTGTGAGGACATAGAAGGAATCCATGTACATAAATATGGTGCACATATTTTCCATACGTCTGATAAAAAGATATGGGATTACATGAATCAGTTCGCGGAATTTAATAATTACATCAATTCACCGGTAGCAGTTTATAAAGATGAACTTTATAACCTGCCATTTAATATGAATACATTCAGTAAGATGTGGAATATCCGCACACCACAGGAAGCAAAAGAGATTATTGAAAAACAGCGCAAAGAGACAGGAATCACAGATCCACAGAATCTGGAGGAACAGGCACTTTTTCTTGGCGGAAGAGATATCTATGAGAAGCTGATCAAGGGTTATACAGAGAAACAGTGGGGAAGAAAGTGTACAGAACTTCCGGCATTTATTATCAAACGTCTGCCATTCCGATTTGTTTACGATAATAACTATTTCAATGACAGATATCAGGGAATTCCAGTTGGCGGTTATACAGCAATCGTTGAGAAGATGCTGGAAGGGACAGAAGTTCGCACAGGGATTGATTTCTTTGAATTCAGAAAAGAGAATCCGGAGATTGCAGAGAAGATTATTTTTACAGGAATGATCGATGAATATTTTGGATATCAGCTGGGAGCATTGGAGTATCGTTCTGTCAGATTTGAGACAGAAGTTCTTGATTGTGAGAACTATCAGGGAAATGCTGTTGTCAATTACACAGAGCGTGAAGTTCCGTATACAAGAATTATCGAGCATAAGCATTTTGAGTTTGGCAAGCAGGAGAAGACGGTTATTTCCAGAGAGTATTCATCGGAATGGAGTGTTGGCATGGAACCATACTATCCGGTAAATGATGAGAAGAATAATGCATTGTTTGAAGAATACAAGAAGCTTGCAGAAAAGGAAGAAAATGTAATCTTTGGCGGACGACTGGGAGATTATAAATATTATGACATGGATAAAGTTGTTGCCGCAGCTCTTGACAGACTGGAAGAATTCAATTAATATGAGAGTCACACTTCAGTCGTTCTGACTGAAGAATCAGGAAAGATTCTGAAGAGTAGTTCGTATCAGATTCTGATAATTTTCAATTGGACAGGTATTGTATCGTGTGCGGTGTGGGGCCGCACACGTTTAGATGACAGATTGCAGTAGAATTAAATATGGAAAAAATGTATGAAGTACTTCGCTTCGTGGAAAAAGGAACCGAATGCCAGCCGGGGATCGATTGCCTGCAGGGAGAACTTTTGATTTATTATCTGCGGGATAATACACAGTTGGATAAAGCGGTGTTGTTTGAATGGTTCCGACAGATTGCCGGGGAAATAAGAAAGTACCAGCAGTCGAAACGTGGGCAGAATTATCGTTGTCTGACCCCATATAGTATTGTTGTGACAGAAGAAGGAGAATTGCTGCTTTTAAATCCGGATGCACAGGAAAATGAATTTGTTATGAAGAAGATGCAGCAGAAAGCGGTGAGAAGTCATTTTATCCGCCCGACAGCATCATGCAGCAGGAAAAATTGTTCCGTGGATTTGTTCGGATATGGTAAAATATTGCAGTTTTTACTGGCATATACAGAGCAGATTCCAGAACTTAGCAGAAGTGAAGAACACAGACTGGAGCGGATCATTGAACGTTGTACCGATGGCGGAAGACGGCATTATGATAAGATCAGCCAGGTGATACGTGATCTTCCGGAGGAACGCGAGGAATGGAATCTGGAACAGAAAGTAAAACTTCGGAATGTCAAACTGGCGGTTCTTTTATTTGCTGCCGGGGCAGTAATTGCGGCAGCAGGAATTGGGATGAGCCGGGGAAGAGAAAGCAACAATACAGTTGGGAAAAGTGAAACGGCAGTGCAAGCTCAGAAAGCAGACGATGTAAAAACAATACCAGAAGAACATAGTGAAACTGAACAGGAAAGAAAAAAAGCATTGGAAGATATGAAATGGAAGAAAGAGATGGAGGAACGGGTTCAGGAGATTCTGGAATCGGTCAAAGCATGTGAAAAGAAGATAGAAGAAACGACGAAAGAAGAAAATAACGGGGAAAACAAGGAAGAAGCAGAGCAAACGACAGAACAGCAAACAGAGGAAACTGCGGAAAAATCTGTAGAAGAGGAAATACAACAGGAAACGAAACAAGAAGTGATAAATGATCCGGTTGTTCCGGAATAAGAAAAAAGTCTCCATAAAAGGGAGGATGCCGGGTAACCATTTACTGGTTCCCGGCATGTATTATGAAAAAGTTTATTCAAAGTTTTTTGTTTTTTCCTTTGATGCTTATAGTATATGTGAGAGAAATGAAGAAAAAGTGATAAGAAGATGAAAGATTTTTAAATGATAAATGAACAAATTATGAACGACAGATGTAGTGGAAAATAACGGTTTAAAAAAGAATGGCAGTGTGGTATTCTACATCTAAAGAGAACTTCGGAAGTTACTGTTCACTCCCGTGTCAATCACTCCGCTGATTGACACGGAGGATGCGTGTTTTGACTTGAATGCATCTCGCCCCATCGCCAAAGGCGATTTAAAATGGCGAGATGCGTTGCTGGTCGCACATCGTGTGAACAGTAACCTTCGGAACAGGAGGTAATAGTTGAATATGACAAGACAGGAATTTATCCGAAAATTACAGGAGGCTTTGAATGGAAAGCTTGATGCGGCAACAATTCAGGATCATCTTAAGTTTTATGATGATTATATTATAGAAGAAATGAGAAAAGGAAAGAGCGAGCAGGAGGTCTTGGAACTGCTCGGAGATCCGTGGGCAATTGCGAAAACCATTGTAGATGCAAGTGATGGAACAGACGAAGAAGTGGTTTATGAGAACAGGAGTCCATTCAATAATTCGTACAACCAGACAACGCAGGCACAGAACAGCTATACTGGTTATGGACAGAAGGATGAATATGGAACAGAGCATTCTTATGGTTCCTATCATGAGTTCAGATTAGATACCTGGTGGAAGAAGGCTTTGCTGATCCTTGCGGTTGTATTTGTAGTCGTATAACATTTTATTCCAAATTATTTTCTCATTGTCTGGAATAAGGTTCTGAATATTATTGCATACCTCCTCGGTTTCAAACAAATATTTATTTTTATCGTAATTATCATTTTTTTGAATTAGAGACGATAATTTTTCTATCCGTGATAGTTCTTCATCGACTCTGACTAAATTAAAAGTTTTTTGAAGTT
>ERZ1031746.551-NODE-551-length-13292-cov-24.973257_pt1 | contig 13292 bp, 7 predicted proteins | sample MGYA00518171_ERZ1031746 | MGnify/ENA primary metagenome ERZ1031746 (study PRJEB33719, sample SAMN04261238) | wastewater metagenome | biome: rural village; feature: human; material: feces | host: Homo sapiens | place: El Salvador | collected 2013-01-07 ...
GCTTCTTGTACTACTTGTCTGTTTATGTAAAATCTTTCAAAGAACTCTTTCTTTAATTGCTAAGAGAAGTGATTTCTCAAAAGCGAGTGCAAAAGTACTAACATTTTGCGAAACCACCAAATTTTCGGAGAGAAAAGTTTCAAAAACCATCATTATTTAACAGTCTTAAACACTTTTACGCCTCAAATCGCCTATTTTCGCCCCAAATCGCCGTTTTTAAGCCATCTGGGTGTGTAGGCACACATCCTAGCTTATTTCACCCAGATTCGGCGGGTCAAACGAAGCTCCAATACAGGATAAGCCTTTACTCCCTTGAAGAACTTCACATAGTCGCCTACCTTACCCGGCACGTTCTTCACATCCTTTGCCAAATCCACGCCTGGTTCCATACTCTCAATCTTGTTACCATTCTCATCTACGGTCATCTTATATATATTATTGGTAACGACCTTAGGAGTACCACCCCAGAAGAGAACACCGGCATCGAAAGATACCCAATAGTCATCATTATCCTTGAAGAGTCTGCCACCATAGCCGAAACCCAGATAAGGCTTGAAGTTGTTTACCTTGATACGTGCCGACACATTATTATTCTCATCCGGTTCCAGACGGAACATAGATCCATCCTCACGTTCACCCAGGTTCACACCCATGTGACCATAGCTCATGAACTTATCATAAAGCGCCTTGTCGGCATAAACGGTTTGTCCGTTCAGCGACATATAAGGAATAAAGTACTCATAAGAAGCCTTTACACGCTCATAGAGGTTGTTGTACATATTGACAGCCACCAGGGACGTACCATCATATACGGCATTTTCCGCCTTGGCTATCTGAGAAGGTCCCCAATAGAAACCACCCGTTACGTGCCAGTTCTTGTTGCGGAAAGGATGCACCTCTACCAGGAGCTTGAAGTTGTCCATAGTGGGTGTGCCCACCATGTCGATACTCTTATCCACTCGGGTACCGGTCATCTCCTCCAACATATCAGCAAGTTTATCAAACTTCTTGTTCTGTTCCTCTTCGGTATCCTGCTGGTTGCCCACCTTTACGCCAAAGTTCATGGTTGCATGAAAACGAGGCATCCAGGAGAAACCGGTACGTACTTTCACCACCTCACTGATGGGCAGCGCAACATCTACACCAATACCAGTGGTACCCATCGTCACGGAAGCGTCAATACTCTTGGTGAATACCTTGCCAGGTATGCAGGGTTCACTGAATGTTTGGGCGAAAGTACCCAGGGTTGGCAGCAGCCAAGCTGCCAAGGCAAATACATATTTCTTCATAAATTCTTGATTTTCATTAAATTCGGCTGCAAAGTTACGCAAAAAGCTCCAAACTGACAAGAGTTTGGAGCTTTTTATTTACTTGATAACTACTTTTTTACCATTCACGATATAGATTCCCTGAGGGAGGTTATCCAGCGAAGCTGCATTCTTCTTCACCTGTACACCCTGCAAGGTATAGACATCATAGGTATGCTTGTCTGTAGAATTGCTGACATGGGTAATTCCGGTAGCATACTCATCGGCACTCATCAGGGTCAATTCCTTAGGAGCACTGGCAGACACCTTCAGATACCAGCTGTTGGCTGGGATAGCGGTAATGGTCTTGCGCTGTCCGCTGGCATCCTTCTCTTTGATTGCCACGGTGCTGAGGTTATCGGTAGCAGTGGTAGCTGCAAGCTTACCGGCTGCACTGACTGCCAGCACACGCATAGTGGTAGCATCAAACTTGGTGGAGTTGTAATGAGCCGTCCACTTATCACCCAGGCAGAAGTAGATACCAGTGGCTGCGTTATCTGCAGGAGTGGCTGTAGAATTGATAACCGGTGTTACCAGGTTATCCTTCACATCATCGGATACACACTCTACCAGCACAGGAGTCTTGGCAGGAATCACGCCTGTGAGTTCCTTATAGACAGCTACCCCTCTTGCCTCATCCACCTTATTGATATAGTATGCCTTCATACCCTCTGCCAGAGTATAAGGATAGCCGGTGAAGAGAGCCGCATACTTCTTGCCGCCAACCGTTACGGTTGGCTTGACACCGATGTAGTTAGTGCTTGCATCTACCGGAGTGATGTTCCAGGCATAGTTGCCGCCTGTGGTTATGACTGAACTGACATCATAATCCTCGGCTGTCTGATCGCAGAGAGTAACAGGCTGTCCCTTTTCCTGCTGCCAGGCACGATAGGCAGAACCTACCTTGGTGATGAGGAGTGTATAGTTGATCAGCTCCTTGATGCTGGTACCCTGACCGCCGACATTTGCCTCGATGGTGTTCGGTCTGATACTGGAATCAGCCAACTTCTCGATAAAGAAGATGGATCCCGGGTCTGCTACCACATCCTCCCAGATGCGCTTGGTGACAAGGGCGCCACAGTCTGCCGTCATTGATACATTGTCAACACCCGTACTAGTATCGTCAGAGAGTGACATCCATCTTTTGGTATTCACATTCTGAATACGGTAGTATCCTTTGTCGCTCAACTGAGCGTGAGCAGAGAGCAAGGTAGCACAGGAAATCAAAAGTACGTATAGTCTTTTTCTCATTCTCATTTATTTAAACAGAAACAGTAAAAAAATAACCGGTCTTCATCGCTTACATAGTAAGAATGAAGATCGGTTATGTTATTTAGTTTACTAATGTATTCCAGCTAAACCTGATTACTTAGCAATACAGATAGTAACACGGTTCATATCGTTCTCCTCGAAAGGCTGAACGCGGCAACCCTTAGACTGCTTGATCATGCGGCTCTTAGCAACACCCTTAGCTGCGAGTGTGTTGTAAACTGTCAAGGCACGACGAGCAGCAATCTTATCGTTGAAGCGTACAGAACCAGTACCCTTATCAGCATAACCAGTCAAAGTGATCTTAGCATCTGGGTTCTCCTTCATGTACTTTACGATCTCAGCGATCTTAGTTCTCTGAGACTTAGCGATGTTAGTGTTACCGATTGGGAAGAAGATATCACGACGGAAGTTCTCCTCAACTACCTTACTCTCAACCTTAGGAGCTGGAGCTGGAGCTGGCTTCTCGATGATACGCTCGATGATCTTCTCTACTGGCTTTGGAGCAGGGATTACCTTAGTGGTATGAGTCTCACCAAGAGCAACCTTTACACCTACCAATGCGTTGAAGTACCAGTCTGGGTTACCAGCCTTCTTAGAGTTGTACTTGTCGCTCAATGTGTTAGCAGAAAGCTCAACGCCCAACTTAACGCGATCGCTTACGCGGAAGTCAACGTTAGCACCTACACGTGCAACGAAGCGAGTCTTTGTACCATCCCAAAGGTTCTCCAATGGCATAGAAGACTTGTCATAACCAGCGAGGTTAGCACCTGGAGTCTTCAAGATAGCAGCCTGTGCATCAGCAGCCTCGTCGTTATTACCCCAAGCGATGTTAGCGCCGATACCACCGAATACGCCAACCTCAACCAAACGGTCTGGGTTGTACTCGCAGAAGAGGTTTGTGAGGTTGAATGTAGCATCAACCATAGGAGCGATGTAGTTCCACTTCCACTTGTAAGTAGTAGAAACGCCATCAGATACAACCTTCTGACCTGCCTTGCTCTGCCATGTATTCAAAGAGAAGCGAGCGCCTACAACCTTATTGAAGTTATAGCCGATGCCTACCTGTACATTTGGAGACAACAACTTACCGAAACCGATCTCACCCAATGTGTACTGGCCACCAACCTGTGCCTGAGCATACCAATGTGGAGTGAAGACATTAACAGTCTTATCTGCTTCCTGAGCTGACGCACTAACGCAACTCAAAGCAATAACACCTGACAGTAATACTTTATTTAATTTCATAATTTTAATTCTTATTTATTATATAATGTTTATATTAAGACTTGTAGAAGGCGGCAACAAGTGTCGCCATCTATTCGTTTCTTACATTACTCTACAGTGATATGATATTCCTTCTTTGCAGGAACGCCAGAGTAATCAACTGCCTCGTAAACGACAGTGTAGCTCTTACCCTTAGCTGCAGGTGTTGCTGTGAACAATACCTTCTGAGTGCTACCAGCAAACTTCTTAGCAGGAGTTTTACCGTCCATCAAAGTAACCTTAGCACCAGCTGGGTTGCCCTTAACATATACAGACTTCTTGTAAGCAGGAGCGAGGAGCTCACCAGTCCAAGATGTAGCAACGAGAACAGTAGAACCTGTACCTGTCATACGAGTACCGAGCTTACCCTTGAGTGTACTCAAAGTATTCCAAGAATTTGTCTTGGTGCTCTTGTAAAGCATAGTAGGCTGCAACAACTGATTTACATTACCAATGTTAGCATTGATCTTGTGGAGCAAGTTGTTTACTGGAGTGATTGCATTGTCCCACTTTGTAGCTGCGTTAGTGATAGCATCCTTAACTGGCTGCAACTTAGTACCAATCTGCTCATTGATAGAACCAATCAACTCATCGATTGTATTATCTGTTGTCTCAAAGATAAACAATCTCTCAGATTCCCCAACAGCAAGATTAGTATATGCATAACCACCCCATTCTGGAACGTATTGAAATACATCAGTATTCAAATTCCAAGAAGACAAATCCTTTGCAATCTTAGTATTCTTCAATGTATAAGTATCATTACCATTAGAGATGATTACGTCATTACCCTCTTCCCAGCAACGAATATTCTTTGCAGAAAGCATTGAGTACATCTTGATCTGCTTACCATTCTCATTCTTAATCTGGAAGTCGAGAGCATCCATGAACTTACCCAACTTGTCAGACAAAGTAGGCAACATATACTTATCGAGAGCCAAGCCGAGGTTCTTCAAGCTCTGGTTATCCTTCAAAGTATTGAAAGACAATGGCTTAACAGCGAATGCAGCCATATCGTATGTAGGAGCAATCTGATGTTTCTCAACTAAAGCGCCCTTAGTGCCATCCTCGTTTGTTACAGTTGGATCATACAAATAGTATGTAGCCTTAACAGTATAAGCTTTCAACTGATTGTTTACAGAGCGATACAAAGTTGTAGCAATCTGGCTCAAGTTCAAGTTAGACTTCTTAGGGTTCTGCAACTTAGCAACGATATTCTTAGCAGCCTCCTTCAACTCACCCTTATTCAAAGAGAAGTCATCGTTAGCTGGATCCGTTGCACGAACAGGAACCTCATAGAAACCATTAGCAGAAGCAGCCTTGGTGAAACCGTAGGTCAGAACTTTATCTGTTGTCTTGATGAGATTACCCTCTTCATCACCCAGCTTGAAACCCTTAGCCTCGTTACCCTGGCTATCAACCAACTTGAGATCAGTGATACACTCTGGATCAATCTCATTTGGGTTCAAAGTAATATAAATCTTACCAGCATCACCATTGTTCAAGAACTCACCCTTAGTGATATCCCAATCCTGGTTCTGTGCAGCAGCAGTACCATAGAATGAAGAAACCAAGTTCAACTTAGAGCCAAGGAATGCAGCGTTGTAGTAACCCAAAACAGGGTTCTCTGTTGCATTGATAGCGATACTAGTAAGGTTCTTGTTTACCAAGTAATCGAAAGCCTGATCGTAAACAGCCTGTACCTTCTCACGAGCCTTAGCCTCATCAGATACAGAACCCTCAATCTTCTCAAGACGTTTATTCAAAGCTTTAGTGAACTTCTCAGCAGCTTCTTCGTCCTTCTTACGCAAGTCCTCGATTGCCTTAATGTGGTCATCAACCGTCTTCTTAAGATCAGTATAAGCCTTAGAGCCCTGGATAGCAGCATCCAATGTAGCATACTTAGCAAGCTCACCAACAGGGCTGTTATTAAAAGCAGTGATAGCGTCCTCGTTAGCCTTGATACGTCCCTCAAGAGCTAACTTGTCAGCCTCTACAGTAGTCTTGTCAGCCTTTTTCTTCAACTCGGCGTTCAAGTCTGTCAATTCAGCCTTCTGCTTAGCGATAGCATCAGCAAGAGAAATGCTAGTGTTGTAAGCACTGTCGCTTTCGTGATCTGTACAAGATACGAAAGTGCTAGCTCCACCCACCAAGAGGGCAGAGAAGAGCAAAATACTAGTTAATTGTCTTTTCATTTTTTATAAAAAATTTAATTAAACTTATGTTGTCTAACTCATTATATTGAAGAAAGATTCGGCTCGACGATGCAGCCCGTGTATGTTGTTGACTTAGGTCTTGCCGTCACTCTCCTACTTTACTCATTCTTAGTTTCCAATTTTATCGTTACCAAAATGTATATATACCGCTGCAAAGGTAAAGCTTTTTTTTGAATTAGAATATTTTTGCCCCATTATTTTTAGCAAAAAGCCTTATTTTTTAAATATTTTAAGCATTCTTTCCCCTTTTCTCCTCCTTTTCTCCCCCTTTTTACCGCAATGATAACGTTCACGCGAAAATATCCTTGTCAATCAGCTTGACCTACATCAATCACCCAAGCAAAAAGACACTTCAGTTGTCTAACAAATAAAGAAAAGAAGAGGAAAAGAAAGAGAGACTCGATGACACTTATGACACTTATGACACTTGTTTTCTAAAAAAATCCTACGCGCGGGCGGGCGGGCAGGAAAAATTTCTCCAATCAGCCTCCCGCCCGCCTACGCGAGAGATTTTTTAAGAAAATGCTGTCATCAGTGTCACTCTGTCATTCCGGGACAAGTCGCCTTAGCACCATAAGTATCTTACTTAGACCTCGTAAGCAAGTCACTTAGCACCCGTAAATAAGTCACTTAGCACCCGTAAGCAAGTCACTTACCGAGCACAAAAAAGGGAGGCTTACCTCGTCACAAGGTTTACCTCCCTACACTTATAGTTAAAAATAACCGAATATTACTTGTTCAGGAACTTATCTACCTGAGCAGCAATCTTTCTACCGCTTGCCATGGCACGAACCACCAGAGAAGCTCCGCTGGCTGCATCACCAGCCACGAAGACATTCTCGGCAAACTCAGGCTGCTGTGGCTTCAGGAAGCCCATTGCCAGGAACACAGCCTCTGCCTTGATGATTTCCGGCTCGCCAGCCTCTACCATCAATGGGCGACCACCCTCTGGGTTTGGCTTCCAGTCGATAGGCTGAACCTTCACACCTGTCAGCTTGCCGTTCTTTCCCAGGAACTCCAGAGAGTTAATGTTCCAGCGACGGGTACAGCCTTCCTCATGACTGGAGGTGGTCTTCAGGGTGCGAGGCCAGTTTGGCCAAGGATTCTTAGGATCCTCAGGGCCTTCTACAGGCTTAGGCATAATCTCAATCTGGGTTACACTCTTGCAACCCTGGCGATGAGCGGTACCGATACAGTCGGAACCCGTATCACCACCACCGATCACCAATACATCCTTGCCCTTGCAGTTAACCAGCTCATCCTTGGAGAACTCCATACCGGCGAGGATACGGTTCTGCTGAGAAAGCAGTTCGAGGGCGAAGTAAACCCCCTTCAACTCTCTTCCAGGAATCTTCAGGTCGCGGGCTGTCGGCGTACCGGTAGATACCACATAGGCATCGAAACCTTCCGGCAACTTGGTAACGTCAATCTGCTGATTGTATCTGAACTCGATGCCCTCCTCTTCGAGAAGACGGAGACGGCGGTCGATGATGCTCTTGTTGAGCTTGAAGTTAGGAATACCGTAACGCAACAGACCACCGGCATTCTCACGTGCCTCGAAGACCGTTACCTTATATCCCTTGTGGTTCAACTGGTTGGCAGCAACCAGTCCTGCAGGACCGGCACCGATGACAGCCACCGTCTTGCCATTACGCTCCGGAATCTCAACATGAACATAGTCCTCAGAGAAGGCATGCTCCACGATGGCACACTCATCCTCACGGTTGGTGGTTGGCTCATGATCCATGAGATTCAATACACATGCCTTCTCACAGAGTGCAGGACAGATGCGTCCTGTGAACTCCGGGAAGTCGTTGGTGGAATTGAGGAGACGGTAAGCCAACTCCCAGTCGCCCTTGTAGAGGGCATCGTTCCACTCCGGTGCCTTGTTGCCCAGCGGACAAGCCCAATGGCAGAAAGGCACACCACAATCCATGCAACGGGAAGCCTGCTGTCGGCGGTCGTTGCTATTCAATGTCTGTTCTACCTCGCTGAAGTCGAGGATTCTATCGTGAATTGGTCTATAACCTGCTTCCTTGCGAGGTATAGTCAAAAATGCTTTTGGATTTCCCATCTTTTTTCTAATTTTAAAATTAGTAATCTCGCTGCATATCCGCAATCTTCTGCTGCAACTTCTTTACCTGCTCCTCCTGGAGAACTCGCTTGTACTCGATTGGCACTACCTGGATGAAATCCTCTACGTAGTGGTTCCAGTCATCGAGCATGGTACGGGCAAGCTTACTGCCGGTGTAGAGATAATGCTGACGGATCAACTCGTGCAACTCCTTGCGATAGGTGCTGTCCTCCACGAGGTTGATCTCCACCATATCCATGTTACAGAAGTAATCGAAGTTGTGGTTCTTATCCCATACATAGGCAACACCACCACTCATACCAGCGGCGAAGTTACGGCCGGTTTCACCGAGCACTACTACTCTACCGCCCGTCATATACTCGCAGCAGTGGTCGCCAGCACCCTCAATCACGGCGATGGCACCGGAGTTACGAACACCGAAGCGCTCACCTACCTTACCATTGATATACAACTCACCGCTTGTGGCACCATACAAGCCGGTGTTACCGGCGATGATGTTATCCTCGGCAGAGAAGTTGCTGCGGATAGGAGGAAGGATGGAAATACGACCTCCTGAAAGTCCCTTGGCGAAATAGTCATTGGTCTCACCTTCGAGCTTGAAATCTACTCCCTTGACCAGGAAGGCACCGAAGCTCTGACCTGCAGAACCCTTGAACTTCACGTTCACGGTCTTGTCTGGAAGACCAGCCTCACCATATTTCTTGGCAATCATACCGCTCAGCATCACACCGGCAGCACGGTCGGTATTCTTGATGGCGAAGTCGAGGTTCACCTCTTCCTGATTCTCGATGGCACGCTGGGCACCACGAATCAACTGCTGGTCGAGTACATTGTCGAGGTCATGAATCTGCTCGGTCGTATGATAGAGTGAGCAATGACCAGTCTCACGATGCAGCAAGCGAGAGAAGTCGAGCAAGTCTGCCTTCTCCTCGATGCTCTTAGCCACCTCTGGCTCTACGGCATCAGCACCCTCGACAGGAACAACCTCCTCATCCTTCTTGCGGACGATGAGCTCGGTATGACCGATGATATCGTTCAATGAGGTGTAACCCATCTCAGCCAGATACTCACGAACCTCCTCGGCGAGGAAGCGGAAGTAGTTGATAAGATACTTGTAGCTGCCACGGAAGTGCGCACGGAGCTTAGGATCCTGTGTGGCAACACCCATAGGACAGGTATTCAGGTTACACTTACGCATCATCACACAACCCAAGACGATGAGGGCAGCAGTACCGAAACTGAATTCCTCTGCACCGAGCAAAGCCATCAGGATGATGTCACGACCGCTCTTCAACTGACCATCCACCTGCAGGCGAACCTGACCACGAAGACCATTCTTCACCAGAGTCTGCTGGGTTTCAGAAAGTCCGATTTCAGGAGAGATACCTGCGAAACGCATACTGGATGCAGGGCTGGCACCTGTACCACCCTCAGCACCAGAGATAACGATGAGGTCTGCCTTCGCCTTAGCCACACCGGCAGCGATGGTACCCACACCACTCTCAGCTACCAGCTTGACAGAGATAGCCGCCTTAGGGTTCACATTCTTGAGGTCGAAGATGAGCTGAGCCAAATCCTCGATACTGTAGATATCGTGATGAGGTGGAGGAGAAATCAAGCTGATGCCAGGGATAGAGTGACGGGTCTTGGCGATGACCTCGTTGACCTTGAAGCCAGGCAACTGACCACCCTCACCCGGTTTAGCACCCTGTGCCACCTTGATCTGGATTTCCTCTGCATTTACCAAATATTCTGTTGTCACACCGAATCGACCGGAAGCCACCTGCTTGGTCTTGCTGGAGAGGCTGATGCCATCCTGTGTAGAATGGAATCGCTCGTTATCCTCACCACCTTCACCGGTATTGCTTCGAGCACCGAGGGCGTTCATGGCGAGTGCCATTGCCTCGTGAGCCTCCTTGGAGAGGGCACCGAAACTCATCGCACCGGTAACGAAGTGCTTCACGATTTCCTCTACCGGCTCCACCTTATCGATAGAGATAGGGTTCTTGCGGAAGCTGAAGAAGTCGCGGATGAAGATAGGCTCCTGCTTATCGTCAACGAGATGTGTATATTTCTTGAAGAGATCGTAATCGCCCTTGCGTGTTGCGAGCTGCAGGGTGGCGATGGTCTCTGGGTTCCAAGCGTGCTTGATACCATCCTTGCGGTAGTGGAACTGTCCCATACTAGGCAGGAAGTCGAGCTTCTTGGTCTCGAATGCCTTGTCGTGCAGGCGGATGGCATCACGGGCGATGGTCTCAAGTCCGATACCGCCGATGGTGCTCACCTCTGTTCCGAAGTAGCTCTTCAGGAGGCTCTCGCTCAAACCGATGCTCTCGAAGATCTTGGCACCACGATAGCTTCGGATGGTAGAGATACCCATCTTAGCCATAATCTTGAACAAGCCCTTCTTCACAGCCTTGATGTAGTTCTGTTCGGCTGTATGGTAATCCTCCTGAATCTTTCCCTTCTTTACCAGGTCGTCGAGGATGGCGTATGTCAAATATGGACAGAGGGCTGATGCACCGTAACCCAGCAAGAGGGCTGCATGCATTACCTCACGAATCTCACCGCTCTCAACGATGAGGGCAGTCTGCACACGCTTGCCGGCATCAATCAGATAATGATGTACGGCGCTTACGGCGAGCAATGATGGGATGGCGGCATGGGTCTCATCCACGCCACGGTCGCTCAAGATGATGTAGTTGTAACCGTCATCCACGCTCTGTGCTGCCTGCTTGCAGAGTTCATCCAGAGCCTCATGCAGTCCTTCTTCGCCCTTGGCGGTTTCGAAGAGCATGTGGAGTTTTACTGTATTGAATCCCTTGTAGCGGATATTCTGAAGGATATCCAGCTGGGTATTGGTCAGGATAGGATGTGGCAGACGAACCATCTTGCAGTTGCTTTCGTCCGGGTTCAGGATTCCGGAACCCACTCTACCGATATACTCGGTAAGACTCATCACGAGGTTCTCACGGATGGAGTCGATGGCAGGGTTGGTAACCTGAGCAAACTGCTGACGGAAGTAGTTGAAGAAGATCTGTGGCTGGTCGGAAAGTACGGCAAGCGGAGTATCATTACCCATGGATGCAGTAGGCTCCTGACCCTTGGTAGCCATTGGGATGATGGTACCGTCGATGTCTTCCTCACCAAAACCGAACTCCAATTCCTTGCGAGTGAGGTTTTCCACACCGTTTTCCACTTTTCGTCCGCTGCGCAGCTTTTCCAGTTCAATACGGTTGGTGTTCAGCCACTGGCGGTAAGGATGCTGCTCAGCCAGGCGCTCCTTGATTTCGCCATCATAGTAAATCTTGCCTTCCTGGGTATCAATCAGGAGAATCTTACCCGGCTGCAAGCGTCCCTTCTCGGCAATCTCAGTTGGGTCGAAATCCATCACACCTACCTCAGAAGCCACAACCATCATATCGTTCTTGGTGATGGTATAGCGTGCAGGGCGCAGACCGTTTCTATCGAGCATACCACCGGCATAGCGGCCATCGCTGAAGAGCAGGGCGGCAGGACCATCCCATGGCTCCATCAGGATAGAGTGATACTCATAGAAAGCCTTCAGATCCTCAGAGATAGGGTTCTTGTCGTTGAAGCTCTCTGGCACCATGACAGCCATGGCGTGAGGCAATGACAGACCGCTCATCACGAAGAACTCGAATACATTGTCGAGACTTGCCGAGTCACTCATATCAGGCTGAACGATAGGAGAAATCTCACGGATATCGCCCAGAGCCTCACTGCTCAACACACTCTCACGAGCCTTCATCCAGGCACGGTTACCACGGATGGTGTTGATCTCACCATTGTGGGCAAGGAGACGGAATGGCTGAGCCAGACTCCATGTTGGGAAGGTGTTGGTAGAGAAGCGGGAGTGAACCAGAGCCAGACCACTTGTAAAATAATTATTAGTCAAGTCAGGATAGTACTGACGCAGCTGAAGGCTGCTCAACATACCCTTATATACGATGTTCGAATTAGACAACGAACAGATATAGAAATCAGGATCGCTGACACGTTTCTCGATGCGCTTGCGGATGAGATAGAGGATGCGCTCAAAGACAGGCACCTTATCATCTGTCACACCTGTAATGAACACCTGTTTGATGGCAGGTTCATTGCTCAATGCAGCCTCACCCAGACAGTCTGGATTGGTAGGTACATTGCGGAGATGCATCAACTGAAGTCCCTCACGTTCAATCTCTTCAATCATGATAGAGAGGATATCCTGCTGTTTCTTCTCATCCTTAGGCAAGAAGACAAGACCTGTACCATATTTTCCCTTTTCCGGTACAGGGATACCCTGAAGAAGAATAAACTCATGTGGAATCTGGAGCATGATACCGGCACCATCACCCGTCTTGTTATCGGCACCCTCAGCACCACGATGGCGCATGTTTTCGAGGACCTTCAAGGCGTTATCGACCAGCTCATGACTCTTGTTACCGTGGATATTCACCACCATACCTACGCCACACGCATCGTGCTCATAGGCTGAACTGTACAATCCTTTTTCCATTTCTTGTTCGTTTTATATCGGTTATTTCTAACTATTTTATTATTGATATGCTTGCTCATGAACTCCCGCTACGGCTCTGCCGCTAGGGTCGTTCTGGTTCTTGAAAGAGGCATCCCACGCCAGGGCTTCGGCTGTAGAGCAGGCTACGCTTGGCACACTAGGTACGCTCTTGGCAGCGCTGTCGCTTGGGAAATGCTCGGCGAAGATAGAGCGATAATAATACTCTTCCTTGTTCTGAGGAGGATTGATAGGGAATCGCTCGGCAGCATGCGCCATCTGTTCGTCGCTGACGGCTGATGCGGTAATCTGCTTCAGGGTATCAATCCATGAATAGCCTACTCCATCGGAGAACTGCTCCTTCTGTCGCCATGCCACTTCCTCCGGAAGCAGATCGGCGAAAGCCTCACGAACCACCTTCTTCTCGATGGTCTTGTCCGGACACATCTTCAAAACCGGGTTCATACCCATGGCTACATCCAGGAACTCCTTGTCGAGGAAAGGAACACGGCCCTCGATGCCCCATGCAGCCAGACTCTTGTTGGCTCTCAGGCAATCGTAGAGGTAGAGTTTGCCGAGCTTGCGCACGGTTTCCTCATGGAAAGCCTTGGCATCCGGTG
>ERZ1031746.552-NODE-552-length-13254-cov-21.116221_pt1 | contig 13254 bp, 9 predicted proteins | sample MGYA00518171_ERZ1031746 | MGnify/ENA primary metagenome ERZ1031746 (study PRJEB33719, sample SAMN04261238) | wastewater metagenome | biome: rural village; feature: human; material: feces | host: Homo sapiens | place: El Salvador | collected 2013-01-07 ...
GTGTAGCCGAACGTCTTACCGGACTGCCTTACGAGCGTTGCTGGCGGTAGCCTACACTGAGAAACAGCCTACACTGAGAAACCATGAGCAAGCACCACCATCGCGACCGTAGCTGGGCCCCGGCACCTGAAGCATTGCCGGACGACGCCCAGACCATCGACAACCACACTCACGTGGCCTCCGTAATCCCTTTCGCGCGCGCTATGAGCCATGAGGCGCAGGAGAAGGGGCAGCCCGAAGTCCCGGTGTACGACGTCGACCAATTGCTGGCGCAGGCGCAATCTGTCGGCATTGGGGGTATCATCGACTGCGGTTGCGAGCTGCCGCACCTGATGACCGCCGTCCAGATGGCCCTCGATCATCCAGGTAACGTGCACGCGGCGCTCGCAATACACCCCAATGAGTCCGTGCTCCACGGGCATCACGGTGTGCCGGGGCCGGATGGTCTGCCCCTCAAATACAAGCCTTACCATGACACGTCTTTCGAGGACGCGCTCGCCGAAGTACATCGCCTCGCCACCACATACCCCGAGCAAGTGGTGGCTATCGGCGAGACCGGCATGGACCTCTTCCGCACCGGCGAAGGTGCCAAGGAACTGCAGCGTGAGGCCTTCCGCGCGCATATCGCCCTAGCCAAGGAACTGGGCCTGCCCATGCAGATTCACGACCGCGACTCCCATCGCGAGGTCATCGAAACCCTGCTGGCCGACGGCGCGCCCGAACGCACCGTATTCCACTCGTATTCCGGCGACCGTGAGATGGCCGAGATCGCGCGCGAACATGGCTGGTATCTGAGCTTCTCCGGCACCGTGAGCTACAAAGGCAATGACGGTATCCGCGAATCGCTACGGATTGTGGGTCTGGGCCATGCGATGGTCGAAACCGACGCGCCGTATCTGACGCCCATGCCGTACCGTGGCCGCACCAACGCGCCGTACATGATCCCCTACACCTTGCGGGCCATGGCCGATACGCTCGACCTGTCCATCGCGGATGTGGCGCGCGGCACCCGCGATACCGCCCGCGCCGTATACGGACTGTGAGGGCCGGGTGTGCGGCCGTCGCGGCGCGTGTAGAGACGATGTGTTGACTTGTAAAATTTGTCAGAATTGTGAACGAGGTCTACCATGATGTACCTGACATAAGCGAGGGGGATGATCTCCACCTCAATGGAGGACTGAACGTATGGCTGAGTCGAACCAAAGGACCGCACGCGCCCAAGAAGCCTCAAAGGCCCAGAAAGCCCAGGCTGGCGCCGCCAAAGCCAAGGCCCGACAGGAAGAAGAAGCACTGCTGAGGGCCGACACCTTTACCAACGCTCCCAAGGTGTCCCGCCGCACTCTCACCAAGGAGGAGCGCGCGGCACTCGCCAAGCAGAGGGAAGCCGAAACCAAGGAAGCCGAGAAAATCGCCAGCGCATGGTCGAAAGGCGGCCTCGGCCGATGGTGGGCCCGCTTGCAATCCAGTCCAGACAAGGTTACCTGGGGCATGGCGATTGTGGCGCTCGGCGTGGTGTACGGCGACATCGGCACCTCGCCCCTCTACACCGCGCAGACCTTCCTTGCCGGTCAGGGAGGGCTTGGCAGCGTAAACCGAGAGGCCGTGCTCGGCATGCTGTCGCTGGTCTTCTGGTCGATTACACTAATCACTACCGTCAAATATGTGCTCATCGCCATGCGCATCGACAACAATGGCGAAGGCGGCATCTTCGCACTGTACTCGTTGATTCGCAAGTACGGCGCATGGCTCGCGATTCCCGCCATGCTCGGCGGCGCGGCATTCCTCGCGGATTCGGTACTTACTCCGGCGGTTTCCATCAGTTCCGCAGTCGAAGGCTTGCAGACCCTGCCGCCATTGGAAGGGTTGTTCGACGAAAACCCAAGCCTGACCCTGATGATTACCGTCGTGATCATCGTGATTCTCTTCTCCGTGCAGTCGCGCGGCACCGAACGCATCGGCAAAGTATTCGGCTCGATGGTGCTGGTCTGGTTCAGCTTCCTCGCCATCGTGGGCGTCACGAATCTCTCTAACGACTGGTCTGTGTTCGCGGCCCTGAACCCGGTGTACGGCATCAAATTCCTGTTCAGCCCGGACAATGCTGCCGGCATCGCCCTTATGGGCACTGTGTTCCTCTCGACCACCGGTGCCGAGGCGCTGTACTCCGACATGGGCCACGTGGGGCGCGGCAACATCTACTTCACCTGGCCATTCATCAAGGTTGCGCTGGTGCTCAACTACTTCGGCCAAGGCGCGTGGATGCTGGCCAATAGCGATAACCAGCAATACACCGCGATGAAGTCGCTCAACCCGTTCTTCCAGATGATGACCCCGAACGTGCGGTACCTGGCCGTGATCCTGTCCGTCACGGCCGGCGTGATCGCCTCCCAGGCCCTGATCACGGGCGCGTTCACCATGGTTTCCGAGGCCACCCGCCTCAACTGGATGCCCCATCTGCAGGTGCGTTACCCGGCCCGTACGCGCGGCCAGCTGTACATTCCGGTGGTCAACGGCGTGTTGTGCGTGGCCACGCTCGCCGTGCTCGCCATCTTCAAGGATTCCGAGCATATCTCCGCCGCGTACGGCCTGGCGTTGACCATTACGATGATTACCACCACTGTGCTGCTCGGCGTGCACATCTGGCATTCCGGCAAGCGGGTCGGTGCCATCGTGTTCACCGTGCTGTTCTTGGCGATTCAGGCTATGTTCTTCATCGCGTCTATGGCCAAATTCCTGCATGGTGGTTGGTTCACCATGTTGCTGACCGCCGCGATTCTGTTCGTCATGTACACGTGGAATGAGGGCACCAAGCTCGAACGTGCGCAACGCCGTCACATGCGGCCCAACGACTTCCTACCCGCGCTCGATAAGCTGCACAGTGATTTCCGCATCCCGTATTTTGCGGACAACATCGTGTACCTGACCTCCGACTCGGAAACCAAGCGACTCGACACGGACATCTTCTTCTCCATCTTCGCCGACCACCCCAAGCGTGCCCGCGCTTGGTGGGCAGTCAGCGTGGAAACCACCGACGAGCCGTTCACCCGTGAATACTCGGTGGAGAACTTCGGCACGAACTACATCTACCGCGTGCGCTTCCGTTTGGGATTCAAGGTTTCGCAGTCCATCCCTGCGTACATCCACCAAATCATGCACGACCTGTCCAAAACCGGCGAACTGCCTAAGCAAAAGTCGATTTACCCCAAGGTCGATGCCGATCCGGACATTGGCACCATCCGTTACGTGCTGATTCACAAGGCCCTGATGCCGGAATCCAAGGTTTCCGCACGCGGTGCCCTGTCGTTGCAAGCCAAGTACGCAATCCGCCGCATGGCCGGCTCGCCGGTTAAGTGGTTCGGTCTGGCACCTTACAACCCGCTGGTCGAGGTGCAGCCGCTGTTCGTCTCCACCCGCCGCCCACCGCGTCTGAAGCGCACCGATACGGCCAAGACCATCCCGACGCCCACGCCGACTCGTGCAGTGGCCGACCCGGCCGCCGTCCCCGACCCGATGGACACCACGTCCGGGCTCGGGCGATTGGTACAGGAGCTCGATGCCGCCGTATCGGCCGAGGAGCGGAAGATCGCTGAGACCGCTGCCGCCGCTGCGGTCGCTGAGCAGGGCGATAAGGGCAAGGCCAAGAACGGCAAACCCGCCGCCAAGCCTCAGCGCTCCGCCAAACAGAAGCGATAACATACCGGTTTGCAGCGGCGCTGATGCGCTCTATAAAGAATGCCTATAACAGTCGCCGCACGTCGCCACACGGTTTCGGTAAGTTGAAATGCCATGTGCAGATTACTGGGATACGCGACGGCAGGCTTCAACCTGAGCCTCAACGCGGTGTTGGGTCGGGACAATGTCGGCGATTTCCGCGAACTGTCTGAAATCCACAATGATGGCTGGGGTGTAGCCCAGCTTTCCGATCCCGCCGAAGCACCGCACGTGCGCGACGGTGGCGCACCCACTCCGGAAACCGGTACCCGAATCTACAAGTCGACCATCGCGGCCCGTCATGACAGCACGTTTGAGGCGCTGGCCGACGAACCGTCTCGCGGTGCCATCTGGCACCTGCGCTTGGCAAGTTCCAATCTGCCGCTCATCATGGAGAACCAGCACCCGTTCTATGCGAACGGCCTGAGCTTCATCCACAACGGCGATATCTCGGACGCCAATGGCCGCAACATCGTCACCAACCGTTCATACCCGGTGAACCACAGCGTGTTCCTCTCCACCGGCGGCCGTTCCGACTCCGCTATCTTCTTCGCGGTGATTCTGGAATACATCGGCTTCGGTTTCCCGCTCGACGAGGCCGTGGCCCAGGCCGTGCGCGAACTGCGCCAAGCCTACCCGAAGTCCAGCTACAACTGCATGATTCAGTCCGAGGACCAGCTCATCGCCCTGTGCGCCGCCGGTCGTGAGAAGACCAGCCCGCGCATCGTGGAAATCTACGATGAGTATGGCCGTGGCGAGCAGGCCGCCGACTACCGTGTGATGCGCTACCGTGAGCTGCGCGACGACAACGGCGACTCCGCCGGTGTGGTGGTCTCCTCTTCCGGCTATGAGCAGGAAGGCTGGAACGTGCTGGAGAACGACCAGATGATCATCGCCTCCAACCGCAACGGCACCTACCGTCTCCGTTCCATCTGAAATAGCTTCATAAGCCGTCTCTGACGAGGGGGCCTTGAGCCTCAAATCATCCGCATCCCATACTTCTCCGCCAACGCCGGAATATCCGGCATGCCATACTTGGCCACCAGATCCAGCCATCGCTGTTTGTTCTCTCCGCCGAATCGCTCGGCTCGGGCCGTATACGCCTCGACCTGCAGGAACTTCGGCGGCACTGACTTGCTATGGAACTTGTCGGCGTACATCACCACTTCCTGCTCGAGATTCATCGGCACATAGTCGGCTGGTGGCAATGGCAGCTCCTGGCGCACCACATCCTCGCGCGTAAGTCCCACGCCGGTATGGTTGCGACAGAACTGGGCGATGGACTCGTCCACGCCCTCGTCGAGCAGATACTCGTAGCCCTTAAGACCGTGCAGAATGTAGCGTTTCTTGCTGAATTTGAGCGGTTCGCCGTCAGAGCCGTCATGCTTGAACACGCGGTAGGTGCCGATGTCATGCAGCAGTCCGCCGATGAGTACCAAATGCTCGTCGAGCAGACGCGGCGGCACATGACCGCCGGTGACGCCTGCGGTGGGCGGTACCTCCGCGTCCTTCGGTAATGTGCAGCGGCGCGTAAACAGCGTGTTCTGCCGGCGCACGATCTGGCAGCCGATGGTCGCCACAATCACGCAATGCGTGTGCACCAGCTCGTAGGCCGCCTTGGACGGCGCGATTTTGCGGTGCAATTCGTCGATCTGCTCCAGTGTGGGAATATATCCGGTCATGATTATCAGGTTTCGCCTCGTACGGTCAGATTTATCCTCAGATTAGCGCGGCAATGAGCCGCAGCAGGATTGTCAGGAGCTGATTCGGACATCTCGACATGCCTATCTCCGTTTCAAGGGGCTGATTCGGCATCCTCCTGAGGTCTACTTCCGTTTCAAGGGGCTGGTGCCCAAGTATACGCGGCGTAAAAACGGCGGAATGACGTTGGCATGAAGCCGTTTATACTCGGGGTTTGGCGGATGACCAGCCCCTTGAAACGGAAGTAGACCTCCCGGAACACGCAAATCAGCCCCTCGAAATCGAAAAAGCTCACGATGTTTGGTATGTATCCGAACATCGTGAGCTTCAAGAGCCTGTGCTGGTGTGTCTGGTGTGTATTGCTGCCGGACAGATCAGATCTTGAAGAGTGTGTCGGCTGCTTCGGCGATCTCGCGTGACGCAGTGAGCACGATAACGCAATGCTTCGGGTCACCGGTGTGTGCCAGCTTGGCCAGCGCGGCGAACACGGTCACCTCGTCATCCGCGTTCAGCCCTCGTGTCGGCTCGTCGAGGATTAGCACTTCGGCCTCGGTGCTGATTGCACGGGCGATGGCCACCAAACGCTGCTGCACCAAAGGCAACGTGCCGACGGCCACGCCGCTGGTGGCCTCGGAGAAGCCGACCTTGGCCAGCAGTTCGCGGGCGATCACCGGCTTGGGCTTCAGGAAGTTGCGGTTGGACGCATTCATGGCGTACAGCACGTTTTGTTCGGCGTCGAGATTCGGTTGCACGGCGTGCAGCTGCGGTACGATGCCCAGACGGTGGCCGCGTAGTTCCACGGGCTCGAGCTCAACAATGTTGGCGCTCTTGTTCATCACCGTGCCAGACGCCGGTGTGGTCAAACCGCTCATCACGCCCATCAGCGCGCGACGCTTGGCGTCGGCGGTGATGCCCGAATCGGGGTCGTCGCTGATCAGCAGCGCGTATGCGTGCCCGGAATAGCAGGAGAAATTCGCGTCATCGAGGATGTTGACCTTGCCCTTGGGGCCGGCGACCGTCACCTTGTTCAGGGCAAAGGTCGGGTAGGTCTTGAGCAGAATGTCGTCGGAACCGCCGCCCACCAACACGCGATCGATACGCGAGGCCAGCGTCATGGTGGGATCGGTCGCTTTGCCCTGAGGCTCCGCATGCTCGGCCAATGCGTCTTTGTGATCGGTTTTGGCCAGTCGGAGTGTTTCGTTGACGCGGGCGGCATTGCGCTCGGTCACTTCGGCGGATGCGTTGGCCGAAGCGATGGCGTCTGCTTCGGCCTCGCTGGTCTCGTCGGTTTCGTCGGTTGCTCCGGTTTCGGCAGATGCCAGTGCGCTGTAAATACCATCGTCAACAGTGCCTTCGTCATCAACGTCATCGAAGGTCACGCTGAACTGCACGGAGCCAGCTGGAACGGATTCAATGGCGTCGTTCGTCTCAGTCTCAGAAGTCACTTCGTCAGCCGTTGCGTCAGTGGTCTTCTCGAGTTCCTGATCGTTGTTCTTGTCGCTCATGCCTGTGCCTCCGCATCGTCGGTTGTGGTGGTCGTCTTATTGGCCTCGCCAGCATCATGAGCGGTGGCCTCAGCAGCTTCATCGGTCTCAGCAGCGCCAGTGGTTTCGGCCGTTTCAATCGCCTCAGTCTCGCTCACGGTGCCCCAGTCGCCATCGGCGGCGAACAGCTTGTTCGCGCTGAAGAACGCAAGGCGCAGGGCGGCAAGAATCGCCAGGATCAGGATTGAACCCAGTCCATACCAGACCATGGTCCAAATCAGGTCCGATGTCACCGGGATGGCATGGCCGGATGCCAGAGCAGGTCCGATCGGCTTGGCGGCGAACGCGCCTCCGACCAGACCGATTACGTAGAAGGGCAGGGTGACGATGAACACTTCCAGCATGAACTGCCATCCCAAACGCCCGCGAGTGACGCCGGACACCAGTGCCATGCCGATCTCGTCGTCACGCTTGGGCTCCCACACGCCTGACAGCACGAGGATGAGCAACAGCACGCCGCCCACGCCGGCCAGTATGGCCGTATAGGTCCTCGCCCGCGAGGCCAGCTTGTCCAACGGCTTCAGCGAGGCGGTGTAGGCCTCCAGCGAGGGGGAGGACACGGCGTAACCCTTGGCGGGCAGCTTGGCCTTCTTGAGGTTGGCGACCAAGGCCCGGTATGTGGCGGGGCTGTTGACGTCAAACGTCACGTCCAGGTCGGGCACTTTCCAGCCGGGGGTGTTCTGGTCGACGCTTTGCGGGTCGAGTCCGGCCTTGGAGAAGGCCGGATAGGCGGTGAAGATCGCGTTCTCGCGGTTGCGGGCGGCCGTCACCGGATTGTCGACGGTGGATCCGGACGTGTACCGGTAGATGCCGCGCACCTTGAGTTCGGCCGTGGTCGAGGGATCCGAGGCGGTCGCCACCTTGAACGTGTCGCCCACCTTCAGGCCGTTGGCGGAGGCGAACGCCTTCGACACCAGTGCGCTGGTGGCGTCCGGGTTGGAGGACTGGGTGTCGTAGGTCAGGTTCTTGCCGTCCACGATGGCGTAGGCGCCGAGGTCGCTGGCCGTGGCGGCGTCCTTGGTCCAGAACGCCCGCCAGATGAGCCGTCCGCCGGTCGCATCGTCTCCGGCCGTGCCCAGCGAACCGCCGTCGAGGGCCTTCAGGTCGCCGTTCACGCGCGCCGGCGCGGTCTCGGTGAACGTGAAGTTCAGCGAGCTGACGGCCGACTGGATGAGCGCGGCGTACTCGTTGTAGGTGGACCACGTCATGTAATGCCTGGTGGAGGACTGATCGGTAGCGGAGACCTTCTTCCACGTAGCCGCAGTCGGGCGAATGGCCAACGTGGCCTTCTGCTGATCGTACGCGGTGGTGTGTGCGTTGGTATCTTCCTGAATGATGGCCAGTCCGGCGACTGTGCCGAAGGTGACCGCCAAGGTGATGAACGCGGTCAGGGCCGTACGTCCTTTAGAACGTGTCAGGGCCCGCCAGGCGTTGCTGAGGACGAACATGTAATTACCTCTCCCGTTCTCCTAAGCCGAACAGATCAATACGGCTTTAACTATTGTTGCGTTTAGTGACCGTTTTCTTGCGCAATACTGTTATACCCCTCAATGAAGTCTGAGAACATTCTGACAGCGATGTGGTGGTCATGAGGGGATTTGCACCCGGTATGGGATAAACCCTCGGTCTATTTCGGTGGCATCGGTACACTGGCATGAGATATGCGTGGCGTCACGTGTGCTCCGGCATGTCTGCGATTCCGGATTCGCCCGGAGTCCGGCATCCGGAAGCGTGGCCTTGCGCCGTTGGATAAGAGTATGAGCCGAGCAGATTTTCGGGTAGGATAAGTATGCGATTCACTTCAGGGCATTCGAGCCATAAGGCTGTGGGGCGTAGGAGAAGCCGCCATGCCGATAACGGGAAATCCAATCGCTCCGCATCTACGAATAGCGCTGCAAATCAGCAGACGGGTCCCGTAAGCCTGAAGACTCCCCAGCACGTGGGTGGCAACGGCCGTTCGCTGGTCAGCCGTACACCGATATGGGCGCGAGTGGTGGTTGTACTGCTGCTGACGTTGCTGGCCAGCGTCACCTGTGTGGGCACGCTCTACGCGGCATCCGTCTCGAGAATGGCCACGGATGCGCAGCGTGTGCTGACATCCGCCGAAGGTCTGGCCAATTCGGCACTTGGCTGCGGCAGCGATAAGAGTCTGTCGGACATCTCCCAAGAGTTGGTCAATGCCACCAATGATCTCAACGAGGAGCTGAACGGCCCGCAGTGGGACTTCTTCCGCGACCATTCGCGATTTGGCAGCGACATCACCGCTGCCCGCGAAATGCTGGCTTCCGTGGATACGCTGGTCAACGGTCCGTTCACTGATCTGCTGAACCTGTCCAAACGATTGCAGGGCTTCTCCCTGAAGAATGGCTCGGTGGACGTCAGCGCCCTGATGGATATGCCGGATATCGTCAAGCAGGCGCATAAGGATATCTCGCAGCAGCTCACCAAGCTCAACAAGGTGCCGACTCCGAGCGTCGCCAAGGTGGCCACCGTGCTCGAATCCGAAAAGGCTGCGCTCAAGACCGTGGATTCGATGCTCAGCGAATACGATGGCCTCATTAACTTGCTACCGCAGCTGCTTGGCGAGGACGGCAAGCGCACGTATTTGGTGATGGTGCAGAACCCGGCCGAGCTGCGTTCGGCGGGCGGCATGGTGGGCACCATCGCCGCAATCACGGCAGATAAGGGCACGATTACCATCGGTGATTTCGCCACCACTTCTGGTTGGGACATTCCTGAGAAGCCAATGGATGCTACGGTGCTGAAGGAGCGCCAGGTATTTGGCGACACTTTTGACCAGTACCCGGCCACCACGACCATCGACCCCGAATTCCAGCGTGTGGCACAGATGAACAAATACATGTGGCTGAATCAGAAAGGCAACGAAGACAAGAACGTAGCGGGTGTATTGTCATTCGATCCCGTATTCCTCCAGGCATTGCTGGGAGCCACAGGCAAGGTCAAGCTTTCGGACGGCCGAGTGCTGGATGGCACCACCACGGTGCCGTTCTTCGCTTCAGACCTGTACACGGATTACCCGGACTTCGAGCAGCAGAACAACTTCGTTTCCGAAGCGGCTCAAGCAATTATGAACCACGTGCTTGGCAACGCGAATGCCTCTACCGCATCCCCGCTGTTGAAGGCAATCAGAGATACCAGCGCTAGCGGTCATTTCAAGCTATGGATGGCTGATCCGGATGAGCAGGAGGCGCTGATTGCCACCGGACTTATCGACGATAAGGCCAGTGGTGAGCTGTCTGCTGACAGTCAGGTGCCTGAAACCGGTATCTATCTTTCGGAGCTGCAGCAAGGCAAGCAGGATTGGTATCTGAAGACCTCCACCACGGTCACAAAGACTTGCGGTGACGTCTCGGCCAGCCAGAACGCCCTGTATTCTGGCGTGCTGGATAAGCGCATCACGACAGCCGTGCGTAACACGCAGCTGGGTCAGTTTACGGAAGATCAGCTCGGCGACGAATACACGGTCACCTTCACCATGAAGAACACGCTGACTAAGGCTAAGGCCGAATCGTTGCCTGATTTCGTTAATGGCGGCTCGGAGAATCCAGTGCTCGGAGGCATGTTGTACCGCGTGGTGCTTACCGCCCCGTACGGTGGCGAAATCACCGCTGTGCAGGCTGATATAGATTCATGGGATACCAACACCGCGAGCCTGTATGACCGTCAGTACATTATGTTCAACCAGCAGTGGATCGAGCCCGGAAAAGAATTGACGATTGCTTATACCGTTCGGGTCAGCAGCGATGCCACACATCCACTGAACGTGGTAACCACGCCGGTGGTGAATGCGGATGGCATCGAGACGGGCTCCAACGGCAAGGTGACTGATGAGTGCTCGGCGGATAAGAGCAGTACGGACGGCGCCGATGGTGCGAACGGCGGCGATGGTGCGAACGGCGGCAAGAACGACGCGCATAAGGGCGCGTCCTCCGATCCCTCGGCCGGCCTGGACACCTTGGACAATCTGAAGAGCCAGATCAGCTGCCCGGTCGATCTGAAGTCCCTGGCGGGATCCATGTGATGACCATGCCCGATTCCGTTTCCGACGCCGCCGGTACGACCGGTACAACCGGTGCGGCCGGTGTCGCCGGCCGGCCGCGCGACGTGAACTACGATCTGTTGCGCGTGGTGGCGATGTGCCTGGTCATCGGCGTCCACGTGATCAACAACTACATGCCCGTCAAGATGGCTCTCACCGGCGGCGCGGAAACGGTGCGGTTCGTGCTGTTCGCGTTGTTCATGGTCTGCAATCCGCTGTTCATCATGGTGTCCGGCCGGTTCAACCTGACGTGCGACGCCGCGCAAGGCGCCGGGCGGAATGACGCATGCGGCCCGGACCGCGGTGTGCGGCCACGCCCCAATGGTCTCGCGCCGTACGTGCGCTACTACTACAAACGTTTTATCTCGCTGATTGTGCCGTATCTGCTGTATGCGGGCGGCATGGGATTCATCGCCTACCTGGTGATCGATCATCGTTCGGTTGGCGGCGCTGTGTCTGGAACGTTGTTCGATCTGTTCTCCGGGTATGACGATTCCGTCTATTGGTTCGTGTTCATGCTCGCCGGTTTCGTGCTGGCGACGCCGTTTCTGGCCGCGATGATGCGCGCGATAGGCCGGTCGGGTGCCTGGCTGCTGATCGGTCTGGCCGCCGCCGTGGCCGCCGCCGAGCAGATCTGCAATCTTGCCGGATACCCGTTGACGTTCCTGCAGTCGTTCCCTTGGCGGGGGCTGCTGGTCTACTATCTGCTCGGTTTCGTGCTGGAATACTATCCGCCGTCCACGCGGATGCGGTATGGTTTGTACGCGTCGGCGCCGTTCGCCCTGGCCTGGACCGTCGCCACGCCGTACCTGTTCGCCGGCCAGCAGATTCAGGTGGGCCGCACGCTCACGGTCTCCTTCGCGGTGGTGGTGGCCGCGGTGTTCCTGTTCTTCCGGTACGACGTGCATCCGGCGTCGGCGCGGCTGCGCAGGGCGATCACCTGGCTGGCAGGGTACTCCTACACGGTCTATCTGGTGCATTCGCCCCTGTCCAAGGTGCTGATCGGCCCGCGGATTCCCGCGCCCACGGACGGATGGTCGTACGCGGGCATCAGCGTGCTGATGTTCGCAGCCACGCTGCTCGCGGCGCTGCTATTTGCGGTGATTGCCGATACCGTGGTGCTTAAGCCTGTGCAGCGTCTGCTGCGGAAGGTACGTCTGTAGATTCGGATACGGCGCTATGCCACGGTATCAAAGCCAGGAATCCCAGCAGCAGAAGCGGAGTGAACGTGAATTTCGACATGCCCATCAGCACGCCTACGGTCATGAGCGCGGTCAATCGTCCGTTGCCGGCACGCGGATCGGCCATGCAGGAAAACAGCAGACACGCGAACAATAGGCACAGCGCCTGTGCCATGGAATCGGCCGAGACGGCGAACGAATAGCGGAAGATTAACGGCGGTGAGACCAAGAGTAAGGCCGTAGGCAAGCGCCAGCGGGGGAGTGCGGCCACGGCGGCGAACATACAGCCGGCGTACACCAGCAACATGATTATTTCCGCGAGTACGTATGTGGTGCCAGGGGTGAGCGTTGCGGTTGCTCCTATGGCAAAGGCGGCCAATTGCGGCAGATAGGCGGCGGGTGAATTGACCGCTGCATTGTTGTAGGGCGTGTCCACGCAGGTGGTGTTTGCGGTGCTGGTGCTGTTCGTGCTGCTGCCCGCTGCAGTGCTGCCCGTGCCGTACCGTTCAAGAAAATCGGCATTGACGGCAGCCGGATCGTAACCGTCGTAATGGTCGATGGAGAACCGGATCCAATCACGGCTCACGCACCCGCCCACATTGCCGCTGCCCGAATGCAGGATGCTGGTCGAGTCGACCGGCCGGGCCGGCACTCCCCGTTGACGATGCCGTCGATGCGATACGTGTGCGCCCATACGTCTGGAATATGCCCGGCAGACGTCACCGCAATCAGCACGAAACCCATTGCCAAGATCACTGCAGCAGCCAAGGCCGGCATCAGGCGGTTCAGCCGCTTCCATGCAGCGCTCGCCGCCACTCGTGAGAACATGGTCAAAGGAGTAGAAACAGCATCAGAGGCATCGGAAGCATCAGACATGTGTCCCGCTATATATGAGGTGTTGGTGGTAGTAGTGATGCATAAAAGAAATCTGTTCGCACTGAAGTCACAGGGGCAGGTTTAACTCCCAATGCCAAATAGTATAATGGCAGCTAAATGGAAAAATGCGGCCTTTCGCTGTTTGTGGTGGGTGGTTTGGGTGTGGGGTGATGCCGGTCGGGTG
>ERZ1031746.563-NODE-563-length-13135-cov-15.910933_pt1 | contig 13135 bp, 10 predicted proteins | sample MGYA00518171_ERZ1031746 | MGnify/ENA primary metagenome ERZ1031746 (study PRJEB33719, sample SAMN04261238) | wastewater metagenome | biome: rural village; feature: human; material: feces | host: Homo sapiens | place: El Salvador | collected 2013-01-07 ...
TGGATGGTGGCGTGAGGGAATTCCTCCTTCAGCTGAGTGATGAGATCCAGCAGGGCAGCCTTCTGTTCAAGGGTTCGGGTGTCCTTCGGCTTGCCATCCTTAGATAAGCCGCCGATGTAGCAGATGCCAATACTGATAGCATTGTGCCCCTTGCAGTGGGCACCGATTTCAGACAAAGAACGGCCTACGTGAATGTCGCCGTTGCGATAGATGACGAAATGATAACCGATCTTTCTGAAACCGCGTGCTCTGTGCCAGCGGTCGATGTCGGCAACCGTGTAGTCCTTATCTTCTTTGGTAGCACTACAATGAATGATGATTTCCTTGATAATACGCATATTGTTATGAATTAAATTTTAGAAAACATATACAGAACTCAGAGGGATTTCATTCAGCCCAATGTCCTGAATAATCAGCCTAATATCTTCACCTTTCCCTATAGCTCCTTCCAATACCTTATAGAAATCAAGGTAGCAATCTAATGAATGAAGCAACAGACCTGCAGGACCAGCTTTCCCGATAATGATGCTGCCATGTTTCAGCGTGAAAGCCCCATTGCCAGGCATGAAAAATGGGATGCGAGATGCAGTCTTTATGGGGCGGGCACCCTTCTTTCTAATCACAGGAACATTGATAAGCTCCTTATCAATCGGAGATTCCATCCATTTCTTCCTGTAATTTTTGTTAAACATGATTTTAACCTTGTATTCACCAGCAGGCAAATGGCGAGTAGGATGCTCCAATGTCCTATATACAAGCATTCCTTCTACGAGTATAGTGCCCATTAGCCCCCAGGGAGTACCAATTTGACGATAAATATTTATTTCCATAATTTAAAACTTTTGAAAGTGATATTCGGGGGAAATAAATCCCCCCGAAAACGATTTTGACCGAAAATGACCATGACCGAAAATGACCGGTTTCTATACCGAAGAATAGCAGTTATTGAGTTGTGTTAACTTTCTGATAACGCTTGTCTTTCATCATGATGACCAGTCCCTGTTTTCTCCAGTTCTTCAACATCTGCCTTGTAGATTCCCGGCTAGCACCTGTTCCTTTCACGGCAATGCTCTGCTGCACTGCCTGTTCGAATGTGAATGTAACGTCCAATCGCTCAAAGATAGAATCATTCTTTCCACGTTTGGACCGCTCTAAAGAAGCCTGTCCATTGTAGTTTTTGGAAGAAAAAGCATCCTCTATGCGCTGACGGAAGAAGTAGAGAGCATTCTCCAACTGATAGTCGGCTAAGGTGTCGAAAACAGAAAGCATCGCTGGTGTCTGCGTTCTTACGATCATCTCTTTCCACAAGTTGGGATGCTCCTTCAACTTCTTTTCCGCTCCATTCAATCCATGTTTATGAATCAATATCTCAGCCACTTTGCAGAGCATCAGGCAGGTCATCATCCTCATGGTGGTAGGACAGATACGGAAACGCTGGCGAGCTTTCACCTTGTCGTCATTCTTCATCGTTTCCAGTCTTATCAGCTCCAGCCATTCTCTACCTTTTTCCTCCAACTTGGGCAACTCCACTTCTCCGTTCATCAGCGGCAGCAGATGGGCTATCTGGATGATGCGTTCCTTCTGTCGATCTTTCAGAACATAGAGATTTTCCGTGAGCGGTGTGAAGGTATTGTCGGGAGTTCGAGCCACGACGATACGGCTTTGAAAACCATCCGTGTAGTTGCTCACTACACGATAGAGTGCATCAGGCGTTCCGCACATCACCACATTCCACAGAAGCCTTTCGATATGCACATTCACCGCCTCAGCACTTCTTGCCTCACGTTCATAGCTGGTGCCGTCGTAAGCCTGACGGAGCATCACGGAGAAGTCGCTCATGGCCGATTTCCACTTCTGCGCCACGGTGTCGGCTTCCGGAGTGAAGGAGAAGGCGTGTTTGCCTTCGGTGTTGGCAAGACGTTCAGCGAGATTGGCCACGGTATTGTTCAGCGTCAGACATCTGATAGGCAATTTCGGCTCTTCGGGCTGCTCCTTCTTGTTCTTTGCCGCACGCTTCTTGACTCTCCAGTCCTCCTCCGTCTGCAGATACATCTTGTCCATATCCTTCAATTCTTTCGTCCAGGTGTTGATAATCGGGTCAATACTACCCTTTCCTGAGGCGAAATCTCCTGCGATATAGGAGATGAGATTGAGCGAGTTCATCTTGCCGTGCACGCTTACCTTTACGCCTGTGGCAAGCATTCCGATGACTGGGCAGATGGCTGAGATGACAGGCATGGCGAGGGCTGGACCCACAGCATCAACCGAGTCCTTGATGCCTTGCGGCAGTTTCGGCAGGGCATTATAATAGAACTGGTCGTCCTGCGCATTTGCCTCATCCAGCGCATTGATGAAAGCTTCATCGTCTTCATCCGTTCCAGTCGCTCCCGTTGCCGCATTCTTGTTCAGTTTCTCCTGTCGAATGACAGACAATACGTCTTTCAGACGTTTCGGCATTTGCGTGATTTTCTCATTCAGTGCCGAGTTGATGCAAGCCATTTTCTCCTGATCAGGGAAACCATCGTAGCAGGGAATCACCTGAGCCATCAGATTGCGGTCGAAACCACAGATATGACGGAGATTAACGGCAAGCTCGAAAGTCAATGTGTTGCGATTGGATTTCACGGGTTCCTGACCATCATTATACATCTGCCACCACTTGGCGATGATGTCGGAATAAGGAATGCCAAGATATTTGAGATCAGACGGGGCTGAAACTTGGGGAGTTCCTGCAGATGGGCTTGGAGCTTCATTCTTTCCTGTAGAAGCTGCAGGAGCAGTCGTTCCAGTTTTCTTCTCTGTAGAGCCAGTAGAAGCGTTTCCGTCTGCAGTTGTAGCAGAAGTATTGGGCATCGGATTTTCCCAAGGTTTGTAATGCTTATTCGCCTTGTGAGCACCTTCATTCAACTCCTCTTTTCCATACTTCTCTCGTTCCTCCAAAACCTTTGCTTCAGCTGCCACAGCAGCCTCGTCATAAGCATCCTGAAAGAGATGCGGAGAGAGGAAAAGCAAGTCTTCATCATCCGAAGTGGTGGTGAAGTAAACCCGGTTGATGTCGTGAGCCGACGTATCCATTTCGCATTTCAGCATTGTAGCAATCCTCACCTGATTCTCCAAGATGGTCTTGCCCTTTTCACGCTCAAATACCGCATGACCGCCCTGTCTTGCGCTCCTTTCCAACATCAGAAGTCCGTATTTGCCAGGCTCCTTCAGCAGCTGCTTGGCGGCTTGGGCAAAAGCCTCTGGTTCATCCATATCAAATCCGAAAGCCTGGCTTGGCAATTTCATGCCTTTCACTACGCCCTGCGGATAATGCCCGGAGTAATTGAATTGTATCAGTCTGCGTTTCGCAGCATCGCTTCCGGCACGAGCCTGACGCAAATTCGCCTTCTGCTCTTTGCTTCCACGCAGCTGCTTATATTCCTCTTCCGAGGTGATGGGACGGGCAACCTTGTGCCCGTTCTCCACCTTAATTAAATAACAGCTCATTCTGTTTCGTTCTTCATGTTTTAGTTCTACAATGTTTATTTAGTTTCTACAATGTTTAAAATTATTTATCGCATACAAACTTACTGCTTCAACTGTAGCTCTACTACGGCATTGGCAGCCTCTCGTGCTTCCTTTACGAGTGCCTTGCCGATATTGACCCCCTCGTCACTATACACCTTGAGGGTGAGCTGCACGGCATTATCCTTCGTCTTGCTCACACGTCCGTGAGCCAACTTCTTGATGAGTTTAGACTGAGAACGCGGCTTCACTTTCGCAACGAAATCGAATGTGCCGTCGCTCAACTGCTGGGCAACGCCCTGTGAACGGAACCCTGGCACTTGGTCTCTCACGCCCTGCTGGTCAGGTGTAAAGAAAAAACACTTTCTCTCGTCATAGAAAGCCACACCGCCCAACTGTACATGATTGCAACCGTTATTCTGTTGCACCTGCTCGCAACCATTATTCTGCTGGTTGCAGTTTTTAGAATTATCTTTCATCATATCTGAATTGAAATTTACGAGGAGAAACATCAGGAATGTTGCGCGCTTTACTTAAGAAAATCCTCCGTCCGTTCCAACTCAGATTAATAACTTGTTCCAGAACCCTCGCAATGCGAAGCTCTTTTTACCTTTTTACTTTTTTACCTTTAAACAGCCTTTTTACTTTTTTACCTTTTCAATGTCCGTAACCAGAATATCCTGATAAATCTGACCATTATACTCACGTGCGATGAATCTGAGAGTCACGACAACCAAATCACCAGGATAGAATTTGCACTGAGCAGCATTGCCCAAGATGTCAGCAGCATACTGGTTCTCGTACTTGCCGCCCAACTCTTCCAACATGATTCTGCACTTCCACATCTGACCATTCTCCATCTTCTGGCTCTGTACTGTGAATGGTTCACCCTGCTTTACAACTCGCAAAATTTTTGTTTCCATAATAAAAAGAAACAAGACCTCGCCTTCCTTTAAGGCTCATTAGTTAGCAGCTCCGATCTTGCTGAAAGCTGGTGCAAAGATACGGCGGCTATCTGAGGGAAACAATCGTTTTCCCAAAGGTTCCCCGAAAAACCCACGTTTTTGGGAAAAATCGGTCCCTTTTTGGGAAAAATCTTTTTGAAGGTAAAAATCGAGTAAAAAGCGAAGACAAAATTACATTCCTTAACATTAAAAATCCCCATTTTTCCCAAAGGCTCTTAAAAAAGTCTCTCTTTTCTAATGCTTTTTCTTCTCGTAAAACACTGATAATGTGATACTTATAGATTTACAATCTGCTTTCCCAAGAAATTCCCAACCCTTGGGAAAAATAGAGGGAATAATAGAGGAAATATAGGTATAAAAACAGAAAAGCGACTCTCATGGCATGAGAATCGCTTATATGGGGTTTTATTTATGCATAACAGAAATCTCTCTTATATTCTTTTTCATCTTTCAATTTTAAGTGAAGATCAAAAGCAGTATTGTAATCAGGATCTGAATCTTTATACCATTGCATAAAGTCCTTGTTGTGGTTCATTTGCGTTTCCATCTTTCTGAAAGATTCGCTGATACATTTCTTTTCTGCATCCGGAAACATCTGGTTCATGCGGGCGGCAAAGGCATTTTTGTCCTGATCATCACGGATGATGTGGAACGTATATTTCATCAGACACCATACTATATACCATTTCTGCTGCGTATCAATATTGCCCTTAATCCAGAACTTCAATTTATTCTCCAACTTCACAGGATCCACCCAGTTCACAAAGAACGAATCGGCATGACGCTCATACTCATCAACCTTGGCAATCTCATCCTCCCACATCTTATACTCACCTAAATACTTAAACAGGTTTTCAAACTCCTGGGGAGAAGCCTTTTCCTTAGAAAGAATATAGACAAATTCCTCCATATCCTCCTCTTCCTGAATGTAGTTATCGTTCCAGTAAGCACACAACTTATAATTACCATAAGCTCCCATGGTGTCATCCAAAACCTTGCGCAGAGATTCCGTGTTATAACCGATTCTTCTACTCTCCAGGTGGTGCTTCTTAACTCTTGCCACATGATGAAGATGCTCGGAAAGAAAAGACTCGTCAAACATTCGTTTGATATGGCGATAGATGATGCAGCCCTCGTGATGAGAGCGCTTAAGTCTCGTTTGATAGATTGATAAAACATCCTTACTAATCTGCTCCATCAAACGCAGGCTTTCATTTACAGACATCGTCAAACCAGTTGAAATGTAGGTTTCATGGCAGGGCTTAAACAGAGAAAGGGTAACAGGGGTTATCAGGTTCTCGTTCATCTCACATTGATTGAAAATCTCCTCGGCATCAGGAATCTGTTCATAGTTCTCCAAATCCGGAAAGAAGTTCAGATGCTTTCGGGCTATCACCTGAAATTCACGAAAAATAGGTTCTAATGACTCCGTGAAAATCTGCATGATCTCGTCGTCATAACATTTATAAATCGAGATATAAACTTTTTTATGGAGTGAATGAACGGTTTCCAGAAAATCGGTAAGATATTCAGTCAAGGTTTGATAAATACAAAAATAGTGTGTGAGTCTATGATGCTTGACGGCAAACCATTTAGAGTCGTCTATAACATGTTGAAGCTCCTTACATAAAATTTCTATTTCTCTCTTAAATAGGTTTACATCAGTCATGGTAATAGGAATGTATTTCCTCACTCCTGTCGCCTCGTCCATTACGAGCAAATCGTCTTCAGTATTGATTTTTAGAAGGTCATTGTAATCGCAATAGTTTTTGGGTAGTTGTTCTATCGCCATTGTTTTGCTTTTGGTATGAATTGATTTACAAAAAGCGGCGTGGAAGTCCCTGTAAGCACCGGTATTCTGGCACCTGCAAGAGCCTTCGACAAGGCACAAACAAGTACTGCCCACGCCGTGGAGGAGTGGACGCCTTGCTGTCACCGTCTTCTTGTCGATTTTTCTTGAATTTGCAGGTTCTGAATACCGTAGAAGTGCAGTTATTCAGCGTCTATTTGCTTATTATGTTGTTATGTTCTTTACTTTCTGTTTCTTAATCTAAAATTTTAAAGGGTTTATAATACATTTTCTTCCTGATCTGCCCAGTGGTCGCATTGCCGCATCACGGTTTCCAATGCCTTTTCTGCTCCCTCAGGCGGATACTTATACTTCTTGAGCAGTCGCTTCACCATCACACGCATCTTGGCCCTTGCCGACTCTTTGCGGTTCCAGTCGATGGTGCGGTTGCGATGCAGTACCTCCGTCAGTTCCTTGGTGAGCGCCACAAACTCCTCGTCAGAGTAAGCCTGTCTTGCTCCTTCCGGTGTGGAGAGCGCATCATAGAATGCCTTCTCTTCAGGCGAAAGTCCTAAGCTGTTGCCCTCTTCCTCTGCCTTCTTGAATTGCTGCGCCATCTTCAGCAACTCCTCTATCACCTCCTCGTTGGTGAGCAAGCCTTTCAGGTAGTTGGAGAGACTCTTGCTGAGCATATCAGAGAAGAGGTCGCTCTGTATCACGTTGGTTTTCTGCTGCTGCTTGATTTTCTCCTTCAGCAGTTTGGTGAGCAGTTCCACAGCGAGATTGCGCTCCTTCATGTTCTTCACCTCCTTGATGAAAGCTTCGTCGAAGAGCGAGAACTCTATCTGGCGGTCGCCGAAGAGATTGATCACTCCGTCGCTCTTCACGCTCTGCCTCAGCAGTTCACCTATACGCTCATTGATTTCATGCCGGCTCACCTTGCCCTTCTGTGCTAATTTGAGCATCATCACGCGCAGCGCATCCATATAGCACACCTCCGCTTTCTGCTGCTCATCGAGGAGCGAACGGCAAAGGGTGGTGGCATTATGCAGCAGATTGCTGTGCTCCATGAAGTTCTTCTTGCGCTGAACCATGGCTGGAGAACTCAGGAAGTTGGCACCGCCCGTGATGGCTGAAGCCCGCTTCACATTGTCCTGCTCGAAGAATCCATGGTAGTCGAAACCATGCAGCTGGTCTCGGCAGATTTCCATCTCTTCCTTCCATTTCACCTTGGCGGTCTTGGCGATGTCGGGGTCTCCGAAGCGACGGCGGTCACGGTTGGTGTACTGCTGCATGGCATTCTTCAATGCCTGCGCAATACCTACGTAATCCACTATCAGTCCACCTTCCTTCTTCTCGCCATCCTCGGTCTGGAACACTCGGTTCACTCGGGCTATGGCTTGCATCAGGTTGTGGCCGCTCATCGGCTTATACACATACATGGTGGCAAGCGACGGAACATCGAAGCCCGTGAGCCACATATCTCTCACGATGGCTATCTTCATCGGGTCGTCGTTGTCCTTGAACTTGCGTGCTAATTCCTTCTTGTAGGCTTCGTTGCCTATAATCGGTTGCCAGTCGGTAGGGTCTTGGTTCGAACCGCTCATCACCACTTTCACTTTCTCCGTCCAGTCTGGTCGAAGTTCAAGTATCTTGCGGTAGATTTTGATGGCGATAGGTCGGGTGAGCGCCACGATCATGGCCTTACCGGTGAGTATCTGCGCTCGGTTTTCCTCGTAGTGCCGGATGATGTCCTTTACCAAGGTGTCGATGGTGGCATCTTCGCCCAAGATTACTTCCAGTCGGCTATGCTCCTGCTTTGCCCTCCTGATCTGTTCCTCTGTGGCTCCATCTTCCTCCAACTTGTCAAACTCATCATTCAGCAGTTGCATCGTCTCCTCGTCCAGATTGAGGTTGACCACCCTACTCTCGTAAAATACGGGACGTGTGGCTCCATCATCCACTGCCTGACTCATGTCATATACGTCGATGTAGTTGCCGAACACTTCCTCCGTATCTCGGTCTCGGTCGCTGATAGGCGTACCTGTAAATCCGATAAACGAGGCTCCTGGCAGGGCTTCTCTCATCTTCCGGCTGAATCCCTTCTTCATCGTCAGACTCTTGGCATCCCAGTGCTCATCGCCGTATTGCGAGCGGTGCGCCTCGTCGGTCATCACGATGATGTTGCGACGGGTGGAGAGTGCCGAGTCGCCTTCTTCAAATTTCTGAATGGTGGTGAAGATGATGCCGCCACTCTTGCGCCCCTGCAGCAGATGACCTAAGTCTTCACGGCTCTGGGCGTTCACGGGTTCCTGACGGAGAAAGTCCTTGCAGCGGCAGAACTGACCATAGAGCTGATTGTCGAGGTCCTTGCGGTCGGTCACCACTACGATGGTTACTTCGGGCAGTCGCTGCACCAACTGGTGGGCATAGAACACCATGGAGAGGCTCTTGCCCGAACCCTGCGTGTGCCAGAACACACCGATTTTTCCATTGCCTTCCACCGCCGTGCGAGTCCTTTGCAGGGCTTTGCCTACGGCATAGTACTGATGGTAGGCAGTCAGAATCTTGGCATATTTGCCCTGGTTCTTGTCGAAGCAGATATAGTTCTGCAGGATGTCGAGCAACCTTTCCTGCTGGAACATTCCGAGGAAGAAAGTACGGTAGTCGGCCATGAGGGTTGACTCATACGCCCCGTCCACGGTTTTCCATTCCATGTAGCGGTCCTGCTTGGCGGTGATGGTTCCGGCACGAGTTTCGCTCATGTCGCTGATCACGTTGAAAGCATTGTAGCTGAAGAGGCTCGGCACGCTCTGCTGATAGTTTTTGATCTGCTTGAAAGCATCGTCGATGGAAGCATTTTCGGAGGTGGCGCTTTTCAGTTCCACCACCACAAGAGGCAATCCGTTGACCATCACCACCATATCGCAGCGCTTGCTCTTATATTCCTCCACACGCCATTGGTTCACTACCTTGAAGAGGTTTCTTTCGGGATGGTCGAAGTCGATGAGCCGCATCAGGACCGTCCGTTCTTCTCCGTCCTGAGTATATCCCACCTCCATGCCGTTCTGCATCCACAGGGTAAACTGCTCGTTGTTTTGTTCTAAAGTACCGATATGAATGTCTGTGATTTTCTTGATTCCATCATCCATTAAATCGGCTGGCAGTTCGGGATTGAGTCGTCGCATAGAGGCAACCAAATCGGCACGATAGAAAGGCTCCTTGATGTCGCGCTCCACATCGTACCCGCATTCATACGCATAGCCCAGTTCGTCTCTGAACAGGGCGATGAGCGTTTGCTCGTATGCGTCTTCGGTGAATTTCTTGTCGTCTGCCATTATCTTATATTTTTATATTTTCGTCTCGTTATTCCTTATTCCGGAGTCGCTTTTTCAAGTGTCTCCAACATCAGGAGAAGTTTTCGTGTCTTGAGGAGGCAAGAGAGTTTGGCTTCTTCTTTCTGCTTTATTGACTGATATACCCCCGCTTGTTCCTCATAAGATTTCAGATCTGCTTCAGCAGGAATCAAAACAGGTTCATTTTCAAATCCGTTCGTGATGCCCTGATCATATTTAGATTTCCAAGCATAATAAACATAATGACTGAACTGGTAAGAAGTTTCCAATACCTTGTCGAGATTCATATTCTCGGTCTTTTGCTTATATGCCTTCAGCAAGTCGGTAAAGGTTCCTACTTTCCATCCTTCCGGTATCATTCCCAATTCACTATCCACCAACCGCTCATCCTTGTAAGGATTGAAATCTACGAAACAATAGACGAATTCATCTTGTTTCAGTTTCTCCAAATCAGCAATGATCTGTTTGATCATTTTAATCTTACTCTCGAGCAAATCCTTTTGCTCGAATAATTTTTCAATGTCTTTATTTCTGTTTCCCATAATTTGTTGTTATTATTATGTTTATTAATCTTTTCTTTTTCTTTCCGTTCCTCCCAGATTGTTATTCCGGGACTTCTATCTCGCCCGACATTAAGCGAGGGAGAAGGGTGTCGCGGAGGAGGGAGAGGGTTGTATTCTCAGTACCCTTTATCTGCTTCTGTTTCTGCAAATTATCAATTATCTTCTGAAACTCCACAATATCTTGCTCTTTAGGAATTAATACAGGTTCCTTTTCTATGAAGTCTTTTATTGCAAAGTTTTTTATACCAGAAGTTCCATTCTCGTAGCCAAACATAATGTCATTATCATATTTGTATTTCCATGAATAATAAACATAAGAACTGAATTGGCTCAAAGGACGCAATACCTTACAAAAATTCGTACATACAATATCATGTTTGTATTTCTTAAGCAGCTCCTCTGTAACGAGACTCGTTCTTCCTGTAGATACAGTAGCAGTACCTCCCGAGATTTCCACAAGAATATCTTTATCTTTAAGATGCTTGGCTTGATAGTTCTTTTCCAAAATATAACGCTGGGGAGTTTTACCTCTTACACCATTATTTATATCTTGGAAATCACAGCCTCTTACACAAGCTACTTCATGCGTATAGTTTCCTTGTGGGGTTTCTTTTCCCCAATCTCCGGAAATCAGACTTTCTATCATTTCTGAATAACTTCCTACTTTCCATCCTTCCGGAATCATTCCCAACTCACTATCCACGAACTTACCATCCTTGAAAGGCTCAAAGTCAACGAACCAATTCTTGAAAATAGTCTGCGCCATCTCCTCCAAATCAGCATTGATCTTGTTGTTCAACTCTATCTTGCGGTCGAGAGAGGAAAGGATGGAGGCTATGCGGCGCTGGTCTTCTACCTTTTCGGGAATAACTATATTCCAATCAGAAAATGTAGATTTATTTATAATAGGTACTGCAGTTGATGTTTTACTAATATAATTCAACTCTTTGCCTACAATACACATCAAATAATATACAAAGTCTGAATCAACATTTGAATGAGGAACAATAGTATTTATTTGCTGATTAGTCACTAATTCTCTATCAGTCTTTACTACTTTACCTAAATCCGAACCAATACAACTTACACAGATGGAATTGGCAGGAATAAGACATTTAGCAACTTCTGCAACGCCTAATTCAGTAAGAGTTCTTGCTGTTACTGGTGATATTTTATTTGACATATCATCAGAAGGAGAAAGGAATGGGATTTTACCACCCCAGTTTTTCTTTATTGCTGTTTTGGGAGTTTTGCCTGTTATTATTTGCCCCAAATCACCAATTTTAACTTCTTTCCACTCCATACTTTACACCTCCCATCCTATTTTCTTCAACTGCAATCTGATCTCCTCTTCCTGCTTCTTGCTTTCCTCAAACAGTTGCTTCAGCTCACCGGTAAGATTTGTCATTTTCTCCTCAAATGGCACTCCGTCGCCTTCGTCTTCGGCGATTCCTACGTATCTGCCAGGAGTCAGGATGAAGTCCTGGGCAGCAATCTGCTCGGTGGTGCACACGGCACAGAAGCCCTTTTCATCCTCCAAGGTTCCCTGCTGGAACGCATGGAAGGTGTCGGCAATCTTCTTAATATCTGTATCTGGCATCAACTCACGCAATTTACGTGTTACCATCGTGCCCATGTTGCGAGCATCGATAAACACGGTCTTGCCCTTCTGCGCCTTGTTGCGGCTGATAAACCAAAGGCTTACAGGAATGCCAGTGCTATAAAACAACTGGGAAGGCAAAGCCACGATTCCCTCTACCAGGTCGGCTTCGATAATGGCTTGGCGAATCTGTCCCTCGCCGCCACTCTGACTGGAAAGCGCACCATTCGCCAGCACCAAACCGATCTTACCGTTAGGCGACAAATGATGGATCATGTGCTGCATCCAAGCAAAGTTGGCGTTGCCAGCTGGTGGTAAACCATACTGCCAGCGCACGTCTTCCTGAAGCGCACTCTGCCCCCAGTCGCTGAGGTTGAAAGGAGGATTGGCAAGAATGAAATCTGCCTTCAGCGTAGGGTGCTGGTCATCATAGAATGTATCGGCAAAGACATTGCCCAAGTTTGCATCCAAACCACGGATGGCAAGGTTCATGTGCGCCATCTTCCAAGTATCTGGGTTGGCCTCCTGACCGTAGATACTGATCTTGCGCAGGTTTCCCTTGTGGCGCTCGATAAACTTGGCGCTCTGCACAAACATACCGCCCGAACCGCAGCAAGGGTCATAGACTCTGCCCTCGTAAGGTTCAAGGATTTCTACCAGCGTGCGCACAATGCAGGACGGCGTATAGAACTCGCCGCCATTCTTGCCCTCCAAGGAAGCAAACTGCTGCAAGCAGTATTCGTAGGTTCTGCCTAAGAGGTCCTTCTCATCGCCAGCATCATGCATTTCTATGTTCGTAAAGAGATCCACCACATCGCCCAAGCGGCGCTTGTCCAGCTCCGGACGGGCGAAATTCTTAGGCAGAATTCCCTTCAGTCTTTCGTTCTCACGCTCAATGGCAGTCAGCGCATCATCTATCACCACACCGATTTCAGGCAGGTGGGCAGCAGCACTAATCTTGCTCCAACGAGCCTCAGCTGGCACGAAGAAGATGTTCTCGGCAGTGTATTCGTCCTTATCTTCCGGGTCGGCATATTCGTCGTCCTGGAGTTCCTGAAACTTCTGTTCGAAGCGGTCGCTGATGTATTTCAGAAAAATGAGTCCGAGCACCACGCCCTCGTATTGCGAAGCGCTCAGGTTGCCCCTCAGAATGTCGGCAGCCTTCCAGATTTTCTCTTCAAAACCTATGCTGATGGTATCTTGTTTCTTTGCCATTTTCTATCCATTTATATTATAATAAGGTATATAGTATCTATTTTGAGAGCTAAAAATTTCCTGCTCCCGCGCTAAAAAAATGCATTGGAAAGCCATTTTTAGTGAATTTTCTTTCATTTTCCTGCATTTGCTCCACAGAA
>ERZ1031746.564-NODE-564-length-13127-cov-7.930768_pt1 | contig 13127 bp, 15 predicted proteins | sample MGYA00518171_ERZ1031746 | MGnify/ENA primary metagenome ERZ1031746 (study PRJEB33719, sample SAMN04261238) | wastewater metagenome | biome: rural village; feature: human; material: feces | host: Homo sapiens | place: El Salvador | collected 2013-01-07 ...
TTGTAAAATATTTGATAATATTTGGATTCAACCAGCTGCTGGTGATGCTGGAGCACGCCTTCACCCCGTTCATCACGGTTCCGGCGAGCCCGCCGCGCCCACCGTCCTTCATGGCCATGCCCGCGGAGCCGAGCGCCATGGCGGCCGAGCCGCCGGTCGCCACGCACACGCCCGCCGCGATCACGGCGCCCGCGGCCATGGTCAGGCCCCGTTTCATGCCGTTGCCGAACCCGGCGAGCTGGGCGAGGCCGGGCAGGCTGAACGGGCTGCCGATCCTCCACACCTTCACGCACAGGAGCTTCACGGCCTTCACGTACAGGACCGGCAGGAAGATCGCCGCGACGAGCAGGCCCGTGACCCCGCCCTGCGTGTTCCCGTCCGCGTCGACCATGCCCAGGAGGGTCATGCCGATGTTGGTGAACAGGATGCCGAGGCTGCCGAACAGGGCGACGACCGTGGGGCCCGCCACCCATGCGAGCATCTGGACGAGCGCGTTGCCGACCGCCCGACGGCCCGCGTCCGGGCTGACGGCGAGCAGGAGCAATGCGAGGAACAGGCCGATCGCGGCCAGGCAGGCGACGAGCATGCTCAGCGTCTGCAGGCTGCCGCACAGCAATCCCCAGACGATCAGGTTCACCTCGCCGGCCACGCCGTTCAGGAACCCCTCCGACAGGGTGCCCAGGGAGCTTTTCCCGTGCTGCTGGTCGATGAGCCGGTAGGCGGCCGTGTTCTGCTGCATGTTCCCGCCGCCGTTCGTGAACACGAGCTGCTGCCAGCCGCTGGTCGCCGTGTTCACGTCGAACAGGAGCGCGAGGTTCGCGATCTCGCTGCGCCTGTTCGTCTTGTCCGAATCGTCGACGACGGGCTTCGCCTTGTCCCCGTCGCCGCGCGTCACATAATACGTGTCGTTCCCGTCCGGGTCGACGCCGGTCAAAGCCGCCTCGCAGGAGGATGCGAGCGGCCCGCCCGCTTTCCGGCTGACGACGCCCGCCGCGGAGCCCGCCAGGGGTTTCTTCTCGATCGCGCCGACGAACTTGAAGCCCGCGCGATCCTTGAACGAGCCGTCCGCATCCACCTTGCACACGTTCCACAGCATGACCCACCGGTCGAGCATCTGGGTGGTGGAATCCGCGGGCTGTTTCAGCGTGTACTGGGCGCGCAGGTCCTTCGCCGTGCTCATCATGGTCGGCCAGAACGCGATCGCGTTCTGCTGGGTGGCGTTCACGCCGCCCATGCCCGCGGTCGTGATGTCGCTCATCGTCTGCGCGTCCGCGCCCGCACGGTATTCCAGGATCCGGCAGAACACGTTGCTCGCGTTCTCGCCCGTCCCGTAGGAGCCGCGCATCCACGCGCGTAATCCGGTCTCCTCCCACATGAGGTTCACGCCGTCCGACATGGCGTTCCGGTTCTTGCGGGCCGCCTGGTTCAATACGGACGTGTACCGTCGGCAGGACGCCATGTTCGACTGGTCGGACGGGTCGGCGACCAGTCCGCCCGTCCCCTCCAACGCGTTGTTGAACGCCTTCGTGATGCCTCCGCCCGCCTCGTCGACCACGCTTTTCGCCGTGGACACCAGCCAGTACGGGGTGCCCGGGTACGCGTCCGTCGGATGGGCGGCGCTCGTCGCGCCCATCATGTAGAACAGGCCTAGCGCGAGGAACAGGCAGACGAGCCGTCTGGCGAGCACGCCCGTCCCCTGCCGCATGTAGACGGCGACGATCCCGGCCACGATGGCGACGAGGATGGGGATGGCGAGGAAGAATCCGATGGTCGCCGGATCGAACAGCGCCCGGTAGATGCCGGCCGCCATCGTGTTCGCGGCCGGGCCGGCCAGGGCGATCGCCTTGTCCGAACCGCCCAGGACGCCGCCGTCGGCCAGGTTCGCGGCCAACGCCCACATGCCGTTGCCCAACGCGTTCATCAGATGGCCGAGCGAATTGCCGATGGTGTCCGTGAAGTTGAGCATGTTCACGATCCTCGACGCGAAATCCTCGCGGCTGGTGCCCGACAGGGTGGCCGTCGCCCACCGTTCGACGGGCAGGCAGTCGAGCGCCCTGCAGACCACGTCCGTGTTGAGCATGCCCACATTGGCGGGCGCGCCCGGCGTGACGCCCCCGCCGCCCGCGTCCTGCGTGGCGAGGACGATCATGTCCGACATGAATCCCATGCGGGATCCTCCTTCGTTTTCAACGGTCGATCACGTGGTCGTGGAATTCGATGAGCTCATAGCCGCCCGGATCGTACGGTTCGAGGCTTCCCGGACGGACGAACCGTCCATCCATGCCGTGCCGGCGCGCCATGATCCGGTCGATGCGCCGCATGTTGCGCTCCCCTGCCACGCTGCGCCGGCGGACGAACAGGACGAGCGCGGCCGTCATGCCCGCGGGGATCAGCAGGTACGGCCACCATTGGCCGGCGGCGGCCGGCAGGACGCGCACGAGCGTGGCGAGCACCGCGCCCGCCACCGCGCCCGCCGCGGCGATGAACAGGTTCGTGCTGGACACCCATTGGCGTCCGCCCAGATGCAGTTCGTCGACCTGCGAGACGCGCTGGCCGCTGACCGACGTCAGATCGAACAGCATGATCCTACAGTCCGAACACCTGGGCGATGATGTTCAACACGATCTGGAACAGCATGGCGACCAGTCCGGCGGCGAACGGGAGGATCTGGGAGGGCAGGATGCCGCACAGGCCGAACGTGATGCCCGCGCAGCACCATCCGATCGTGCCTCCCCCCTGCAACGCCTGCCCGATCTGCGTGGACGGCCACCATTTACGCAGGACGAGCAGCACGATGGAGGTGATGATCACGACCGCGCCGACCAGGACGAGCAGGGTCGCGAGAGCCGCGTTGCCCGTCACGAAACCGCACAGCTTCGACACGCCGTCCATGATGGGCCGCACGATCTGGGGTGCGGCGGCGACTTCCACGCTTCGCATGGCTTCCATCCTTTCCTTCGAACGTCATGATGCGCCCCCCTATGCGGCATAGGGGGCCGCATCATGCGAAGGAAAAGAATCGACGAGGACGCGGGCTGGCGCGCCCCCGACCCGAAACGCGACGGCGACCCGGACCGCCAGTTCTCGAGGCGCGCGTTCCGCCTCACCGGCCTGCGGCTGCTCAAATGGCAGCGGTGGATCGCGATCATGCTGCTCCTGATCGTCGCCTACCTCATGTCGAACCCGCCCGCCGCGTCGAAACCCGCCCCCGCCACGGACCTCGATCCCGCGGGACGCGTCGAATCATGGGCGCTAACGGAGCAATGGCTCGCCAAGGGCGCGTTGGGCGCGGACGCGCGGATCGTCAGCTGGAACGGACAATCCCACGCCACCGTGTCGGACGGGTCCAAGGACATGACATTGAGCGTGAACACGCTGATCGTGGACTCCGCGAACGGCTGGTGGCGGGTCAGGACCACGATCACGCCCGACGGGCGCCTGTCCGGCTGGCCGAGCGTGGAACGCCTCGACCTGGCGGGCGCGGACGACAAGGGCGATACGGGCATGTGGAAGGACACGCTCGGACAATTGACCGCGTCCGACATGCTGGACACGACCGTGCGCAAATGGGCGGACGCGTTCATGGGCTCCGATTCGGACATGCTGACCGTGCTCGTCAACGATCCCGACCCGAACGCCTGGTATCGGGCGCAAGGGCTCGGGTCGGTGACGGCGGCCACCATCGACGGGGGCGCCTACCTGGACAAGGGGAACGTGGACCGCAACGAACGCAAATCGGACCGGGCGGCGCTCAGGGTCACCGTCACCGTCGCGCACGCGGACGCGGGCGACGGTTCGGCCGCCCAATCCCAATACTCGTACGATCTGCTGGTCGCCGACCCGGACGGCACGCCGCGCATCCTCGCCTGGGGGGCTCCCGGCACGGGCGCGACCCTCAGGGAGCATGGGAACCGGGCGCCCGGCGCGCGCCCCGCCTCCGGGTCGGGGGACACGGGCGCGGACGCGGCGAAATGAGGGAAACGCATACCCGGGTCCGGCATGGGAGGACGGACATGACGGCGGACACGAGACGGGACCGGACCAGACTGCGGCGCGGGCGCGCCAGGCAGCGGCATATCGCCCTGCTCCTCCTGTTCGCGCTCGCGGCGTCGGGCATGGGCGCATGGCTCGCGAACCCCGCGCCCGCGACGGCGGACACGACGATCCGCGCCTCGATCGGCGTGAAGGGCCGTCCCGACCCGTTCCCCGCCGCGGACCGCGACCGGACGCGCACGGACCTGACGGCGGACGGCACATGGGATATGGGCGACCGGCCGGAGGGCAGGCTCACCATCATCCACGCGGACAATCCAGTGGTCCGCGACCTGATCAACGGGCGCGACGAGGACCGGACGCCGGCCGGGTTCGATCCGGACCATGCGACCGGCGACACGGGCAACGCGTACGCGTACGGGCAATGCACATGGTGGGCGTACGTACGGCGCACGCAACTGGGATTGCCGGTCGGCAGCCGGCTGGGCGATGGCGGCATGTGGGCCGATTCCGCCAGGGCGCTCGGCTATTGGGTGGACGACACCCCCCGGCAGGGGGATGTGATCGTGTTCAGTCCCGCGCAGGTCAACAACGCGTGGGGGCACGTCGCCGTCGTGGAGAAGGTCAACGGCGACGGTTCCATCGAGATCAGCGAAGCGAACGTGAACGGGCAGGTCGGCCCGTTCCGACGCGCCATCGAGGCGAAACAGACGCACGAATACCAGTACATCCACTATTAGATGCGTTCCGTCGCCGATCCGGCGCGGAAGCATGGCGGCCCTCGCGGGGACGTATGCCGTCGGCAACGGTTAGGATGGATGTCATGGACCTGATGCCGAAACCCTCGCGGACGAAGACTCCGAGCACCTACCACTGCTATCGCAGGCTTGCGGACGCGGTATGGCTGACCGCGCGTCTCACCGGCGGGACCGTCCCATACGATGACGCGCTCGCCATCCGGCATGGGGACGTGACGGGCATGCGGATCGACGTTTTCGAACTCCTGCAACCCATATGGGGCGCGTGGAAACGACTGTACGACGACATGGACCGTCCCCCGTTCGAGGGCCTGTGGCTCGACTGGCTGGATCCGTCGGACACGGTGAGAACCCTCTTGTCCGGCGAATCGGATGATGCGGTGGGAGTGCTGTTGGACGTCTGGCCCTCGGACCGGACGACGGCCGTCCTCGCCGCCAACCACATCCTCCTGTACGACGACATCGGCCTGCTCCTGCCTCCGGCCGACCTGATCGGCGAGGCCGCGGCGAGGTTCGACAATCGGGACCGGCGATGGGTCGAAGACCATTGCATCGACCGGGCCCCCAGAAGATAGGCGCATCCATGGCATACGATCCACGTCAGGACAGACAGCCCAAGGGGCTGCCCCAGCATGTCGCCGGCACGTTCAAGGGACGGTCGGGGGACGATTCGTACGACGTCAGTCCACCCGGATCCGATGCCGTATCACGGCGGGACAGGGCCGTCAGGTTCGCGCACGACACCGCCGTCAGCCTCATGTACCATACGGCGGGCATCGAATTGCCCGGCATTACCTTCCCCCAGACCAGGGATATCCTCATGGGCATGGCCCCGCAGGGCGTCGATGAGGATGATGTCCGCACCATAGTCAACATCCGGAACGCGTGGCGCCGACTGTTCGAGGACATCGACCGTCCCGTCGATGCGGATCTCCTGCGTGAATACAATCGGGAACTGGGCCGCTACCTGTTCTTCATGCCCGGCCATTGGCGTTCCCAGCCGGTCGGCATCATGGGTTCGGACTATCGCCCGAAAGACCGCATCGACCCGGACATGGACGTGGAGCCCGTGTTGGGGCAGGTGCTCGCGGAGCCGGATCCGACGGAACGCGCTTTGGACCTGTTTTGCGCCGTCGGTCGCGGGCAATGGTTCAACGACGGCAACAAGCGCACCGGATTGATGGCGGCGAACCACATCCTCGTCGGCGCGGGCATCGGCACCATCGGTCTGGACCCCCGCTTGCGACACGAGTTCGGGGATCTGCTGGTCCGATACTATGAGTCGGATGATCGCGAACCGTTCAAGGAATGGATGCGGGAGCACATGCTGGCCCATGTGCCCGATGGCTTCCGTTGAAAACGGGACGGCCGTCATGCCCGGCATGGGATATTATCGTCTGCTCGGCTAGGGCACGCCTATACTGGTGCGGAAAGGGGACGGCGCGCGTTTCCGGTTCTCTGTCCGGACGACGCGCACCGACCCCTTCTTTACCGGTTGTTGTCGGCATACGGGTTTTGCGTATTGCCCGGCATCACGGGCGGTTGAGCCGCCTGCTGCGGAGGCACCGGATACGGTGCTGCCGGATGTGGTGCTTGTTACGGGAACGCCGCCTGATATGGCGCCTGTTGCTGTGGCGCGTACTGGCCCGCGGCCGGTGGAGGGACCATGCCATTATTAGCGCCAGACACTTGAGGCGGATACGGGTTCACTGGCGGCAACGGGCCCCTGTCCGACGCGTGGTCGCCATGCCGTGAACGGCCTTTCTTGCCACGCTTCGACAGCACCACGGCGAGCACGATGCCACCAGCCACCACGACAACACCAACGACAAAGAAGCCACCGACACCCCCGAACACACGGACATGACCCGTTTCGCTTTCAATGGCCTTCCTGCCTTTCGATTCCACGCATGGCATGCGCCGCCACGCGCCCCTTGAACAAACGATACCGCATTCCCGTTCACACGCCTCCGCATTGTCCGGAATGGACGAGCCCGGCGGTCTTGTCGCTCGCATCGCTCATCCGATACCGTTCGAACGTTCCGCCGGACGAGGCGAGATCATCCCGGTCCCCGCGCCAAGGCATTCGACCGCTTGACCGCGAGCGCGACCAGCGCCCACCGTCGGCGGTCTGCGTGCGGGCTGGAAGGACGGGCCGTATGGCATGTTGCCGTATGGGGTCTGTCGGGTCACGTCGCATCCTCCCGTCCGCATGCGGGTCCCAACGGGCCGGCGGGCAGGACGATGAGGACCTTGCGTCCCCGGTCGTCCGCGAGCGCGGCCCTCACGCCGCGTTTCCTGGCCGCATGCACGGCCATGAGCGCCAGCGTGTCCGGATCCGTCTCCCGCAGGGTCGTGTGGTCGTTTCCGATGATCAGCTGAGCCATTCCCCCAATCCCCTTTCCCGTCAGTCGATGTTGCCGAGCAGCCGGGCGGCGAGACGGTAGCGCCGGTCCATCTCCCGAGCCGCCTGTCCCGGGTCGCTTTCCTCGCCGAGATGCGCGTCCGTGTCCTCCAAAAGGATCCGCTCCCGTTCCGGATCGAGCCCGTAACGGCCGGCGAGCGCATGGGAATACTGTTGCGCGCCATCCCCCTCCGCGATCCGGTCGCCCAACGCCCCCCAGTCATGCTCGTCCGCCAAGGCGAGCATGTTGCCCCGCCTGACCGACTCGTTGAGAAGCCCGGCCTTGGCGAGCATGTAGGCGGCCGCCTCCCTGGCGCTTGACAGCTCCTTGCCGCGCTTCTCCTCGTATGCGGCGATCTCGTCCGCATGGGTCCTGCTGTAGGATTCGAACGCGTCGATCGCGTCCACGTACTCCCTCGACGGTTTCGGCTCCCGTTCGAGCCTGCGGATCTCCCCGTCGACCCGCCGGTCGAGCTCGCCGAATTCGGGGTACGTCTTGCGAAGCACGTCGCGGCGGGCGAGCATGAACGCGGCCGCCTCCCTGTCCGACGAGATCAGATCGCCGCGCCGGGCGACGAACGCGCCCACCTCGTCCCCGTGGATTCTCTGCCATCGGTCGAACGCGGCCGACCATCCGCGTATCCTCCGGATATCGTGGTCATCGCCCGACTTCTCCAGGCCCGCCAGCCGCCCGTACCATCCGTCCATGCGCCGGTTCGCATCGTCAAACCCCCGGACGGTCAGGCACGTGGCCGGATCCATGCCGGGCGCGGCCACGTCACCCGACGCGCCGCCCGTGTCCCCCGTCTCGAATCTGCCGCCGTCGGGTGTGCCCTTCGGCTTGTGGCTCCTGTTGTTCCTGTCCATGACCATGGTCGAATCTCCTTTGCTACTGGTTTTTGCCCGCCACGCATTGCGCGAGGTAGGTGATGGTCTGCTGTTTCTCCCGAGCGGTCATCGTCAGCCCGTACTTGGCCTTGATCGACACCCTTTTCGCCATGTAGTCGCACCGGTACGCCTTGTTGTCCGGCATCCAGATGTCGGGTGCGCCCGTATGCTGCGTCAGGTATTCGGATCGTCCGTTCACGTCGATGCCGCTCCCCTTCGCCATGTTCGCCGGCCCGTCCGAGGCGAGGAGCACGTCCGGATCGTTCGCGTATTCGACGCGTTTCGCCTGATCCCAGTCGCGGGCGCCGGACGCCCAAGCGTCGTACAGGGACACCACATGGTCGATCTGCACGTCGGCGCTCGTCTTCACGCCCCGTCTGAACCCGATGGTCCCGCCCGTGTACGGGTCGCGCAGCGTGCCCGACACAACCCGGCATGAGGAGTCCTTCCTCACGCCGGTCAGGTCGCGGGCGAGGATCGTGTCCCTCGTGGTCGCCTTCCCGCAGCCGGACGGCGCCCAGCCGCCGAACCGCGTCTCACGGTCGTAGCCGCCCGGGTTCGCCTTCGCCGTGCCCATCCGGCCGGCCGCGTCCAACTGGGCCCGCCATGCGGCCGCATCCCCCGTCGGCCCCGTGTCCGGGGTTCTCCCCGTGTCCTTCGCCCCCGCGTCCGCCTCCCCGCCCGTATGGACGCCGAACAGGGAGAGCAGGCCCGACAGGCTTTTGGCGTCCGGGTTGCGTCCCGCATCCCCCTTCTTCGATTCGGTCAATGCGGCCGTGGACGCGTCCGGGTTCCCGATGCCCAGCGTCTCGGACACGGTCCGCCAGCCTCCCGAGGAGACGAGCACGACGACAAGCACGCCCACCATGACCAGGGTCGCGATCATGGACAGCAACTGCCGGAACGGGCCTCCCCCATCGCCACGCCGCACGGTCACGCCTCCGGGATGTAGACGGGGGCCTGCACCTGTTCGAGCACCCAGTTGATCGCGGGCGTCAATCCGGTCATGTTCAGGCCGAGCACGCCGAGCACGCCCATGATCATGATCGCGGACAGGAGCAATGCGAGGACGCGCAGGCCCATGGAGAACGCGGACTGGGCGCGGTTGAACGCGAAGCCCACGAGGAGCGCGACCATGAGGACGATGAAGTACACGCCGAACGCGCCCGGCGCGGTCACGGAACTCCAGAACGCGCGCCAGCCGGCCGTGCCGATGTCGAGAATGCTCATACGCGGCCCCTATGCGCCATAAGGGCCCGTCGGACGGGACCGACGGCTTCGCATTGAAGGACGGGGATGAGCTGGTCAGCGTGTTCACCTACCCGGACACGCATGCGGGCGACGCGATCGCGGAGAAGGCCGTCGCCCAGGGGAGGGGGCACGCCACCCCGACTGTACTCACGGCACGGGTTCAAGCCGATAGCCAGGGTCCAGTGGGATGACGCGTATACGGATCCGCATTGGAACCACACGCGTCTCGGCCTCCCCGACACGGTCGCCATCGACGCCCCCGCGCATGCGTCCCCGCGCGTCCGGGACGCATAGCCGGAACCATCATGAACGATAAGCCACTCTTCGAAATCCGGCAGGGCACGACGCCCATGCTCGTCCACACGCCGCACGCGGGCCGGCTCGTCCCCGACGGGTTCGACCGCACCCGCCTGGCGGACGCGGAAGCGTTCGACCAGACATGCGAACAGGTACGAGACCGGCATGCGGACACGCTCGGCCTCATGATCGCCGCCCGACTCCACGCGACCATCATGCTCGACCACACGACCCGCATGTGGTGCGACCCGGAACGATACCCCGACGACCGGGAGGAGATGAACCGGGCCGGCATGGGAGCCATCCCCACACGCGACATCAACGGGCATCCCCTCTACAAGCCCGGACAGGCACCCGGCATGAGGGAACGCGGACAACGGTTCCGCCTCCTGTACACGCCATGGCACCGCATGCTGCAAGCCCAATGCCGGACCATGCTCGACACGTACGGACGATGCACGATCATCGACGTCCACACCTACCCCGGGGAACCACGCCCGTATGAACTGCACGCCGACCAGCCACGCGCCCAGACCATCATCGGCCACAACAACGACCCCGCATCCCGGGCGATCGGGGCACGCGCCGCCGCGCTCCTCATGGGCCGCGACCTCACCGTCGGCGTCAACACCGCATACCGGGGATCCATCACCCCCGACGGCATACACGACATACGGCTCGCCAGCATCATGGTCGAAACCCAATGGGACACGGCCGCCAACCCGCAGGCACGCCACGACATCGCCGACGCGATCGCACGCGCCACAGGGGGACGCGCATGAGACCACGCATGCAATACCGGAGCCGACGCGTCCACGGCATCCTGTTCGAACCCGACCATGCGAGCATGATCATCCGCAACAAGCCCGGCCGCCACTACCTGATCCACGGCCTCGACACCCGTCTCATCACCGGCTTCGACACCCCACTGGACGCGCCCGACACCATGGGCTACGGCATCTACCACGAAGCCGACCGGCCGAACACCATGTGGATACGCGACCGGACCGGCCTGCGCCGCATCCAAAGCACGCCCGCCACACCGCTCGAACGCGACGCGCCCTGGAACCGCGTCGCCACCCGCATCCCCAACCATCCCATCCCCAGCCCATACGCATAGGCGCACCGCATGAGCACAGACAGGAACAACCGCAGCCACAGGCCGAAAGGCCTGCCCCCACGCGTGGCCGGAACATTCGAACCAGGGACGGACGCCGGACCCGATTCCGGCGTCCGCCCACCCGAACCACCCGACCGTGTCGAACTCATGGAACTCGAACGCCTCGCCCGCACCATGCCCGCACCACGGCCCGGCGACATCGTATGGCGGTTCGGCACACACACCATCCCCCAGCAGGCCATCGACATGCGCTACGGGCACGATGACATACGCCTCCAACGACTCGTCATCCTCACCCACGCGGACAAGGACACGCGCCGAATGCTCGCCGCACGCATGCACGACCACGATTGGATCCGCAGCCACGCCACACCCCTGTTCAAAGACCGCGCATGCATCATCATCCCCCGACCGGACCCCTGGGAGACGACCGAACCCGAACCAGACCGGCCGGACACGCGGCCAGTCTGGCCGCACCCCATCGACACGCGCATGATCGCCGAAGACTGCGCCGCCCACCTCGACATCCGACGCTCATACACGCCCACACGCGTCAGCCGCACGAGGAACGAAACCCACGTCGAATGCGTGGACGACACGACCCACACGCCCCGCTCCTACCGGACCGGGACGAACATCGCGCATCTCCCCGACGGAGCCTGCATCGAACATGCGGCCGACGGACGATGGCATGTCGTCCACGACGATCCGCCGCTCCCCCCGCACCCCGCCGACAGGCCGCCCGCACGCGAAGACACGCGCCCGCACGACCCCCGACACGGAACCGAAACCGGAACCGCGGATCCGCCCAGGCGATCCGACGACGCGGACAGGCCGCGACGCCCGGCCTCCGACCCGCGCATGCGCCAGGCCTGGATCCGGTTCCTCACCGGACTGTTCCAGGGCGTGTCCAGCATCATCCGCGAATCCAGGCGCGCCCGCTGACAAGGGGCGCCATGCGCGCCATCCGGCGCACGCCGCGGACGAAAACGAAAAAAGGAAACAAAGAAAAGGAAAAGAAAAGAAGAGCAAAAGAAGAAAAAACAGGAGAGGAAAACACGATACGACACCATCCCATCAGCCATCAGAAAAGAAAAAAGACAGGACACCGACACCAAGAACATACGCAACAGACACCACACCACGACGGAAACCACACCACCAAACAGCATCACATCAAGGGGAGGGATCGTTTTTCCTTGCAAAAAACCGGGTTTCGGCATGGTTTCCATGCCCGGACGCCGGGATTCCCCCTTCATGCGGGACGCATACCCGATCCGCAAGGGACGATGGAAGGGAAGGCGTGCATGATCACCGTCAGTTTCGACGACATGACGGCCGGGCCGGACGACCTGCCGTTGCTTCGGATCGCGGACGCGGCGAACCGGATCCATGGCATGGACGCGCGGCTGCTGCCCGGCCTGCTGGAATCGTCCTGGCTGGACTGGACCTCGCCGTCCTCGCGTCTGCCCGACGTGGGCATGCCGTCGCCGCCCGGCCGGGACGATTGGCTGTGGGCGCGCGGGCATGCGGGGCTGCTGGGGTTCGACGTGTCCGCCTACGGGTCGGGCATGATGTTCGCGTCCATGCTGGCGAAGCGCGTGGGCGTGCGCCGGGCGGGCTGGTGCGCGTTGGCGTTGGCCTGGTGCGCGCGCATGGCGCGCCTGGATGCGCGCGCGTGGACGCTGGCCCTGCTAGAGCATGATCCGGCGCGCGTGTCCGCCGGTTCGCATCGCCTCCTGCCCGTCTCCCCCCTGTCGGGGTTGTGGGGCGTGTGGGCGTCGCCCGCGTTCATGCCGGGCGTGACGGGCGCGGATGTGGCGTGCGCGTTGATGGATTGCGCGCGTGCGGGACGCTACCGGTCGGATCATGTGGTCGCGCCGGACGGGCGGACGGTCCGAATCCCGGATATGGTGTGGGATCGCGTGGATTCGATGGGATTGGCTTCCGTGTTCGCCGACACGGGGTTCTAGAACAGGGGTGTCATCCCCCGTCCTGCGGCGTGCCCGCGCGTCTTCGTGTCCTGTGGCGCGCGTACACGTGCCGTTCGCCGTTCTCCCGGATGGTCTTCGCATCGGGCGGGTTTCGAAGCCGCGTCGTTGTCCGCTTCTGATCTTCCATGCGGCCGCGTTCGCGGCCTTCCGGTTGACGGCGACGCCGATATGCCGCCGGCTCGGATGCGCGTCGAGCCGGCGGCGGGTTCGGGCCCGTTGCGTTTGACGGTGCCGACGGGGCTTCGTTCCTCGGGGCGCGCGTCCGGTCCCCGCTGCCGGCATCCCGTGAGGAACCGGCCGGCGTCCCGTTCGTCCTTGGACAAGATTCGTATCACGCCGCTCAAGGACGGCGGTTTATCCCACGGGGTTCCGCCTGCATGCGCGGGCGGCGTGGATCATGCGTCCCGCGTCCGTCTGACGAG
>ERZ1031746.574-NODE-574-length-12999-cov-7.413164_pt1 | contig 12999 bp, 8 predicted proteins | sample MGYA00518171_ERZ1031746 | MGnify/ENA primary metagenome ERZ1031746 (study PRJEB33719, sample SAMN04261238) | wastewater metagenome | biome: rural village; feature: human; material: feces | host: Homo sapiens | place: El Salvador | collected 2013-01-07 ...
AAAAAAAAGAATCTATAATATATAAATAGGTATAGTAATTCAAAAAGAAATGGCAAATCAGGAATATCAAGCTTCTCTGAAGTCTGCAGACACCGAGGAGCATATTGACATTTATTTCTATCGCCCGATAGGCTATCAGTGGGCGAGATTTTTCAGAATGCTGCACGTTACGCCGAATGTAGTAACCATCCTCTCCATCTTCTTAGGTGTGGGAGCGGGCATCTGCTTCGGTTTCAACGATTTGAAAATCAATATCGTGGGCATTCTGCTGCTCGTATGGGCGAACATGTACGACAGTTGTGATGGACAGCTGGCGCGACTCACCAATCAGAAAAGTGCACTGGGACGCATCCTCGACGGTGCTGCCGGCGACCTGTGGTTCATCTCCATCTATGTCTGCATCTGCATCCGTCTGATGCCTCAGTGGGGCTTCTGGATATGGGGACTGGCTGTCGTGAGCGGTCTGCTCTGCCATTCCCGCCAGTGCCGTCTGGCCGACTACTATCGCCAGATACACCTCTTCTTCCTGAAGGGCAAGGAGGGTAGCGAGATGGATGATGCCATCAAGCAGGTGGCCATCTACAAGCAGATGAAGTGGAAAAGGGAGCCGCTGCAGAAGTTCTTCCAATTCTTCTACAAGAACTATACGCTGGCGCAGGAGAAGGAGACGCCTTGGTTTCAGAAACTCAAGAAAACCATTCGCCACAAGTATCCTAACCAGTTGCCGGATGAGCTGCGTGCCGACTTCCGCAAGGGCAGTCTGCCGCTGATGAAGTTTGCCAACTTCCTGACTTTCAACTGGCGCAGCTTTACGCTCTTTGCGAGCATCTTAGTGGGTATGCCTTGGATATACTTCTGTGTGGAGATCGTGGTCTTCACAGCCGTGTATTTCTATATGCATTATCGCCACGAGAAACTCTGTTGTGAGATTTTAGTCAAAATAGCTTCTTATGAATAACCGATTCAGAAACATCTTCATGGCCTTCGGTATCATCGCCATCATCATCATGCTCTGTACGATGGATATGGACTATACCGACATCTGGCGCTATCTGAAGCAGGCGGGTATCTACTTTCCGCTGATACTCGCCCTGTGGCTGGTGGTGTATATGGTGAACACGATCTCTTGGTATCTCATCATCAATGACGAGGGCAAGGTGAAGGGGCTTTCCTTCTGGCGCGTGTACAAACTGACCGTGAGCGGTTTTGCACTCAACTATACTACGCCCTGCGGACTGATGGGCGGCGAGCCTTACCGCATCATGGAGCTGAAGCCTTATACGGGAGTGAGCAAGGCCACCTCGTCGGTTATCCTCTATGTGATGATGCACATCTTCTCGCATTTCTGGTTCTGGTTCTTGTCGATATTCCTCTTCGTGGCAATGTATCCGGTAGGCGTTCCGATGGGCATCATGCTGGTGCTGATAGGCGCATTCTGTCTGCTGGGCATCTACTTCTTCTCTCGCGGTTATCGCACGGGCATGGCTCAGAAGGGCATCCGAATCCTTACGCATATCCCGATGGTGAAGAAATGGGCGAGAGGCTTTGCGGAATCTAAGAAGGAAACGCTGGAGCAGATAGACAGCCAGATAGCGATGCTCCACGGTCAGCACAAGCGCACGTTCTATCTCTCGTTGTTTTCCGAGGTGGCAGCGCGCGTGCTTCAGAGTGTGGAAATCTATCTCATCCTGAAGGCTTTCGCTGCGGATGTGAGCATTCTCGACAGTATTCTGATATTGGCATTCTCTTCGCTCTTCAGCAACCTCATCTTCTTCTCTCCGATGCAGTTGGGAGCGCGAGAGGGTGGTCTGGCTCTGGCGGTGGACGGGCTGCATCTTACGGGTGCATTAGGCGTCTATACGGGTCTCATTACCCGCCTGCGAGAGTTATTCTGGATAGCTGTCGGCATCCTGCTTATCAAGATAGGAAATAAGGATTTGAAACAGAAAAATGATGAATAAGAAACTGGATGTAAAGGGAATTATTTTCGACTATGGCGGTACGCTCGATACCAGGGGCGACCACTGGTCGGAGGTGTTGTGGAAAGGCTACGAGCACTTCGGTATCGGCGTGAATGCTGATGAGGAGGTGGAGCCGGGTGTATCCATCGGCAAGTCTTCTTTCCGCGATGCTTACGTGTATGGTGAGCGTGTGCTGGCAGTGCATCCGCTGGTGAAGGCTGAGGACCACTTCGAGGATATCCTCCGTATGAAGATACATTTCCAGTTGTCTTTCCTCGCCGGTGCACCTTTGTTGGAAACCGGTAAGGATGATGCCCTGAAGCAGCAGGCTCTTGCTGAAAGGCTTGAGTTGAGTGAGTCGGAGATAGCAGAAATCTCTGCATCGCTGGCTGCCTATATCAATAGTGAGACCCAGCAGCTTTTGGCTGAAAACAAACAGGTGCTGGAGCATCTGAAGCAGGCGGGTTATCCGATGGTTCTTGTGTCCAATTTCTATGGCAATATCAATCAGGTGTTGAAGGATGCGGGCATCGACGGTTATTTCAGTCGCGTCATAGAGTCGGCGGTAGTGGGTGTTCGCAAGCCAAATCCAGCTATCTTCGCCCTGGGTGTCTGTGCTTTGGATTTGCCGGCTTCGCAGGTGCTGGTGGTGGGAGATACCTTCAGCAAGGATATCCTTCCGGCACGTCAGCTGGGTTGCCATACATTGTGGATTAAGGGATTGCAATGGGAAAAGAAGGAATACGATGAGAGTGTGCCTGACGGAATTCTGACGAAACTCTCTGATATGGAGGCTTATCTGCTGTAATACATTGCTTGAGGGGGGCTTCTGACGGATCTCTCTCTCTCTTGAGTTCAGTTGGTTCCTTCTCCCTCTCTTGAGTTCAGTTGGTTTCTTCTCCCTCTCTTGGGTTCAGTTGGTTCCTTCTCTCCCTCTTGGGTTCAGTAGGTTCCTTCTCCCTCTCTTGGGTTCAGTAGGTTCCTTCTCTCTTTCTTGAGTTCAGTAGGCTCCTTCTCCCTCTCTTGAGTTCAGTAGGCTCCTTCTCCCTCTCTTGAGTTCAGTAGGTTCCTTCTCTCCCTCTCTTGGGTTCAGTTGCAGACTTATAAGTTGAATTTTAGATTCAGCGATGTCAATTTCAGTAATTTCAGTTTTAATTTTGATTATCTGCTCTTGTTGTCTTTCAGCGATGTCAATATCAGTAATTTCAGTTTTAATTTTGATTATCTGCTCTTTGATATCCTTCAGCGATGTCAATTTCAGTAATTTCAGTTTTATTTTTGATATAAATCTGAAAAAATAGGCGGCAAAGCATTTAAATCTTATAAAAAACTTAAATTACTAAATAGTTTTCGCGGATTTTCAGAAGAATATTCTTAACTTTGCAGCCAGAAATAGAAAGTTGACGAAAAAAGCAGTTAGTAGTCAAAAGTTTTGTTAAGGGTAGGGCATCGCAGTTTTGTCCTCCTATATATTAATAAGGTATGAAGGTTTTTAGAAAATTGTATTTTGTAGTTGCGCTGCTGCTGGTTTCTACACTCCAGCTGATGGCCCAACAAAAGATAACAGGACGAGTCATAGATGAGGATGGATTTGCCGTTTCCTATGCCAGCGTGCAATATCGCGGGCATAAGATAGCCGTGTCCAGCGACAGTCAGGGTAAGTTCTCCATCGAGAAACATCCGGGCTGGGTGCTCACTGTCTCTGCCCTGAGCTACAAGTCGCAGACCATCAGCGTAAACGAGAAAACGGATTTCATAGAGGTAAAGCTGAAGGACGACAGCCATAAACTCAATGAGGTGGTGGTGAAGACCAAGCGCGGCAAATACAGCCGTAAGGACAACCCTGCCGTGGAGCTGATGAGGCGAGTGATAGCTGCCAAGAAAAAGACCGATCTCGGCAATCATGATTACTATCAGTATGACAAGTATCAGAAGATAACGCTTGCTCTCAACGACCTGAAGAAGGAACAGTTGGAAGGCAAGTTCTTCAGCAAGCGACAGTACCTTCTGGACCAGGTGGAGACCTCTCCCTACAACGGCAAGCTTACCCTTCCGGTGAGCATCGACGAGACGGTTTCGCAGCATATCTACCGCAAGGATCCGAAGACAGAGAAAGACATCATCAAAGGCCAGCAGAGCAATGGTATCGGACAGGTGATCCAGACCGGCGAGATACTCAACACTGCCCTCAAGGATGCCTTCACCGATGTGGATATCTACGACGACTACGTGCGCTTGCTGCAGTATCCCTTCCCTTCGCCTATCGGCAGAACGGGCATCTCCTTCTACCATTATTATATAGAAGACACGGTGTATGTAGAGCGAGACCTCTGCTATCATCTCCAGTTTATACCTGCCAATTCGCAGGACTTCGGTTTCCGTGGAGAGCTATACGTTCTCGCAGACAGTTCGCTGCACGTGAAGAAATGCAATCTCTACATGCCTCACAATACCGACGTGAACTATGTGAAGAATATGAAGATAGAGCAGGAATACACCAGGCTCGACAACGGCGAATGGGTGCTCTCGAAAGACGATATGATAGCCGAACTGCATGTGAACAGTGTGCTGCAAGACCTGCTCGTGGTGAGGAACACCCGACTTACCGACTATGCCTTTGATGAACTGCCGAAGATACTCTTCAAGGGTAAGGCCAAGGTAAGGCATGATATGGATGCCATGAACCGCGACGAGGCCTACTGGAACAAATACAGGCAGGTAGATCTCACGAAGAGTGAATCGTCGATGGACAGCTTTATCCACCGAATGGAAAACTCGAAGGGATTCAAGTATATCATCTTCTTCGTGAAGGCACTGATGGAGAACTACGTGGAGATAGGAGGCGGTACGGACGGCAAGAAGAGCAAGTTCGATCTCGGACCGGTGAACACCTATATCTCCAAGAACTTCGTGGATGGTATCCGACTGCGACTGGCTGGTAGAACCATGGCTGCCCTCAATCCGCATTTCTTCTGGGACGGATATGCAGCTTACGGTACGAAGAGCAACGACTGGTACACAGGCAATATCTTCACTTATTCGCTCAACAAGAAGAAGAACAGTCCGTTTGAATTCCCGATGCGCAACCTCACTTTCGAGGTGGCCCGAGATGTGACTTCTCCTTCAGACGAGAACCTGCTGCACAATAAGGACAACTTCTTCATGACCTTCCGTGCAGCCACTCAGGACGAGATGTTCCTCTACCACCGCCAGAAGTTGGCATTCACCTACGAGACCGACTGGGGCTTCCGATTCAATACGAGTCTCCGCTTCCAGAGCAACCGCACGGTGGGCAATCTCCACTACTATCATCTGGACGGTACCGAGGTGAAGAAAATCCGCATGACCGACCTCAACGTGGGCATCAACTATAATCCGGGTGTTACCTATGTGAATACCAAGCAGCAGCGACTGCCTATCAATCTCGACAGTCCGGAAATCGGACTTTCGCATACGATGGGCTTCAAGGGCTTTATGGGCGGTCTGTATCACAGCAACATCACCAAGCTGAGCATCTACAAGCGCCAGTGGCTCGGCAGTTGGGGTTATCTCGACTTCCATGCCATCGGACAGGCACAGTGGAACAAGGTGCCATTCCCAATGCTCATCTTGCCTCCTATCAACCTCTCTTACTTTGAGCAGGAGTCAACAATCAGTTTGATGAAAGACTGGGAATTCCTCAACGACCGCCAGGTGTTCTGGGCACTCTCTTGGGATATGAACGGCAAGCTGCTCAACCGCATTCCGCTCATCAAGAAGCTCAAGTGGCGCGAGTGGTTTGCCATCAAGGGCGTGTGGGGCCATCTTACCGACAAGAACAATCCATATCTGGAGAAGAATCAGGGAGACGCAAGGCTGTTTAAGTTCCCTAAGAACTCTCATGTGATGAATGATACACCTTACTGGGAGTGCGTGGCTGGTGTGCACAACATCTTCAAGTTCTTCTCAGTAGAGTATGTGAGACGACTCACCTATCTGAATAACAACAACATCGACAAGTGGGGCATCCGTTTCGGCTTCATGATGTCGTTCTGATATACGAGAAAAATAACCCATAGGCGACTCCTCAAAGTTGCCTATGGGTCGTTTTGCATTATAGAGATATATCAATGGTATAAAAACTGAATAAATATCAGTTGAATATCGAATCGGTATCACCATCCTCCAAATCAATCGGGGTGCGATGGCTATAGTGCGCAAACAGAATATATAAGGAGAATAACAACATAAAAAATAGGAGAGAATATAACTATGAGAATTTTATTAGCAGACAGACAGGACATCACCCGTGCGGGCATGATATATGTGTTGCAGGGGATGGAAGGACTGGAATGGAAATATACGGAAGACAAGGCCGAACTGATGCTGGCGCTGAAGGAGAACGATGATACGGTAGTGGTCTTAGACTACACCTCATTCGATATCAACGATGCCGATGAACTGCTGATACTCCAGCAGCGATTCACTCATACACGCTGGCTGCTCTTTAGCGAAGATCTGAGTGCCGAGCTGGTAAGGGTATTGATAGCCAGCAGCATGCAGTTCAGTATCCTGCTGAAGGAGAGTCCGCTTTCAGAAATCAGGGAGGCTATCAAATTCTGCGTGCATGGCAACCGATTCATCTGCCAACGCATGATGGAAGTGCTCCTGGCGCCTAAGCATGAGGTAGAGGAGAAGGTAAACCTGACGAAGACGGAAACGGAGATACTGAAGGATATCGCTCTCGGCATGACGACCAAGGAAATAGCAGACAAGCGATTCTCTAGTTTCCATACCGTGAACACCCATCGCAAGAATATCTTCCGCAAGCTGAATGTGAACAATGTTCATGAGGCTACCAAGTATGCGCTGAGGGCAGGACTCGTGGATACTGCAGAATACTATATCTGATTCTCGGAAAGAAATTCAGCAAGAAAGAGTCCGGAATAAAAAATAGGCTTAAACTTGTCCTCACGACAAATCTAAGCCTTACCTGTTTCTAACTAACTTATTATCAACTATTCATTACTTTCATTTGCAAAATTAGTACATTTTTAGTGATAATCTTTCTAAATTTGTGAAAAAACACACGTAAACGTTTGCGCTTTTAGAGAAAAAATACTATCTTTGCAGAGGAAAAAGTGTACTCACTGGTTTGATAAAGTTTTACTAAACAAAGATGCTTGTGAGGTGTAATTAAATGAACTCTTAATTGTCTATAAATCAGTAACTAAATGAAACAACGTAGAACCTCTTTGAAGGATTTGGCAGCCCAGCTTGGTGTCAGCATAGCTACCGTTTCTCGCGCTTTGCGCAATAGCCATGAAGTGGGTGAGGAGATGACTAAAAAGGTTAAGAATCTGGCCAAGGAACTCAATTATAGACCTAACCCGTTTGCGCAGAGCCTCCGCAAGGAAGCACCGCGCGTGATAGGTGTCATCGTCCCTAATCTGGTGACCCACTACTATGCTGCCGTTCTCGATGGTATAGAAGATTATGCAACCAAACACGGTTATTCCGTTATCAGTGCCAACAGTCATGAAGATTATGAGCGAGAGGTAATGGCACTCGACAACTTCCTCAATATGCACGTGGAAGGCATCATTGCCTGTCTGGCGCAGGATACCATAGACTATTCTCATTTCGAACAACTTCATAAGATGTCCATACCGCTTGTATTCTTCGCCCGCTGCTGTTTGGAAGACAAGTTCTCTCAGGTGGTAGGAAATGGAGATGTGGCAGCGCAGGAAGCCACGCAGCACCTCATCGAAACCGGTTCGAAACGTATCGCATTCATCGGCGGTCCTAACCATCTCGATATGGTGCGCCGCCGCAAGCACGGCTATCTGGAGGCTCTCAGAGATAATCATATTCCGATAGAAAGAAACCTGGTTGTCTGTGACAAAATTGATTTCGATGTGGCCCGCAATGCAACTCTGAAACTCCTGGAAAGCGACAATCGGCCGGATGCTATCCTGGCTTTCAACGATATCATCACCTATGCGGCCTTTGACGCCATCAAGGCCAAAGGGCTTCGCATTCCGCAGGATGTTGCCATCATCGGCTTTACGGATGGAGACTCGGCTGCCTTCGTTACTCCTCGTCTCACAGCCATCATGGACAAAGCCCACGAACAGGGAACCAAGGCATGTGAACTCCTGATGAGAAGTATCAATGGAGATGAGAAGATATATAAAGAGGTGGTGCCGATGATTCTGAAAATCAGAGAAAGTTCTGAAAAACAGGAACCGCTATAAAACGAATGACATTCCAGATGTTTGCCCGCTATTTGTCAAAGGCTTAATTCAATAATTATCTAAAATGAAAAGAAAGATGATAATAAAAAACAAACTAATCTCTACCCTTATCTGCTGGATAATATGGGTACCGCTTACTATGGCTGCTAACCACTTGGAGATGGAATTCAACCTTCTATCCAATCGAGATGGACTCAGCAACGGACAAGTGAATACTATCCTGCAGGACAAGCAGGGATATGTCTGGTTTGGTACACAGTCCGGACTGGATCGCTACGATGGTTTCCGATTCAAGAATTTCTTCTACAACAACTTGGATGTGAGTTCATTGGCCAACAATTCTGTAGATGAAATCCAGCAGGATGTCCTTGGTAATCTATGGATACATACTGCGGTAGGATACTGTATTTATCAATATTCCAACGAGAAATTCGATCGCAATCCTGAAAAATGGCTCAAGAAAATCGGTATTGAAGGATATCCCCAAAAAGTATTCATAGAGGCTAATAAGAATATGTGGTTTGTGATGTATGGTAAGGGTGTATTCTTCCTCGATACAAAGACGATGAAGCATAAATTCTTCAGCTTTGCGCAGTTGGGAGTGAAAGATCAGAAGGAAGTGTCTTGTGTCACGGAACAGCAGGGTTCTGCAGTCTTTTCTTTCAGAAACGGAACGCTTTGTCGGGTAGATGGATTGAAAGGCAAGGTGCTCTGGGTGAACCGTCATCTTACCCAAACCTGTCATCTCAAGGATGAAACTATTTATACCTTTATCGACTGTCATAATAACTACTGGGTACTCTCCAATGATTTCGTATATATCTATTCCTCCCTTCGCAAAAAATGGTATGATGGGATGGGCACTTTTATCAAATCGCTCGGCATCAGTATGCCTACAGACAATAAAATCCTGATTAGGGATATTGCCTATGACAGAAAAAATAGACTATGGATTGCCACGGATCATGATGGCTTGTTTGTACTTGATCTGGAGGGAAGGAAATGCAAGCAGTATGTGAAGAGAGAGGGAATGACTGGAAGCATTCCTGACAACTCCTTACAAAAAGTTATCATCGACAGGAACGATGCTGTATGGATTGGTACCAACAAGAATGGTGTAGCTTATTATTCGCCTTCTTCTACCAAGTTCTCAACCATCTATCTGGGTGATGTCTGCACGATCACTCAGGATAAGATGGGTAATTACTGGTGTGGCACCAATGATGCGGGTATCATTTGCTACAATCCGAATACGGGTGAACGAATTCATTATGGAAAGGCTCAGACTGGATTGAAATCGGATGTCGTAGTGAGCAGCGTAACGATGAGCGACGGTTCTATGTACTTCGGTACCTTCAATGGCGGCATGACCTGTTATCGCAACGGACAGTGGAAAGCTTATCAAATGTCTCAAAATAGTCTGGCTCTACAAAGTATCTGGGCGCTGGCTGAAGACAAGCACCATCGCCTGATGATTGGTACTCTGGGCGGCGGATTTCAGATCATGGATACCCAGAAGGAAACTTTTAAGACTTTCAAAATCGAAAATTCTAAGATACCTTCCAATTATATCAATTCGCTTGCTCCGATGCCGAATGGGGATGTACTGATAGGCCATTCGCAGAACGTGACAGTGCTGAATACGGATACCTATAAGATGACTAATTATCTTACTGCTAAGGGTGGAAGGTCGTTCCCGAGTCCGGGTATCAACCATGCTATTTGCGACAGTCGCGGTCTCTTCTGGATGGCTACACCTGCCGGTGTTACCATGTATGATCCAAAGACGGGGCAGATGGAAATCCTCAACGATCAGAATGGTACCCAGGGTGCCGTGGGCTGTTCCGTTGTAGAAGACAAAGCGCATACTATCTGGCTGGTATCTGAATTTATCGTGAGTCATGTAAAATTATCCAAGGATAATCGTGGAAAATGGGAAGTAAACATGACCAGCTATAATTATATGGACGGATTGCAAAACGGACATTTCAATTATCGTGCTGCCTTCTTGACCCAAGAAGGTAAATTGATAGTGGGTGGTCAGGATGGCATCAATATCATTGATACTCAGATGGAACGTAAGCCTCAGAAGCATGTAAAAGCACTCTTCAGTGGTCTGGTTCTCTTCGACCATCCGCTGGCCGCTGGCGAGGAATATGAGGGAAGAGTGGTTTTTGACAAGGCTTTGGATGAGTGCCGGAAACTCAATCTCAGCTATAAGGAAAATGCCTTTACCATCCAACTGGCTTCTACAGACGTAACTGTTCCATCGCGAAACCGATTTATGTATCGCATGAAGGGAGTCACAGATAAATGGATGATGACTCCGCTGGGCAGGCCAGAAGTTACTTTTACCAATCTTTCACCAGATACCTATACCTTGCAGGTGAAGGTAGTGAACGGTGATGGAACGGTAGGCGATGATGTCAGCGAGCTGATCATTGATGTAAATCCTCCTTTCTATCTCTCTGCTTGGGCATATCTGTTGTATTTCTGCCTTGCTTTCTTGATTATCTATATCTACCGCAAGAGAGCTCTCGAAAAGCAGAAAATGATTTTCGAAAAGGAGAAAATGGAAGAAAATATAAGGAAGGATAGGGAACTCAACGAATTGAAACTCAATTTCTTTACCAATGTGAGTCATGAACTCCGCACGCCTCTTACCCTGATTATCTCTCCGCTTCTCAATATGATTAAGAAGGAGGAGGATGAAGCCAAGAAGCATAAACTGGAAATGATTCACCGTAACGCTGATAGACTCCTGCACTTGGTAAACCAGATTCTCGACTTTAGAAAAATCGAACAGAGTGAGGGCAAGCTAACCCTGACGCTGGTGGAAGTGGTATCTTATGTGGAGAACATTTGCCGCTCATTCCAGTTGTTGGCGAACAATAAGATTAGGTTGAACTTTACTTCGTCAGTGTCTCAGTTGCTCATGGAATTTGATGTAGATAAGTTGGGTAAAATCGTCAATAATCTGTTGAGCAATGCATATAAGTTTACGCCAGATCATGGTAGTGTAACGGTCAGTCTGTCTGTGGTGAAGGAACTGGTGATCAATGGCTCTGCCAAAGATGTTCTCCAGATTCAGGTAGCTGATACAGGCAAAGGCATCAGTGATGAGGATAAGTGCCATATCTTTGACCGCTTCTATCAGGTGAACGGTACGGAAATGCAGCCTTACGGCGGAAGTGGCATTGGACTCAACCTGGTCAAGGCGTTTGCCGACCTGCATGGCGGAAATGTAACTGTAGCAGACAATCCTGGTGGCGGAACTGTCTTTACTGTCAATATTCCGCTGAGACAGGATAGTTCTATCGGAAAGTCGCAGGATGGACAAGTAAATCCGGTAGTTGCTGTATCTTCTGCATCTTCTGCCTTGGTTGCATCTGCTACATCTGCAACTCTTGGTTCTTCTTCTGAATCCTCAGTTGCCTCTTCTGCAGAATCTTCAATTCAAACTAACGGAACGACAACTGTTCCATCAGGTGGTTCTTCAACTGTCGCATCAGGTAGTTCTTCATTTGTCTCATCAGTTGGTTCCTCATCTGTCGCATCAGTTGGTTCTTCCAACGTTCCATTAGACAGCTCCTCAAAAGTTCCGTCAGAAGAGACCGTTGTATCTCTGAAACCGAAGGTTCTGTTGGTGGATGATAGTGATGACTTCCGTGAGTTTATGAGCGAAGTTCTTTCTGAGAATTATGTGGTAGAGGAAGCCGTAAATGGTAAGGAAGCGTGGGAAAAACTGCAGACCCAACCTTTGCCTGACATTATTCTGAGTGATGTCATGATGCCGGAGTTGGATGGCAACGGACTCTGTAAGTTGGCAAAGGGAAATGAGTTGACCGCTGATATCCCATTTGTTATGCTGACAGCCCGACTGGCTTCTGAACACAAGAAAGAGGGATTGGAAAATGGTGCAGATGAGTATATAACAAAGCCTTTCGATATGGACTTGCTCAATCTGCGTATCAGAAATCTCATGAAATGGTCAAAGAGAAAAAATGCCAATTTTAGCAACGCTCAGCCTCTTTCTGCTACATCTGCAACTGGGCATGATGCCTTGTCTTCTGGTTCTTCTGATGAGGGTACCTTCCATGGTCATGGCATGTCTATGGGTACTTTTGCTTCAGATGGATCTTTGTCTGCAGTTGATTCAATGAACTCTGATATTTATCAGCCTAGTAATCAGCAGGGCAATGGTATCCCAACTGCTCAGGCAGAAGAAGGTGCTCCGGTTGTGCAGGAATATGTGATGACAGAGGGAGACAAGAAATTCTTGAGAAATGTGGATATCTATATCCGCGATAATATGGGTGATCCGGATACGGGTGTGGAATCTATGAGTTCTCATCTGTGTATCTCTCGTGTGCAACTCTACAAACGCATGGTATCTCTTACGGGTACTACTCCTTCCGAGTATCTGCGTGCCAAGAGAATCCATTGGGCAGAAGAATTGATGCGTACTGGTGATTATACCGTCAGCGAGATTGCTTATAAGGTAGGTTTCAATAATCCAAGATACTTCTCTAAGTATTTCCAGGATGAATATGGAATGACTCCTTCTCAATATAAGAAAAAGATATTTGGATAATTACATTCCAGAATCCCACAAAGGGTACTCTCATGCAGTAAAACGCTGCATCAGGGTACCCTTTTCTTATCTCATGCAGCTAGATGCAGTATCAATGGTAGTCTTTATTAATTAGGTGTAGTTTTGTTGTTTTTGTGTGTATGTTTTGTTTTCCTGGTTCTGTCACTTTCGTACAAATAACTTTCGGTTAACATTTTGTGCTTATTTT
>ERZ1031746.591-NODE-591-length-12755-cov-5.344961_pt1 | contig 12755 bp, 10 predicted proteins | sample MGYA00518171_ERZ1031746 | MGnify/ENA primary metagenome ERZ1031746 (study PRJEB33719, sample SAMN04261238) | wastewater metagenome | biome: rural village; feature: human; material: feces | host: Homo sapiens | place: El Salvador | collected 2013-01-07 ...
TTCTCGCCGTCGAGCAGGAACATCCCGAAGAGCAGCTTCTCCCCGCCGCGCTCATTGTAAATTATATCCGCATTTGCAATTTTTGTCGCACTATTACGAATATTATTCATTTTCTGTACCCACAATATCATATCGGTGTTTCAAGCTTTTTAGTTCAAGTATAAGCTGCAATAACCCTGCCAACGACAAAACCCCGTACTGACTTTAATCCGTCAGTACGGGTTTTAATGTTAATATGGTATTTTTGCGAGCCAAAAGATATTACTTTTTACTCACAAACCACTCGATACACACGATAAAGGGCACCGAGCAGAATCTTATCAAAATCTTATCAACGGGCTCTTTGAAAACCTTGAAACCCTTGATATTACTGGGCTTTCAGACTTTTTCAATTTATTCCCACTCGACGGTGCCGGGGGGTTTGGAGGTTATATCGTAAACTACGCGGTTTACGTGTTTTACCTCGTTTGTGATACGATTTGAAACCTTGGCGAGAATATCGTACGGTATCTTCGCCCAATCGGCTGTCATAAAGTCGTCGGTTGTTACGGCGCGGATTGCCACAAGGTTATCGTATGTGCGGTGATCGCCCATAACGCCTACCGTATTGACTCCCGGAAGCACACAGAAGAACTGTGCGAGGTTTTTTTCATAACCGTTCTTCGCCATTTCATCGCGCAGCACCCAATCGGCATTTTGGAGAACTTCAATCTTTTCCTTTGTTATCTCGCCGATAATTCTGACACCGAGACCGGGTCCCGGGAACGGCTGACGCCAGACAAGCTCGTGCGGAATTCCGAGCTTTTCGCCTACTGCTCTGACCTCATCCTTAAACAGGCTTGAAAGAGGCTCAATAACGTCGATGAATTCAACGTCGTCGGGCATTTTGACCTTATTGTGATGCGTCTTGATTTTATCGGCATCGCCCTTGCCGGACTCTATGCAGTCGGGGTATATGGTGCCCTGTGCAAAAAATCCCTTCTCGGCCTGTTTTCTTATCTCATCCCAGAACACCTTGTAAAATTCCGTGCCTATGATTTTTCTCTTCTGCTCCGGGTCGGATACTCCTTTAAGAGCATTTATAAAATGGTCCTGACAGTTTACGCGCACGAAATTCATATCGAACAGCGAAGTGAACGTCTTTTCGACGAAATCGCCCTCGTTCTTACGCATAAGTCCCTGGTCAACGAAAACGCAGGTGAGCTGTTTGCCGACGGCGCGAGAGAGAAGTCCCGCCGCGACCGAGGAATCGACACCGCCCGAAAGGCCGAGAATAACCTTTTTGTCTCCGATTTTTTCGCGAAGGCTCTTTACGGTATCGTCAATAAAGCTGTCCATCTTCCAGTCGCCGTGACAGCCGCAAACATTATACAGAAAATTGTGAAGAATTTTAAATCCGAACTGTGTGTGAGTTACCTCGGGGTGGAACTGCACGCCGTATATTTTCTTTTCTTCGTTTTCATAAGCTGCTATCGGGCAGGCTTCCGTTTTTGCGGTTATTTCAAAACCTGACGGCATCACTTTAACTCTGTCCGTATGGCTCATCCAAACTACGCTCGTTTCATCAACGTCGGCAAAAATCTCCGACTGTTTTTTTGTAACCATAAGGTCGATTTTGCCGTATTCGGACTGTTCCGCAGTCTCAACATTGCCGCCGACCATCCACGAAATAAGCTGACAGCCGTAGCATATGCCGAGTACGGGTATCCCGAGCTCCAAAATCTCTTTTGTGTAGTGCGGCGAACTCATATCAAACACGGAGTTAGGTCCGCCGGTAAAAATAATACCTTTGTAATTGCCCTCTTTGATTTCGCTGAGCGGTACGGTATACGGCAGTATTTCCGCATAGACATTGTTGTCGCGTACACGCCGCGCAATCAGCTGATTATACTGACCGCCGAAATCGAGTACAAGTATTTTCTCCATAATATCCTCTTAATTATCTGTAAATTATAGCTTCTCTCTCTGGTCCGTTAGATACCATATTTATCTTGTGGCCGAGTTCCTTTTCGATGAATTCGACATATTCCTGTGCCTCACGCGGAAGCTCCGAGAAATTGCGAATGCCCTTTATATTGCAATGCCAACCCTTTAATGTGGTAAATACCGGCTTTGCCTTTTTAAGAAGCGAGGTGTTCGGGAAATCCTTTGTGATGTCATCACCTATTTTATAAGCTGTGCAAACCTTGATTTCGTCAAGATACGAAAGGCAGTCAAGAGCGGTCATGGCAATCTTTGTGGCGCCCTGGCACTCAACGCCGTAACGTGTCGCAACGCAGTCAAACCAACCGATTCTTCTCGGTCTACCGGTGGTAGCGCCGAATTCGCCTTTATCGCCGCCGTGAATTCTGAGTTCCTGTGCCTCGTCCTCATCAAGAATCTCCGAAACAAATTCGCCTGCACCTACCGCAGAAGAATACGCCTTGGTAACGGCTACTACTTCGCTTATGAGATACGGAGGAATTCCGGCTCCAACAGAGCCGTAGCCTGCCAAAGTCGAGGACGACGTAACCATGGGATATATGCCGAAATCGGGATCCTTAAGCGTGCCGAGCTGACCCTCGAGGAGAATGTTTTTGCCCTGCTTTAAGGCGTCGCGTATAAATGCGTGCGTATCGCAGATGTACGGAGCTATCTTTTTCTTGTATTCCATACAGGTGTTGTAAAGCTCGTCCTCGTCAAGCAGCGGTTTATGATAAACGTGCTCAAGAATGAGATTTTTGAGAGTCACTATATTGTGAAGCTTTGCCTTTAACTCTTCGTCGTCAAACAGCTCGTTGCACTGAATACCTATTTTTGCGTACTTGTCGCTGAAGAACGGAGCGATACCGCTCTTTGTGGAGCCGAACGCGTTTTTGCCGAGTCTCTCCTCTTCATAGGTATCGAGAAGAATATGATACGGCATAAGTATCTGAGCACGGTCTGATACGAGAAGCTTCGGATTTACGCCTGCCTTTTTCACATCCTCAAGTTCCGAGCAGAACTTGTTTATATCAAGAGCGACGCCGTTGCCGATGACACAGGTAACATTGTCGTAGCAAATACCGCTGGGCATAAGATGCAATGCAAATCTGCCGTGTTCGTTTATAATGGTGTGCCCTGCATTTGCACCACCCTGAAAACGAACAACTATGTCTGCTTCGCTCGCAAACATATCCGTAATTTTACCTTTGCCCTCGTCGCCCCAGTTGGCGCCGACAATTGCTTTTACCATTAGAGTTTCCTCCTTAAAAATTACGTGCCCGAATATAAAAAATGCTAAACGGGCAACTTATTAAACATACAATAGATATTATATAATACACTGTGCATTATGTCAACGAAAAGCGGAATTTTAAGTGTGTTTTCGGACACATATCAAATCGCATAAAAAGGGAGCTGTAAGCACATTGTTACAGCTCCGCTTTCAGCATTGTTTTTTATTTTCTCTTGCGTTTTACCGTAATCGCAACAGCCGCCGCGGCAACGCATAAAGTAACAGCCGCCGATCCTATCGCAGCATACTTTCCCGAGGTCTTAGGAATTTTTCCGGCCTTTACCGTTTTGCCCTCCGATGAGACGGTTTCATCGGTTGCCGCCGGCATCGGAGCCGCTTCGGATAAGTCAATCGAAGAGCTTACGGCCGACAAATCAATGTGCTGATTATTGGCATCGGTTGAGAAATCGACATTTATCGGGAAGTCGGTTTTGCCGGTTGCTCCGTCGTTCACCTTAAAGGTTATGGCGGCAACCTCGCCGCCGAGCGGCGCGGTGTTTTTCCAAACGGCGTTTATTTTAACCTCGCCTGCCGTGCTTGAATTTGTGGCACTGACGTCTCCGCTCGAATACTCGGCGGAAACATACGTGAGCAATTTTGTATCGTATTTAAGTGTAAACGAAAGCGTCCCGAGTTCCGTATTTTGCGGAAGGTAAATTTTTACGGTGACGACCGAATCCTTTGCTTCAGCCGAAGAAGTGAGCTTAAACGGATCCGCCGCAAGCACGGGTAATGCGGTAACAAGTAAAATAACAGCCGCAATCAGTACGGAAAGCACTTTTTTATTTAACGCCTTTTTCATTACAGTATACTCCCTTTCGATTCTCGCTTGCCGAAGCAGGCGAAAGCTTAACTCCATTGTTGAATTATACCATTTTATACGCGCTGTGTCAAATATTTTTAAGCAAAATGCGTATAAACGTACATACAAGAAGCCGTATGAAAGGAAATTTCACGCTCGAACGAGCAGCCGCATTCTCAAAGCCTTCAGGCGTTATCACCCGTGAAATTTTCAAGTACGGTGCCGACACAGCTTTCCTCTTCGAGAGCAGCCGAATATTCGGGGCAGACATTTCCCCACTTCACGCTTGTGTTGCGAAGCGTAACGTTATCGGCAAAGCGAAGATAAAAACCGGCATTTTTATGCTTTTCGACCTCTTTATTAAGCCCCGGGCGCATATCGTAAAGACCGCAGTCCCACTTTGACGTTTTTGAGAGAGTTACGTCAACGTCCGAGAAAACTACGTTTTCAATTTTGTTTTCCGCCGTGCCGCATATCATAACTCCGTTTTCGCCGACGCAGGTTATGTTGCGGTAAGATATGTTTTTGATATGGCCTGCCCTTGTGTTTTCGTCGCGGTCAAACGCGGTTATGACTATCGGCTCGGCAGTCCCCCACCAATCCGGGCAAAAGCGGCGCGTACCTATTATAATGTCGGAATATTTGACATTTTCGACATTGCCGCCGTCGCGTATCTGAATTGAAAGACCGCGGTTGCTGCGCGAAATGACACAGTTTGAAACTATTATGTTTCTGAAATCGCCGACGCCCTCCGTGCCTATTTTTATCGCCGCCGAGGTTGAAATCAGCGTACAGCCCGTTATCAGTATATTTTCGCACGGTCCGTATTCGGAATTGCCTTTTGAAGTTTTAAGGCAGATGCAGTCGTCGGCACACTCTACGTGGCAGTCGCAAATACGCACATTGCTGCAGTGGTCGGGATCTATACCGTCCGAATTTGCAACATCGAGGTCGTTTAATATGTGAATTTTTGATATTAAAACATCGTCGCAGCCTGCCGGATGAAGCGTCCAAAACGGTGCATCAACCACAGTGAAATCCTCAAACACAATATGGTTGCAAGCCTCAAAATACATAACCGTGGGACGCGGATAAAAGTCGCCGGTGACATAGTATTTGTCTTTTCTCTTTACAAAGCTGTGACCGTTTGCGTCGATTTTTCCGCCTCCGGTTATTGCGGCATTGTCCGCCTTATACGCATATATAAAGGCAAACGACGGCTTACCCGTAACGGGATTGCCTATAAGGGTATTTGTCTCATCGTTTATAAAATCGCAGGGACGAAAGTATCCGTTTATGTCTGAGGTTGCCTTTAAAACCGAGCCTTTTTGCAAATGCAACTCAACGTTTTTCTTCATTATGACCGAGCTTGAATAATACGTTTTTCCGCTCTCAAGCACAACCGTTCCGCCGCCGTTTTTTTCGGCCTCGTCAATAGCGGACTGTAAAGCGCGTGAATCGTCGTTTTTTCCGTCGCCGAGAGCACCGTAGTTTTCCGGAAAGTAAAATTTCATTTTATCACCTTTAAAAATTCCGCACACGAGCTTTGCTGTCGTATGCGGAAAAATTTTTATTTTGCATATAAGGAAAGAGCCTTTTGCATAGTCTTATTGGCAACGGGAATTGCCACAGATGAGCCTCCGCCGCCGTTTTCGACAACAACCACTATCGCAAGCGGGAGATCCTCGCGCTGTGAATATCCGACAAACCAAGCGTGAGGCTTTGCACCGCCGGTTTCCGAGCTTACTTCCGCCGTTCCGGTCTTACCGCACATTTTAAGGTTGGGGAACTTACCGTCGCTGTAATAATTCTTGACATTTGAGCGAAGCATATCGTTCATCTTTGATGCGGTATCCGAGGAAATAAGCTGAGTTGCCGTGCCGGGCTTTGCTTCATAAATCGTTTTTCCGGTCTGCGAGGTTATTTTGCCGACAAGATATGGCGGCACGGATGAACCGCCGTTAGCCACCGCGCCTGCAATAGTTAACATCTGGCACGGATTTATGCGAGTGGTGTACTGACCTATACCTGCCCAGCCCACGTCGAGGTCAGACGCGCCGGTCACATCGAACGAACTTTTTGCGAGCCTTATATTGCCTACATACATCTGATTGCCGAGCCCCAGTTCCTTTGCCGTGGCCATAAGCTTATCTGGTCCGAGTTCTATCGCAATCTGCGCAAATGCGCTGTTACAGGACACATTGAGAGCCTTTTCGAAATTCACGGTTCCGTGGACCCCGAGGCACTTAACCGAGCTGCCGCCGACCTTGTATTCGCCCGTGCATTTGAATTTTTGCGAATCGATATCAGGCAAATTTTCAATGGCACAAATCGAGGTTATCATTTTAAATGTCGAGCCGGGAGTATAAACGCCGGAGAAAAACCTGTTTAAATAAACACCCTCGTAGGCACCTGTCTTATCGTTATTTATACTTGAGACGGGTTTGTTTGCAATATCGTAAGACGGGCTTGATACAACGCATAAAAGCTGACCGGTTTTGTAATTATAAACGCCGACCGTGCCTTTGTTGCTTCCGAGGGCACTGTATGCCGCCGCACAGAGCTGCGCGTTTATGGTGAGATTTACGTCGTTGCCCTTACCGTATTTTTTCAGGTTGTATATACCGTCAACGAAATTATAGCCGGTTATGACGTCCTTATACGATGTCTGAACGCCCGTCGCTATATAGCCCTCAGAGTCGCCTACCGTGTGCATGGTTGCGGTTCTTACGGTTTTGTCGCTGTTATAAACGCGCTTACCGTCCTTTGTTTCCGCAAGCACCGCTCCGGTTTCATCCTTAATGCTGCCCGCAACCGACAGCGTACCTGATGAATACAGGTGCCTGTTTGCCTTTTTCATAGCCCACGAATCGGCGTTCGTGTAAAATGTGTAAAACAACACAATGAGCCCTGCTAAAAATGCTGCTATAAACACATAGAGCACCCAGGCTCTTTTTGACATGGTTTTCATTGTTTCACACTCCCTTTCGGCAGATTTAATTTAAGACTTTGCCACCGCTACCTTATCGTACCGTTTGTACGTCTTGACATCAATGGCCTTTATAAATGCCACAAGTCCCCAGCAGCACATCATACTCGAGCCGCCTCGGCTGATAAACGGCAGCGTAACGCCCGTCCACGGAAGAAGATCGGTAACACCGAACACGTGCAGAGCCGCTTGGAAAAGAAGAAGGCCCGACGCCGCGCACGCAGCAATAGCGTAAAAAGACGATCGAGCCGCCACAGCATAGCGTATACTGTAAACCACGAGGGCGACAAAGGTCAAAAGCACGGCAAATGCGACAATAATTCCGAATTCCTCACATACCATTCCGAACGCCAAGTCCTCTGTGGCTGCGTATACATCTCTCAGCTTGCCGTTTCCTATTCCGAGTCCGAAAAGGCCGCCGCTGACGGAATATATGAGAAGTCGCGCCTGCTGATAGCCGCGGTCGTTTGCATACTCCCAAACATGGCGATATGTTTCAAAGCGTTTTGCGACATACGGCTTAAACGTAAGCACAAGACCGCCGCCGCCGAGAGCTGCCGCGCATACAAGAAATATTGTCTTTATATCTCCCGAGCGCAGGAATGCCATTATTAAGAATGTAAAGAAGAATATAAGTGCCGTACCGAAATCCTTCATAAGGAACAGACAGCCTATACAGGAAAGCGCAAACACAAGATATTTTGTAAGGCTTCTCGTTGATTGCAGGTATTCGAGCGTAGCCGCACCTACAAAGACAAAGCCTATCTTCACTATTTCCGACGGCTGTATTGAAACGCCGCCTATTCTTATCCAGTTGTATGCACCGTTTATATTGTGCGCCAAAAGCCTTGTGGCAACAAGTACGATAACGGAAGCTATCGCCACCGGCATACGCAGCTTTACGACTCTTTCTATATCGCTGAGTACCCAAAGCATAACTATAAATACCGCAATACCCATAATCACCGCCGCAAGCTGAACAAACGCTTTGTCGGGATACACGCTTGTGGTGAGTGTAAGACCTATTCCGGTAAGAAAAAACGCTATAAGCTCTATTTCAAAGCTCTTGCGGTGTAAAAATCCGCCGAAAAATATAAAATACGCCCATTCGATAGCTATATATGCACCGAATACAATATATAATGTAGTCAGCGGTATGTCGGGACTGTTCATATTTATCTGAGCGGCGCAAACGAGCTGAAAAACAGTCATAATTATAAGCAGAATCAGCCAGTTTACAGGCTTTCTGTATTTTTTGGTTCTCGTCTTTTTTTGCTTTTTACGAGCATTTTCCTGAGCCAAAGATGCGTCCTCCGTTTCTTTGAATATGGCCTCTTCTCCGCTTTATTCGCGGAAAAGGAAGCTGTAATCGCCTATTGAAATAATGTCGCCGTCATACAGCGGGAATGCGCCGAAAACCTCTTCGCCGTTTAAAAGCGTACCGTTTTTGGAATTGAGGTCCGCAACATACCAGCCGTCCTTTGCGGGATAGACCTCTGCGTGCTCGCCCGAGACGCTTTGCATCGGCAGGCATATATTACAGGTTCTGTCACGCCCTATAAGGCACGTGCCGTTTAAATAGAACGCGCTGTTGTCGGCAAGATTTACAAGCCTTGTGGCGTTTGTGAAGTCAACCTTTTTACCGTCCTCAGTCTCCTCACTCTCAACGCCGTAGCCGTTTGAGGTGAACTTCATAACCGCGTTTCCGAACGAGACGGTGTCGCCGTCGATTATCTTGGCTGATTTTTTTATCTGCTCGCCGTTTACGTAAACTCCGGTTTTCGACTCGGTATCAAAGACATACCAGCCGTCTTTTCTGAGAGCCAGAACGGCGTGAAAACGCGATACCGTGCCGTACTTTCTGAGCGATATATCGCACGAGCGCGAACGGCCTATCGAGGTTTCCCAATTTCGTATCTCGATTTCGCTGTCGTCGGCAAGATTTATCAGCGTTGCCATAATCTCGCGGCGCGGTCTGAGCCTGAAAAGGGAAAAAATGCACCGGAGAAGTATTATAAGCGCAAGAAAAGCCAAAGCATATCGCGACAGGAATTCAAACTGAGTTAAAAATTGCTCCAATCGGCACACTCCCTTCAAATACATAATATATGTTAAGAATACATTTAAAACGCCGAAAAGTCAATAAAAATACTTTTGTTTTCCGGTCAGCATTATTTTCGCTCTTGCAAGTTCTTTCGTCTTTCTTGACAACGGCGCGCACGGATATTATACTTATTAAAATGCTAAAAATGGGGTGGTAGCTTTGAAAATGACCAAATCTCTCTACGGCAAAACCGCCGACGGAAAAGAAGTCTTTTCATTCACAATAAAAAACGAAAGCGGAGCCGAAATCGAACTGCTGAATTACGGCGCTACGCTCAATAAAATATCGGTTCCCGACAGAAACGGAGACTTTGCCGATGTACTTGTCGGCTTTGACACCATGGAGGGTCAGCTGAGCTGTACGGATTCGCAGGGTCGCACCGTCGGAAGAGTCGCAAACCGAATTTCCGGAAACGGTATTACCATAGACGGCAAAAATTACCCGATAACAAAAAACATCGACGGTAAATTCACCCTTCACGGTAATCACGAATACGAAAACGCCGTTTGGAATTATGAAATACTCGGCGACGACAGCGTTAAATTCTCATATTTCAGCGCCGACGGCAACGAGGGCTTCCCGTCAAACCTTCAAAATGAAGTCACCTTCACGTTTACCGACAAAAACGAGGTCAAAATACACTATGACTGCAGACCCGACGGCAAGACTCCGATAAACGTCACAAACCACTCATACTTTAACCTCGGCGGATACGCTTCCGGCAACATCCTCTCTCACGAAATGCAGATTTTTGCAAAATACTTTACGCCGATGAACGAAGACAGCATCCCGACAGGCGAAATCAGAAGCGTTGAAAACACACCGTTTGACTTCAGAATACCGAAAAAGATAGGCAGAGACGTATCGTCTCCCGACGAGCAGCTTATAATAGGCAGGGGCTACGACCACAACTTCTGCCTCGAAAATTACACGGGTGCTCTGCGCGAATTCGCAATGGTTTACGACCCCGAAAGCGGCAGAAAAATGACGTGCTATACCGACCTTCCCGGAGTCCAGTTTTACATAGGCAACTATATGGACGGCTCGCAAATCGGTAAAGGCAAGCTGCCCCTCACTCACCGCTCCGGTTTCTGCCTTGAAACGCAGTACTACCCGAACGCTTTAAACAACCCCGATTTCATACAAAATCTGTTTGACGAAAACCATCCGTTCGTATCTGACACGGTATATCGTTTTTCGGCAGAATAAGCCGCAAAGGAAAGGAAACTAAAAATGGCAGAAGAAAACACAACCGGCCTTGAGAGAATATTCCTCTCGGCTCTCGTATATAACCGCACGGGCGTGCTTTTGCGCGTCGCAAGTCTTTTTGCGAGACGCGGCTACAACGTAATAAGCCTTACCGTAGCCGAAACGGAAAATCCCGTATATTCAAGAATAACAATAGTATCCGACGTTGAGCCGCACAAATTTTTGCAGGTTGAGCGTCAGCTCTCAAAGCTTGAGGACGTAATAAAGGTGGTAAAGCTCAATGAATCGCGCCTTGTATCCTCCGAGCTCTTGCTCATAAAGGTTCACGCCACAAACAGCCAGCGCACAGCCGTGCTTAAAACAATCAACGGCTTCGGCGCAAAGGTAAAGGATATAGGCCACACAACAATAACTGCCGAGCTTACGGGTCTGCCGTCGCTTATCGACAAATTCATAGGCAAAATGACAAAGCACGGAATAATAGAGCTTTCACGCTCCGGTCTTACCGCGCTTGAGAGCGGCGATACAAACATAAAAGGAATCGAGGAATAACAGAATGTCAATGACAATGACTCAAAAAATACTCGCGGCGCACGCCGGCCTTCAGTCGGTTACGGCAGGTCAGCTCATAGAGGCAAAGCTCGACCTCGTGCTCGGCAACGACGTAACCTCGCCCGTTGCCATAAACGAGATGGCAAAAAAGGGCTTTAAGGACGTATTTTCAACGGACAAAATAGCACTTGTTATGGACCATTTTACCCCCAACAAGGATATTAAATCCGCCGAAAATGTCAAACAGGTTCGTCTTTTCGCAAAGGAAAAGGGAATCAAAAATTTCTTTGACGTAGGAAAAATGGGTATAGAGCACGCGCTTCTTCCCGAGAGCGGTCTCGTTATTTCCGGCGACGCCGTTATAGGCGCCGACTCACACACCTGCACATACGGCGCACTCGGCGCGTTCTCTACGGGTGTGGGCTCAACCGATATGGCTGCCGGTATGATCTCCGGCAAGGCTTGGTTTAAGGTTCCGTCCGCAATTAAGGTTGTACTAAAAGGCACCTTGCCCGAATTTGTCAGCGGCAAGGACGTAATACTTCACCTTATCGGTAAAATAGGCGTTGACGGAGCAAGATACCGTTCGCTTGAATTCACGGGCGACGGTGTAGGCGCACTCTCAATGGACGACCGCTTCTGCATAGCGAATATGGCAATAGAATGCGGCGCCAAAAACGGAATTTTCCCGGTAGACGATAAGACGCTCGAATACATAAGCGGCAGGACCGACAGACAGCCTCGTATATTCGAGGCAGACGAGGACGCCGAGTATGACGAGACAATAGAGATAGACTTAAATAATCTGAAACCCACGGTTGCTTTTCCGCATCTTCCCGAAAACACTCACACCGTTGACGAAATTGAAAAAATCGACATAGATCAGGTAGTTATAGGCTCCTGCACAAACGGAAGAATAGAGGATATGCGCGCTGCCGCCTCCGTCTTAAAGGGCAGAAAGGTAAAGGACGGCGTTCGCGTTATAGTAATTCCGGCAACACAAAAGGTTTACCTGCAATGCATTAAAGAGGGCCTTACCGAAATATTTGTAGAAGCGGGCGCGGTTGTATCAACCCCGACATGCGGTCCGTGTCTCGGCGGTCATATGGGCATACTCGCAAAGGGTGAAAGAGCCGTTTCCACCACAAATCGCAACTTTGTAGGTCGAATGGGGCACCCGGAGAGCGAGGTTTATCTCGCGAGCCCCTTTGTAGCGGCGGCAAGTGCTGTTACGGGCTATATATGCTCACCCTCGCAGCTCAGGTAAGAAAGGAACGATTTATATGAAGATACAGGGCAAAGTTCATAAATACGGCGACCATGTGGATACGGACGTCATAATTCCGGCAAGATACCTCAACTCCTCTGACCCTAAGGACCTTGCGGCTCATTGTATGGAGGATATAGACAAGGAATTTGTAAATAACGTGAAAGAGGGCGACATAATAGTTGCCGGCGTAAACTTCGGTTGCGGCTCCTCAAGAGAGCATGCTCCGCTTGCCATAAAGGCGGCGGGCGTTTCTTGCGTAATCGCCAAAAACTTCGCAAGAATTTTTTACAGAAATGCCGATTCTCGAATGTCCGGAGGCAGGTGACGAAATCGAGCAGGGCGACGAGGTTTCGGTGGATTTTGACAGCGGCGTAATAACCGACAACACCACGGGCAAAAGCTACCGGGCAGAGCCGTTTCCGCCGTTCATACAGGATATAATCAAAAAAGGCGGACTTCTGTCGTCGCTTAAATAATCATAAAATCGGGCTATAAAGAAATTTGTTTTTTATAGTCCCTTTTATTTTAAATTTCTTACGAATTTGTTCACATATTATTTTTAAATGTACTTTA
>ERZ1031746.599-NODE-599-length-12606-cov-6.574058_pt1 | contig 12606 bp, 7 predicted proteins | sample MGYA00518171_ERZ1031746 | MGnify/ENA primary metagenome ERZ1031746 (study PRJEB33719, sample SAMN04261238) | wastewater metagenome | biome: rural village; feature: human; material: feces | host: Homo sapiens | place: El Salvador | collected 2013-01-07 ...
CCCTCTTCACTTATATAACTTTCATTTCCTTCCTCTACTTCTATCTTTTCCAGTGCGTCCAGTCCATACAGCGTTTCTTTCAGACTGCTTACTCCTTTTCCTACCTGCAGTTCTTTGATTGCTGTATTATAAAACACAGAACTGTCTATACTTTCTATATTTCCTTTTACTGTTAACTTCGTCAGTTTTTCACAGTATCGGAAGGTTTCACCCCCTACTTTTTCCAGACCTTTCCCCAATACTACTTCTTCCAGACTATCACAATCATAGAATGTATCTGCTCCCAACTCTTTTACACTGTCCGGAATGTCAGCTCTTTTTATTCCGTTACAATAAGCAAACGCATAGTTTCCAATCCTTTCTAGTCCTTCTGACAGTTTGATTTCTTCCAGTCCTGTACAAGCATCAAATGCACTATCTTTTATGTTCTGTACGCTTTTCGGTAATTCTACTTTCGTTATTGTTTTATTTTCTCTAAACGCATTCTCCCCTATTATTTTTACTCCATCCGGTACTTTATATTCTGTCTGGTCTGACTTGCTCTGTGGATACCGGATCAGCGTTGTTTTTTCTTTGTTATATAATACTCCCTCTTCACTTATATAACTTTCATTTCCTTCCTCTACTTCTATCTTTTCCAGTGTTCCCAGTCCATACAACGTTTCTTTCAGACTGCTTACTCCTTTTCCTACCTGCAGCTCTTTGATTTTTGTATTATAAAACACAGAACTGTCTATACTTTCTATGTTTCCTTTTACTGTTAACTTCGTCAGTTTTTCACAGCATCGGAAGGTGTCACTTCCTACTTTTTCCAAGGCTTTTCCAAGTACTACTTCTTCCAGGCTTCCACAGGAATAAAAAGCCTCTGTTCCTATCTCTTTTACACTGTCTGGAATCTCTGCTTTTTTTATTCCCCTGCAGTATTCAAACGCTTCTCTTCCTATCTCTTCCAAGCCTTCCGGCAATTCGATTTCTTCCAGTCCTCCACAATAAATAAAAGCATAATTTCCTATCCTTGTAATCCCACTCTCTATAACCACACTATGTATCTCTTCTCTCCATCCATACCATGGCACTTCTGAACTGTTGTTATAATCACTCAGCGCACCACTTCCACTTATTCTCAGCTCTTTTGTCTCCTGATCATATGTCCACTGTGCATTTTCTCCACATTTCCCGGAAAATTCATTGCTTTTATCCACATTTTCATCTGCTGATTGTGGATTTTCTGTTGATTGTTCTTCTACAGGCTCACTTTCTTCTGGTTCTGTTTCTTTCTCTTCGTTTTCGGTATCGTTTGTAATTTCTGCTGAAATATCTTCCGATATATCTTCAGCTTTGGATTCCACAGTGCTTTCTTGTTTCATTCCTGCATTCTCGTTACCGCTCTCTACTGCATACACGAATTCTCCGTTTCCAACTACAATACTGACGGTTAGCAATAATGCCAATATTCTCTTTTTCATCCACTGTACTCCTTTCCCTCACAATCATCAGTCCAGTGTTTCAATCTTCCCGCATACAAATCTAAGAAGCTTTCTTAAATCTTGTATGTCAACCTGATCATCTCCCGTCACATCTGCTATCAGTTTCTGATTTTCCGTTAATTCTTCTTTTCCACACACACTTCTTAGTACTATCCGGAGATCTTTAATATCTACCTCATTGTCTCCTGTTACATCTCCCCGTACAAAACTTGGAGTGTTATCTTCAATCTTTCCAATTTCAACCGGATTTTTCGTTACATCCCATACACTTCCATCTGTTTTCAAAACAAAAGCATGCTGTTTTTTATTTGGTTCATAGGATGTTGTCTCTATTACCAATATGTGATCCATTATAATCTCATTATCTTCTATCGCTGCATATCCTTCATTTTCTGCAATTACGGACAGTTCTGCCCAGGTACTTCCCGATGTATTAAAATAACTTCTTATCAATGGATTTTCCAAGGATGGAACTAACTGTTTATCTTTTTTATATACATGTCCTTCTTTATCCACCCAGTCTATATCTGCCTCCGATACTTCTGCCGGCATAATGTATTCTGCATTTTCCCCACAATATACAGCAGTATTATCTTCCGCCTCTACAGGAATTGCCCATACCGAGTCATCCTCTGCAATGCCTAATTTATAGTAATCATAATCATCCTTTACATTGTATTTTATCGCTGATACTTCTTTCAGTTTACAGTCCCCGATATTGATGTTATTTTTTGAATTTATGCATGACATTGCTTCGTTCCATCCATGGATGTAAAATCCTTCTCCAGAAATTGAGTATCCGGCTTCACTTGCATAATCTACTTTACCTGCTTCTAATGTACAGCCGTGAAAATCCCATATACTTCCATCCGCTTTCTGGTATCCCCATACAAATGTGCGTGTTACATTGTCTGATATCAATGTCTGGTTTTCCTCATTTCCATTTACATCCATTTCACTGCTGTACAGTTTTCCGTCATTTTTCAAAACTGTTGTTGAAAAAGTCAATTCCTTTACATTTTCATCAACCTGTACTGCTTCCGATTCACCAATGTTCCATACCGTTCCATCATTTTTCAGGAACCATACTTTTGCCTTATTAACCTTCGGCTCTTCTTCCCAGTTGCCATAAGAAGAATAAAGTGCCTTTTGAACCTGATCTGTTATCTTCTCTACTTCTGGAAATATCTGCCATAATTCTCCATTTTTTAACAGTATATAATCATGTTCTTCATTTCCTTCATAACTTCTTAATATATCTGGTTCCTTTGGCAGCTGTTTATTTATTTCTTCTGCCCTAACCTCTGTTCCATGTAATGCCAGGATTGCAAAACCGATTACAGAAATTGTTATCCATTGTTTTATTTTTCCTCTTCTCATATGTCTCTCCCTATCTTCTGTTATATATCCGGCCTAATTCCAGTTATCAATCTTTCCACATACATACCGTAAAATCATACGTAGATCCTGTATATCTATCTTGCCATCTTCTGTCACATCCGCCGCCAGTTCTTTTGTTCCATTCAGTGTCTCCTTATCACATACTACTCTGAGAACTGTACGCAAATCCTGTATATCTACCTTGCCGTCTCCTGTCACATCTCCTTTGACTGTCTCTTCTTCCGTTCCACCAATCGTTCCTAATTCTGTCAGCGTATCCGTCATCACATATACTTTTCCATCCATCTGGATTGCTAATACAGATTTTTTATTTTGTACTATATTTCCAGTCATAGCCACAACATTGTCCAATATCTCTGTTCCATCCTTCAGCATTACATAACCCTGATTTTCTGCAATAGCCTGTAAATATATCGAAGTATCATAAGAACTTCTTCCGTAACTCAAATATGTTAAAGTCAATGGATTTTCTCTTGATGTAACTCGTCTGTCTGCTTTTTTATAAAAATAACCGTTTTGGTCTATCCAGTCTACATCTGATGTCATCCAGTTGCTTGGATCTATATCTTTCGGATTTTCGCCACAGAATGTAGCTTCCGCATATGAATTGTCATTATCCCATTGCTCCTCAAACGCATACACTTTTTGATCTTCCGTAACTCCCAGTCTATATGTATAATATTCTTTTGCTGATGATGTTTCCTTTAATTTATAATCCCCAACATTTACAAATGACGATCTGTCTGAGATACACGAACCTGCACCTACTTGTAACCGTGTATAAAATCCCTCATTCTTAATATAAAATCCTGCGTCACTGACATATTCCACCTGCTCTGCCGGAATTATACAGCCATCATAGTAATCACCGATGCTTCCATCCGTTTTCACGAATCCCCAGGAATATATCTGGCTTGCATCATCCGTAATCACAGAGCATTTTATACCTTCTTCTTTTTCTCTTTCGCATACGGTTCCATCTTCTTTCAGGTAAATCCTGCTGTTACTGTGAATGATTTCCTTTACATTTTTATCGATTTCTGTTTCTCCCTGAACTGTTTCTTCCAACAATGTTCCATCTGTTTTTAAAATCCAGACTCTTTGCTCCGAATTGGAGAACCATTCTGTCTCTGCAGCTTTTACTCCATCCATCATCTTTTCCACTTTAGGATATACCTGCCATAATTCTCCATTCTTCAACAGCACAACATCTGTCTGATCTTCTGTATTATATTCTGACAATACCGTAATCTTTTCGTTTAAAAACCGATTCGATATTTTTTCATTACCATTATCTTCCGCATAAATTTTTGTATTTCCGGAAAATATACTTCCAAACCCTATTGCAGCCACTCCAATAAAAATCATACATTTCCTTTTTCTCATAATTTTCCCCGCTTTCCTCTGTTAATTCCATGTATCAATCTTCCCACACACATATCGTAAAATCATGCGCAGATCTTGTATATCTACCTCGCCATCTCCTGTTACATCCGCAGCCAGTAATTTTGTTTCGTTCAATGTCTCTTTATCGCATACTACCCTGAGAACGGTACGCAGATCTTGTATATCTACCTTGCCATCTCCCGTTACATCTCCCTTTACAACTTCATCTTTCTCATCATCTGTATATTCATAATCAGTATCATTTGCTTTAGGCAATTCATATAGGAAGTCCCCGCCTTCGTCCGTCGGCAGATTCACCGTATGATCCTCAAAGTTACTGTTTCCCACAAGAAAATAAGAATGTTGGAAATCTTCATACTCCTGATCATCCCATGTTGCATCCAGCCAGTAATATTTTCCATCGTTCATCCGAACCATATTCCAGGCATGTCCTCCACCATTTGCTATACCTGTCACATACATATTTTCGACATCATAACAATTCATCATTAACTGCATGACTTTTGCATATCCTTCACATACCGCTGTTTTTGCAGCCGTCATAGCACCTGCAATGGAATGCGATATTTCCGCTTCTTCTCCGCTGTATGCATTCTCGTCATACTCTACATCTTTAATCAATGCATCATGAATCTTTAATACTTTTTTATATTTAGAATCTGTAGAAGTGATACCCGACTGATATACATTTTTCTGTGTATCTATAATTTCATTTAATGCATCTTTTCTGTCTGCTGCCTGTTCATAATCTCCATAGCTTAATAACATCAGATAATCGCTCGAATACACTACCATATTATCGCTCCAAAAGAATTGTGGATTATCATTTCTGAATGTAAAATATGTTTCTACCATTTCTTTTGTAGTCATCTGATATTGCTGAACATTAATCTTGCCCACTATATATATCGGGAACGTATTGTTCAGCAGATATTCTTCAGCATTTTCATTTCCTGTTGTAAATGTTTCACTCGCCTTTTTTAATTCACGGTAAAGATATTGTCGTCCCTCCATATTGGATCTTTTCACCATATCCCGATACCCATAATCACCACCACAGCTTAAGAAAGCTTTTTCATCTTTTCCGGCATAATATTCCGCTGTCGTGCTCTTCTGATTAGCATTTGCAATCTGTTCTGCTTCTTCATCCGATATTTCAACTGCATATAATCCCTCTGTACCGGATGACTTTTCCCTTACAACCTGTACCTGCCCTTGTACGCTGTCATTTATCTGGTCAGCATGAACTTTACTGTGCATTCCACACACCAGACTAACAACAAAAAATAATCCTATAACTTTCTTCTTCATTCTCTTTCTCCTTTGAAAAATGCGGAGAGTCACTCTCCCCGCATTCAGCACTTTATAAAGCTTCTTCTTTTCCACATACATATCGGAGTACTTTTCGTAAATCCTGGATATCCAGCTTTCCATCTTCATTTACATCAGCACATGTCAGCTGATCGGCATTTAATTCTTCTTTCTCACACACCGCTCTGAGAATCGTACGGAGATCCTGAATATTCACTTCCCCGTCTCCATCTACGTCACCTTTCAAAAGCTTTTGCACATTTAAATCCATTACCTGCTCCGGGACACCCTGGATATTCCACAATGTTCCATCTGTACGGATAGCGTATACCTTCTCATCATCCAGGTCTCCTAACATAATGAGCTTCTTTACATGGTTCAGAATCAGCATATCATTTTTCTTCACATTATAGTCATTGGCAGATCCATAATCTTCTAATCTCCATATATTGGTATACCATCCTGCTCCGCCAATTTGAATCGGATTCTCAACTGTTCCACAGGTATGATCACTTACTCTTCTCCATAAACCATCGGTTCCCTGATATAAACCATCATTATAACTCTTTATATCCTGCACATGATCTGCAATTAATTCAGGTGTTCCGCCATTTACCCGGTATAATTCATTTTTATCTGTTATGTAATAACCGTCATATTCATGCGTTTCTGTATCTACCATCATCCTCTCCGTTTTTATGATATTTACCTGTCCCAGATCATACCTGTTATCATATAGCTTAAAATATGTATGTCCGTCCGTTCCGACATAATAAGCGGAAGAAGCTCCATCTGTCACCGGCATAGAAGCTACACCTGTAAATTCATCTTCTCCATCAAAAGAAATATATTTTCCGGCTTTTGACAAATATCCTCTGTTTCCTAATTCTTTAATTCCATCTGCTACTTTTTCCGGGTCTGTTATCTTTTCACCGTTTTCCAGTCTTCTCCACAGCGTTCCATTCTCTTTCAGATAATATACCCAGTAGTTATCTGTCCAATATCCGCCTTCATCCGTTTCAATATACTGACTGTCCGTGTATTCTGCCCAAGCTGTTACATTGGTAAGTACCGGCATCTCTGTATTACATATATTGGTCAGGTTTCCCTTCTTATCCAATACGTACAGACCAGAAAATTTCTCTACATTTTCTGCCAGCTGTTTATCATCTGCCCACAAGCTGTCATCGTCCTGCAGACGGTATGTATATGGAATCTCTTCATCTCCAAGATATACATATCCGCTAACATATCTCTTTACATTTTTTGCCACTCTTTTCTTTTCTGGATAAACCGTCCATAATTCTCCATTACTGGTCAGTATCGTAGAACCTGCATAATCATTTACTGTAGAATCACTGTCTTCCCCTGTATATTGTTCTGCTGGGACACCCTTTACTTCAACCTGAATTTCCTTTGAATTATTTCCTGCAGTAACTTTTACTGTTGATGTTCCAACCTTTGTTCCCAGCATAAATCTTCCTTTTATTGATACGATGTCTTCTCCAGCTGTTTTTTCAAAACTCACTTCATTCTCATCAAAAATCTCACCATTTGTAATCCACTTCACACGGTCTGCATATGCGATCTGCATTTCGTCATTGATCTTGGCCAGTTTCCATTTATCATCTGTAGATACGTTCGTTTCTCTCAGATCAATATATTTCAGATTATCCAGTTCTGATAATACATGGACATCACTTAATTCCGAATTCTCATTGAAATAAGCATTCTCAAGATTCGTTGCATACTCTAATCCATCCAGATTTTTAATTCCCATGCGCGCCCCATATAAATCATGTAATGATTTTATCTCTTCTTTGCTTACTTCTCCATCTGAATTGGTATCTACAGATGGATATCCATGAAGAATTGCATCTTTTAACTTCTCATCTTTGAATTCAATAATGTCATCTGCACTTTCTGTTTCTACTCCGTTATTATCCTGACTTTGCTGTTCTTCACTCTGTGCAGCTGCTTCGCTGTTTTCCGCATTTTGTTCTGTACTTTCTTTTGTGCCTTTATCCTGTACAGATACTTTGCTCTCGCTATTTTCCGCTCCTACATTCTCTGTTTCAGTCTTCTGTTCTTCTGGCTTTGTCTGTTCAGAAGTCTCTGTCTCATTTACAATTCCTTTCTGGCTTTCCTCTTTCACAGTTCCCTCTGCCCATACCGTCTGTCCGAAAGTCATACATCCAGCCAGAACCAAGACCACTATTCTTTTCCCTTTCATCTGGTCTCCTCCTCACCGTTTTTTCTTTTTCTTCTTTATCAGAATTGCCGCTATCCCTGTAATTACGATCACTCCTGCAATAACAACTGTTATCCTTACATTCTTGTTATTATCTGCCGCCTTCGTTTCTTTCTTCACAGCTTTCTTATCTTTTTCCTCTTTATCATCTGCCCCGGCATTTTTATTTTTTGCCGCCGTGTCTTTGGATTCCTTTTTATTATCTTCCGCAGAAGCTGTATCCTGTGTACCATCTATTTTGGCATTGTCCGTATTATCCTCTTTTGCCCCAGCTTGTTCTGTACCGGAAGATGAATCTGTCACTTCCGTCGTTGTTCCATTTTGGCTGTCTATCTGCTTTTGAAAATCTGCATTTACTCCGGACACCTCTCCACCAATCTCATTGCTCGAAGCACTGTTATCTACAACCTGTTCAATCCCCATTCCGATAGGAAGCTCTTCTCCACAATCTTTCTTTAATTTGAATTTGATATTTGCAATTACGCCATCTGCTTTTATCGTATCCGCTACTACATATACAATCTTTATTGATGCATTGTCCGCTTTGTGGTTATAATCAAATAATCCATTACTCTCATCTGAAATAATTAAATTTCCCTTACTTAAGCTTTCAAATTCCAGTGTGTCTTTATCGTAATAAACCGTCAGTTCAAATCCTCCGACATCTTCCCCACTGTGCATCTCGATTGGAACAGTTACCATCTCTCCGGCTTTTCCTTCCTGACCCTTTACCTGGAATACCGTTCCTTCCGCTGCATACACTGTACAGTTCAACATTGTCATCATGCATAACATGGTTATTGCAATTTTTCTTATGTTCTTTATAATCCTCTTCATTTCTATATGCAAAAAGCTCCCTGCCGGTTCTTATCCGACAAGGAGCTCCCTTACGCCTTTCTATCTATTTACTCTCTTTTTTCTGTTCATCATTACTAAAACGATCACACCTAAAGAAAGAAGTAATGTCAGCGCTACAGGTAATACATGACTTGTATCCCCCGTTTTTACCGTTCCGGCTTTTGCTGTTTTATTCACTTTCGCGGTCTTGTTTCCACCATTGTTGTTCGCAACAGCATTTCCTTTGTTATTATTCTTATTATTTACATTACTGTTATTGTTATTGCTTCCATTACCGTTTCCGCCGTTATTTCCATTGTTGTTTCCATTATTGATATCTTCAACTTTTTTAGCTGTAACGGTTAATTCATAAGAAACTTTTTTATCTCCTACTTTTGCAGTAATTGTTGCTTTTCCTGCTTTTACTGCCGTAAGTAAACCATTTTGATTAATTGTTGCTACAGATTCGTCTGAGCTGCTCCATGTTGCATCCTTTGCATCTGTTGTATCTGCAGGATTATATAGGATAGCAAGCTGAGCGGTCTTTCCTTCTTCCAGTGGTGTAACTTCTTCCTGGAATACAATCTTCTGAAGCGGGATCTCTTTTACAGTTACTTCATATACTGTACTGACTCTTCCATCTGTTGTCTTGATTGTAATCTGTGCAGTTCCTTCTTTTACTGCTGCAACAGTTCCATCAGCACTGACAGTTGCTACTGTATCGTCTGATGATTCATATATCAGTTCTACATCATCTGTTGTATCTTCCGGCAGAACTTTCACATTCAGTTTGTAGCTCTGTCCTTTGTATAATGTGGATGGTGTATCTTCTGCAACTTTAATTTCATTTGCATGAATTTCTGATACTGTTGCATCACATGTTGCTGTGAATGTTCCAACCTGCACTTTGATTGTTGCAGTTCCTTCTTTTAATCCTGTAACAACACCCTGTGCATTAACGGTTGCTACAGATTCATCACTGGAGCTCCAGATTGTAGGAAATTCATCTGTTGTATTGACAGGGTCATATACTACAGATAATGCATCTGATGACTGTCCTTTTCTGAGATTCAGGCTTGTCTTTTCTAATGAGATTCCATTTAGGTGAATCGGAACTGTGATTCTGCATGTTGCGGATACACCATTTGCTGTGGTTGCTGTGATATCAGCCTGTCCGCCTGCAACTGCTGTGATTACACCATTTTCATCGACAGTTGCTACATCTGTATTCGAACTCTTCCATGTAACTGCCTTCTCATCTGTTGTGTCCGCTGGCAGATATTCTACATTTACTTCCTGTGTCTCTCCAGGTTCGAGTTTTTTGGATGTCACATCTAATTTAATTTCTGTGATTGGTACTTCTTTGACTTCTACTTTACAGGTGCTTGTAAGACCATTTGCTGTAGTTGCTGTTACAACAGTCTCTCCCTGTTTCTTACCTGTAATCGTTACTTCTGCTCCATTTGCAGCGATCTCTGCAACTTTGGAGTTCTCAACGCTCCATGTGATTGTCTTATCATCTGTTGTGTCCGCCGGCAGATATTCTACATTCACTGTCTGGCTCTGATTCTTTAACACTGTTACTTCTGAGGGATTTACTTTAATCTCTTTCAGTGGTGATGTAACTGTCACATCACATGTTGCTGTCTTATTGCCAACAGTTGCTGTAATTGTAGTTATTCCTACACTTACACCTGTTACAACTCCATCTTCAACTGTTGCCACATTCGGGTCAGCACTTGTCCATGTTACAGTCTTATCGTCTGTTGTATCTACCGGATTGTACTTAACTTCCAATGTCTTGTTTTCGTTTTTAGCTACTTCAATAGAAGTCTTATTCAAGCTGATGCTCTGTAACGGTTCTTCTTTTACAGTTACAGTACATGTTGCGGTCTTATCCCCAACAGCTGCTGTGATTACTGCCGTTCCATCTTTCAGTGCATCTACTTTTCCATCTGTTACCGTTGCGACTGCCGGATTACTGCTTGTCCATGTTACATCTTTTTCGTCTGCATCTTCCGGATTATATGTTACAGAAAGTTTTTCTGTTTTTCCTTTACGGAGTGCAAGTTCTGTTTTATTTAAAGAAATAGATTTCAGTGGGTTATTTACAGTTACCTGTACGGATGCTGTCTTACCTTCCACTGTTGCTGTAATTGTTGCAATTCCTTTTCCGACTGCTTCGATGTTGCCTGACTGATCTACTTTCACTACATCTTTGTTGCTTGTAGACCATGCAATTGTCTTTCCTTCCAGGGAACCTGTCGGATTGGCAATTACATTTAATTTGTCTTTTGATCCTTTTGATAATGTGAATGGTTCGCTCTTGTCAAGGGAAATAGAATTTACCGGAATGTCAAGTGTTACTTTTCCGTTCTTTACTGTATTTCCATTTTTATCCGTTACCTTTACGTTTGCATTTGCATTTCCTGTAGGAATTGTAGTCGGATTATTTGCATCTTTTCCAACCTGTCCACCACGGAAATCAAATCCAATTGCTCCTGTCGCATTTGCATCTGGTGTTTCTTTTACCTTTAATTTAATCGAGTATACTAATCCCCCCGCATTATAGGGTTCATCAAATCCCAGCATTATAGAAATACTTCCTGGATCTGCTGAGAAAATAGTATCTGCTTCATCGCATACAGGACCTTGCGTTCCTTTTTTTCCTTGCATTTCAAACATCTTTGTATCATATGTAAAATTTCCTACAAATGATACAACATCTCCACCTTCTGGTAGCCACAGTTCTGCTGTTATCGTATCGCCTGGTTTTACAGTTGCCGAACTGACTTTTACATTAAAGTTCATTTTTTCAGCCGCCTGCACCGGCTGCACAGGACTAATACCAGCAATAATCATGATTGCAGCCAGAAAGACAGCAACGATTTTGCTGATTTTCTTCTTCATTTTTCTCCTCCTCGTATTATTTGCTTTTTTATAATGTGACCGGAACCATATTAATTTTGTTCCAATGTAACATTTGAGATTTTATCCAGATAATTTTGTATACTTGCATCAAACTTTATCTCTGGTTTATCGTGTATCTTATGCGCAAAAAACTTTTGAAGTCATACCATCCTGTATTTTTCAGTTCTTTTTTTGCAATAATACTAATGCTACTTTGTCGTTGTAATTATATTCCTTTTATGAACTATTTGTCAATATTATATCCCTTGTTAGTTCATATTTATTTAATTTTTCTCCAATTAGTATTCATAGTTGAAACATATATACACTAAGGCATTAAAAAGGAGTGCATTATAATATGAAGAATACAAATTCTGTGCTGGTTGGCGAACGCATCAAAAAACAACGTCTGTTAAATGGGTATTCAAGAGAAATACTGGCGGAAATGGCGGACATAACTCCACGCTTCTGCTATGATCTGGAATTGGGACTAAAAAACATGTCTGTAAATACATTATTAAAAATCTCGGAAGCTCTTAACGTTTCCGTAGATTATCTGCTCTTCGGTCCCGATTCACGTTCTGATGATTATACTTCTATAGTCAGTCTGATAGAAACCTGTCCTGCTAGCAAATTAAATCATCTGGAACAGATTATTTCCCACTATATCCAGGCAATATCTGAGGTGAAAAAAGTTGATACAAATTAATAAAAAATAGAACTGTAGATTGTCAAATAAAATTGAACACTTTTTTATTTCTGTATTAAAAAAACAGTTCGCTACAAACTGTTTTTGAATCACATTATATATTTCCAGAAAGCATGATTCCAAGACGCAAAAATAACCGCCTAGCCTAAGAAACTTGTGCGGTTATTTTTAACCAAACATTTTTTCATCAGGCGAACCGTCATCGGTAGCACCTTTCTATTTATTAGACTAGCATTTCTTTTTCTTATGTCAAATAAATCTTTTAAGATACTCTATCACCCCAACGCCACATC
>ERZ1031746.610-NODE-610-length-12483-cov-7.820647_pt1 | contig 12483 bp, 6 predicted proteins | sample MGYA00518171_ERZ1031746 | MGnify/ENA primary metagenome ERZ1031746 (study PRJEB33719, sample SAMN04261238) | wastewater metagenome | biome: rural village; feature: human; material: feces | host: Homo sapiens | place: El Salvador | collected 2013-01-07 ...
TCATACTGGCGTTTGGAGAGCATAAATTCTTCATCGACTGTCAAGGGGCTGCATTCATAACTGCTGACCAGTTCGCCCTGCTGTGTCTTGTCTGGGTTCTGGACGTAATCCGTGCGGCTTTTCAGGCAGGCCGCAACGGACTTTCCTTTGTTTTTGTGCAGTGCGATCAATCGAGTTGCTGCCAGTTCTGCCACCTCCCAACAAAAATAAAATGCCGCACAATGGCGGCACAAAGATTTTATAACTCAGCAATCCATCCGCTGAACCATTCCACGGCTTCCACAATGACCGTCCCGGCTGTAATAAGCAGGAAGCATCCGAACTCAGTCACCAGCAGGATCAAGAACTGCGTCCACTCCCGGCAGTACAGCGTATAAAGCCCACAGCCGAAAATATATAGCATCGGCAGCGCAAGGATGAAAGCGGACAGATTCAGCGTCCACCGTAGCATCAAAGCCAGAAATGCACTCACCAGCACCAGAGGGAGCAGAAGCACTTTTACTATGAATTTCATTCGGACGCACCACCTTTCTGCGCTCAGTATATATAAGGTATCGGTCGTCGTCAAGGATGCTAAGGACTATGTACTCCGCAGCCCTCCCACTGCGGAAATTTTTTCAAAGGTCAGCCAGCCGGGAAAGAATCTGCCGACCAATCTCGATCAGCTCATCCAGCCGCTGCCGCAGGTCCTCCATGTCGGCGGCGTAGACCCGACCGTTTTCATTGGCGGCTTTGGCGTACTGGTTCAGGTTGTTGCTGCACATTTGAAGCAGATACGCCATGCGGCGCAGTTCTTTCAAGTCCAGATGCAAGCAGTAACCATCCAGTGCCATCTTGCGGATATAGGCACTCAGACTGCGGATGCCCATGCCCAGCATTTTCTCATAGATGCGGTTCTTCTCGGCTTTTGTGGTTCTCAGAATGATGATCTCGTCCCGCTTTTCCCTCACCGGGCATCACCGTCCTTGTCCAGATAGCTTTTGAACGGACGGACAGGTTCAGCTTCATCTTTTTTCTCATCCAGAGCCGCCAGCACCGAAGGGCGGCGAGGGACATCCTCCTGTTCTTCCTCATCCTGTTCCGGCTCGTGGTTTTTCTCGTCCACGTCCAACTGGGCGTTCAGCTCTGCAAGGCGAGCGGATTTTTCTGCCAGTTCTTCCTCCTGTGGGAAGGGCTTTTCCACCTCGATCCGCGCCGCCGCCTGCTGCTGATGCAGGGTGGTCAGCTCGTTCTCGGCTGCGGTGATGCGCTCCGGGAAGTTGTTCAGGGAATTATCCAGACGAATGATATTGCCCAGCGGGTCGTTGCCCAAGGGCACCGTGTACTTCCGCCGTCCCTTCAAAAGTGCCTGATACTCCGTGCGGAAAGCGTCAAACCGCAGGGACAGTTCAAAGCCCCGGTAGCTGCCGATGACTTTTTCCTCGGCGTTGGGCAGCTCGGAACAGGCAAGCACCAGACGCTCACCGGCGGTCTTTTTCTCGTCGTAGGCAACGCCCTTGATGACCATGCCGCAAAACTCCTCCTTGCCCTGCGGATGGGCGGCGGCAAGCTGTGCATCGGCTTTCAGCCCGGCAATGTGAGCGTTCGTTTCCTGAATGTCAGCCGGGAACTTGGTCAGCAGCTTGTCTTGCAGACGGAATTTCTGGCTCTGGTGGTCGGCTTTCAACACCTTCAGCTTTGCGACTTGCACATCCAAGTCCATCTTCTCTTTGATGAGCGGATTTCCGGCGCACAGTGCCTTGATCTCCGCATAAGATAACGCCTGTTCGTCCACATCCTCGCAGGAGCGCACCGGAGATTTGGAAGTCATGATTTGGCTGATAAATCGCTGTTTATTTTCCAAAGTTTGGAATAAATAACTGTCAAATGTCCCTTCCGTGACGTAATTGAACACCTTGACTTCCTTATTCATATTGCCCTGCCGGATGATTCGCCCATTGCGCTGGGTCATGTCGCTGGGCTTCCAGCCAACATCCAAGTGATGCACCGCCACAAGCCGCGATTGGACGTTGGTTCCGGCTCCCATTTTCGCCGTACTTCCGAGCAACACTCGCACATCGCCGGAGCGCACTTTGGAAAAAAGCGCTGCCTTTTTCGCTTCGGTGTCGGCGTTGTGGATAAACTCGATCTCGTTTTCCGGCACACCGGCGGCGATCAGCTTTTTGCGAATGTCATCGTAGACGTTGAAATTGCCATCGTTTTTCGGTGTCGAGAGGTCGCAGAACAAAAGCTGGGTCAGCTTCTGGTCTTTGCCCTCCTCCCAGATTTTCATCACGTTCTGCACACAGACGTTCAGCTTGCTGTTGGGGTCATCCGGCAGCATGGGGTTCATCAGGCGAACGTCCAAGCCAATCTTGCGCCCATCGTTGGTGACGCAGAGCATATTGTCCTCGGAGGCATCCACAGTGCCGGAATGGATGCGGGCGGCACGTTTGCTCAGTTCCTGCACCATTTCCTTTTGGATCTCGGACGGTTTTGCTACCACTGTCTCAAACTTTGCCTCCGGCACCGGCAAATGAAGCTGGTCAGAGGTTTTAATGTCCGCAACCTCCTTGAACATGGACATCAGTTCCGGGAGGTTGAAGAACTTGGCAAATCTCGTTCTCGCCCGATAGCCTGTACCTTCCGGTGCAAGCTCGATTGCAGTGGTGGTCTCTCCAAAGGTGGATGCCCAGCAGTCGAAGTGGGTCAGCTTTTTCTGCTGTAAGGTGCGGTACTGCAAATACCGCATGACTGTGTACAGCTCGGTCATGGAGTTAGACACCGGGGTGCCGGTGGCGAACACCACGCCATGCCCGCCGGTGATCTCGTCCAGATAGCGGCACTTGCCGAACATATCGCTGGATTTCTGCGCTTCGCTGGTGGATAATCCTGCGACATTCCGCATTTTTGTGGTCAAAAAGAGGTTCTTGTAAAAATGGCTCTCGTCCACAAAAAGCCTGTCAACGCCCAGTTGTTCAAAGGTAATTACATCGTCTTTACGCTCATCGGAGCGCAGTTTTTCCAGCTTGGTTTCCAGCGTTTTCCGGGTCTTTTCCATCTGTTTGATACTGAAATTTTCACCTGCGTGGGCTTTCAGTTCGTTGATGGCGGCAAGCGTTTCATCAATTTGTTCTTGAATGATACGCTCCTGCCGTTCAAAGGACAGTGGGATGCGCTCAAACTGCGAATGGCCGATGATGACGGCATCGTAGTCGCCGGTGGCGATGCGGGCACAGAATTTTTTGCGGTTGGCAGTCTCAAAGTCCTTGCGCCGTGCTACCAGTAGCTTGGCATTGGGGTAGAGGTTCAGGAACTCGCTTGCCCACTGCTCCGTCAGGTGATTGGGCACCACAAACAGCGATTTCTGGCACAGCCCCAGCCGTTTTGCTTCCATAGCGGATGCCGCCATTTCGTAGGTTTTGCCCGCGCCAACTTCGTGTGCAAGCAGCGTATTACCGCCATAAAGCACATGAGCGATGGCGTTGCGCTGGTGTTCCCGAAGGGTGATCTCCGGGTTCATGCCAACAAAGTGAATGTGGGAACCGTCATACTCACGGGGTCTGGTGCTGTTGAACAACTCATTGTACTGTTTTACCAGCGCAATGCGCCGCTGGGGGTCTTGCCAGACCCAGTTGGCAAAAGCATCCTTGATGACCTGCTGTTTCTGTTGCGCCAGCATGGTCTCCCGCTTGTTCAGCACACGCTTGGGCTTGCCCTCGGCATCCTCGATGGTGTCATAGATGCGGACATCCTTCAGGTTCAGAGTCTCCTCCAGAATCTTATAGGCGTTGGCACGGGACGTGCCGTAGGTCTCGGAGGAGATAATATCGCCCCGCCCGGTGGCAGTTTTGCCCTCCACGCGCCATTCTGCGGTATAAGGAGAATAACGCACCTTGACTGCATGGCGCAGATAGTAGGGAATCTGGAAAGTCTCGGTCATAAATTTTTGAATGATTTCAGGCGCAAGCCATGTGGCACCCAGCCGCACATCAATTTCAGATGCTTCCAGTTCTCTGGGCTGTGCCTTGGTCAGTGCATCCACATTGACCACAAATTCCGGGTTGGTCTCGGCAGCAAACTGCGCCATCCGCAGCTTTGCCCGGACATCGCCGGACAGGTACTCGTCTGCCATCTGCCAGCCTGCTTCCGGGTCGGTGGGGTCGGCGGCAGGGTCTTTGAAGATCACACCGGAAAGTTCGGTGGTAATGCGCCCGTACTCGCCGGGTGTGCCTAGCAACTCCGCCATATAGGGCAAGTCCACCTTGCCGTGTTCCCCGATGGACACCGCCAACGCTTCGCTGGGGGTATCCACACTGGTGACGGTGCGCTCCGGGCGAATGGTGCGCTTGGTGAACATCGCTGCCTTGGATTTAAGCTGCCCCTGCTCGTCCAGATTTTCCAGCGAACACAGCAGATAGTAGGAGGAATCCTGCTCAAACAGCCGCCCGTTTTTGCGGTCGTTCAGCAAGCCGTATTTGGCGGCAAAGGCATCATAGGCGGCGTTCAAACGCTCCTGTGTTGCCTTGATGTCGGCATCTGGGTAATCCTCCAACTGTTGCTGAATCAGGTCATTGATGATCTGCCGCAGTTCCACCATGCCGGTGACACGCCCCTTGGCAGTGTCGGAAAGTTCCACCTGCGTCATCACGGAGTTTTCCCGGTAGAACACCTCGCCGTCCACTACGGTGTAGGAGAAGTTCTTCACCTCTGGGTCGGCAGGCAGAGTGCGCCGGGTGGCTTCTTCTTCAGCAATGTCGGGAGCATCCACCTCGGCGGCGGTGTACTGCCCCTCGATATGCTGCACCGCCTCGGCAAGCTGGTCTGCAAGGTTTGCACCCTCGATGGGTGCAACGGTCAGTTCCTCCCGTCCGTACTGGGTGCTTTCGGTGGTCAGTTCGCCCAGCACCATCTCCGGGTGGTCTACGAAATACTGGTTGATGGCAAAGCCGTCCTTGGTCTTGCCAAGCTGCACCCAGTCCGGCTCATGGTCGATGGGGCGGTCTCGTTTCTGCAAAAAGATAATATCCGAAACGACATCTGTACCAGCATTCGCCCTGAACGCATTATTCGGCAGACGGATGGCACCCAGCAAATCGGCACGCTCTGCCATGTGTTTGCGGGCGGTGCTGTCCTTGCTGTCCATGGTATAACGAGAAGTCACAAACGCCACAATGCCGCCCGGACGCACTTGGTCGATGGCCTTGGCGAAAAAGTAGTTGTGGATAGAAAATCCCAGCTTGTTGTACGCCTTATCGTTGACCTTGTACTGACCAAAAGGCACGTTGCCCACCGCCAAATCGTAGAAATCACGGCGGTCAGTGGTCTCGAAACCAGCCACGGTAATGTCAGCCTGCGGATACAGTTTTTTCGCAATGCGCCCAGTGATGCTGTCCAGCTCCACGCCGTACAGCCGACTGTCTGCCATGCTATCCGGCAGCATTCCGAAGAAGTTGCCCACACCCATGGACGGCTCCAAGATGTTGCCAGACTGAAACCCCATTTTCTCGACTGCATCATAAATGGAGCGAATCACAACCGGAGAGGTATAGTGGGCGTTCAGGGTACTGGAGCGGGCGGCGGCGTATTCATCCTCGGAGAGCAGCCCTTTCAGTTCGGCGTATTCCTTTGCCCAACTATCTTTGCCGGGGTCAAAGGCATCCGCCAGACCGCCCCAGCCTACATACTGGGAAAGCACCTGTTGCTCCTCGGCGGTGGCACCCCGATGCTCCTGTTCCAACTGGAACAGGGTGCGGATGGCTTCAATGTTCCGTGTGTACTTCTGCTTAGGACCTCCGATACCCAAATCATCATCCGTGATGTGGAAGTTCCCGGCAGGCTCCGGCACAGGTTCAGCATTCAGGGATTCATCCAAGGCAGCGGCATCTGGGAAGGTCTGCACCTTTCCGTCCATCACGGCAGAAATGGGCAGCGCATCCAGTTCTTCGTCCGTCAGCTCCGGCATGACCTGCCGCAGACCGTCCTCGAATTGTTGCTTATTGATTACTTCGTTATCCCACGACTGTCCCTGTGCGCTGGTGTCAATGCGAACATCCGTTTCACCTACATAGCCAATTTTCCCTTCGATGGTTCGGGTTGGAAGGTCTACAACAACGGAATCACCGACATTGTAATCGGGAGTTTTTTCTGGAGCAGTATCAAGGGCTTCATCCTGCTGTTCGTACAGTTCCCGGACAACAGTCAGCGGCTCTTCCCGGAAAATCGGCATCCGGGCATCGGCCAGAGCCATATCCTGCAAGGAAACTTTGTCCTTGTCAAAATCCACGCTATCGACCCGAAATTTCCGGTCATCCATATTGATAACGGAGCCGATGGGCAGATAGTCCTCTTTGCGCAAGTGCTTGGTCTGGTGGTGAGTGCCATCCTCGTTTAACCCGGCAAGGTACACATCATTGCCCGCAGACCACAATTCTTTTGCTCTTTTTGCCCATAAGCTAGGGAGAAAGCCCGTGATTTGAACTTCACCCAGTGCAGTGTTTCTCATGAACAAAGCACTGTTGATGATTTTTGCGACCTTGGCGGCATCTTCGCCATAGAACATAAAATTGCCGCCAGCTTCAAAACCAATGAGAGTGTCCGGGTACTGCTCTTTTAATGCAGTGTATTCGGCAGCACTGGTGTCGTTCAGTTCAAGGGGAAAGTCGATGATTCTTTTTTCTTTGTCGGACAGATAGCGGTCAGACTGAATCATCAGGTCGATATACTTTTCGACCTGATTCCAGCGAAGAAGAATTTTCTGGTGGTCTGGATAGTGTTCAAACGTCAAGCCCTTGCTGTCATGGTCAAGCCAGCCGCGACTTCCATCCAGATAGGTGTGCGAGGAGCCACCGGGTCCGTTTGGAGCATATTCTTTGGCAAGAGCTTTTGCCCGGAGGTTTCGGTCAGGCTGCAACTGATAAATTTTCCATATCCGAAGTTTGCTGTTTTCAAAGTTGGAGCCTCTCCGCAGAGCATTTTCAATGTCGGCCTGTGACAAAGAGAAAGCGGAGGGCGATTTTTCGCTCTCCGCTTGGTCGATGGATTCAATTTGTTTCGCTTCGGTAGGAATGTGGGTGTCGAAGAAACTTAGCTGTAAATCAGCTCGTTCATCACCAGTTCCTCGGCCTGTGCGTTCAGGCTGTTCATGTGCTGCACCCACTCCATCTGATGCTGCTCTTTGTTCGGAGCCGGATTCTGCTCCAGCAGCTTCTGCATGGTCTGCTGTATCCGGCTCTCCGCGCTCTGCTCCACTTCCAACAGGTGCGGATGCAGAGTTCCCGACAGGAGCATCGAGTTGTACAGTACCGGGCGATGCTTCATCAGGTAAGTCCGGCGCAGTCGCCCGTACTTGCCCAATGCTTTCTCCTGCTGGGGCAGGGTCAGGTTCGGAAGCAGATAATCTCCGACTTTCGAGTAGGTCACGTTCCTGCTGTTCATATTCATATTGGCTCCTTTCTACGTTACGACGGCGAATGGTCGTCTTTACAGTTCTTTCGATGCTGCGCAGCAGCTCACGGCTGCAATCACTGACTGCCGTACCCAGTGCGTACACAGCGGCAGGAGTGGAAAAGGAGAAGATGGCCTGAAAATCGTCCCGGTCAAAATGTCCTTCCGGCTCAAAACCGCAGCGTTCAAGGACAGCATAGGTGATGCTGATTGCGGCGGCACTCTTGAACTGGAACTCCTGTCCGGCTTCATCATAATCCATCAGGAGAGAACCGTCAACGATGTCGAGGATGTCACCGCAGCTGTTATCCCAGTAGGAATCCACCAGCTTACCGCAGATGTCCGCGATTTGCTGGGTGATTCGTTCATGCCTAACACCGTACTCTCTGGCAAGCATTTCCGAAACAGGCTGAACCAGATCGGGACCGAGCTGCCATACTTCTGGATCACGCGAATTACGCCGTACTCCAGTGTCGCTCACATCGAAAACGTAGTGCAGACGCGGAACACTGCTGGACTGGTCTAACAGAGCGATGCCCTTGGAGCCACGCCGGACATAGCGGTTCATGCGGTCATTCCAGAGGTCGAAACTGGCGCAGGCGGTGGCATCAGGCCGCTGGGCGTAAATCATAAGCTGGTCGGCAAAGTTGTACTTGTACAGCCGGGATGCTGTGGTCAGGTAGTCCGTCCAGTTTTCCCAATACCGGGTCAGTTCCTTTGCCGTTTGCTGTGCAAGGTTCAAGTATTCTTGCGTTTTATTTGGCATTGCGTTCCTCCTTTCGATTTTAGGATATAAAAAGAGCGACCTTTGTAAAGGCCGCTCTCAGGAAAATAGCGTTCGGATGTATCGTGATTTCCAATAAATTAGTAAAATTAAAAGGATTTAGTCGGAATTTTGCAACAATCTCTTATACCAGTCGATTTCATAGCAATTCTCAAACGAATTTGTGGCGCGGCCTAATATTCCTTGAACATTTCCTTTATAAATATTCTCCACAACGTTACTTGTGGTTTCAGCAGCGATTCCAACCAATAAGCCAATAGTTCCGCGTAGATAATTTTCAGAAATAATAATCTTTTTGCCTTCCAAAAGAGTACTTTGAGGATTTTCTCTTATATATTTCTTGTCAACTCTACCGGAATTATGGATTATGGCATTTCGTCTTCCTAAAATCTCACTATATAGAGAAATGGCTAAACGGTATTTGGAAGAAAAAAGTGTTCCCAACTCTAATTTGCACTTATCTTTCAAAAACACATCAGCAGGATTTCCATAGAAAATACTTCGGACCTTTTCTTCAGCAAGCGTGTCAATCATTTCGTCACGCGTGCTACAACTTAAAATCAATTGGAATGCCTTAGAGGTTTCGGTTTCAGAATCAGATCCCTTCATCTTTTGAGGATAGTCTATAAACACAACCTTAGCTAAAGAGGAAATATATACTTCAAATCGCCCAACAGAATTGATGAAATGACTTCTTGAATTGCCACCGCTCAAAAACCTAGTTTGCATTCCGCCAGCATCAACAATAGTTTTATGCAATACACTGTCACTTAATAGGCTATTAAACTCAAAAGGTTCTTTAGTCGGCTTTCTTATGCAATGATTCAAGTAAGCATACTCTTCCCACTCATTATACATATCTTGTCGAAAGATACGATACTGATTGTGTATTTGTTGGACTTTAACTAAATCCATCTAAAACCTTCCTCCTTCATTTACTATATGTGATGCTACTAGTATATCACATATTTGAGGGAAGAAAAGATATTCATACTACTTATTGGCCATAAAAATTCAGTCGAGCGGAAATTCCAGCTCGGCAAACTCGGCATCGGTCATAAGTTTCAGCTTTTCAATGACCTGTTCGGACAGTTCTCTCAGGGCAGTTTCATCAGGCATCAGGTAACACTGCATCAGCCGCAGCTCCTGCATCAAACCCGGCCGGGAGCCGGAATTGTAGAGCATCATCAGCGTCAATTCTTCGCCATTAAAGTTCATGAGCATCCCTCACTTTCCGGCACCCAACGGGGCTGCACTCCGGGGCATCGCATTTTTCTTTTGCGCCAGCCAGTGAAGCCAGCTTTTCCAGCGTGGAAGGGCGGCTGTTTAGTCCCAGTTCTTCGGCTTCGGCGGCTCTGTCCATGATAAAATCGTAGTCCTGTATCAGCCGCCGACCTTTTTCCATGTGATGTGCTTCCAGAATTTCTTCCCGGACTTCCTGAATCGTCAGCTCCGGCGCGTCGATTTGGCCGCTGTCCATCGCAGAGTAATCGCTGTGATAGAGGGTGTAATCCCAGCCATCGTCACAGGACTGGATGGCAATATAGCCTTTTCCGCCTAGTTCCCATGCACCTGTTTCATCCTGTGTCTGGATTTCCGGGTAATAGCTGGCTCCATTGCGCTCCATGACCTCGGCAAACTGGCAGATGTGGAACATATCACCCAGTCCACCAACATCAAAATGATACTCGTCCCAATGTTCCAGCCGTGTTGTGAAACTTCGGCCATCCGGGTAGTCCACCTGAATCACACTGCCATTGGGAACACGGTATAAGTCCTTGTAGTTGCTGTCGATGAGCCGCACATCATTCATAGTAATGGACGGATCTTCCCAGATACGCCGCTTGCGAATGCCGGAATCCGGGATGTTGTCGAGGATTCTCACACTTTCAAGCTGGATAGCCCTGCGAGGATCATCGGATAGTTCAAAAAGGAACCAGTTCCGGGCGGCAGGAATAGCATTTCTGCCATCGGGCGGCAGATGCTCAAAGGGAATCTGTCCCTTTTCCAACGGCAGCAGGGTCAGCTTGTCATAGGTGGCGTAGCCAACGCCGGAAGTATTTTCCCGCAGATGCAGGTATTTTTCGTTGTTCAGCAGATAAACGGCTTCATCCTGTACCCTCATCAGCGGCCACCCTCAAATTCCAGCGAAAACTTGCTGCGACCATCGGCTTCGGTAGACAGCAGGACAGTGGCGTTGTATACCTTGCCCTTGGCACTCTTGCAGTCCTTCAGACGGACGCGGCCATCCCGCAGCAGCTTGTCGGCCACATGAGCATCCAGCCGTTTACCCAACCTCTTGAAGAAAGCATTGTCTTTCCACAGCACGAAACGGCAGGGATTGGATTCACAAAACCAGCCCTTTTCACGTTCCACAACAGATTTGCCACAGTTCGGACAGACACCAATCACTTTATTTTTCATAAGCGCATTTGCTCCTTTCATGGCCTCGGTGGTGTTCACCAACGAGGAGATCATATCTTTGATTTCAGTCATAAATGTTTCCGACTCCATCTCGCCGCGCTCCACGCACAACAGTTTTGTTTCCCAGTCGGCGGTCATGTCAGCGGACTGGATTTCTTCGGGCATCACAGTAATCAACGCCTTGCCCTTGGCGGTGGGCAGCAGCACCTTGGTTTTCTTGGTGCCCTTGCGCTCCAGAAAGCCCTTCTGCACCAGCTTTTCGATGGTAGCGGCACGGGTTGCCGGAGTGCCGATGCCCTGACGTTCCACGCCTGCCGGCATACTGTCTGCACCCGCTGCCTGTATAGCTGACAGGAGAGTATCTTCCGTGTAGGATTTCGGCGGGGACGTTTGACCCTCTTTCAGTTCTGCACCGGCAACGCTGCACTGGCTCTGCTCCTGCACATCGGGCAGAGCAGCCGATTCTTTCTGCTTGCCCAGCAGTTCGCCCAGCATTTTTCGCTCCGCAGCTTTCCATCCCTCGGACAGCACCACCTTGCCTTTTGCGGAGAACTCCTCTTCGGCGCAGATGGTGGTGAGTGTGGTTTCTGCATAGCGGTGCGGTTCGCCTACGGCGCAGAGCAGCCGTGCGGCAATCAGCCGAAGGACATTCCGCTCCCCGGCAGGGAGTGCGGCAAGGTCTGCTTTTGCCATGCTTTTCGTGGGCAGCAGCGCATGGTGGTCGGTGACTTTGCTGCCATTGATGACCTGCTGTACATGGATGGGAAACGGTTCTTCCACAGCAAACGCTCTGCCCGTATCTGTCACCAATCCCGGAAGGGATGCCGCCATATCCTCCGTCAAAAAGCGGCTGTCCGTGCGGGGGTAGGTGATGAGCCGTTTTTCGTAAAGGCTTTGGGCATAATCCAAGGTCTGCTGTGCCGTAAATCCCAGCAGACGATTTGCATCCCGCTGCAATGCAGTAAGGTCATAGAGCTGCGGTGGGCTTTCGGACTTTTCCTTGCGTTCCATCTTCTGCACTGTGACACGTCCCTCCTTTCGGCATTTGGAAAGCAGCAGTTCAGCATCCGCTTTCTGTGCAAATCGTTTGCTGGATGCAGTGCCGCCGTCTGCAAGGGTCAGGGCAACCGTGTAGAATTTCTCTGGCGTAAAGGCAGTGATAGCAACTTCCCTCACCACGGTCATGGCAAGCACCGGGGTCATAACACGCCCCACCGCCAAAGGCTGGTTGTACAGACACGAAAAAAGCCGGGAGCAGTTGATGCCAACCATCCAGTCGGCACGTTCCCGGCAGAGTGCTGCATTGTACAGCGCATCGTATTCAGTTGATGGTTTGAGTTTCTGAAAACCCTCGCGGATAGCGTTATCTTCCATGCTGGACAGCCACAGGCGGGAAACAGGCTTCTTACATCCAGCCTGCTCATAGACCAGTCGAAAGATCAGTTCGCCCTCACGTCCGGAATCACAACTGTTCACAATGCTATCCACATCCGGGCGGTGCATGAGTTTTTTCAGGATGCCAAACTGCTTTTTGGTGGACGCAGAAACCAAATACTGCCACTTCTGCGGCAGGATGGGCAAATCGGCGATGCTCCACTTAACGTATTTGGCATCGTAGACATTGGGTGGTGCCAGCTCCACCAAGTGTCCCACGCACCAGCTTACCAGATAGCCGTTACCCTCAAGGTAGCCGTCCTGACGGCTGGTGGCACCGAGGACTTTGGCGTAGGACATGGCAACCGATGGCTTTTCCGCCACGATCAATTTTGCGATAGGAATCCCTCCAATCTGTTTTGGATTGCAATATGTAAGGCGGCAAACGCCGCCAATAGAATTATTCTTCTGCGTTA
>ERZ1031746.611-NODE-611-length-12459-cov-4.668091_pt1 | contig 12459 bp, 12 predicted proteins | sample MGYA00518171_ERZ1031746 | MGnify/ENA primary metagenome ERZ1031746 (study PRJEB33719, sample SAMN04261238) | wastewater metagenome | biome: rural village; feature: human; material: feces | host: Homo sapiens | place: El Salvador | collected 2013-01-07 ...
ATTATACCAGTTTTTTAATAATTATGGTGTTGTATTTGTATGATTTTTATAACTAATTCTCTTACAAATCAATATGATTATGCAAATAATCAAAAAGAGTTTCTGAATCTTGTGAATTTTCACACAATCCAAAAACTCTTTTTGTTCATTTTATCTTACAATCATTTCTGTCTCTGCATAAATATTAACTTTTACAGTCCAGGAATAACGGATTTCCTTATCTAGAAGATCCATTGCCATAATCGCACGCTCTGTGTGAGGAATCTTCATCTGTGTCAGACACATATCCGGACAGATATAATCCGGGATTTCATCAATCCCGACAATTTTCACTTCCTGCGGTACTCTCACTCCATATTTTTGAAGAGCTGTTAATGCCCCGATCGATACCTGATAATTCTCAAATAGCATTCCCTGGGGCAACGGATTTTCCCGGAGCCAGTCCAAGAGATTTTCGGTAATCTTCGGAATTTTTTCTCCAAGCTCAATAATCTCTCTCTTCTTTGGAAGAACATCTTCTCCTATTTTCGTATTCTGAAATGTTTCCTTTCTGACACGGAAATTATAAATATCTTTTCCAGTACAGAAATAGCGGATATCAGAAGCCCCTTCTTTGTGGAGATATTTTAATGCGTTCTTCACGGCACCGTTGTTATCAATACACACACTGCTGTATCGTCCACTTGCCAGCTCACAGTCATATAGTACCAGAGGCTTTTCAATCTGTTTTAAAAGCTCCGTATCCGCCTCATCCAACTCCGTTCCAAACAGAATTACACCTGCCACAAGATCCATATTGCATTCTGCAATAACGGCCTCTGCCTCGACTGTGCTGTCATTCAGGTATGTCATTCCATAGAGATAACCAAGTTTTCTTGCCTCTGAATCAAAAGTTGTAAGTACATCCGACCACAGGTCAAGTTCCGGATCACAGACCACCTGCTTTCCGTGATTCACGATCACAACTTTAATCATTTGATTTGCCGGATGGCCAGACACTGTAACGATATTCTCTTTTACCGGGATCACTCCGTTATTCTTCTTCATTTCTTCCAGACATTCCAAAACCATTCTTCTGGTTTCTTCATTCACACCGGGTTTTCCATTCACTGCAAGCGAAACTGTCGCTTTGGAAACTCCGAGATGTCTTGCAATGTCTACCATCTTTATCTTCATATTATGCCTCGTTTTTTCTATGTTATCTTTTTTCTTTCTTCCATTCTTTATATTCATTTAATCTCATGATAAAACCATCAAATTCCTGCACTGTGAAGTCAAGCTCTTTATATTTTACAGAATATGTAATTCCTTTGTTGATCAATTGTGCTCTGGATGTAGAAATCGAAGTCACAGATTTTTTCATTACATTTGCAATATTAGCAATTTCATCTATGAAAAAACAAATTGGTGTATCACTCTTGTATGCGGCTTCCCCTAATGTGGTAAACACATCTGTCAGACTTTGTGTAAGACTTCCTGAACTATATAATTCTTTTTCCTGTAATGATAAAGAAAATTTTGACTCATTCGGATCAAAGGAAACAACAAGTGCCTTGATTGCATCCAACGGTTTCTGAATCAAAGTCTTAAAATTCTCCTTGACCTCCTCTCTGAATTCATTATCGCATCTCGCTTCGTCTTGGTCAAGATAATTACAGTTAAAAGAATTTTGTCAAGTGTCATATTTATATAATTCTTTCCCTCAGATGGTGAAAATCTTGTCAAAGTTGTGATTGACGAATGCGACAAATTGTGCGAAAATAAATACATATGGTGCAGGGAGAAAGAGTTTGTGGCAGGTGACAAATCAACTTCTCACCGCGCAGACAGTTCAGTGTTAAAGAATAATGCAGAGCTGTCAGTTTTTGTGCGAAAAAAATAGTGTACCGTATACGAAGAAAATCATACATATTGAAAGGAGTATTAACATGATTTATTCACACGAAGTAGAAATGATGTGTCCGGTAGCCCAGGGCGTAAACCATGGCGCAGCTCCAATTCCAGAAGAAGCTAAATGGGTAAAGGCAAAAGAAATCAAAGATATCTCCGGACTTACACACGGTGTAGGCTGGTGTGCTCCACAGCAGGGTACTTGTAAGCTCACACTGAACGTAAAAGACGGAATCATCCAGGAGGCACTTGTTGAGACAATCGGATGTTCAGGAATGACACATTCCGCAGCTATGGCTTCTGAGATCCTTCCGGGAAGAACACTTCTTGAAGCTCTGAATACAGACCTTGTATGTGATGCTATCAACACAGCTATGAGAGAACTGTTCCTTCAGATTGTTTACGGAAGAACTCAGAGTGCATTCTCAGAGGACGGACTTCCGGTAGGAGCAGGACTTGAGGACCTTGGAAAAGGACTTCGTTCACAGGTTGGTACAATGTACGGAACACTGAAAAAAGGACCTCGTTATCTTGAGATGACAGATGGTTATGTAACAGGAATCGCACTGAACGAAGATGACGAGATCATCGGATATCAGTTTGTAAACTTCGGTAAGATGATGGACTTCATCAAAGCTGGAGACGAGCCGGCTGTAGCGCTTGAGAAAGCTAAAGGACAGTACGGACGTGTTGACGATGCTGTTAAGATCATTGACCCAAGAAAAGAGTAAGGAGGACTATTTCAATGGCATTATTTGAATCATATGAAAGAAGAGAAAAACAGATTCTTGCAAAACTCGCTGAGTATGGAATCAACTCCATCGAAGAAGCTGCAGAAGTAACTAAAGCAGCTGGTCTTGACGTTTACAAGATGGTTGAAGGAATTCAGCCAATCTGTTTCGAGAACGCTAAGTGGGCTTACACAGTAGGTGCTGCTATCGCAATCAAAAAGGGATGTACAAAGGCAGCTGATGCAGCAGCAGCAATCGGAGAAGGACTTCAGTCTTTCTGTATTCCGGGATCTGTTGCAGATCAGAGAAAAGTTGGTCTTGGACATGGTAACCTTGGAAAAATGCTTCTTGAAGAAGATACAGAGTGCTTCGCATTCCTGGCTGGACACGAGTCATTCGCAGCAGCGGAGGGTGCTATCGGTATCGCTGAGAAAGCAAACAAAGTTCGTAAAAAACCTCTGCGTGTTATCCTGAACGGTCTTGGAAAAGACGCTGCTCAGATTATCGCACGTATCAACGGATTTACATATGTTGAGACAGAGCTTGACTATCACACAGGAGAACTGAAAGAAGTATTCCGTAAAGCATACTCTGAAGGACTTCGTGCGAAAGTTAACTGCTACGGAGCTAACGACGTAGTAGAAGGTGTTAAGATCATGTGGAAAGAGAATGTAGACGTATCTATCACAGGTAACTCTACAAACCCTACAAGATTCCAGCACCCAGTAGCAGGAACATATAAGAAAGAGCGTATCGAAGCTGGAAAGAAATACTTCTCAGTTGCTTCAGGTGGTGGTACAGGACGTACACTTCACCCAGACAACATGGCAGCTGGACCGGCTTCTTACGGAATGACAGATACAATGGGACGTATGCACTCTGATGCACAGTTCGCTGGATCTTCATCTGTACCGGCTCACGTTGAGATGATGGGACTTATCGGAGCAGGAAACAACCCGATGGTTGGTATGACTGTTGCTGTAGCAGTTGCTGTTGAGGAAGCTGCAAAGGCTGGTAAATTCTAAAAATTTATTTCTGGATAATGTTTTAAATATAAAATCAAGAAGTAAAAACAAAATAGTTTTTACTTCTTGATTTTTTTAGTTGATATCTAAATATTTATCATAAGAACTATAAAACAAAAAAAGTTTTTGGATTCTGTATTTCCACACAATCCAAAAACTCTCTTTTGCGCTCATAGATTAAATACGAAGCCACGCCCACGAAATATCCAAAAAAACCTTTCGGCATAGGAAGAATTTTACTCCACCGGCATCTCTTCCACCAGACGTTCCTTCAGCATCTCCAATGCTGCTTTCACAGTATCCAGTCTGTTCTCCATCCGGCTTCCATTCCAACGACACTCTTTCACTGTCGTCTTTCCATTCAGATAACACCCAATATATACAAGACCAACCGGCTTTTCTTCTGTTCCACCTCCAGGCCCTGCAATTCCTGTTGCACTTAGTGCCGCATCCGCATTTGCAGCCTTTGCCGCACCCTCAGCCATCTCATGCGCTGTCTGTTCACTCACGGCACCGTAAGCTTCAAGTGTCTCATGAGAAACGTGAATTAGACGCTCCTTTGCCTCATTCGAATACGTAACATATCCCTCGTTCAGTACATCTGATGCTCCTGCCACATTGACTAACGTTCCTGCAATCAATCCACCTGTACAGGATTCTGCTGTTGTCACATGAAGTTTACGCTCTGCGAGAAGATCTACTACAACTTCTTCCAGACTTTTCTCACCTGCAGCTTTCTCTTTAAAAAACCACTCCAGATACATCTCTTACATGCCTCCCTTTGTAAGAACCTCTCTGTTTGCCCACACATAGTCTACCAGAGAAATCACAGTAAGTGCTGTGGCAATCCAGATCAGTACTGTTCCAACCATGTCGAATACGCCGCCAAAATCAGCAATCAGAACAATGATCATTGCCATCTGGGATACTGTCTTGAATTTTCCCCAGTAATTTGCTGCGATAACAACGCCATTATCAGATGCTACCAGACGGAAACCACTGATAATAAACTCTCTTGCAATAATAACAATAACAACTGCTGTCGGAAGTTTTCCTGAAGGAATCAGACAGATCATTGCTGAGCAGACAAGAAGTTTATCTGCCAGCGGATCCATAAACTTTCCAAAATTTGTTACAAGATTGTATTTTCTTGCGATCTTACCATCCAGCATATCTGTCAGACTTGCAACAATAAAAAGTACAAGCGCGATCCATTTATTCGCAGCTCCGCCTACATCTGTCAACATAAAGAAAACAAAAAACGGAACCATAATCACACGTAATACTGTTAATTTATTTGGTAAATTCATACTACATCAACTCTCCTATCAAATCATAATCTAATGCTCCGGTCACTTTAACCTTCGCAAAATCTCCGGAAATCAATTCTACGTCAGTATTGATAAAGATCAGGCCGTCTACATTCGGTGCATCACGATAAGTTCTTCCAACGTAGGCATTCTCATCTGCGACTTTACCTTCGATCATGACAAGAACTTCTCTTCCAATCATGTCTTCCGCTTTATCGAATGCAATTTCCTGCTGAAGTTCCATGATATCTGCCTGACGATCCTCTTTCACTTCTTCATCAATCTGATCTTCGAATGTGGCTGCCGGTGTATCTTCCTCCGGAGAATACGTAAATGCTCCAAGACGATCAAACTCAAGTGTGTCAATGAATTCCATCACCTCTTCATGCTGCTCCTGCGTCTCTCCCGGAAAGCCTGTGATCAGTGTTGTTCTAAGACAGATATCCGGAATTTCCTTACGAAGCTTCTGCACAATGTCGATCAGCTCCTGTTTTGAAGTTCTGCGTCCCATTCTCTTCAAGATGGTATCATTCGCATGCTGGATTGGAAGATCAAGATAATGACAGATCTTCGGTTCTTCTTTCATTACCTGGATCAGTTCATCTGTGATTTCCTCCGGATAACAATATAAAATACGGATCCAACGGATTCCACTGATCTTGCAAAGTTCACGGAGCAGCTTTGGAAGAGATTTCTCTCCATAAAGATCTTTTCCATAAAGCGTTGTCTCCTGAGCAACAAGAATCAATTCTTTTACGCCCTGCTCTGCCAGATCCTGTGCTTCTTTCAGAAGGCGTTCCATCGGTACACTTCTAAAGTTTCCACGGATTTTCGGAATGATGCAGTACGTACAATGTTTGTCACATCCTTCTGCAATCTTCAGATATGCAAAATGTCCTCCTGTTGTTACAAGACGCTTCGTCTCCGGTAATGGAAGAGCATCAAGGTCAGCTGTCATAACTTCATGCTGTCCGGCAAGTGCCGCATCTACCGCATCCAGAATGCGATCATATGCAGTTGTTCCAAGAACTTCATCTACCTCCGGAATCTCATCAAGAATCTCCTGACGATAACGCTCTGCCATACATCCTGTAACGATCAATGCCTTTGCACTGCCATTCTTCTTATATTCTGCCATCTCAAGAATATTCTGGATGCTTTCCTCTTTCGCATCATGGATAAAACAACAGGTGTTGATCACAATAATATCAGCCTCCTGTTCATCATTCGTCATCTCGTAACCTCTTGAAGCAAGCATTCCAAGCATTACTTCTGTATCCACCAGATTTTTATCACATCCTAAGGATATAAAAAGTATCTTCATATATTAGTAAAACCTCCTGGTCATCCTCTCTAAAAAATATAAATAAATCTCACCTTCTGTGCATCATTTCATACATTCCATGCATGCACAAAACGTTCAACAACAACGTCAAAAGAGCAGATTGCATTTTCTGCATCTGCTCCGTTACTGTTCTGATTCTACTCTTCGTCAGTGTCCTCAGGTAAGATCTTAAGCTCACCTTCATTCAGTTCTTCGATTGCAATGGAAAGCGGCTTCTGTCCGTCCTTCGCAGGTACAAGCGGAAGTTCTCCGGCGATCAGCTGTCTTGCACGCTTAGATGTAGCCATTACGATAGAATAACGGCTGTTTACAACCTTAGAATCTCCCTCTTCAACGTCTTTGTTAACTACTTTCATCAAGTCAGTATAAGATGGATGCAGCATATTAATTTTCTCCTTTCAACTCTTCCAATTCTTCTTTTATGTCATTCATAAAATTCACATTGCGTGAACTTCTGTGGTGTTCTCCCTGGATAATAGAATGCATCTCTTCAACACAATCATCCAGTTCATCATTCACGACAAGATAGTCATAAGCGCTCATTCCCTCTGCCTCTTCACAGGCACGGTTCATTCTGGACTCAATAACCTCCATCGTCTCTGTCCCTCTTCCTACCAGACGGGACTTCAGTTCTCTGGCATTCGGCGGTGTCACAAACATCAGAAGCGTATCCGGGAACTTTTCTTTCACTTTCAGTGCTCCCTGAATCTCGATCTCAAGAATCACATCTTTCCCTTCATCCAACATCTTCTCAACATATGCACGCGGTGTGCCATAATAGTTTTCCACGTATTTAGCATACTCTATCAATTCATTATTGGCAATCATTTTTTCAAATTTCTCCCTGGAAAGGAAGAAATATTCTCTGCCATCTACTTCCCCGTCACGTGGACCTCTTGTTGTCGCAGAGATGGATAAAGCATAATTCTCCGGATATTTTCTCATTAATTCTTTCATCAATGTACCTTTTCCGGCTCCTGAGAATCCGGATACGACAATCAAAATACCTTTTTTATTCATGATCCTGCCCTCTTTTACTCTATTCTATATTCTGTATCTGCTCTCTGATCTTCTCGATCTCTGTCTTCAGACTGATCGCATGATTGGAAACCTCGATATCATTCGCTTTAGACAAAATCGTATTTGCTTCGCGATTCATCTCCTGCGCAATGAAATCCAGCTTACGCCCGATTCCTTCTTTCTCCTCCAATGTTGCTCTCATATGCTGAATATGGCTCTTCAACCGCACAACTTCCTCGTCTGTACAGATCTTATCTGCATACAGAATCACTTCTGCTGCCAGGCGGTTTTCTTCCATCTGTGTATCTGCCAGTAACTCAGCCACTTTCTCTTCCAGCTTCTGTCGGTATTCTGCCACAATCTGTGGAGAACGTTCTTCTACCGCAGCGACTTCCTGCTCCAGAAATGTAAGCTTCGCAAGAATATCTTTCTTCAGGTTCTCACCCTCTGTTATTCTCGTCTCAACAAACTGTGTAAAAGCCCCTTCCAGTGCTTTCTTCAGTCCATTCCAAAGCTCCTCTTCATCTTCCACTTGCTCTTCCATCGTAAGAACTTCCGGAAATCTTGCAAGTGCAGATACGCTGATGTCATTTTCCAGCCCGAATTCTTCTTCCATCTGCTTAAAATACTTCATATATTCTGCCGCGATCAATGGATTATATTTCACAGAGCTCTGCGCCTGTGACAGATCTTCATATGTAATAAAGATATCAACTTTCCCGCGGTTCGCATAAGACTTCAGAAGTGTCCGGATGGATGTTTCAAAAAAATTAAGTTTCTTCGGCATTCTGATGTTCACATCAAGATAACGGTGGTTTACACTCTTTAACTCAACGGTAAACTTCTTGGAATCCTGCTGAATCTCACATCTGCCAAAGCCTGTCATACTTTTGATCATTGTCTTCATCCTCTGTTTACTATAATCTAATCTATTATACATCAAATGTTTGTAAATGGTCAACAAGTCTTTTATAAAGATTCGATTTATGTTACAATTAAAAAATGTGAAAACAAACCTTTTATTCAGGAGGAAACAATATGGCTTTTGATGGAATCGTTGTGGCGAGTCTTGCCAGCGAATTAAAACATAAATTATTAAACGGAAGAATTTCAAAGATTGCACAACCGGAAGCGGATGAACTTCTTCTGACAGTCAAATCAACGGAAGGTCAGTATCGTCTGTCGATTTCGGCGGATGCTTCTCTTCCGCTGGTCTATCTGACCTCGAAGAATAAGCCAAGTCCGATGACTGCCCCAAACTTCTGTATGCTTCTTCGTAAACATATCAGCGGCGGCCGCATTGTTGATATCTGGCAGCCGGGACTTGAGCGTATTATTCATTTTACAATTGAACATCTCGATGAACTTGGTGACCTCTGCCGGAAAGATCTGATCGTCGAGATCATGGGAAAACACAGCAATATCATTTTCTGTAACGATCAGGGTAAGATCATTGACAGTATCAAACATGTATCTGCACAGATGAGTTCTGTCCGGGAAGTTCTTCCGGGAAGAGAGTATTTCATTCCGGACACCATGCAGAAAGTAGATCCGCTCACGGTAACTTCTGAAGAATTCGCAGCGCATCTGACAGGTAAACCAATGCCACTTGCCAAAGCAATTTATACAAGTTTTACCGGAATCAGTCCTGTAACCGCGGAGGAGATCTGCTCCCTTGCAGGAATGGATTCTTCTGTCCCGGCTCAGGAGTATTCTGCTGATATTTTACTTCATCTATATACACAGTTTGAGATTTATTTATCCTCGATCAAAGAAGATACCTTTTCACCTAGTATTTATTTCGATGGAAAAGAGCCAAAAGAATTCTCTGCTCTTCCACTGAGTCATTTTGTCAACTATACAAGGGTAGAATATGATTCTGTTTCCGAAGTACTTGAGACTTATTATTCGACACGCAGTCTCATTACCCGCATCCGACAGAAATCGGTTGATCTGCGTCACGTAGTTCAGACTGCATTAGAACGAAACCGGAAAAAATATGACTTACAGCTGCGTCAGTTAAAAGACACAGAAAATCGTGAAAAATATAAAGTGTACGGCGAATTGATCAACACTTATGGATACAATCTGGAGGAAGGTGCAAAGACTCTTGAATGCCTGAACTATTACACCAATGAAATGATATCCATTCCGATGGATCCATTAAAGACACCGCAGGAGAATTCCCAGCGTTATTTTGCAAAATATAACAAGCAAAAACGTACTTTTGAAGCACTTTCTGTTCTTTGCAAAGAGACATTGGACGAGATCACTTATCTGGAATCCATTCAGACGGCACTTGATATTGCACTGACAGAAGATGATCTTGCTGAAATTAAAGAAGAGCTCACAAACTCCGGCTATATCCGCAGAAAATATACAAAGAAAAAAGTCAAGATAAAAAACAAACCACTCCATTACATTTCCAGTGACGGTTATCATATGTATGTCGGAAAGAACAATCTTCAGAATGAAGAACTGACATTCCACTTTGCAGTCGGAAATGACTGGTGGTTCCATGCAAAACAAGCTCCGGGATCCCATGTCATTGTCAAAACACATGGGGATGAACTTCCGGACCGTACATTCGAAGAAGCAGCCAGACTTGCAGCTTATTATTCCAGCATGCGTGGTTCCGATAAAGTTGAGATTGACTATGTGGAGAAAAAACAGGTCAAAAAACCAAATGGTGGGAAACCTGGATTTGTCGTCTATTATACAAATTACTCCATGGTGATTGACAGCGATATCAGCAATATAGAAGAACTTGAGTAATATGAAACCTGTATAATATGAAATAAGTGGTAATAACAAAAAGAAGGAAGACTTCAGCGGCATATGCCCGGTCTGAAGCTTCCTTCCTTTTATATAGCATCAACCATAGGATTTCTGGCAACGTTTCTTTTATTTCGCAGAATTCTTTATTTCATCCGGAACATGGATTTCATCAACCTTGTTATAGTCCGTAAACTGAAGCACGATCGAGTAAAGATTTACTTTCGTAGTCTCTCCGTAAGACTTATATAAATCTCCCATTACATCACTCATGTCTACAACAATCTTCGCCGGAAGCAGTTCTTCTTTGTAAATGTCAAAAATAACAGGAATTTCCAAATTACGGATTGCATCCTCCTCCGGGAGGTTCACCAGATGATACGCTTCTACCATCTCTTTGCCAAGAAGACCCATAAGCTCCGTTCCTGTTACATCGCCATACAACTGATAACATGCCTTGCCATTTACTGTTGTCTCCTGCTCAGACAGGTGGAAAGACTCAAGCGCTTTCCCCTCCTGTGCAAAAATATTTCCGTCAATACCAAGGTGATTCTCGCTGCTTCCTTCTGCACTCTCTTTCTTCCAGGATCCATTCGTGCCACTATATGTCACTTGTTTTCCATCTTCCTCTACCTGATAAAGTTCCAGATCTGCAGATACCTCAGAATCTTTGATCGTCACCCTGGCAGTTCCTTTCGCATGACCAGCCGGAGGCTCTGTCGTGTTCTCCAGGTCCATCTCCATGTTTACTACCATCAGATTTAAAATATCAGACATCTGAATTGCCAGCTCCACATGGTTTGCTGAAGAAGTTACTTTCTGCATATTTTCCGAAGACTGACGAAAAATCTTCTTTGCATTCATCCTCCCGGCACATCCAGAACAAAACAGCATAACCGCAACAAGTACGATCAGTAACTGTACGGATATCAGCTTTTTGCGAAATCCACTCTTGTTTTTCTCTTCTGTTATTCCATTTTCCAAGCTCTGTTTGACTCTAAAAGCCTTCCACACAATGCATTACTCCCGTCCTGCCAGATAATCAATAAACTGCTGTGCTGTTCTTCCAGACAAACCGCCATGAGACAGTTCCCATGCATTCGCCTCAAGAAGCAGCTGCTCTTCCGGCATATTGATTCCATTCTTTTTCGCAAGTACACGCACGATCTCCTGGAATGCCTTCTTATCCGGTGAACCGAAATAAATCGTAACGCCAAATCTTGCAACCAATGACAGCTTCTCCTGTACTGTATCATTTGTATGCATATCTTCATCTCTGTCCTGCTTATCACGGAATGTCTCACGGATCAGATGACGACGGTTTGATGTCGCATAGATCAACACATTCTTCGGTTTCTTCTCCAGACCACCTTCGATTACTGCCTTCAAATATTTGTATTCAATTTCAAATTCTTCAAAAGAAAGATCATCCATATAAATAATGAATTTATAATTTCTATTCTTAATCTGGGCGATTACATCATTCAGATCCTGGAACTGGTGTTTATACACCTCGATCATACGAAGTCCCTGGTCATAATACTGATTTAAAATAGCCTTGATCGAGGAAGATTTTCCTGTTCCGGCATCTCCGAACATCAGACAGTTATTTGCTTTCTTTCCTTCTACAAATGCTTTCGTGTTATCAACCAGCTTTTTCTTTGCATCTTCATAACCTACAAGATCATCAAGATGTACATGGGCAATGTTTGTAATCGGTATAATCTCCACATCAGAATTCTCCGGATGCTCCACACGAAATGCCTTGTGAAGTCCAAGTTTACCAACTCCAAATTCCTTATAAAACTGCGTCAGTGTACGCTTGAAATGATCTACGTTCTGCGTTGCGGCAAGGGCACGGCTGAGATCACAGATTCTGTCCCTGACACGACGGTTGAACACTTTACCACCACTGTTACCACTCTTATAATCCATGATGATCTTCAGGCAGTCAGCGTCCAGACTCTTTTCCAGTTCCTCGAAATCATAGTCAAACATTTCCTTAAAAATAGCAAAATCATGAAGTGCAATCTCATTCAGACTACCTTCAATCTCTCCTACGATCTCACAGGAAGTGCTGTATGCATTCTCATCACTTGCAAGAAGAAATGTCAGATAAGTATGCCACAGATTCCCTTCAAAACCGTGGCTTACTGATAATTCCAAAAGTTCATTGATACAATCAAAAAGGAGTCCTCTTAAATCTTCTTTGTTATAAAATTCACTCTCATAATTATCAATCAGAAATGTGATATCCTTTAGAATCTCTCCATATTCCATATTTTTATACAGCATCAGTTCGTTTGTACGCATTCTAAATAACCTCTTTTCCAGTAAATCCCTCTGGAGCTTTCGCTCCACCT
>ERZ1031746.613-NODE-613-length-12444-cov-5.726451_pt1 | contig 12444 bp, 6 predicted proteins | sample MGYA00518171_ERZ1031746 | MGnify/ENA primary metagenome ERZ1031746 (study PRJEB33719, sample SAMN04261238) | wastewater metagenome | biome: rural village; feature: human; material: feces | host: Homo sapiens | place: El Salvador | collected 2013-01-07 ...
CACGACTCAAGACATTATCACTTATTATTTTCACTGCTGGCAAATAACAGTCACCAGGATCAGGATTCATCTGCCGATAAAAATAACCAGCACAATTGCACCAGGAAGTTGATTCTGTCTGTTGTGGGTCTGCACCATTGCCAATAGCAACCTTTATGTTAGCCACATCACCTGGCTTGAATACTCCTACTTGTGATTGTAACTTAATCAGTCCTGGTCTAATTGCCGCTAAATCTTGTTTATAACTATTATCTGTCCATTTTGCTGGGTCGCCATAATACAAGCCTTGGTTGTCTATCAGGAAATATCCTATTTTGCCTTCATAAGCCTCAATTTTACCTTTTATCTTGGCATTTTGTGCCTCAATGCTACCATCCTCCAATATTTTGAAATTTTCGTTGGCAGTAACAAGTCCCTCCAGTTTGATGTTGTCGGCACTGATATGCACACCGCTTTCCAAATTTCCATTTTCATCTTTTGTGACGAATGCGGAAATGTCTGCCTGTTTAACAATGTTCTTGTCTTCATCTACCGCTGTGGCAAACATACCAGCAAAAGCCTCAATACTGACATAGTTGCCAAATTTCTCATTCAATCCCATCATGTCAGAATTGTACTGTTGCAACCATTCTGCATAGTCTGTAGCTGTCACAAGTCCAGCTTGGTTTTTCAGACTTCCATCCTCATTGAATCTTTGGCTGATAAGTTCATTGTACTTTGCTGTTGTTATAATGTCGCTTTCTGCCAATACATTGCCGTCCTTGTCAAAATTTTGGGCTGCAATCCTTACAAGTTTTTCGCTTTGTTCAAAAAGTGTTTTATACTTGTATGCCAATGATTCCACACGGTCAGTTGAGAGAATGAGCATATACAGATAGATGTCGCCTGTGAAGCTCAGTTTGAAATCACCAGTACCGTTCCAAAGGCCATTGCAAGAATATTGCTTGTAGCCATCAGTTTCAGCAATTTTCTCTTCAACGTGCATAGAGTTGAAATTTTCAAAGCCAGTCTTATCAACATTCTCAAACTCCACGGTCAGTGTGCCAGCCTTGGCACATCGGTAGAAGAACGTGAGGAAAACAGGAATGGCCTCTTTGGTTCCGTCTTCTCTTGTGGTCATTGGTGGAATGCTCTGCAAGTTGGTGTTCTTTTGGCTGATGTACTTGTTTCTGATGCGTACAACAGTTCTTCCCATGTCCTTGCAAACACTTGCGCTGTTGCCACGTTTGGACAAAGCCTTTCCGTTAGTCCATATCCAACGATTGCCAGCGAGGAAGAAAACCGTTTCGTTCTCTGTAGCCCATTTGTCCATGCCATCAGAAAAGGCAGGATTGTTCAAATAGCCTCGATCACTTGCAAAGTCCTGTCTCAGTCCCTCAACAGCGGATTCAATCTTTCCTTCCGTTATCTCGAACTTGGTCTTGATGTCTTCACCAGTCACCAAGAGAAATGTGCCACGTAAGTAGGCATTATCTGAATAAAGACCGTTTCCATGTGGTTGGTTGTTGGACGGAAACCAATCATCCTTGATTCCGTCAAGATTGCCAAGTCTTGCACGCAAGGCATTGGTGAAACTCTTGCCATTCACACCATCCATGACATCAATCCTGGGCTGTCCGTCTTCTGTCGCTGATATGAGTATGAGGTTTTGGCGATTGCTGTTTGTGGTGTTGCCCATCAATACACATTCATCGCCTTCTGCTGGTTCCGTCTTGTCAAACTCTTCCTTGGCTACAAGAATGCCATCACCGTTCACACCTGCGACCTCGACCCAATAACTTTTCAGATTTGCACCTGTGAAGGTTTGACATCGCATCAAGTCATGTGCAACAAAGGTGTTCTCTTGCTCAAAGCGAATGAGAAAATAACCATCTTGCTCTTCAACGCTCTTTATTTTGCCATTAGCTGCACTTACGCAAATCTGACCGCCGACACTCCGAACTTTATTTATCAAGAGTTCAAAGATGGTCATTATCTGGCGCACGGTCAGCTTATCAATAGTAAGATTGGAAAGCCCACTTTCATCAATCCAGAGCTGCCATCCCTCACCATTGAAGCCATCAACAAACTTGGCACTTCTCAAAAATTGGCGCACGACCATTGTCAGCAGTTCACCATTGCCTTTGCCATCCAAGTGACCACCTGCAACGCCCTCCACAAAGTCACCGAGGTCAATACCCTCATCAAAGATGATTTTCTTTTTCGCTCGATCAATTTTCTTCTTGCTAAGAAACTCCCTTTGGCTTCTTCGAGCTGAGAACAGATTTGTGTCAGTTGGCAAAGTGTTGTCCCATGTACGGATGATGTCTGGCAAACTTCCAGATGTGCGCTCACGTGTATAGTTCTTGATGTTGGCCAAGCTGTCATTCATCCGATCCAATGTACCACTTTGGAGTGCATCACTGATTTCCAAGTCCACTTGTGACGGCAAAACAACCTTTCTTGTAACCTTGGTTATTCGGCTGCTTCTATATCCAGTATCTGGGAAAAACTTCTCACTTTCAAGCCTTACCCTGCGTCCAACAAACAAGTCTGCATTTTTCTGTTCCACCCAAACATGGTCGGTCTTGCCTTTGTAGATGCTGATGTCTTGCCAGTGCTCCGCATTATATTGGTCAACAGCCGTGCGGAACTCTTCTTCTGCAAGCGTGTAATATTCATCTGGCATTCTGATGTTCCAGAGAATGTAATGGTTGCCTTCTTTGGGAACAATATTACCACCAGGCAGTTGCGTGTCATCATCGTATGGCCATATCGTGATAATTTCAAACTCACGTGTCTTGCTGTCGAAATTCACCTCAAAGTAATGATCATCATCCGTTCCAAGACCTGCGAGTTCACCGTCTTGGAAGGAAACACGCTTTACCTCATTGGCAAGCTCATATTCATTTGGGTCGAAATTGAGCGTGTCATCCTTGAAGTAATAGATGATGAAAGGATTGCCGTCATCATCCGTCTTTGTCTCAGAGCGCACGCTGCTGACCAACCCTAAACGCCGTGGGTATATGTCGGAAAAGGCATCTTGCTCATAATGGTCATATATGCCGTATTCCTCAGTATGAAGCTCGATGTATTTCAAGCCACCAGGCAACATCAAGCGATTATGACCATATTTCTCTGGGTCGATGTTTCGTGTGCTGCCAATCGGGAACAGGCGTGTGTAAAACTTGGCTGTGTTGCTGGTGTCTCGCTCCAGTTCTGTCAATCCATTGCCATAGCCAATGGCAAGTTCCTCACCATGTTCACAACGGCAAATGTTTACGGTTTGCCCCTCAATCCACCATTCGACCTTTCCACCTACCTTTTCAGCGATTTCCTTCAAGGCTTCATCACAATATTTGCCCTCATAGTCAATGACAATGTTGTCTGTGCCATCCACTTGGCCAATCTTCCAGTCTGTCGTATGATCCAAGCCATCATTGATGCACTTTACAATCATCTTCACATGATCACGTGGTGGAGCCGTGAGAGTGAACACTGGTTCTGCGTTGCCGTCAGTGGTTTCAAGCACCAAGAAACGTTTGATGATGCTCTCAATGCCATACAGCTTCAAGTCATACACCCATTCTGTTTCACTGTTCTGCTTTGGGGCATACTTTTCCATCAGCCAATAACGTTCGCCCTCAAAGTCCGTGTAATCATTCACGTCAAGGGCAATGTTGGCATAATGGGTGAATGAAAGGGTGAGGATGTTGTCACCCTGCACCTCCTTCACTTGTGTTGAGCTGTCATCAGGGGCAATCTCAGCCTTTGCATAGCCTGTTTTGTCGTATATTGTTTGAACCATGTTTCAATACTGTTATAATGTCATTTAAATGATGGGGACTGGCTCACGGAATTTCACTTTGAACTTGCTTGCCTGCACACCATCTTTCCATATATAGGTCAGAGGCTTAAACTTTCCACAATCCAAGAATCTCATGTGCAATGTCAAATCAAGGTCAGGAAAAGCGAAATCAAGCCAACCGTTTTTGCCTTGCTTCAGGAACTTGATGAAATCAGCATACGATTTCAACCATCCTTCCTTGGTCTTGTTATACATGGCAAAATACAGTTCCACATCACGAGCCTCATTCTTTGGTGTCAATACGTCTGAGTATTTTTCACCATCCTCCTCTCTGATGTTCACTGCCGTTTCATCTTTTGTCTTGCTTGGTGTAAGTATGGCAGTCAGATTGGCCATGTCGCCCTTTTTGTCTTCCGTCAGAAAAACACCATATTCTTTCCAGATGTCAGTGCCATTGACCAGTACCTGGCCACTAAGTATTTCATCCATATTATTTCATTTTAAGTCCATCACGAATAATCTTTCTTATTTCCTCCTTGATGTCGTTCAGATGCGTGACACTCATACCAGTGTTTTCTGCAATGCGTGCCAGATGGCTTTCAGCCACATTCATTTTCTCGACCACGTTTTCAAGTTGGTCATCCATGCTTGACCAATGTTGCAAGCCACTGGTGAACATTCCTTCGAGCTTTGTGCCTTGGTCTTGTGTCCTGGCAGAGAAACCGCCACTTTTACCGCTTTGGCTTGTGCTGCTGTTACCAGTGTACCCAGTGGCTTCTGCAAGTTTGTCACGCAAGGCAATGGCATCTTTCACATAGCCCATGTATTCCTCTTGGAGTGCATTGCGTTCTGCCTCTGTCAGGTCATTGTCTTCCATAGCAGCACCAAACTTCTTCCACCATTCCTTTAGCTTGTCAGCATATATTTCACCAATCTGGTTTGAAAGCATGGCACGCATGAAGTATTCTGACAGGTCATCAGCCATATCCTCAGCCGTGGCATTCATATCCATAAGGGTGTCCACAAAGCTGTCATACATGGAATCGAAGGAAATGCCAGTCAATCCCTCATAGAGTTCATCGGTCAGTTCCTCCAGTTTGCCAGCCTGGTCTATGTAGTCATTCAGCTTGTCAGCAACGTCATTTCCATAACTACCCTTGCCAGTGTTCTTGATATATTCCCAAATACCGACATTGGAGCGAAGTTTCTTCATTTCCTCTGGGCTAAGACTCCAGAGATCACCATTGAAGTCTTCTTTTACGTTCTGCTTGATCCAGGCAGTTTGGTCATTGTTGAAGCCATTCCAATAGTAGTTCCAACTATGATGCTTTTTCCAATAACTGGCTTGCGCCTTTGCCATATCCAGATAATTCTGGTTGGCTTCTTGCTGGTTGGCGTATGCCTGTTGATAGGCTACTACTGATTTTGTACCCTTGCTTGCCTTGATTTCGTCTGTCAAATCCTCGATGGCATATTGCAGAAGCTCGTTGCGCTTGGTCAAGTCGTCAATGGTCTTTTGCACCTTGGCTTCATTGCCATTCAAACCGAAAAGGTCAAGGTCATCAATGCCAAACCAACTGCCAATGCCACTGACCAAACCTTGCAAGATGTTGCCCACATCCTTGATGATGGACAAAACGATTTCGGGCAAATCCTCAACAATTTTTTCCACACAATCGGCGATTTTGTTCAAGAGGTCATCAATGAAGCCCTTTGGATCATCACCAAGCGCATCAATGATTTGAAGGATTGCGCCAATGATACCGCCTATCTTGCCACCAAGCTCATTCAATGACTTGCCTATTCCGTCTGAGCCTTTTCCAAGTGAGGTAATGAGTTTGCTCATACCATTGGCAAAGCCATACAGCGAACCGTTTGACATTTCATTCAGATAGTTGGTGAAGTTCTGAATGCCTTGCGCTGCTGCATTGGTGTTGTCCGTGAGCGTTTGGCGTGCCTTGTCGCTTTCGTCTTGCGCCTCAGTTTGCTCAGTGGCAGTGGTATCGACCTTTCCTTGTGCAATGTCCACCGCTTTCTGGGCAATCTCCTTTGAGGTGTCATCAGTAGCAGCAGCCAAGTTCGCTTGTGCCTTTTCCAGTTCATCGACCGCCCTTGTATGGGCTTCCGTCTTGTCTTGGAGATTTCGCACGCTTTCCTGGTATGCAGTGACATTCTTGGAGATAGTACCCCATATCTTAAAGTTGAACGGACTGGTGCTTTCCGCACCAGTTTCTTGCTTCAACTTGGCTTGCAAGTCAGTGTAAGTCTTTTTGTTTTCAGCAGACAAAGCCTTGAACTCAGCAGTCTTCATGTAAGCCTCCACCTTGCCGAGTGTTTCTTGTGCCACATCTTTCAGCACATTGCCCACACCCTCAAAGGTTGTCCCCCAATCAATGTTAAGGGCAAGGCTCTTGGCATCCACTTGGCTCATGGCGGTGTCACGCTGCTTTTCAAGTGCCTTCACTTTCCACTGTTTTTCATCAGCAGTGCCAGCACCCTCATTCACCTCCTTGATCTTTTCGGCATATTCCTTAGCAATGGCATACTTTTGTTCCTGTATGGTTCCATACTCCTTCAAATAGTCTGTCATGGCAAGCAACTCATCCTTCAAGGCTTCCTTGTTGGCTTCCTCGATGGCCTTAGTTCTGCTTTTCTCGTTCAAGGCGTGCGCCTCGTTAATGGCATCGGTCTGTTCCGTGGTAAGTCCATTTGTACCAGTGGCAATGCCTGCTTTCTTGTTATCTCGTTTCCATGCGGTTTCTTGCTTGTTTATCTCGTTCTTCTGAGCCTGATAGTCGTTTTCTATCTGGCGAAGTTTCTTTTCCAAGCCTTCTTGCATGGTATTAATTTCTTCCTCGTCATTTTTACGTTGCAGTTCTGCAAGTTCCTGACCCACCTTTTCCTTGGTCTGCTTGCGGCGTTCTTCCGCTGCTTCTTCCTTGGCTCTTGCAGCTTCCGCCTTAGCTGCTGCCTTTTGTGCTTTCTCGCTGTCTTTGTCCGAACCAGGTTTGCGTGAATCATATTCCTTTTTGGCAAGTTCCATTTTTTCCTTTAGTTCCTTTGCCTTTTTGTCATATTCTTCTTTGGTTAGGTTGTTTGAGCCTTTGCTGATGAAGTCGTTGTATTTCTTCAATGCTGCTTGATAAGCCCTCTTGTCGGCTGCGCCCCAATCAGAACTTGATTTTCTTGGTTCATTACGGCGGTTCTGCTCAGATTTCAATTTGTTGAGTTGATACTGCAATTCATCCTTGGTGTATGTGCCACGGATATTTTTGCCGTCATTGGTTGTATAGCCATATTTATGACCAGACATATTCATTCGGGCAATGAGGCTTTCGCGCTCCTTTATCTGCTTTTTCAGATCGTTGTTGCTGACCCTTGTGAGATTGTCAAAGTAAGCGTTCACAGAATCCTTGCGCACCTGCTTGTTTAGGTTCTGTTGCTTCTTTTGAAGGTTTTTGAGTTCGGCTTCCTCTTTCTTGCTCAAACCTCCGACTTTCTTCATACTTGTACCAGAGCTATTGCTTTCAACCCACTTTTCCGTGCGCTGTTTTGCTTCAAGCTCTTTGATGCGTTTGTTTACGCTGTTGAGTTCGTTCTTTGGCTTTGTTATGCTTTGCCCAGCCTCCAACTCAGCAATCTCCAACTTGATTTTCTTGATGTTTTTCAGCTTCTCATACTCTGTGTCATATTTGGCAAAGATAGCAGGGTATTTCTGTTCGAGGCGATTCAATGCCTCACGTCTTGTGTCGGTGCTGAGAGCTTCATCACCAGCAATGGAACAAAGCTCTTCCATCTTGCGTTTGTGTTCTTCCTCAGCCTCAATGACCTTTTGTTTTTGCGCCTCATAGTCTTCATCGGCTGCTTGCATCAGTTCTGTTTCCGTCTTCATGGAAACCATTACGGCGATAACACTTGCAATGGCTGTGGCAACCAATACGTATGGATTGCTTAGCATGGTAGCGTTAAGCAGCTTCTGCGCTTTCTCCACCATGACAATCCAACCGTAGTGAATGGCTTCCGCTGCGGTCATGCCACCAATACCAACCGTTATGAGACTGTGGACTGCTGCCACCGTCATGCAAGCCGTGCGGTATGTTCCATAAGTGGCAACCAATCCCATCAGAACACGTCCGAATTGCTCATAATGTTCCACGATATAGGAGACACCGCTAAGTGTTGTATTGATAACACCCTCGCTTTGCTTACCTAAGTCGTTGAACATTGTTGAAATAGCATCTTCGATGTTGCTTATCTGTCCTGATATGGTCTTGCTCTGTTCCTCCATCAAGCCACCGAACTTACTGCCTTCACCAGTAAGGTTCTCTATGACTTTCTGCACTTCTGGGAATCCCACCTTGCCAGCCTCCACCAAGTCCTTCACCTTGCTTTCTGCCACACCAAACACCTTGGCGAGTTCCTGGATCATCGGAATGCCACGACCCGTGAACTGGTTAAGGTCTTGCGTGTAAAGTCTGCCTTGCGCCATCGTTGTTCCGTACAGATAAACGAGTTCATTCAATGGCATACTAAGACCTGCGGCAATGTCACCCAGACGAATCAAGGTTTCGTTCACCTTCTCTGCCTCCATGCCATACGCCAAGAGTTGTTTCGCACCCTGTGCCACACCTTCAAGGCCATACGGTGTCGTGGCTGCTGTATGAATCAGCTGAGCCATCAGATTATCGGCTTTGTCTGCACTGCCAAGCATGACATTGAAAGCCACCTCCAATTTCTGGAACTCGCCCCTGACAGTAGCGACCTCCGTAATAACCTGCTTCATGGAAAAAGCCATGCCAAGCCCCATGAGCGACTTTTTCACCCTGTCGCTCATGTTCTCCAGTCCACTCAATCCTTTCTTGGCTTCATCGGTGTAACCCTTCAAGGCATCCATCTTCTTGTTTACCCTGTCAAGTCCACCGCTGATGCGGTCAAGGAGTTCAATTTCTATTGCTACCGTCTTGCCTTTGCTCATTTCAATTTACTTTGGAAAAATCCTACAATGTCATCGGCTTCCTCCTTGGCACTTCTTTCGTCCTTGGGCTTGCCGTTCTTTTTCTTGCTAACATAATGTGGGGCATCACTCAGCATCATAATCAAGGTTTGGTAATTGACACCATTAAGGATATAGTCAACACTCCAACCTGTTTCGCTTGCTATCTGCCACACAAAACCGAAAGGGCTATGGGAACCTTCGTATTCGCTCGTTAACTCCCTTTCTTCTTTTGGCTCTTCCTCAGCTTCATCGGATTCACCGCTTCTGCCGATTTGATAATATCTGTAAAACTGTCCGTTCCCATCAGCCCGACAAATTTCTTTATCACGCTGACAAGATACTTGTTTTCCATCCAGTTTCTCACAACCCATGCCGTTAAGCCAACAAACAGATGTCGGCTTATCCAGCCACGGCAAAGGGTGTAAGCTATCATGCGACTGATTTTCTTGCCGTGATCAACAAGGAACTTCATTTCTTCCTCCTTGGAGAAATGCCACATTTCTTCGCTGGTCACGCCCATTGCCAACCATTCCCTTGCAATTCTGATTTGCCCTGCCAAGGTAGGTCGGCGCATGGTCACACGTAAATGGATGGATTTTTTGTAAAAAGGAAGGTGCAACTCCTTCAATGGCACTGAAAGACCAGTGTCCAAAAGGGCTTCCGCACCTTCCTTTTCTATTAGCCTGATGGTGTTCTCATCCATACGCTAAACCTTCACGCTGTTTGCCTGGCTGGTGGATGATGCCCTTGATGGATTGACCGTGTCATTAATGTCGTATGGCGCACTACCATCAGAAGGCTTGTTCACCTTCAACTGACATTCCAGCTTCGATACCTCTGTAAGTGTGAGTTTGCCACCGAGGTTGGCCAAGATTGTTGCATTCGGGATTGTGCAAGTCTGACCTGAAACAAAGTCGATAGTCCATTTGCCAGAAAGCTGCACAAGATTCGTTGGAGCTTTCCAACCTGTGTACTTCCCAGTAGTTCCTACGAGTGTGCCGCCAAGCACTGCCTGAATATTCTCATAGTTCAACTGTATGATGTTGAATGTTGGCGAGATTGTTGCATTCTTGGTGAGGATGGTCAGCACAGGCGCATCAGGAACTTGCTCCGCATCAATATCGGTACTCTCAGGCTTTGTGCCGCCCCAGTCCCATGAACCTTTCTCAATGTAGCCAATGGTCTTTTCACCAAACTTCACGGCTGCAATGCCGTACATGAAATTCTTATCCATTTTTCTTTCTTGTTGTGATTGTGATTATTATGCCAGACACCAGTCCGACAATAAAACTGAATATAGCCACTTTAACAGGGTTTGAACATTGTTCTTTCTCTGTTCTAATGGTGTTAGAGAGTTCTGCGTTTTGCTTGGTCAGCTTCTTGTTTTGTTCCTCATAATAGAGGCACAACACTTGCAAGCTGTCACAAGAGGCATCAATGTATATCACATCTTTGCCGTCTTGCTTTCCCAAACTTGCCTTCACGTTGGCACGCCCTTCTTTCTTGTTGAAGGATGCGCCCGATGGCAAACGTCCTATGCTGTCAAGCGGAATGATTAGATGCACTTGGTCTTGTGGCACCTTTTCCGTCCATATTATCTTTGTCGTGGTCTGCTTGTTTTCTGCGCTGTCCTTTTCCACCTTTGCCTCTGCCTGGGCTGTCATCGTCTTCGTCGAGCGACAACTCACTGCTGACAGGGCAAGAATTGCGATGAGGACAAAGCTTGATAGCCTCGATTGCACGGCTGAGCCGATTGATGGCGAGGCGTGTCTTGTGGTTCTCTGCCGTAAGCACTTCCACAACCTTAGTGTTGTCTTCATATTTCTGTTGTGTTTCCAACAGCACCTTTGATATGTCCTCGTACATGCCTTTGTAGGTGTCATGCACTATCTTGGCATTTTTGGCGTTGTTGGCCTTTCTGTTGGCAAACCAAACGATGGCAGCACCTATGCCGCCCGATGGTATTGCCCACTGGATGAATTGCAGTAAAATGTCTGCCATCGTTGTTCTTCTATTATGGGGTTAAACTTGCTTGATGCCTATCGACCGCAGCCACTTCTGGACATCAAACGATGGGCAAGCCTTGTGACTGTTAAGTTCGTTGTGTCCAACAATGCGGATGGTGGGGAAACGCTCATGGAAGTTGCGCACGTATTCGATCATAGCCTTCTGCTGTGCCGCCGTGCGTGTGTCCTTAGCTGTCTTGCCGTCAGTGGCAAGTCCACCAACATACACAACGTGACGGCTCACAGAGTTGAAGCCTGCTGCACCGTTTGTTATTTCCCAAGGGTCAACCTCTGCATCCTCGTTGTTCTCCACAAGTCGCTCCACTTTACCGTCAAGGTGAATCATGTCGGTATAGCCAACTTGCTTCCAGCCACGACCACCCTTCTTTACTGGGTCGGTGTGCCAGTGGCGAATTTCGTCACTGGTCACTTCACGGCCTTCTGGTGTGGCGGTGCAATGAAGCACCAGATATTTCATCTTTGCCATGGTTACGATGCACTATAGTCGCTCATCATTACGACACCTGCATCTGCCTTCTTAGGCATACAAATGAAACGATGGCGGAAGTTGATTTTGTTACGCTGGTACTCAGGATCGTTCTCCGCTGCGCTCCAATACATCTTGGTTGAACCTGTAGCCTTGAACACACGAGGAACATAGAAGGCAAACGAGCATTGGAACTCACCTGTTGTAGCAGCTTTGTTCAGATCTTTCTTTACACCAGCTGTGGTGTATAATGGGTTATTAGCAAACTCGTAGATGTCAAAGCCATACAAGCGTCCAACGGTTCCGTCATTGCGGTTGATATTGTACTGCTCGCGGAATGTCTGCTCAATCTCCAAAAGGTCGTTGATGTGATCTGAGCAAAGCACAAGACGGCGACCTGCCGAAGGCACTTTCAGAGCATCCATACTACGCTTCATACAAAGCACGTCATTTCTGGTGAGCTTCTTACGCCCAGTAACAGCATCCCTCTCACCAGTAGTCTTCAATACAGGTGTTTTCTCTGAGTTCTGCTTGGCGCAAAGAGCATGGGCTGCTTTGGTAAACTTTGCATCGTTAATGGCATTACCATGTGATTCCTTCACTCGCGCAATTTTGTCGTAACTGATGGCATAAAGTTCATCATCAGTGATAGGTGTTACCTTAGTCTGGAACTTGTCAAGCTGGATGGAAATATCCTTGTCTTCCAAAGCTTGGAGGCTGATAGGATATGTAGTGTTGTTAATCAACACATCTGGGTCAACGCCGACATCCACCAAGTGAATAACATCATTTTCCACGATACTTGAAGCGTCAGGAATACCATCAAGCCAAGTGGCTTCCAAGCCACGGCGAAGGTACTTCACCAGCTCACCAGTCCACACCTCTTTATATACACCAGCACGCAATGCGCCCTGGGCTACTTTACCGCCTACCATTGAGGCGATACAATTCATACCCAAGGCTCCCTCTACAGGCGAAAAGCCAAGGACTGCACCGAATACACTGCCAGTGATGCAGTTGAAAAGCACTGCCATTGTCAGTGCAAGCAATCTGTTCTTCTTCATTTTTCTTGTTTTATGGTTATACATTTTAGATTTCACACTCAAAGCCATATTCAGCCTTGAAGAGGCGTTTGTATTCATCAGGATTGTCAGAGCGCATCTTTTCC
>ERZ1031746.618-NODE-618-length-12426-cov-3.997252_pt1 | contig 12426 bp, 17 predicted proteins | sample MGYA00518171_ERZ1031746 | MGnify/ENA primary metagenome ERZ1031746 (study PRJEB33719, sample SAMN04261238) | wastewater metagenome | biome: rural village; feature: human; material: feces | host: Homo sapiens | place: El Salvador | collected 2013-01-07 ...
ATCTGGTCATTGTAGCAGACAATCCCGTCCGGCAGATTTCCCTTTTCCAGCATTGCGACCTGCTCCTTCAAGCTCTGCAGACCCTCTTCAAATGACATTTTCTCCGTTTCCATGACCTACACCCTTTCCTTTTCTATCCCTGATACGACGGAGGAGATCGTCCCATCCGCCACTGTCGTCCTGATCGTGTCTCCCGCTGATACGTCCGATACGCATTGCACGGCTCTATGCCCCGCTACGGTCGTGATGGTGTACCCGCGGGAAAGCACCGTCAGCGGGCTCAGTGCCGAGAGCTTCGCCGCCTCCATCGCCTGCGCGAGCTCCTGCTGCAAACCGTCTGCCAGCTGTGCGTTCTCATGGATCTTTTTTTCCAGCAGCTTTGCCGCCTTGTCCCAATAAAAGGCGATGCCATTTCTATACGCCGCCACATCGATGACCGCAAACTCCGCAGCCTGCGAAGGCGTCGCCGCCCGCGCATCTGCCGCAAAGTCCGATAATGTGAAATCCGTCTCATGCCCGACAGCGCTGATGATCGGGATCTTCGATGCCGCGATGGCGCGCACCACCGGCTCCTCATTGAAAGCCCACAGATCCTCGATCGAGCCACCGCCGCGCCCCACGATCAGAAGATCTGCCAGATGATTCCGCTGAAAGAAATCGATCGCATGCACGATCTCCCCTGCAGCCTCCTCCCCCTGCACGGACGCCGGATACAGGATGAGCTTCACACCCTTGTTCCGCCGCCGAGACACCGTGATGATATCATGCACCGCCGCCCCTGAAGGCGACGTGATGATCCCGATCGCCCGCGGCAGACGAGGCAGCGGCTTCTTCCGAGACTCATCAAAAAGCCCTTCCTTCGTGAGCTTTTCCTTCAGCGCCTCATACGCCTGCATCAGATCCCCGATCCCCTGCCGGCGCATTGCAGTCACATAGAGCTGGTACACCCCGTCCCTTTCATAGACCGAGATCGAGCCAAGAGCCACGACCTTCTCCCCATTCTGCGGAGTGAAGGACAGGTGCGCCGCGCTGCTCTTGAACATGACGCACTTCAGCGCCGACTTCTCATCCTTCAGCGTGAAATAGCAATGCCCCGATGCATACCGCTTGAAATTCGATACCTCTCCCAACACCGGAATATGATGCAGATCGCTCTGCGATTCCAGCAGCTGCTTCAGGTACTGATTGACTTCGCTTACCGAAAATCCTTGCTTATCCATACATCTTCTCCTTCGAAAGCGCCTCTGACATCTCAGAGAATGAAGGAACCGCTCCATCCATCTGCGCATACCTTTCCTATCTATGTATTGTAACGCCCTGCGCCCATTCATGCACGCATTTTCATTGCAAGGCTTGGACGCAGAAGACATTCTCATTTTCACGGACTGTTTTCAGGAAACAAAAAAGATCGGACTCCACACGGAGTCCGATCTTCTCGAGCTTTTAGCTTAGCCGCAATTATTTCATTTCTACGGTAGCGCCAGCTGCTTCGAGTTTCTTCTTCATTTCTTCAGCTTCAGCTTTAGCAACGCCGGTCTTTACTTCTTTCGGAGCGCCGTCAACGAGTGCTTTAGCGTCTTTCAGGCCGAGGCCGGTGATTTCACGAACGGCTTTGATGACCTGGATCTTCTGAGCGCCAACGTCTTTGAGGATAACGTCGAATTCAGATTTTTCTTCTTCAGCTGCTGCTGCCGGAGCTGCTGCTGCTGCTACAGCTACAGGAGCTGCTGCGGATACGCCGAATTTATCTTCGATAGCTTTTACGAGTTCGGACAGTTCGAGTACAGACATTTCTGCAATGGCATTAAGGATTTCTTCGTTAGTCATTTTTGTTTCCTCCATGGAATAGTTTTATGCGTAGATCTTACGCAGATTCTTTCTGTTTACGCAGTGCTTCGAGAGCATATGCGAGGTTCTGGATGTTGCCGTTGAGGGCACGTGCCAGTCCGGTGATCGGAGCCAGCAGGGTCGCTGCGACCATACCCAGCAGCTGTTCTTTGGACGGCAGGTCTGCCAGTGCCTGAACAGCTTTCGCGTCGATGACTTTGCCGTCGAGGACGCCAGCTTTGACAACGATAGCTTCGCTCTTGGTTTCTTTGAAGAATTCTTTCAGAGCTGCTGCCGGTGCGACCGGATCGTCTTTGCAGGTTGCAAGACCATTCGGGCCAGCGAGCAGATCGTCAAGACCTTCCAGACCGAGTTCGTCAGCTGCGATGCGGGTCAGTGTGTTTTTGATAACCTTGTATTCAACACCGTGTGCAAGGAATTTACGACGGAGAAGTGTCGCATTCTTTACGTCCAGTTTGTTGAAGGATACCAGAACTACGCCCTGGGAAGCCAGCTTTTCTTTCATTTCTGCAACGATGGCTTCTTTTTCCGGACGAATTCTAACTTCATACTTTTCTTCGCTCATAGTACACCTCCTCTGCTATGGGATTTTATTATTTATCACGTTAGCTAAAACGACCTCGCATTCCGCGAGGTCGTGTACTGGCTTTGCAGTACTCAGCCTCGGGAGGCGGGCTACGCCCTTTAAAATGTCTTACCGCCGGTCTTAAGCTAAGTGTAAATAGGTAAAATTATGCTTTTGCTGCTACCACTTTGGTGAGGTCGAGGTGGATGCCGCGGCCCATGGTGGAGCTGATGGTGAGGCTCTTCATGTAGACGCCCTTTACAGTGGAAGGACGAGCTTTGAGGATGGTATTGTAGATAGCGAGCAGGTTCTGTTTCAGTTTGTCTTCGTCAAAGGATACTTTGCCGATGATGACCTGGACGTTGCCGGCTTTATCTGTACGATACTGTACCTTGCCGCCTTTGATTTCGTTGACAGCCTTGGTCACATCCATGGTGACGGTGCCAACCTTCGGGTTTGGCATGAGGCCTTTCGGTCCGAGCACACGGCCCAGACGACCTACGACAGCCATCATGTCCGGTGTAGCTACTACGACGTCAAAGTCCATCCAGCCCTGCATGATCTTGTCGGCCAATTCTTTTCCGCCTACGTAGTCAGCGCCTGCTGCTTTTGCTTCGTCTTCTTTGTGGTCTTTAGCAAATACGAGAACTTTCTTGGATTTGCCGGTGCCTGCAGGAAGTACGGTAGCGCCGCGGAGCTGCTGATCAGCGTATTTCGGGTTGATATTCAGGTTGAAAGCAACTTCTACAGTTTCATCGAACTTTGCGGATGCTGCTTCTTTCACAAGCTTTACAGCTTCGTCGATGTCATAGAGCTTATGACTGTCAACGATGGCTGCTGCGGCTTTCTGTTTCTTTGTCAGTTTTGCCATTGTTTCCTCCTATGTGGTCTTTGGGGTTCTACCCTGCCACGAATGGGTCAGTCTTAGTCTACAACTTCGATGCCCATAGAACGAGCTGTGCCTTCGATCAGGCGCATAGCTGCTTCTACAGTGTTAGCGTTCAGGTCTGGCATCTTTGTTTCAGCGATTTCCTTGACCTGTGCTTTGGTGACTTTGCCGACTTTGTTCTTGTTCGGTTCACCAGAAGCCTTTTCGAGTCCGGCTGCTTTCTTCAGAAGAACAGCTGCCGGCGGAGTTTTACAAATAAATGTAAAGCTTCTATCTTCAAAAACGGTAATTTCTACAGGGATGATCAGGCCTACCTGCTTTGCAGTGCGATCGTTGAAATCTTTAACGAAGGCCATGATGTTGACGCCTGCCTGGCCGAGGGCCGGGCCTACTGGCGGTGCTGGGGTAGCTTTGCCAGCTGCGACCTGCAGTTTAACAACTTTAGAGATTTTCTTTGCCATAATGTTACACCTCCTTGTCCTTGTTGGAATGTGGTACTTACGGGCTGTAACGGGCCCTCCCACCGTGGGACGAGCCTAGTTCGAGGCAGTCCCACTGTATATTGAATCACGGAAGTGGTTCAAAAGAACCGGCTTCCAGTTCAATCGTAGTGGTGGTTCCGAAATTGCTGATATCAGCCTTGATCTTGGTCTTGTCTTCAGCGACTTCGAGTACGACAGCAGTGCGGTCTTCGAATACACCCTTGGTGATCCGGACGCGATCGCCGGCTTTGACGTCGACGGCTGCTGCTTTCTTTGTATTCATGCCATGAATGATGCGGTCTGCTTCTTCGTCAGAAAGCGGGATCGGCTTCGTGGTCGTCCCGACGAATCCGGTGACGCCAGGGGTATTTCTGACGACATACCAGCTTCTGTCATTGACTTCCATCTTGATCAGAAGATAGCCGGGGAACACTTTGTGAGCAACCACTCTTGTTTTCCCATCTTTTTCTTCTTCTTCATCCTGAAGAGGGAGCAGGATCTCGAGGATCGTATCATCCATGCCCATGGAATGAACCTTGCGGGTCAGGGTATCCTTGACTTTATTTTCATAGCCGGAGTAGGTATGGATGACATACCAGCGGATATCTTTGGAGCCAACGCTCGGAGCGCCGATCTCGGTCGGTGCACTGACTTCGCTCTGTTCTTCTTTTAAGTTTTTGTTTTCAGCTTCGATATCAGACATAGCTCTCCTCCTCTCAGCCTACCGCAGTGACTAATAACTTGGAGAGACCAGCGAATACGAAGTCTACCGCCACGATCAGGAAAGATACGAGGATGACAGACACGATGGTCGCGATGGTATAGTTCAACATCTGGTTCTTTGTCGGCCAGATGACCTTTTTCATTTCCATCTTTGTTTCCTTAAAGAAACGGCTCCATGCGCTGCTTGCTTCCTGTGCTTTTTCCGTTCTAGTAGCTGTTGTTTTACGCTTCGCCTTGGCCATGCTCGCACCCCAGTTCAATCAGAAAAAATTATTTGGTTTCTTTATGAAGGGTGTGTTTATGGCACCATTTGCAGTATTTCATCAGTTCTACACGTTCGGTAGTGGTTTTTTTGTTCTTGTTCGTACGATAATTGCGGCGCTTGCATTCTGTGCATGCAAGAGTAATTCCTTCACGCATTATTTACACCTCATTCCATCTTTCTTCGGCCGACGGCCAATTAACATGCTTGATAAGTATATCACAAATCACGCTGTCTGTGCAAGTAGAAAATTCGCACTTAAAAAAGCCGGGCCATCCCAGCGCTTTCAGTATTGTAGCATAAGGGGGGGATCCTTTGCAAGGACTTTTATAAGGATTTTAGGAGAAATCAAAGGCCATGCGAAGCGCCGGGCAAATCCCTCTTTCCCGCGCTTTGGACAATGCCCGGAAAGAAGCCGCTGTGCGGTATTCGGGTACTGCCGCAAACGGCGCAACTGAAACGATCTCCCCTCTGATCTTTCATCCTGCTATCCCCATCCAACCTCCGCCCCTTCGGGGCACCTCCTTCCATAGGAAGGAGGGAGTGTCCACGCGAGCCCCTTCCCCTTGAGGGGAAGGCTTTGTCCGTCGTTATTGTTTTTCCACATATGCGTGTATTCGCTCTGACAATGCGAGAAAAGCGATGATCTCGTATCGTAGCCTTCCCCATTGGGGAAGGGGGACCGCGCAGCGGTGGATAGGGTGCTTTCGTAAACGACGCACTTGAGACGATCTCCCCTCGCTCTTTTTCATACCGCTAGAACCCTATCCGGCTCGCTCCGCTCGCCACCTTCCCCACGCGGGGAAGGCTGTGTTTCGGAAATACCGCTATCCCCATCCAACCTCCGCCCCTTCGGGGCACCTCCTTCCATAGGAAGGAGGGAGTATCCACGCAAGCCCCTTCCCTTGGAAGGGGCTGTCGAGCACAGCGAGGCGGGGTTGGCTTCCTTTTGAGGCGGCGAAGCCGCCGCTAAAAGTTTGAAAGCAGGGATCAGGGATTAGGAGCTGCGAGTGACTAGTCACCAGCCACCAATCCCCTGATCTCCTTGGCATACTTGGAAAGCTGCCTTTGGATCCGTTGTTTCTTTCTTGTGATGGACGGGAGGCTGTCGCCGGTGCGGGTGGAGATCTCCATGGGCGTCAGCCCCTGCATCCAAAGGAAAAAGACGGGCTTCTGCTTTTTGGTGAGACGAGCGAGGCGGGCGACTTCTTCGAGCGTGGCCTTCGCCTCGCCGTAGTCGTCAAGGGAAGTGCCTTCGGCCTGGTCTTCCAGGGTGAGCTCTTCGTGGTCTTCGCGTGTCATTTCCTTGCGGATGCGGTTCATCCGCTGCCACCTGAGACGGGGCGTGATGTAGCCGGCAAAGCTCGGATTCTTCTTCGGGGCGTAGCAGGCGGTCTGTTCTAAAAAATGAAGGATGAGCTCCTGCTCGAGGTCTTCGTAGGAAAGGCCTTGGCAGAAGTTCTGCCGGATGCTTCGGATGAGGGGCTGGTACTGCTTCAGCAGGGCTTCGGCGGCGTCTTTGTCCCCGTGCTGCCAGGCGAGTGCCCGGCAGATGTCTTTCTGATTCTGTTTTTCGTCGAACATGTGCGTTCTCTTTCCGGAGCGCGCTCTCTTTTGTATTTCCGGATGTATTCAGAATAGCAGAACATCTATTCTCTTCCCAATCGCCTTCGATGGCTGTAAGCGTCGCATCACGGCATAAGAAATCCGCATAAGCAGAATGGGTGTTCTCTTTATGCGGATGAATCCGAAATACATGTTCGGGCATGTGGAGCTGTTTTTTTGCACAGGGATAATGCTATAATATAATACATATAAAGGAGGTCTTTATCATGAACCATCCATTTCCGCTGAATGAAAAAGAGACAGCGCTGCTCCGCCGGGAAGAGGAACGGCGTGGTATCACGCTCGTCGAATGGCCGAGAAATCCGACGTATAATATGTGCTTTGCCTGCGGGACGGAAAATCCCATCGGTCTGCACCTGCATTTCTTCCCGCTGCCACAGGGATGCCTCTCCCTCTTCACCCCCTCCCGCGAGCATCAGAGCTACAATGACCGCATGCATGGCGGACTCATCATGACACTGATGGATGAGGTGATGGGTAATTATCTCTTCCTGAAGAACGGCATCCCCGCCTATACAGGCAAGATGGAGAGCCGCTTCCGGCAGCCGATCCTTATCGGAGAGACGGTCCTCATCACCTGCGAGGAGGTCCGCCGGAAAGGGCATCTCATCGTCATGAGCGCGAAGATCACAAAAGAAGACGGGACGATCGCTGCCGAGGCGACGTCACATATGATGCTGGGGATGAAAGAGCGTGTGGTCACTCATCGCTGAAAGGAGGAGGCCATGAACAGACGAATGCTTGTCGATACCTCGATGCTCTTTGTTTTTCTCCTGCTGCTGGACTACCGCTACGTCCACAATTTCGGTCACGAGATGTTAGCTCTTGTCTTTACCGCGCTCTTCCTTCTCCACACGATCTGGAATGCGAGGTGGTACCGTGCCCTCTTTCGTGGGCGCTGGCCAAAGCAGCGCATCGTCATGACCGGTATCGACCTGCTTCTGCTCTTCCTTTTCCTGGGCGTCATGCTGACGGGGCTCTCCTTCTCGCACACGATGCCTTTCTTCTCTGTCCGTCCGCCGCTCTGGGTGCATCGGCTGCACCGCATCTTCGGTTTTCTGATGCTCTTTGTGATGGGACTCCATCTCGGCATCCACTGGCAGGGAATCTGGGCGAAGATGAAACGGGCGATGCACATCCCCAATACCGCACCAGTCTCTTTTTTGAGCCACGCCGCAGCGCTTATCCTTGCGGCAGCAGGGGTGTACAGTTCCTTCCTGTATGCCTTGGGCAGCCGCCTCTTGCTTATTCCCGTGCGCTCGCTGGCGCGGCCGCCTACGACGCTTTGCCTTTTCCTTGCCTGTCATCTCTCGATTGTGATCCTCTATACGGTCATCGGGTACTACGGATGGAAATGGGCAAGCAGAAGGTAGAAGAACCTGCTATCATCACCGATCAAAAAACTCACGAACCTTTTCCGGTTCGTGAGTTTTTTGATTGGCCTCATTCTTAATATGGCGTTCTCTAGTCCGCGAACAGATTATCGCGTATCCTTATAGCAGGAAGGAGAACGAAATGAATCAAAGCTATCTCTGCATCGACCTCAAGAGCTATTACGCCTCTGTCGAGTGCGTGGCCCGGGGGCTGGATCCCTTCACGGCGAATCTGGTCGTTGCCGATCAGGCGCGGGGGATGGGCGCACTCTGTCTCGCCGTCAGCCCCGCGCTGAAAGCGCTCGGCGTCCGGAATCGCTGCCGCCTCTTCGAGATCCCGAGCGGCATCCCCTACCTCATCGCACCGCCGCGGATGCAGCACTACATGGACGTTTCTACCGAGATTTACAAGATCTACCTGAAATTTCTCGCACCGGAGGACATCTTCCCCTACTCCATCGATGAGTGCTTCATGGATGTCACGCCCTACCTTGCCATGTATGCCAAGACGCCCACGGAAATGGCGATCTCCCTCATGAATCAGGTCTACCAAAGGACCGGCATCTGCGCGACCGCCGGTGTGGGGACGAATCTCTTCCTCGCCAAGATCGCGATGGACATCCTTGCTAAGCATGTCCCCTCACGCATCGGCGTCTTGGACGAGACAGCCTTTCGGGAAATCATGTGGCATCACCGTCCCATCACCGACATCTGGCAGATCGCAGGCGGCACCGCGCGCCGTCTTGCCAAGATCGGCGTCTACGACCTATATGGCATCACACGCATCCCTGAGGCGACGCTCTATCGCCTCTTTGGCAAAAATGCCGCCACGCTCATCGACCATGCCTGGGGCCGTGAGCCCTGCACGCTGTCCGATATCCGTACCTATTCACCGAGATCCCGCTCGATCTCTACCGGACAGATCCTCTTCGAGAACTATACCGCTGAAGACGCCCGCATCCTTCTCCATGAAATGGCAGAGACTCTGATCCAGGAGCTTTTGGAAAAAGAGCTGGTCACAAGGGAGATCAGCCTTCGCATCGGCTACGTAGGAGAAGAGCGCGCCTCCTCTGGCGGAAGCCGCCGCCTGCCCAGCTGGACCGACATCCCCAGCCGCCTCCAGCATGCGTTCTCTGCGCTCTATGAGGCGAAAGTCCGCCGGGAGATCCCCATCCGCTCACTAAACCTCAGTCTGGGCCGTCTCGCGCCCGCCATCGAAGGCTATGAGGAGACGAGCCTTTTTGACGATGCCAAAGCCGATGCGAAGGAGCGCACCATCGAGAAGGTCATGATCGAGATCAAAAAAAAGCATGGCAAAAATGCCATGCTTCGCGGGATCGACTATATGCCCAAGGCGACGCTGCGCCTCAGAAATACACTGATAGGAGGTCACCATGCCTGATAGAAAAAGAGCCGCACAGTTCATGCCGTTCAATGGTCTGCGCGGCTACGCCGAACAAGTGACGGCCGCCCAGATCCGGCGAGCCGCCCGAAGAGAGATCACCGAAGACCGCGCCCGCGCCCTGAACGACGCCCTGCTCGAGCTTGAGAAGGGCGACACCGTCGCCATCACCTATTTTACAGGAAATGGCTACGTCTGCACCCATACCACCATCGTCGAAGTCGATCCCGTCTATCGGAGACTTCGCACAGAAGACGGTATCATCCGCTTCAAGGATCTGTGGGATGTGGTGTGCGAGTGAACGGAACAGTTCAAGCGGTACGAGGCTCTGTCAAGAATGGCGGCAGAACCGCCCATGGATCTCTCCGCTAAGCAGTCTGTCTCCATCAAACAGATGCCCTCCGATATCCAGCTGATCGGTATACTGCCAGAGGAAGGCTTCGGGAAAATCGCAGGTCCTTCCCCACTGCGCGCACCAAAAGGGCCAGCTTAAAGCTCTCTCCGGAAAGATCATCTGCGTCAGCCAGTCATAGCTCGCATAGACCCCGGCAAAATAGCCCGCACTCTTCAGCGAATCCACATACGCACCGCACATCGCCGTGATGCGCGAAGGCTCCACGAGCCCCCGCGCCGCCTTCCAGCCGTCCGCATCTTCCATGTCATACCAGACACCAAACGGCAGCTTTTCCGCGGAAAGTCCGCAGTCTGCGAGGACATGCACGGTGAACCACGCCTCATCCTCCGCCGCCTTTGGCGTATCCGCATAGCTGTAGTAGTAGACTCCGACCGCCAACCCGGCAGCGAGTGCGCCATTGATATGCTCATAAAAGAGGCGATCCAGATGCCCTCGTCCCCAGCCGAGACGGATGATGGCGAAGGCGATCCCCGCCCGGCGAATCTCCTCCCAGTCGATCTCCCCATTGTGTTCCGATACATCGATGCCTGTGTTGTACATAAGTTCTCCTTTTTGATACTAATAGTGACTAGGGATTAGGGATCAGGGAAATGCAATACCAGTCCACAATCACCAGCCACTAGCCACCAGTCCCTATCTTCCCCTCAGCTTTTTCAAAAGTTCTGTCATCGATGAGACGCCGGCATCCGACAGGTTCTCAATGACGGAAAGTGCTTCCGTCGCGGCAAGGTAACTGACCACGATCCCAGCCATACCATCCGTAGAGGCCCCCGCCTCCTGAAGGAGCGCATCGCTCACGATCCCCGCTGCCACGCAGAGGTTGTAAAGGATGAGCTTCTCCGTCCCCCGCTTCTTCATGATCTCACTGGAGATCAGGCGCTGCCTGCGTGCCTCCCGGATGCCGCAGACCGCCTCCAGAAAGGTCGGCTGTCTGCCGCAGGATACCAGATGCGCATGACTGATCGCGATCCAGCGCGTGAAACAATCGAGAAAGATCAGGATACCAAAAAGCAGGAGCATCGCCAGCTGTTTCTCAAGGGTCAGGAAAAGGATCCCGCCCATCAGCTTCATGGGAAATCCATCCGTCAGCCGTTCAAGCATGTCATTCACCTCTCTTCACCTCCTTCTGTCTATATAGTGTTTTCAAGGGCAGAAAAATTGTCATTTCTGCCAAATAAAAACGCACGACACATGTATCTGTGTCGTGCGTTTTTATTTGGAAATTCAGGGTCAGCCCGTGGGGCGTATCACCCTTTGATGCGTACAAAAGAGGAGGGAGCGGATTCTATGGGGTCTATGGGGTCAGTGAGTAGGGCGGGGCGGTGCTCGAAGGTCTGCGGATAGCAGGTTTCCCATTTGGAAGTCCCAAACATCGACCGCCTGACCGCGAATGACAAAGATTTCTCGCTGCCGCTCGAAATGACGAGACGAGGATCTGATGTCTTCCAGTCTCTTACTCTCCCAGTCACCAGTCACTAGCCACCAGTTCCCCTATTTCCCCAGCGCCGCAAAGAGCATATCCGTGAATAGGCCGGCATCGGAATTGAGCGCGACCTTCGCCGTCACAGGATCTTTGCATTTCTTCGTATTGTGGAAATCGGCCACCATACGCCCGTCGCAGAGGCCGCCTGCGATGTCGATGTCTACATTCGCATCTGCGAGCTCAGTCACGACATTCTCATTGATGAGGTAGGCAATGGCGAGGGCATCGTGAATGGGGGCCATGTGGTTATCGTAGCGATAGAGCATCGCGCCGGCGACAGTCCCTGCCTGGTGACGGAGGGCATAGTTATGCTCCGATACATCATTGACCTTAAGGTTGTCGATGCGTTTCTGGACAAGAGCCGCTGCGACTTTCGCTTCCGGTGTACCAAGCTGCGCCAGCTCTTTGCATTTTTCTTCGGAGAGGCACGCACGCCAAGTGGCATCGAGCGGAAGAATGACCTTCGGGATGGCCGAGTCCATGACGATCTTCGCCGCTTCGGGGTCTGCATAGAAATTAAATTCAGCTGCCGGACTGGCGTTCGCTCCGCAGTGTCCGCCGCCCATGATGACGAGTTGCTTGATCTTTCCTGCGATCTTCGGCTCTATACGAAGAGCCATCGCAAGATTCGTCAGCGGGCCGACGGCTGCGACATAGATGTCTCCTTCCGACTCCATCAGCGTCTTCACGAGATAGAAGACAGCATGTTCCTTCTCTGTCCGGATCTCAGCTTCGGGGAGCGGGAGAAAATCGCCGTGACAGTCATTGAGCGTCACGCGCGGAAGGCCGGGCTTTCTCCCCGGGATCTCATTACAGATGATCGGTTCCTCACATCCGCGATAGACAGGAACGCTTGCTTTCATGAACTGCACCACACGCAGTGCATTCTCCGTGGTCTTTGGCACGATGCGGTTTCCATTCACCGTAGTCACGCCGATGAGGTCGATGGCGTCCGATTTCATCGCCAGCATCATGGCAATGGCATCATCAGAGCCGGGATCGCAGTCAAGAATCACTTTCTTCGGAATCATAGCAGAATACCTCCTGTAAAAGAAATCATTGGGATTGGGTTTAATGGTTCGGGGTTCACCCGTGGATTGTGGATGAAAGTTTTGCTCGAATGAGGAATTAGAAATGAGAAATTAGAAATGGAGGTGGCGGCTTCGCCGCGAATATATATGGGGCGATGCCCGCAGCAGTCATGCAAACACGAAAGTGCATTTTTTCACAACATGTGCACCTGAGCCGTCCCCCGTATCGTCATTTCGAGCGAAGTCGAGAAATCTTTCTTGCACTACGTTTTTCCGACATATGCATCCTGCGATTCACTGCCTGCCATAGAGATCCCTCGACTTCGC